>Ga0163151_10005906_pt1 | contig 15279 bp, 14 predicted proteins | sample OliLakLV19MP5IB2_FD_145596 | JGI IMG/M metagenome (GOLD analysis project Ga0163151, IMG submission 145596) | Freshwater microbial mat bacterial communities from Lake Vanda, McMurdo Dry Valleys, Antarctica - Oligotrophic Lake LV.19.MP5.IB-2 | ecosystem: Environmental > Aquatic > Freshwater >...
GATCTAATGATTAAATATTAATACATTAAAAATTGAATAAAAATTAAGAATTAAAAATTAGAAATTACGACTGAAAGGAGTCATAAAAATGCCGACAATTAATCAATTAGTCCGAAAAGGACGTAAAGTAACAACAAAAAAGATCAAGGCTACCGCCCTGAGACGTTCATACAACGCCAAAGACCGGGTTTACGTATCCAACTTTAACCCTCAGAAAAGGGGAGTGGTCACTTTGGTAAGAACAATGACACCAAAAAAACCAAACTCCGCTTTGCGTAAAGTAGCCAGAGTTCGTTTATCTAATAGAACCGAAGTCACAGCCTACATCATGGGAGAAGGTCATGACTTAGCAGAACACGGTATCGTCTTAGTTCGTGGAGGAAGAGTTAAAGATTTGCCAGGTGTTAAATATCATTTAGTCCGTGGTAAATTCGATCTTTCTGGTGTTGCAAAGAGAAAATCATCAAGAAGCAAATACGGCCAAAAAGCCGGGGCAGGAGGGCCAGCTACTAAAACAGCAGCAGCTAACTAACTATGAGATCAGGTAAAGCTATAAAAAGACCAATCGACGCCGATCCAATTTATAATTCCAAAATTATAACCAAAATCATCAACCGCATCATGCGTGATGGCAAAAAAACCGTTGCTCAAAGACTCGTATACGAAGCAATGGAAGAGATCGAGAAAAAAGGCAAAAAACCGATGATCGTTCTCGATTCCGCCCTTCTCAACGTTTCCCCAAAAATGGAAGTCCGCCCCAGACGTGTCGGGGGAGCCTCATACCAGGTCCCTGTTGAAGTCAGAGGCGACAGAAAAGAATCTCTCGCTATCAGATGGCTCATCGCCGGTGCCCGCGCCAAATCAAATAAAGACTACCACGGTTTCCACCTAAAACTCGCCGCCGAACTATTAGATGCCTCCGAAGGCAAAGGTTACGCAGCCAAAAAGAAAGAAGACACTCTTAGAATGGCAGAAGCCAACAAAGCCTTCGCCCACTTCCGCTGGTAAAAATAATAACCAAAACTTTCTATTTTTAGACTATAGGGCTATAAAATGATATAATTCATCAATGTTTTTTACAGAAAAGAAACCCGTCTCTATGCAAGAAGGCCTAACCCAATTGCGAGGCCTAGTTAGTGAAAGAGTCGCAAAATTAGGTTCTTCTGTTGTGCTTATATTTGGCGAAGCAGGCGTTGGGAAGTCCTCGCTAGCCAGCTTAATAGGAGAAACAAAACTAGGTATGCCCTTGAAAGCTCAGCCTCTGGTGTATGCAGAGGATCGGAGTCCCGAGTCGGACAGGCTTGTCTACCATCTGCAAAGAAATGAAATGCCTGCAGATATTCCTCCATTAACAGCGATTACACGTCTAACGAGTGGGTTAGTAGCTAAAAATTATGGTGTTGGCAGAGAGGTCGTTTTTGTGGAGCTATTCTGTGACAGAGAAACGCAGCTTGATAATCTGACAGCAAGAGAGTATGAGAAGGCTCAGGCACATAAAATGCCATACAATCCTGAAATAATCAGAAGGTACTTTATGCGTTCAGTCCCCGGACCAGGCAAAATAGAAGCCCTATCTCGATCAGGGGTGTATGCAGACATACTAATTGATGGGTCGTCAGGTAAAAGAATAACTCCTGAAGAAGCCAGAGCGCTAGTCTCCGCTAAATAGCCCTATAATTGTTTTTAATGTGAGAAGGCTATATAATTCGCCACATGTCTGAGCGAGCTAAACTAGCCCTATTAACTGGTACAACTTACCCCGAACTAGCACGTAGTATCAGTAGAAATCTAGCAACTCCCCATATCGCCTTGAATGGTTTAGGTAGGGAATTTGGAGGAAACGATGCAATTAGTCACGAGTTTGCAATGCGAATGCCTGTTATGGATTGGCACAAACCAGTCTACATTATCAATTCGACTTTTAATCCTAGAAGCACTGAAGAATTAAGTCAGATGACTGATGCAGTTGCCGGAGCGGAGTTGCTATCACCTCAAGAAGGATTATCAGTTGGTAGTCGACCAATTCTAATAGTTCCTCATTGGGCCTATGCCCGGCAGGATAAACGAGGATTGGGGTATTCTCAAACAGCGGTAAATCATGTCAGAAGATTAGAGGAAGATGGAGCTGCAATGATCGTCACCGTCGATCTCCACAATAAAAGCATTATCGAAAAATCCAAAAGAATGTCCTGGTACGACGTCGAACCAATAGAGCTTTTAGCACAGGCTGTTAAACAAATGGATCCTAAAACCCCCATTTTTATTGGCCCTGATAAAAGTGCACACATTAGAGCTCAACATGTAGCAAATGAATTAGGATTTCCACATAATACTGGCTATTTTGATAAAAACCGTGATCCTCGTCTAGGTGGGACCGAGTTAGGAATTTTTTGGGGTGACATGCTGGGGGGGAGATTTGCCATTATCGTCGATGATATACTCTCAACATCTGGTAGTGCAATTAAAGCTGGGGAAAGACTACTTAGACTAGGGGCGAGAGGTTACGGGATAGTAACTACTCACGCTCCAATAGTAAAAGACGATTATGCCGATGCTCAGGAGAAAATAGAGTCAAGTAACGCATCATGGGTCTGCTTCTCCGATTCTTTGCCTCAGCCTGGCTGGGTAAAGAGCGATAAAAAGCTTCATGTTATCCCCTCATGTAGGTTCTGGGCAAAAGTAATTGAGGAAATTGATTCAGGAGATTTGCATAGAGGTAACCTATATCACGGTGGCAAGTTATATAGCCAAGCAACTTAATTATTAATTAATTTAAACCCGCGCGTCTTAACAGTAACAATCTCAAATTCCCCCTCAGCTTTAATCTTCTTTCTTAACCTTGCGACCAACCTATCTATTGCCCAGTCAGACACCCCTAAAGCCTCTTCTTCCGGCCAGACAGCCTCTATTATGGCTTCACGCTCACAAATCTCCCCCAAATTCTCTTTCAGGTACGTAAATAGAAGATGCTCTTTTTTGGAAAGCTCCAGCTTGTTATTAACTAATCCGCTTTTGTCAGGCTTATCCTGGGATAAACTTGGCTTACTTTTAAGAAAATCCTCAAACAATGGGCTAAATATTTTATAATCCCCATCCTGTCCCATTAAAAACCCGGATTCCAACAAATATTTACCTGTTTTTAAATCTTTCTCATCCAGCTTTTGTCTACCCAAAGCACTAAGAAGTATCTTCTGTTCTTCAATATTTAGCCCTTCCCAAAGCTCTTCTGACTGAAGATTAATTCTTTCGTCCTGACTCAAAAAACTAAACAAATCCCCAGGACTACTAACGCTATTCTCAGGCTCATTCAAAGAAATTAAAGCCAGTTGTAAATATTGAATATACCCGCCTGTCAGCCTAATAAGCTCAGTCTCCAGTTCTTCCGATATTCTCAATCCAAATCTTTTTATATACGCATCACAAATAGTTTTTAAATCCTTTTCACCAGCTGGTTTCAAAAATATCTCCGCCTCAGCTAAAGAAAGCGAAGTGTGGGAAAAAACTTTTGGAGAAATCGAATTAAGTCCTCGGGAAGTTGTAAATATGAAACTCAATTTATTATGCGTCGAATTCTTGATCCCTTCTAAATTAGCAAAAAACTCAGCTGATGCCGCCTCAGTTATCCGGTCAAACCTGATAAAAAATATTGACGGATAAAACCCCTGCTCGATCAACTTATTTAAAGATTTCTTAATATTCTCAATCAGCAAAAAAAGATTCTTCGATTGTATCCCGTCTAAAAACAGTCCCTCAATATATTTTTTAGTCTTCAAATCAAAATCAGCATTCTCTGCCGCGTCCAAAATCCTCTTCAAAGTCAAAACCCAAAAAGCAAACGAGTCCCTTTCGATCAAATCATTCAAATCAACCGGGATAAACAAGTGTTTCAATTTATGAGTAAACCGATGCCTTAATTTTTTATGATAAAGAAAAAACCTTAAAAAATTCGAAATCCCAACTCTCCTCATCCCAATAAAAACCACACTATGCCTTTTGTTTAATTGCTCCCCCAATTCCCGGGTAATATCCTCCCGAAAATCCTCCGGATAAGTCTGCTCAATAACCTCAAACTCCATCCCGCAATTTTACGGCTTTAGAAACTATTTAGCAAATACTCATAAAAAGATTGTAACCTATAGGGTTGACTTCTAGGAGTAGTTGGGTTATTATTTGCAGTTAATAATGAATCAGAACCGCTTAGCAGAACTCAGCCATCCACCTATCTTCAGTCTTCACGATGATGACTCCACAATTGGTGGTCCTCATCCAGTTCCAGGCGCAGTATTCAACATCAATCTTTTAATAGAGCATAGTTCAAAAAATCCTGTAAGAGCCCCCCTAAGAGAGGGTGCTGATGCTTTTGAGTATGTTAATAATCTGGATGTTCCCAGAACCCTAAAAGGAGGGGAAATCGGAAAATTTGCTAGCGCCTGTTTAAATCCCTTGAGTGCAAAAATAGGCGACTTGGTCGATTTCAGCCCAATGAAAACTATGCATCAGTATAGAAGACATGAAGCAGTTTACGATGGTTTAGAGGCTTTAACTGGTGGTGCTTACGGTACTGTTAGAAATCGTGAAGAATTAGCCCCAATGTTATCTAAAGGTAAAATAGCTATGGTTAGACATATTGAAGGACTGCACTTACCAGAAGATCCAAGACTCGGCTTCCAGATGGTTGATCGTATGATTGAATCTGGCGTCAGGAGTGTTGGAATAATGTGGAACGAGCCCACCGCTCTTGCGACAACCTGTTATTACGAAAGAAAAGGAATGGAAGATAATGGGCTAAGCGCTTACGGTAAAGATGTTCTGAATTATTTAATGGATCAGGGAGTGATGATCGATTTATCTCACTCCAGCCCCAATACAATGAGAGATATTCTAAAAATGGCACCTGATTCAGCGAGTATTCTCGCAACTCATATTGCTTCAAGAAGATTAACTGACCATGCCCGAAACATTTACCCTGACATAGCTCAAGAAGTTGCTAAAAGAGGAAAAGGCGATCAAAAAGGACTGGTGGGCGTTCCTTTCGTAAGAAGCTTCGTTCTTAGAAGTGTTGATGTGCCAGTTTCTGTATGGGATGTAGTTGGACATATTCAGGATTTCAGACAGCTCTTAGGTAGTGTTGATAACATTGGTTTAGGTCCGGATTTTGGTGGAACAATGAGTGGAAGCAGAATTCCCGGATTAGATGATATAGCTATAGCTGGAACAACGTTATCTGCGGCATTAAGAGAAACCAAAGAATTCACAGAAGCAGATATTGCTAAAATATTTTCAGGAAATGCGATCAATTATTTATCTCAGAATCTTCCTGCAAAAGCCTAATACAATCTCTAACCACACTTCATTAATTGGATTCCTCGCTCAGCAGGAATGACCGATATCTCACAACTCTTGTTTTTACTCTAGCTTCAATGTAAAATAACTCGCTATGGCAGTAACACAGAAAACAAATCGTAATTTTCCGTTAAATCTAATTAGAAATATCGGTATCATCGCCCACATCGATGCCGGAAAAACCACCACCACCGAACGTATCCTTTTCTACACCGGACGAACCTATAAAATTGGCGACATTGATGACGGTACCACCACTACTGACTGGATGGAGCAGGAGCGTGAGCGTGGAATAACTATCGTCTCCGCCGCCGTTACCACTTTCTGGACACCAAAATCAGGTCCTTTCCAGGATCAGGAATTCCGAATTAACTTAATCGACACCCCAGGCCACGTAGATTTCACAGTCGAAGTTGAACGTTCACTCCGTGTTCTTGATGGAGGAGTTATCGTTTTAGATTCCGCTTCCGGAGTCCAATCCCAAACTGAAACAGTCTGGAGACAGGCCGACAAATACGGTGTTCCTCTAATCGCCTTCTCCAATAAAATGGACGTTTTAGGTGCTGACTTCCTGGGTACAATCCAGTCAGCTCGAGATCGCCTCGGAGCTAACGCCCTTCCTTATAACCTCCCGATTGGTTCTGAAAATGATTTCAAAGGGATAGTAGACCTCTTAACTGAAAAAGCTTGGATCTGGTTAGGCGACAATACTGGTGCTAAATTCGAAGAACAACCAATTCCATCTGACATGATGGATGAGGTTAAAAAACACCGTGAGAAATTAGTCGAAGAGGTTGCTGCAACTGACGAAGTCTTAATGGAAAAATTCTTAAATGGTGAAGAACTTACTATTGAAGAGCTAAAAGCGGCCCTTAGAAAAGCAGTCATCGCCAAACAAATAGTTCCTGTGATGGCCGGTTCGTCTTTAAGAAACAAAGGTGTCCAGCCAATGCTTGATGCAGTTATGGAATATTTGCCCTCACCTCAAGACATTCCTGAAGTTCAGGCTCTTAACCCCAAGAGTGGAGAGATGGAGTCACGTCCTCAAACCAAAGACGCTCCTTTTTCAGGCCTAGCTTTTAAAATTCAGATTGACCCTCACGTCGGCCGTTTAACTTATGTCAGGGTTTATTCCGGAACCTTAAAGTCTGGCGCTACTCTCTACAACTCAACTAAACAAATTAAAGAGCGGGTCGGTCGGGTACTTTTAATGCACGCCAACGATAGAGAAGAACTAGATGAAGCATACGCCGGAGAAATCGTCGCAGTAGTTGGATTAAAGGACGCCATAACCGGAGACACTTTAAGTGACGAGAACAATCCAATAATTTTAGAATCAATCAATTTCGCGGAACCAGTTATCTCCCTTGCTATTGAGCCTAAAACTAAATCAGATCAAGAAAAATTAGGTCTGGCTTTACAAAGACTATCCGAAGAAGATCCAACTTTCAGAGTTAAATCAAATCCTGAAACTGGCCAAACAATCATCTCCGGAATGGGAGAGCTCCACCTGGAAATCATCGTCGACAGAATGAAACGCGAATTCAAAGTCGAAGCCAACGTCGGAGAACCACAAGTCGCCTACAAAGAAACTATTACTCAATCAGCAACCGGAGAAGGTAAATACGTCCGCCAAACCGGAGGCCGTGGTCAATACGGTCACTGCTGGCTTAGAATCGAACCTCTCGAAAGAGGCATGGGCCGTGAATTCGTTTCCGAAATCGTCGGTGGAGCAATTCCTAAAGAATTTATCGCTCCTATTGGTAAAGGTGTTGAAGAAAAAGAAGACACTGGTATTCTCGCCGGTTTCCCGTTGGTCGATATCAAAGTCACAGTTTTCGACGGCTCATTCCATGACGTCGACTCCTCAGAAATGTCCTTCAAAATCGCCGGGTCTCTGGGCCTAACAGAAGCCTCATCCAAAGCCGGCCTAATCCTTCTTGAACCAATCATGAAAGTCGAAGTTTCATCCCCTGATGAATTCATGGGAGACTTAATCGGAGATCTATCTTCAAAACGTGCACAAATCCTGGGGACAGAGAAAAAAGGTAACGCCACCATCATCAACGCCCTGGTCCCACTCGCTGAACTAGGCGGCTACATCACCGCCATCCGCTCCATGTCCCAAGGAAGAGCCACAGCCTACATCGAACCCAGCCACTACGAACCAGTCCCTTCAATGATCACCCAAAAAGTTATCGCCGCTTCAGGCTTCACCGGCCGCGTTGAACATTAGAAAATCATTTAATTCATGATATGCTTCTATTAGATGATCAGACTCCTCCTTTTGATATTATTAATTGTTAGCATTCCTATTACTGGTGGACTGGCTTTTGTAACTTTAGGTATGGTGGGACCAATGGTGCCAGAGTTCACGTTCGTAATGTTATTTTTTCTTCTTCTAAATCTTTTTGCAGTTGTTGGTACAGGAATAGGAGAGAGATGGGGATATATAGGAGCAATATTATTCGGAATCTCTCTCTTTTGCGTTCCAACTTCTGATTTAATGACTCCTGAGTTTATAGGAACTCGTCTAATGGGTCTTGTCTTAATTACTTTAGCAACGCTTTCTTATATAAAATTGAAAAAATCAAATACTACCAAAACACGAAAATAGATCATTATTTACATTGACTCTGCAAATCCTCGCGAATACTCCCTTGCCTCAAACTATGTTCTTGGTTAGCTAATGTTGTTGCCTCCCCGCCTCACCGGCCGCGTTGAACATTAAAGATCTATTTACTCTATTCTCCTGTTATTAAATAATCAGAATATGAATCCTAAGACCCCTTCAAAAGTTCTTATAAATTCTCTGTGGATACTGGGTCTATTTCTAATTGTTATACAATACTTCCAATTAAGAGAAATGACCTTGGGCGAGATAAAGTTTAGTGATGTTTGGTCATTAATGACTGCGTTTTTTCTATTTGGTCTGGGGAGTTATCATTACTATAAATATCACAATAAATATCACAATAACCCGAAAAGATAACCGCCTCATATTGACGCTGTGATTTAACAGGAATATACTTCAGCTTATATGGAATTAATATTTATTGTCCCAATTGTAATTCTAGTCTTAATCTCAATCAAACAAATCAACCAATACGAACGCGGAATAAAATTCTCTTTTGGAAAATATGCTGGCATGATGGAACCTGGATGGAGAATTGTTTGGCCTATTATTCAGGGTTTCCAAAAAGTCGATATCCGAACTAAAGCCGTTGACGTCCCCGACCAGGAAGCAATTACCAAAGATAACGTTTCTACCCGGATCTCCGCTGTCATCTATTATAAAGTCGTGAACGCCTCTAAAGCTGTACTAGAAGTAGAAAACTTCTTCTTCGCCGTCCATCAGCTAGCCCAAACTACCATGCGAAACGTCGTAGGAGAAGTTGAACTAAATGACCTCCTCGCTAATAGAGATAAAATCGCCCAAAGAATCAGAGACATCGTCTCCGAAACCACCGGCAGCTGGGGCCTAGAAGTTGCCTCCGTAGAATTAAAAGACATTATTCTCCCCGAAGATATGAAACGCACCATGGCCAAGCAAGCGGAAGCTGAAAGAGAGAAGAAAGCCACCATTATTAATTCTGAGGGAGAAGTAATCGCCGCTGAAAATCTTTCCAAAGCCGCCAATTTAATGGCTCAATCCCCAGGCGCGCTTCATTTAAGAACTTTAAATTCAATAAACGACATCTCCTCCGACCAGTCCAACACAGTCGTCTTTGCAGTACCTCTAGAAATATTAAGAGCTGTTGAGGGTTTAGATCAATTCATGAAAAAGAGCACCAAGTAATAGCGTCGTTAACTACGCTACCTAAATAGTGAATAGAATATCATGAGCTTTTATTGACAAGCCATAATGGCTTCCTTTACTCTTGAGTAAGGTGATAAAAACTCCGCCCAATATTCATAACCAAAAAGGCGCGATGCACCTTCTTTTATTATTCTCTGCTCTTGCTGTAATAGCATTTTTAGGTTTCTCCTCTCTGGCCCCATTTAAAGACAAGCTCCTATCTGTTATAAATCGCAAATCTGATTCTTTTGCCTCAAATTCAAGTGATACCAGTCATATCTCAGGTGTTTTGGTGATTAAATATTTTCCCCTCGATTCATCAGGTCAAAATGTCGACCCCGCAATTACCGGCGTAAATCAACCAATAAGTCAGTTGCGCACTTACGTGGACGGTCTAACAACTCAGGGTATAGCCCAAATGACAGAGGGAACTAAATTCAAAGGCTACAAAGATACGAGCGCCCAGCCGGCAATAACTTACCGGGTGATTGCTTCAAAAGAGTATCTGGAAGCTATTCCAGTCTCCCAAAATAGAATCCCCTGGAATCCTGCTGTATTCAGACCTGATTACCAAAACATACTAATCAGGGAAAATATTTGTGACTATGTTGATAACCAAAATGTCAAACAGGTCTGGGTCTGGGGTTATCATCACGGCAATGTTGAACCTGCGGAATCCAACATGGCAATGGGGAGCAGCTCCCAGTCTTTTTGGAATAAATCAGGATATGGCGATGTCTCCAACAGTGAACAAATTAACGACATGCCAACTTGTCAAAAAACCTATACCCTCTATAACTATAATTATGGCCGAGGCCTCGGAGAATTACTAGAAGACCACGGTCATCAACTCGAATCAGTTTTTAGATTCGTAGACAACTCACTTTGGGATAAATATCAAAGGCCCAACGGCGATACAAATCCATTAGCAGTAAATCGTTGCGGCTGGACACACTCGCCCCCTAATTCAGGCGACTGGAGTGGGGACCGTGGCCAATATGACTGGAATGATAAAACAATTGTCAAATCCGATTGCGAAGATTGGAAACCTGATGGCGGTGGAATAGTAAAAGACACTAACTGTAACAACTGGTATGAGCCGTTCTATAAGACTGCTTATACCGATACAGCCTGTCAGGAGGATAATGGTGCCGCTTTCAAAGTTTGGTGGATGCAAAACATACCGGGCAAAGGGAATAATTTAACCTCTCAAGGTATGTCATTGCGCAACTGGTGGGATTTCTATGCAGACTTTGACGCATCAATTGCAAAAGCTAAATCACTCACTTTTAATGCTCCCTCTCCGTCACCCTCGACTCCACCGGTAAATAAAAGAAGGGTCTTCATAACGAACGAAAAATTTAACGGTAATTTGGGTGGGTTAGCAGGCGCTGATGCCAAGTGTCAGACAAGCGCCAATAGAGCGAGTTTAGGGGGTACCTGGAAAGCCTGGCTTAGCGATTCAACAACCTCCGCTACCTTAAGACTTGAACAGGACTATTTTTTTCAATACGAGCTCTTAAATGGCTCAGTCATTGCGGCTAACTGGGCTGATTTAATCGACGGTTCTTTGCAAAATAGTATTAACGTAGATCAAAATAATCAACTCTCTCAGGCAACCGCCAGCGCTTGGACTGGCACGGGAAGAGATGGGGCGTCTCTCAGCTCTAATAATTGTTCAGGCTGGAGCCAGTCGGCGACAGCCTTCTTGGGATTAAAGGGCTCCAGTGCTTCTAAAATCTCTGATTGGACAAACGGCACTACAATAGGAAGATGTGATAATACTGAGTCATTATATTGTTTTGAACAACCCGCGCCAGGCCCGGAAAATGACACTGATAATGACCAATTTCTTAATAGTCAGGAAATATTTATGGGCACCAACGCCAGCAAGGCATGTGGACTTGATGCCTGGCCTATTGATACTAATAATGATGGGGCAATAAGTGGTGCTGACATCAGTAAGATGATTCCGTTTTTGACAGAGACCAGCCCTTATAATAAGCGCTATGATCTAAATCAAGACAATAAGATAGATGACTCTGATGTATCAGTAATTCGTGCAGATATACTAAGAACCTGCGGCAGCCAGCCAAATCAGCCGGTCCCTACAATGACCCCTAACCCAACACCAACTCCCAAACCGACCCCAACTCCTACACCCACCCCAAAACCAACACCCATACCAACCCCCACCCCGACACCAAACCCAAATCCAACCACACCTCCTGTTTCCGGTGGTCCTAACTTTGTGAGTAAGTCAGTCCCTTACTGTACCGGGAGTGTTGTTTCCAGGATTCATCTTGAATGGGATACTGTACCGGGAGCTACGCTTTATAGATTATTACGATCTACCGATGCTTCGGCCAGAGGTACAAAGGTCCATGAGAATAACTGGTACGCATACAATGATGAAATGGTGAACCCGGGTACAAAATATCATTACACAGTTGAGGCAGTAGTTCCCGGAGGGTCTAAATACGGGAATACCATATCTATAACTGCTGCTAAGTGTCAGTATTTTTCTAACCAGCCTGTGCCAGGGGGTGCAAATTTTAATAACTCAACCTTGGCGTACTGTGCAGGTAGCACCGTTCCCAGAATCCATATCCAATGGAATTCTGTACCAAATGCAAGTATTTATAAAATTCTGCGCAATACTGATCAGCCAAACAGCCGGATTTCAGTGGGGGAGACCAGTGGAATTGCTTTTAATGATGAAAAAATTGTCACCGGAACGGAGTACAGCTATACAATCGTAACAACAGTACGAGAGCCTGGCAAACCGGTAAGTTATGCTTATGGGAATGATGTTATTCTAAAAGCGCCTAAATGTCCTTAAAAATGTTTAGGCTTTTCTGACAATAAAATCACTCATCTGGAGTATTTTTATGAAAGCCGCAGCAAGCCCTTGCATTTCTTCTGAAAATCATGTATATTTCTCTTTACCAGCTTGAGTAACAGCTGGATTTTTATGCCTCGGGGCATTAAAAGTTTAAGTATTGCTTTTTGAGTCAAGTCTCATTAAAATACTTAAACACCTAAATAAATATATGGCAGATAAATTTGACAGATCAAAACCACACGTAAACGTCGGAACCATGGGACACGTAGATCACGGAAAGACTACGCTTACCGCAGCTATCACCAAAGTCTTAGCTGATAAAGGCCTGGCCGAATATAGAGCTTACGACCAAATCGATTCGGCTCCTGAAGAAAGAGCTCGTGGAATTACAATTAACATTTCTCATCAGGAATACCAAACAGAAAAAAGACATTATGCTCACATCGACATGCCAGGCCATGCTGATTACATCAAGAACATGATTACCGGTGCAGCTCAAACTGACGGTGCTATCCTCGTAGTTTCAGCTCCAGACGGACCAATGCCTCAAACCAGAGAGCACTTACTCCTTGCTAAACAGGTTGGAGTTCCAGCAATCGTTGTTTACCTTAACAAAACTGATATGGTTGACGACGAAGAACTTCTTGAATTAGTTGAAGAAGAAGTTAGAGACTTACTCAAAAAATATGAATATGATCCAGCTTCCCCAATCATCCGCGGATCAGCTAAAAAAGCTTTAGAAGGTGACGCCGCAGCAGTTGAATCAATCAATAAATTAATGGATGCAGTTGATGAATGGATTCCTACCCCAGTCAGAGACAAAGATAAACCATTCTTGATGGCTGTTGAAGACGTTTTCTCGATCAAGGGACGAGGAACTGTTGTTACTGGAAGAATTGAAAGAGGAGTTGTTAAGATCAATGAAGAAATCGAAATCATTGGTATTAGAAACACCGCTAAATCAGTTGTAACTGGAATCGAAATGTTCCACAAGCTACTTGATCAGGGAGAAGCCGGAGACAATGCTGGAGTATTACTCAGGGGAATTGAAAAAGACGATGTAGAACGAGGTCAAGTTCTCGCTAAACCAGGTTCAATCACCCCTCACGCAGAATTCGAAGCTGAAATCTACATCCTCGGCAAAGACGAAGGCGGAAGACACACCCCTTTCTTCAAAGGATACAGACCACAGTTCTATGTTAGAACAACTGACGTTACCGGAGAAGTCAAACTTCCAGACGGTGTTGAAATGGCAATGCCTGGAGACACAACAAAAGTTACAGTAAAATTGATTACCCCAGTCGCTATGGAAGACGGCTTAAGGTTTGCTATCCGCGAGGGTGGTAAAACAGTCGGAGCCGGAGTTATTACAAAAATTATTTCCTAAAAAGAGATAGTTTTCTGTACAAACAGGGCCCTAAAGGCCCTTTTTCTGTAATTAGGGTATAATAGTACTTTGAAAAGGAGATTTGGCAGATGGCGTATAGCAAATGGCAGATGGTTTTAAACCATAAGCCATAAAGCGAAGCGGGCTATCGGCTATAAGCAAAAAACAAAATGGCAAAAGGACGGATTAGAGTCAGACTTAAAAGTTTTGATTATAGAGTACTCGACGCAACATGCGAACAGCTCCTTGATACAGCCTTAAGAACAGGGGCCAAAATCGCCGGCCCCATCCCCCTACCAACAAAACGCTCATTAATCACCGTTCCAAAGTCAACCTTCACCGACAAAAACTCCCAAGAAGCCTTCGAAATCAAAGTCCACAAAAGAATAGTTGAAATTATAGAACCGACAGATAAAACAATCGATTCTCTCATGCATTTAGAATTACCCGCTGGAGTTGACATCGAAGTCAAAATGTAATGCAAAGACGAGTTGAACAATACCGTGAACAGTCCGTCATAAGCGCTCTTGAAAGTAACCCAGGACTCAGCACAATTTCTGACATAGCAACCATTCTTCGTAGGCGAACAAGATTAAGGTTCACTCCAGAAGTAACCGCAGGGGAAATTGTCAGTACCCTCCACGAATTAATTCCTGAGAAAGTACGATTTACTAATGTGCATAATAATCGTGGGTCATATTTGTATGCTCCTGTCGGTAGAGAACCAAGCGCTAGAGAGCAAAGAGTTGGCTCAGAAAATCTATTTGTCAGAACAGTAAGCAGGCACTGGTATGTCGGCATACTAGGCATTCGAACCTGCGACCTCTAGTCAAACTAATCTATTTCTGCAGAGGGAAGCAGTGAAGTTTTACTTTGTAGTAATGCTTTTAATTGCCTGACCGCTTCTCTGTGTAATCTTGAAAATCTTTCTTGTTTATCCAGACCTTCAGTTATAAGCATGGAATTGATGCTTTCCAGGTTAGCAAGTACGGTTAATTGTTCTATGCTGGCATAATCTCTGATATTTCCGGATTTTGCCAATGCTTGATTGTTCTTTCTCCAATCACTTGCAGTTATCCCGAATAGTGCTAAATTGATAATGTCTGCTTCTTCTGCATACACGATGCCGCGCTTGTTTACAGGCAGAATCGAAGCAGGGATTAGTATTTGTTGGACAGTGGTAGTTTGTATACGCCAGTTAACTTTAGTTAGAAATCTGCGATAATCCCAATGCTCTTGTTCAGATTCCATTTCCTTCAATCGCTGAAACTCCTTAATTAAGTAGAGTTTAAATTCCGCACTTAACCAACTCCCAAACTCAAAAGCGATATCTTTATGTGCAAAAGTCCCTCCCCTATATCTCCCAGGCCGTGAGATTAATCCTATCGCTTCAGTATTATCGATCCATTTCCTGGGAGTAAGATGAAAACTATTAAGACCAACTTGTTTTTTAAAGGTCTCGAATCCGCTACCTTTAAAATCAGGATTATTTAAAAGCTCCCATACTCCCAAAAATTCAACCGTATTACGGTTCCTCATCCAGCTATAAATTGCCACATCACCGCCATAGTTTTTAACCATATCTGTCAGGCATATATAATCCTGGCCGCGATGTTTAATTATGCGTATTGCTGTGTCTACTACAGTAATCTCATTTCTTTTTAACTTCATATTCTAATACTTTCTATTTTAAATATTAAAATATGTAATGATTAAAATCAAGCAAAACAAACAGGGAAAACTAGTTCTGGCATTGCTTGCATTTACGCACGAGCTTATGGTAAACTTCCTAAACTACATGCAGAAAAGCCTGTTGATTTAAAGAAGAATAATTTTCAGTCAGTCGCGCGTCGGAATTGAGACTAAAGATACGGCGATTCTAATTAAATAGAGCGATTACTGAAG
>Ga0163151_10005907_pt1 | contig 15277 bp, 20 predicted proteins | sample OliLakLV19MP5IB2_FD_145596 | JGI IMG/M metagenome (GOLD analysis project Ga0163151, IMG submission 145596) | Freshwater microbial mat bacterial communities from Lake Vanda, McMurdo Dry Valleys, Antarctica - Oligotrophic Lake LV.19.MP5.IB-2 | ecosystem: Environmental > Aquatic > Freshwater >...
CAACCCGCACCGTTCAAATCGGAGCCGATGAACTGGTCAAAGGACGACGTCACCCTTTCATGGCTCGGTCACTCCACGGTTCTGATCAATTTTTACGGAGTGACCATCCTCACCGATCCGGTTTTGTTCCCCCGTATTGGTGCCAATCTCAAGGTGGGAACCATCGGACCCAAAAGGCTCGTGGCACCGGCGTTGAAAATCCGGGAACTGCCGCACGTCGATCTCATCCTGCTTTCGCATGCCCATCTGGATCATACCGATATTCCAACATTGAGACGTTTTAAATCTCCAACACGGGTGATTTCCGCAGTCGGAACCGCCGACCTGCTCCGGTTCACCCGGCTCCCCTGGGCCAGCGAACTGGGGTGGGGGGATCAGGCCCGGATCATCACTCCGGGAGGTGAGGTCGAGGTTGAGGCGTTCGAGGTGAATCATTGGGGAACCCGGTGGAGGAGCGACACACACCGCGGTTACAACGGATATATCATCCGGCGTGGTGGTAAAAAAATCCTGTTCGGCGGAGATACCGCCATGTCACCCAGTTTCGCCCGCATCAAAAACCGTGGGAAATTCCTGGTCGGATGCCTTCCAATCGGAGCTTACAATCCCTGGATCAGAACACATTGCACACCGGAACAGGCGGTGGAGATGGCCAATGATGCGGGGGTGGAATACTTCGTTCCCATCCACCACAAAACTTTCCGGCTGGGACGCGAATCATTGACCGAACCCGTCGAACGGCTTCAAAAGTCTTTGGAAAAAGAAAAAGACCGAATTGCGCTGCAAGAAATCGGGCAGACTTTTCGTTGCAACTAAACGGTTTTCTGGTCTGCAGCCAGCAACGTCGCCCGCGTTGGATTCAAGTGAACGTAATCGCACACGCTCTCGAGATCACCGGCGCCCGAACCATCGACCATCAGCAATTTGTAGCGGACGGAGAAAAGATGGCCGAACAATTTGTGCCGCCGGTTGAAGCGGCTGGTGCAGGTGCCCAGAAACCATTTCATGCCCGCGACCAGATTCGGCTGCGGCGTCTCGATCATCAGATGAAAATGATTGGCCATAAGGACGCAGGCATGAACCTGCCAGTCGGTCATAGCCGGTCATGGCGCACGCCTCTCCCAGCGTCCCGACGAAACGCCGTCGATCCGCCTCATCCTTGAAGATCGGTTCGCGCCGGTCACCGCGATTCATGACGTGGTAAATCGAGCCGGGATATTTCACTCTGAACTTCCGCGCCATGCCGGGAGAATGGCCTCCGCCCTCTCATGTGTCATTATCAAGAACTGATAACTCTCGCACAATGGTAACAACCTTTTGTTGCATATGCAACAAAAGGTTGCATTGCCATTTCCATGTCGGTCTTTATGCTCCCGTCCATGCAACCCAAGACCGAGGAATTTCTGAACCTCCTGCTCTGGTCCGCCGACCTGCTCGCACGCCCGACGTTTCGCAACCTGACCGACTCCTACGAAAGCTGGGCCTATCGCAACGGCCTTCTGCGCCAGGCCGCCACTTTGGAGCGGCAACAACTGTTGGAAAGAGACGCCAGGTCGCCCGATGACCGGCTGTATCGGCTCACGGCGCAGGGGCGGTTGCACGTCCTGGGCGGGCGCGACCCGGAGCAACGCTGGGCGCGGCCTTGGGACGGTCAATGGCGGCTGGTGCTCTTCGACGTGCCCACGGGACAAAACGCCCAGCGCGAACGGCTGCGACGCTACTTGCGCGACAAAGGCTTTGGCTACCTGCAAAACAGCGTGTGGATAACGCCCGATCCTCTGGCGGAAGAACGGCAGATTCTTGGCGGCGGCAAGATCAATGTGGAGTCGCTCATCCTGCTGGAGGCGCGACCGTGCGCGGGGGAATCGGACGCGGAAATCGTCGCCGGAGCGTGGGACTTCGAGCGCATCAACCGCCGCTATGCCCAGCATCTGAAAGTGCTGGCGGAGCGTCCGGTCGGCGCGCTGCGGAACGACGCGGCGGCGAAATCGTTGCTGCGCTGGGCGGCGGCAGAGCGCGAGGCGTGGCTGGACGCGGTGACGAACGACCCGCTGCTGCCGGGCCGGATTCTGCCGTCCGATTATTTGGGGCAACAGGCGTGGCGGCGGCGGGTGGAAGTGCTCCGGGACGCCAGCTGCCAACTACGCACGTTCAACCGCGCCTGACCCATGACAACCTTTTATTGCATATGCAACATGAACTCGGTCAACGCAACCGCGTTGCGGTTGGGAATATTTTGCGGACGATGACCCAGGCTTGCCAGCTTGCCAGCGAAGGTCATATTGCACGAACGTTTGGAGCGGCGTCGTTTGGCAAAATAGCATTGGCTTGCGGTTTAATGTTCCATACATTTACCGCAGGTTTTACATGGGATATGCGGATATGCATTGGCTACAGGATGTCACCAGTGCAGTATCGTTCAACCCCAACATGCCTACCATCTTCGACTAAAGCAAAAGCATCAACGGACATTACAGGCTGGACTTGGAAAGAATTGAAATGAAATATCATTAGATTATCCAACAGAATCCGCAGACTGCCCGCCCGCCAAGTGGAGCAGCGTGGCGTCGTGGCACCCGGAGTATCCCGCCGAAGCCCGCAAGATAACACAAAATCACTCCGTAAGACCGGTCGTGTTTCGCCAGGCACCTCGTAATTGAACCATGTTCATGAGTTTGGCGGTTTCCAGATACGCTTCCTCCACCCATTCGACAATTTTTGTCGGATCGGGTGAATACTCCAGTTCAATGGCCACTGTTCCTTCGATTTGAAGCTCTTTGATCGCCTGCAGGTAGGGAACAAACTTCACCACACCACGCCCGGGCGGAAGGTCCCCGTGAACTTTGCCGTCACAATCGCTGAGGTGAACATGGATGGCTTTCCCTTTGAGCAGCCGAAGTTCAGCGGGACTGGTGTCTGAAAGAACGAGATGGCTGATGTCAATATTAGCCCGGACCTGGGGATGATCACATTCGTCCACAAACCGGTTCATCGAACGGACATTGTTCAGAAGGCTGAGTCTGAACGGTTCGAGCTCCAGGGCGATCTTGATCCCTTTGGGTGCCGCGTAATCACCCAGGCGCCGGCAGGTTTCCAAAGCCCATTTCCATTGAGATTCAGGCGGGATGACTTCCCGTTGCCAGATATATTCGCCCAGCACCAGCAGGATGTTGTCCGCGCCCCAGGCCCGGGCCAGGTCGATGAACTTCTTGCAACGCTCGATATGAAATTCGCGGACGGGACTGTTGAAATCAATCAAACCGGCGGCCACCACCGGGAGGGAAACCACCGGAAGACGGAGCTTTTCCGAGGTCTTGGCCACCAGTGAGATTTCCTTTTTGGAAATCCCGATCGCTTCGGTGAAAACATCGACGCAATCAAAGCCTATTCGTGCAATGTGTTTGAGTCCGGTGGCGGTGTCGATGCCGACCTGTTCAAACGCGCTGTTGATGATGCCCAATCTCATATTTCCTCCATTGAAACAAACCTGCGCTCTTTTGCGCTCCGATAACCGGCTTCCACCAAAGCCATGGTTTTTAAATTGTCGCGCCCGCTGATTTCCGGTTCCTGGTTTCGCTCCACCGCCACCAAAAGTTGAGCCATGGTCCCTGAAAATGCATCTGGAAACCAGCTCTCCGTCCAATGCGGACGCACAAATCCGCTCATCCCCTGTGTGGCGTATCGCATGGTCGAAGGGGTGGTATAAGGGTCGTGACACCAGCCGATCTCTCCGATCGCCAAGCCTTTGGTTCCTTCGATTCTCCAGCGAATATAGTTTTCCGATGGACAACCTTCTTTGGAAGGTCCGGTCCAGGTGTCATCCAAGCCGACGCAGCGCAGTCCTGACTTGTAATCAAGGATATAGGAACAAATGCCGTCCTGATGGGGAAATTTTGTCCGGGGATCGGTTCGGAAGCTGCAATAAATCCCTTCAGGATCTCCGAACCAGAGGCGAAAACAATCGAGGTGATGGATCGACATGATCCGGAAAGTGGCCCAGCCGAGTTCGGCCTGCCACGGCATCCAATGAGGAATCCCACGCATTTCAATCGAAGCCAGGATCGGAACCCCGAGACCGCCCTGATCGAGGAGTGATCTGGCGGCGCGGACCGACTGGTCGTAGCGCATGTTCTGATTCACCCCCAGATGAATACCGGCGTCGCTACAGAGTTGAACCGCCTCGCAGGCTGCCCGGTAATCTAAACCAAGCGGCTTTTGAGCCAGAATTCCTTTGACCGTCCCCCGCGCGCACGCCATCCGGATGAGCTCAAGCTGGCCCTGAGGCGCGACCCCGACGTCGAGAATCTCGATGGAAGGATCGTCCAGCAAATCCTGGTAACTGGCGTGAAGTTTTAATTGGAACTGTTCGGCCACAGGCCGGGCGTGTTCAGGATCCCGGGAGGCTATCGCCACAGGGTTAAACCCGGATTTTCTGTAGGCGACGAGGTGGCAGTCGCGAACAATAAAACCGCTGCCCAGAATCCCGATTCGAAAATCGCGACGAGCCGGCATCTCTGCGTGGATATTTAATTCGTCCTGGATGGGCATTGTTGTTTAGGGGGTGTTATTCGCTCCCTTTCATTTCCGGGCCCAGGGTAAATCCTTCACCGTTCCTTAGAATTCGATTTTTAACACCACGCGTTTCGGCAACCGCAGCAAACTCAAGGGGATCGGCCGTGTTAAATTCGAACATGTCGTAATGGCATGGCACCAAAAGTTTTATTCCCGCACTTTGCGCGAGCAAAACGGCCTCGGTTGCGTCGAGGTTTCCAGCAACCCCACGCTCCGGCCGATCACCGTTGATCGGGAGAAAAGCGAGGTCAATCTGATGATAACGCAGGATGTCATCGAGTCCGGGGAAAGGTCTGGTGTCGCCCGGGTGATATATTTTCCAAGGCCCGATTTCCACCACGTATCCCATGTAAAGATGATGGCCCCGGTCATCGGTGGTCAGAGTGTTGTGGGCCGCAGGAATTCCATGAAACCTGAATCCACCCAGGTCCTTGATTTCGCCGGCAATGATGCCGCGTTGAAAATCGATCTCCAACCCAAGCCGGTTTGAGATGAAATTCCGGTTCGCTTCGGGCGCGAGAAATTGCAGTGCTGGATTCAGCCGGATCAAAGGCAGCAACGTGTCAGGATCCAGATGATCGGTGTGATTGTGGCTGGAGGTGACGACATTGATAAAATTCAGGCAGGCGGGATCCAACACCGGCTCGGTGATCCGCACATGAGGTTTATTTGTGGCTGCATATTTGCGGGTCAATGAATCCGAGAGGTATGGATCCATCAGCAGATGTTTTTCGTTCCACTGAATCAGAAATCCGCTCTGCCCAAGCCACCAGACATGCAGCCGGTTCCACTCGGTGCGCCAGCTCTGGATCTGGTGCAACAACGCGTGATCCTTGAGGTAGGCTGGCTTCATACTGTCCTAATCCAGGCCGAGTTTCTTTTTCACTTCCCAAACTCCGGCGACCATGTTGGTCAGCTTTTGACGCGCGGCCCATCGGGCGGTCTGGCTCAGGCCGCAATCAGGGGCGAAAGAGAGACGGTCCGCTGCTGCACACTTAAGGCAGGCTTCGACTCTTGAAACCACATCGGACACGGTTTCGATATAATAACTTTTCACATCAATGATGCCGACCGCAACATCCCTGGTTTTTGAGATCTGGGACAACAACTCAAGCTCCGCCATTTCGCGGCTGGCCATTTCCAGATGGATTTCATCCACGTTCAATTCAGAGAAAGCGGGAAACATCGGGCTGTATTTGCGGAGACCCACGGCTCTCCCCTTGTAGTTTCCAAAACAGAGGTGTGTGGAAAGATGGCATCGACCATGGGCCGGCTCGACTGTCCGGTTAAATATTTCTACAAATCTGCGGGGATCCTCGCGATGGGCGTAACAGCTCATGGAAGGTTCATCCACCGTGATTTCTCGGCAACCGGCTGCCACCAGGTGTTCGAGTTCCGTTCGGACGATCGGCAGCAAAGCTTCCGTGAGCGCGTAACGGTCCGGGTATTGTGAATTGGGTGACAGGCGGCCGCTGAGCGTGAACGGACCCGGGACACTGGCCTTGAGCACAAAACCGGGAGGGGCCAGACGGGCAAGTCTTTTGTATTCTTCAACCACGCCGAGGCCGCGTGAAGCTTTGAGTTCACCGATGACCTTGTGTTTTCCCCGCTGATCATGCGCCGGCGGACCAAACCGCCTGGGCGGTGCCTGTTCCAGCTCGATTCCTTCGAGGTAACCGTAGAAGGATAGGTTGAAGTCGAGTCGTGTTTGTTCGCCGTCGGTGATGACATCCAGCCCGGCTTGAACCTGGTCATGGATGGCACAAATGACGGCGTCATCCTGGATTTCCGTCCGGTCGTCCGGGCCGAATTGCGGCAGATTCTGGCTGGCGAATTCGAGCCAGCCGGGAAACGGATAACTTCCGATGACCGTGGTTCGAAGGGGGTGTTCTTTCATATTTTTTCTCCAAGATGGCGGTAGAGCCTGGACAGGCGTCGGCTGTGTTCGTCGTAGGCGGACTCGAAAAGTTCCGTGGCCCTTTCGGCCCCGACGACGGCCGCCGCGCTCAACACCCTGGGAGGATGGCCTGCCGCGGTGAGACGTTGTGCCAGCTCGGCTTTGATGGAGTTGATGAGCAGACATCCGCCCACGGTGGAGCCGGGTGCCACCGGGGTGTCGAGGCCGGGTATCGTCACCATCGCATCGCCCACGGGCGCGCCGGTATCGAGGTGGCGAAATCGTGAAGTTTGCGGCCACGGCAATGCCTGCTTTGGCTGGCGTCGGAATGTTTTTTGCTGACGATGACCACCACCGGTATTTTCTTCTGTTGAAAAAGCTCGGCGATTTCGACCGGAACCACATTGCAACCGCTTGAAGAAATCACCAGTGCGGAATCTTGCGGGCTCAAATCAAAATTCCTCAAAATTCGTTCAGCCAGCCCGGAGACGTTTTCCAGGAACATCGCCTGGCGTTGTCCGTTGGATCCGACCACCAGATTGTGGAAACTCAGGGAAAGTTCGACCATCGGATTAAAACCGGGGAACGATCCATATCGAGGCCACATTTCCTCAACCATGATCCGACTGTGGCCCGAGCCGAAAACGTGAACCATTCTTCCGCTCAATATGGTGGTGGCGAAAAGATCCGCCGCTCCCATGATCTGCTGTTTTTGCCGTTGTACCACGTCGATGATTTCGCGGCATTTCTCCAGGTAACTTTCGCTCGGGGTCATGATTAATTTGAGGATAAAACATTCCAGGCTGCACCGATGGCACCCGCATATTCGCCCAATTGTGCCGAAACAATCGGCACACCGCGATCCAACGGACGCCATTCGTGACGATCCACATAGGACTGCAGCGGATTGAACAACGAATCGCCCGCCGTGGCAATGCCACCACCCACCACCACGATTTCGGGATCGAATAAATTGATGAAAGAGACTGTGGCCGCCCCCAATGCGCGAACCGACTTCAACCAGACTTCAGCTGCAAACGTGTCGCCTTGTTCATAAGCTCTGATCAAATCCAGGGTCGATTCGAAACGTCCCGCGCTCCGTGTTTTGATCGTGCAGTTGCCGATCGCATCCTCGAGGCTGCCGGGCGTGCCGGTCACATCCGGACCGCCCTCAGGATCAAGCGAGGTGTGGCCAAGATGACCGGCCCGGCCGATGGCGCCGCGGAGCAGTTTTCCCTCGGAACAAACGGCGCCGCCAACCCCGGTGCCCAGGGTCAGCATGATGGCGTTGCGCGCATTTTTCGCCGCGCCGACCCAGGTTTCGCCAAGCAGTGCCGCCTGCGCATCGTTTAAAACACGGACGGGTCGCGCTCGTTTAAGAAAATCGGTCCAATCCAGATTCACCAATCCATGAAGCCGTCCGGGCATGCAGGCGATGGCGGAACCATCCCGGTTAGCAAGTCCCGGAGCTGACAAACCAACATCCATGGAAAAAATTTGCAGCTCATTTTCCAGTTCCCCGACCAGATGGTGGATGGATTCGGCCCAGCTCAGTGCTGTTTCCTGCTCGAACACCATCTTTCGCTGCAATAAAATTCTGCCGCCATCTTCGACACACACAGCTTTCACCTGGGTTCCACCCAGATCGATTCCAATAGTGTAACTCATGAATCCATCCCGCTTTGCCGGGGTTCTTTGAACTGACCCTCGCTCACTCCCCATCCACCGTCGATGGAAAGGACTTGGCCTGTGACAAATTTGGAAGCCGTGGACAAGAAGTAAACCACCGCCTCGTCCAGGTCCGACGGCTGCCCGATCCTTCCTCCGTCCAGCGGCTGTTTCGTCTGGATGAATTTCAATATCTCCTCGTTTCCTGCCGCTCTTGCCGCCATCGGAGTCTCCACCAGGGCAGGGGATACCACGTTGAAGCGGATGTTCAAGCCGGCGTAATAAGCCGCAGCGGACTTTGTGAAACCGACAATGCCTGCCTTGGCCGCCGCATAAGCGTGCGTGGAAAAAAAATGAGGGGAAGGAGAGTGTGCCAGAACCGAGGACATGTTCAGAATCGATCCCCCGGTGCCTTGAGACATAAATGCCTTCACTACCGCGCGGTTGGAAAAAAGGACGCTCTTGAGATTCAGATCAAGGGTGTAATCGATCCCTTCATCGGTGAGTTCATGCAGTGGTCCGTCGCCCTGCTTCCGGCCGCTGCCGCCCGCCACATGGTAGAGGCCGTCCACGCGGCCAAATTTTTTCAGCGCAACATCGACGGCTTCGATGTTCACCTCAGGTTTTGAAGCGTCTCCCAGGACCACCTCAACCGGACCCGAAATCGTTCGCACCGCCGCCTGAGCGGAATCGGCATGGCGACCCACGATCACCAGGGAAGCTCCCGCGCGGGCGCAGGCCGCCGCACCTGAAAGGCCGAGTCCGGTGGTTCCACCCACCACGATTATGACTGAATGCTCAAGCATCATTGGTTTAACCGTGTCTATGCAGAAGAAAAAGAAGGAAACCGCCAATGGACGCGAATAGAAAGCCACAAAATAGTAATTGGAGTGCGGCCACCATGATCACCGTTTCGTGACCGATTTCCAGGTGTCAGAAAGCCGTGATATAACCCTTCTTTATTGGCGTCCATTCGCGTCCATTGGCGGTTAAACTGAATTGTTACGGTTTAAGCCGCGCTTCGCCCGCGGTTTCTGTAAAACGAATGCCAGAAGACGCACAGCCCTGTCGCGCGCCTTTTTTTCATTCCAGGCCAAGTTGTTTGAACCGGGCGTTGACCTCCTTGAAATGAAAATCAAGGCTGCAAAGATCTTCCAGTTCCTGCTTTCCAATTTTTTCCGCCACCTCCGGATCGGCCAGGAGTTGAAATTTAAAATCGGCCTGGTGATTTCCGGCGTGTTTGGACTGCCAGGTTTTCATCGCATTGCGCTGCACCAATTCATAGGCCTGTTCCCGGCTCAAACCCTTTCGGATCAAGGCCAGGAGAACCGTCTGGGAGTTCCACATGCCAAGGCTGAGCCCCAGGTTGCGCTCCATGTTTTCCGGGTAAACGATCAGTCCGTCGATCAGTTTTTTGACCGTGGACAGCATGTAGTCCAGCAGGGTGCAGGAGTCGGGGAAAATGATTCTTTCGACCGAGCTGTGGCTGATGTCGCGTTCGTGCCAGAGAGCGACATTTTCCAGCGCCGCCACCGCGTTTCCTCGCAACACCCGGGCCAGGCCGGTCATCCGTTCCCAGGTGATAGGATTGCGTTTGTGCGGCATGGCGCTCGAGCCCTTTTGGCCCTTGGCAAAAAATTCTTCAGCCTCCAGAACCTCCGTTCTTTGAAGGTGCCGGAATTCCGTGGCCCAACGTTCAATGCCCGCCCCGACCAACGCCAGGACGCACATCATTTCCGCGTGCAGATCCCGCTGCACCACCTGGGTGGAAATCGGTGCCGGTTGAAGACCGAGTTTTTTGCAGACAAATTTCTCGACCTCGGGCGAAAGATGGGCGCTGGTTCCGACTGCTCCCGATATCTTTCCCACCGCCACCGTGATCCGCACCTTCTGCAACCGGTCCAAGGCGCGTGTAAATTCATCGTGCATCAAGGCCAGCTTGAGTCCGAACGTGGTCGGTTCCGCGTGAATCCCGTGGCTTCTCCCGATCATCGGGGTGAACTTATGTTCCAACGCCCTTTTTTTGATCGCCCCCAGCAGTTCAGCGGCATCCTGGATCAGGATGTCGAGGGATTCCACCATCTGAACCGCGAACGCGGTGTCGCCAACATCCGAGCTGGTCAGTCCGAAATGAAACCAGCGGCTGGCGTCATTGGCGATGTTTTCAGCGACGTTGGTGGTGAAGGCGATGACGTCGTGGTTCAAGGTCTTTTCCAGTTCCTTGCAGCGCTCCAGGGAGAAAGCTGATCTCTCCTTGATGATCTGGAAATCGGAGGCGGGAACAACCCCCTGGGTCACCAAGGCTTCGCTGGCCAGGAGTTCAATTTGGAGCCAGATCTCGAGCTTGCGTTGCTCGCTCCAGATATTGCGCATGGCCGCTCTTGAATAACGTTGAATCATGAGCCAGAGAGCAAAGAATCAAACCGGGCAAAGGTAAAGAAAAATGAAGGTTGAACAGGGGTCTGATTGGGTCTGATTCAAACTGGTGAGGCCTCCTCGGAGCGCGGGTCTGTGACCCGCAACGGTGCGCTATGAAGAATGTTTTGAAACAAGCGGCACCGAAAAAACTGGCTTGATGCTGCGGCTCACAGAACGAGCAGTTCAATCTACACCAAGCTGTTCCGTTCCCGTCCTAAATCACCGGACGCTATCGTGTCGGATGAGTCGTATATCCACTTCGCGTTCGACTTAACTCCATTCTTTTGTTGCGCGGAGTGCCGCCACGAGGTCGTTAAATGCCGTGGCGTCTGAAGGCGCATACTCGAACCATGTGAGAAAATCGAATGGCTCTCCAAGGTCTCTGGAATGGTGGAGTCTGCGCGCGATGGCAGGCAAGTAGCGCAGACCCGTGGCGATATGCGAGGAGCGGGCCTCGAATATCTCGCGCCGCTACATTACGGGTGTGATCCGGCGGACCTGACCGAAGATCAGGTCCGGCGTTATTTCCTGTTCCTGCGCCAGGACAAAAAACTCTCCGGCTCCGGCATGACCATCGTCAAAGCCTGCCTCCACTGTTTCTTTGTGCAACAGCTTGGGAAAACCGATTGGAAGGTTTTCTCCGAACTGGTCATCCGTCGGCCCGAAACTCTGCCCGTTGTTCTGAGCCGTGAGGAAGTGGCAAAAGTCCTGGGGGCCCGAACTCTATAACCACCAAACACACAAAACACACGAAAGGAATCCTTGATCCGTGTCATCCGTGGTTGAAAAAATCAGCGTCTCTCTTCCGCCGAACGCTCCAGATCAGTGACCCGGCGCTTTGTTGAACCATTGGTCGGATTCAGTGATGAGCCAATTCTCGGGCATGTGGAATCTCGCTACTGCCTACAGGACGGATTTGGTCGGCAGAGACGGTAACTATGGCAGCCGTCTTACCGGTGAGGGTCACAAACTCGACCTCATACGCTTTGTGTTGCGGATAGATGTGAACTGCGACTCCGATGTCGCCGGGTTCGAGACCGTCGTCTGCGAGGGGCACGGTCAAAACTACTCTGTCGTGTTCGTGAATCATGTGGGCAGCATACTACAGCGGATGGGCCGTGACCAGTCTTGGTGCGTCTGCGCCTGCGTCGATGATCCAGACCGCCCGAATGGAAGGGGAACGTCCGTCCAGGCAATGAATCGGGCCGTCGATACAATACTTGGTGCCGTATTTGGATTCGGACGTTGACGATACCGGGTTCGATTGGGCGTGGTCGATGAGAGCGTCTGCCAGAACTTGCCACTCGTCCGCCATGAAGCCAAAGCGCGTGAAGAAGTGTGCCTTGCCACCGCCTTCCGGGTGGTCGAATGCAAGGAGGTAATCAATGATTTTGCGCTGCTCGGCATAGGCGTTGATTGCGTTCGGGAGATTCACTCGTCGCCGTGTAAATTGTCCCGGCTACAAAAGCGAGCTGCGTAGCGGCCTAACGGAACAGCGACCACGGAGGAAAAACTATGAATAACACCCAAGGCGCTAACCGTGGTTCGCTGGAGCGCTTTGTTGAACTGAGCCGCTCGCGTGGCAGGCTGGCGCTGGGATTGAGATCCTTTCAAAACCTTCGGTTTGGGATTGGAGTTGTGGTCCATTAAAACTCCTGTTTCTATCGAACAATTCAAGGCCTTTGTCGAACTTAAAAACTTCGCAGAACTCCCGATCCTTCGATCCGCGCCCGTGCACCTCTGCCATCTCCGTACCTCTGCGCTCAAAACATCTTCTTTTGGAAAATAAAAATGGTTTACGCGAAGGCGCGAAGGCGCGAAGAACGAGAACCAAGCAAGGAGCATGATATTCTCGATCAGAGTCCGGGAGGCTTTGGAGAAAAAAAGTTCCTCCCGTCCGGTGATTTGAGACAAAAGTGATCAAAAACAAACCGCAGTTCTCTTCCAGATCCGGGCTCGTTCAACCCCCAATAGCATTGAGGCTCCGCGCGGTCACCCCTCAAACTTCACCAACACTTCATCCGCACTCCGCTCGATGCTATCGCTGTTCCGTCAGGCGCTTCGTTCGATGCGAAGACGCCAATAACCCGGCTCCCGGCTAAAGTGCATGACTGCGATGATGAGCACGTAGTCGGACTCGATGGAGTAAATCACGGCGTATGGGAAGACGTGAACTAAACACCGCCGCACGTCCTCCTCGAAAACCCGCCAACGCGTCGGAGCCTCGGAAACCTGACGAAACGCCGCCTCGACACACGTGATGAACCGAAGCTCAAGACCGACCTGACAACCGGCGTAGAAACGCGCCGCGCCCTCATACTCGTCGAGAGCTTCGGGATGAAACTCATATCTCATCGGGCGACCGCGCGCCTGACGCGAGCAAGAGCCTCCTCGCTCGGAATGGTTTTGACGCGGCCGCTGCGCACGTCATCGCGACGGCGCAAAGCCTCGGCGGCCCAAAGCTGACGGATGTAGCCGTCCTCTGCAGGGTCGAGGCTCTCGACGAGCCGGTCAGCGAGGAGTGCCCGCGCCTCGCTCGGTAGGGCAAGCGCCTCTTCCGCGATTTGTTCAACGGTCATGCTCATGTTCGGAGAATACCCGCCACGCTCGAAAATCTCAACTCAAACGCAGCCGGATTTCACGATGCGCGATGAAAACGACCGGATCACCTTCCGCTTCCGCCGCAGCGACAACGGTCGCATGGAAACACTCACCTTGACCGCCGAGGAGTTCCTGCGCCGTTTTCTCCAGCATGTGCTGCCGCGGGGATTTCAAGGGGTGCGCTATTTCGGCTGGATGGCCCCGGCCGCCAAAGCGCGTTGGGAAGGGGTTCTGGCCTTGAACTTGTTTTCACCGGAAGCCGGACACCAGATCACCGGGGAAAACGAACGTGTCGTCTGAATCAGGGAGGATTTGGAGAAAGAAATTGCTCCTGTCCGGTGAAGTGAGAAAGGGACGATCAAAAGCAATCCGGAGTTCCCTTCCAGATCCGGGCTCGTTCAACCCCCAATAGCATCGAGGCTCCGCGCGGTCACACCTCAAAGTTCACCAACACTTCATCCGCGCTCCGCTCAATGCTATCGCTGTTTCGTTAGCTGGCGCATGGTTGAACTGAGCCGCTCGCGCGGCAGGCTGACGCAGGGATTGAGATTCTTTCAAAAGCTTTGGTCCGGGATTGGGGTTGTGGTCCACGAAATTCCATCTTCTATCGAACAGTTCCGGGCCTTTGTCGAACTTAAAAACTTCGCAGAACTCCGATCCCTCGGTCCGCGCCTGTGGACCTCTGCGATCTCCGCGCCTCTGCGCTAAAAACATCTTCTTTTTGGAAAGGTAAATGGTTCACGCAGAGGCGCGGAGCTCGCGGAGAACGAGAGCCAAGGACGGAGTATGTTATTCTCGATCAGAGTTCGGGAGGTTTTGGAGAAAGAAATTGCTCCTGTGCGGTGAAGGCGGTGAAGTGAGACAAGGGGGCTTAGTCGATGCGCGTTGTGTGTGATGCCGCCTAACGTTCCAAGCTCAGGCGCGCCGGACCACAACATGCTGCCTGCGGAGCGGAACAAACGGCGTTTACCGGCGTTGCCTGAAGCGATTTGTTCGCCGATTCCATCATCCTTCTGCGTCTATCTGTCTGCATATCGCAAGTCAGTCACTTTCACTTCCTTCACCGGATGGTCGGCCCAATACAGAATCGCGAACCGTCGAAATATCAGCACTTCGATGTCTCGGCCAGTCGGATCGCGCTCCGTGAAGTCCCCTCGTCGATAAGGGTCGCTGCCCAATGCACCGAGCAACCTCAGAAGGTGATCCCGGTCATCGCGGTGACACTGGCGCAAGAAATCGAACACTTCCCGCCGTAAATAGACCTCATACTCCATCGCTTTTGAGCCGCCACTCCGCCTCTCTCAGACTCATCCATGCCTGCGGGTTCTTGTCGTCCAGGCGCCGGCTCAACTCGTCCCGGTATCCGACATCTCTGCGAACGTCCATCGCCACCAAAAAGCCGATCAGCTTCCGTTGCTCCTCAGGACTTAAACCCTCGGCTTCGCGCTGTAGTTCATCCAATTTCATGGTCAAAACGTATCTCTGTTCGAATGCACCGGCAAGCAAATCGGCGAACGTAAAAAGCTCAGCCGCGCCCGGCCAAAACGCGTGGCCCTTGCAGCGGAACAAAGAGCGTTTCCCGGCGTTGCCTGAAGCGCATGGTTAGCCGGTTTTTTAACACGCTAAAAAGGGTATATGTCAGCAATCCCATCATAAAAATGGTCCAGTCTTTCGATTATTTCGTCCCAGGGTACCGACTCAGGAACACAAAGTCTCCCCTCAATTATTCTGTAGGGAAACCGTGTCTCATGGAAATACTCGGTCAGTCGCCTTTGCTCTTCCTGCCCAATTTCCCGCTTCTCGCTACGGATCCTCCAGTAACCTTCCTCGATTCGAACTATGCGTTTTTTCATAAAGAATGACGTGGCAGGCCTAACGGAAAAGCTGAGCCAGGACGGAACGAGAAACGTGGAGGTACACAATGAACGGTGACAACCCCGTCGTTAGCTCCAGCGCATGGTTGAACTGAGCCGCTCGCGCGGCAGGCTGGCGCTGGGATTGAGATCCTTTCAAAATCTCCGGTTTGGGATTGGAATTGTGGTCCATGAAAACTCCTATTTCTATCGAACAATTCAAGGCCTTTGTCGAACTTAAAGATTACAGGCCGAAAACCAAAAAAGA
>Ga0163151_10005909_pt1 | contig 15274 bp, 12 predicted proteins | sample OliLakLV19MP5IB2_FD_145596 | JGI IMG/M metagenome (GOLD analysis project Ga0163151, IMG submission 145596) | Freshwater microbial mat bacterial communities from Lake Vanda, McMurdo Dry Valleys, Antarctica - Oligotrophic Lake LV.19.MP5.IB-2 | ecosystem: Environmental > Aquatic > Freshwater >...
TCTTCAATGCCTGCATCAATATTAGGGTTATCATTTACCTCGATCACATAAAATTTCCCATCTATTTCTTTCATGTCCACACCGTAAAGTCCTTTGCCGATCAGTGAGGTAGCCTTGAGTGCAGTTTTTAGTAATCCTGACGGTGCCTGGTCTATGGCGATGGATTCCACTTCACCTTCATGGGTTTTATCCTGCTTGTTCCAGTTCACAATCTGCCAGTGCTTGGATGCCATAAAGTATTTACATACATAAATTACTTGTCCATCAATAATGCCTACCCGCCAGTCAAAGGGTGTGGGAAGAAACTCTTGTGCTATTAACAAGTCTGATTTTTCAAACATGCTTTCGCGAATATTTTTAAACTCGTCCATCGAGTCGATTTTAAATACGCCTTTTGAAAAAGCGCCATCCGGTTGTTTTAGAATGAACGGAAAACTCATTTTCTGATCGATCGCATCGCAGTTTTCTTCCGTAAGTACAATGGCTGATGGAGTCAGTATTTTATTAGCATTCAGAAGCTCATGCAAATAGACTTTGTTCGTGCACTTTAAGATCGAGTCTGGATCATCAATCACCACAAGCCCAAGTGATTTTGCTTTTTTTGCGAACCGAAAAGTGTGATGGTTGACGTTCGTTGTTTCACGAATGAAGAGTGCATCATATTGAATGATCTGATCAAAATCATCTTTGGTGATAAACTCGGTATTGAAACCCGCTTCGATAGCCGCCCTGTAAAATCTTTTCAGTGCACGCGCATCGGAGGGTGGATTAGGGTCATTAGGTGCCACCAGAATGGCTAAATCGTATTTCTTTTTATCGGGTCTGAATTCGCGTTTGCGTTGAAGATATTTTTCGAGGGACTGAATCAAAACAGGCCGATCTGCTTCGGGTGCTTCGCCCAGACTTAACGGGCGAATGCTTTGCAATACCCATTTATTTTTTTTGGAAAAGACAGCCCGTAATGAGGGAGCTTGCACCAATTGAAAAAGTTGAAGTGCGAGTCGGTTTAGAATTTCAGATTTCGCGTTTCCAAAATATATATTGAATTCAACGCGATCGTAAGGCTCATTCTTAAATGTATTTTGAATCAGTTCATCAAATTCCAATGAGTCATCACGTAAGATGGATGGGAACCGTAGGTGCTGAATGGTTGAAACACCCGGTAATACTTTATGACCTCGCGCTTCCGCTAATAGTGAAACATAATAACCTTCGCTTTGGTACTGATATGATTTGCAGAGATTAATTATTTTTAAATTCTTAGCTTGAAAATTCACTTCGGTAATATACTTATCCGGAGAAATTACCTCTACATCATCCAGGCTGAACTTCCATAATTCTGGCTTTTCTACTACAATCAGTTTTGGCATCGATTACTTGGTTGGTTCAATGATCAGAATATTGGCATCATAGGTAACAATGCCCAGCATGATGCTATTGATAAGGCGATCAAAGTTGACGCCATAGTATTGACTACTATTCAAGGGATTTGAATTCATTGGGTCTGCCAGATAGGCCGTATTAGTTGATTCATCATACCCGTTAATGATTACAAAATGTCCCACCGGCTCACCGCGTATACTATCAAATTTATTGCTGGCAGGTATTTCACGCTTTGTGCCGTAGAGGTAGGTAGCACTAAGGCCGGTCAGTATTGGTTTAGATTCTTTCAGGTATTTTTTGATTAGTTCGGGATTCAATTCATTTTGAAATACTTTTCCACCTGCCTCCAGAAATTTAACATACGCCCGGGATGCTACCAGTAGTTTTTTTCTTTTAAACTTATAACGCATTTGCTGTTTGAGGGAAGCAATAATTTTTTTGGTATTGTAGTTAAACCAGGAAGGATCGAAGACATTAAGATTATACGTGTAGAGATGTGCTTTGTATCCGCGTTTGAGTGCATGATTGCCAAGCATTACCGCCAGGGTGCCTCCGGCTTTTAAACTTTTTACTTCGTTAATAACCTCGTTTAACTCGATGGTATCCTGGTAGTATTGGTAGATAGAATGCAGGCAGGTAGGTCCACAAGTGACTTCATCGGGCTGAGCTTTGATGTCGCAATTGAGAAAGAGCGCCTTATGGCTGGGCATATCAGAAAAATTTGGAAATAAAAAGGTCAAAGACTTCGACTAAAATCAGAATGATGATGATCCATTCCAATATGCTGCTTTCACGTTGATGAGAAATTTCACGAAACACACTCAGGTTATCTTCAATAATTCGGAGTGTGTATTCGATTTCACTAAAGCGTACGCGCAAATCAAAGTGCTTCATCAGTCCTTTGTTCAGTCGATCGAGATACTCATCGTCCCAAACCAATTCCGGGGCATCAAAAATGTAAATATTGTCGGCAATATCATTTTGGGTGTTCAAAGCTTTGCCAATAAACTTGAGCATGTTTCTTCTGTTGATGCTGAGTTTACCGGTTAATTCTAATTGTTTAGTGAAGCCACGAATTTCTGTTAGCAGGTTTTCGGTTACTTCATGATAGTGATCAAGCGCTACGGATTGCGCAATGTTAAACATGGCGATGCGATACACTTTTGAATCCAACCGGTCAACCACCACCTGATTAAATTCAAACATCATTTCACCTTCCTTTACTTCGATTTCATGATCATCGCGCATCCAGTTTGTGGAGGGATTTTTTAAGTAGGGCAGAACCGTCTTTATAGACAACTTGATTTCCTCATCGCTGTGGTTTGAAAAGACCACTACGCCATAGTTGAAATAATATTGATATTTATCAGGCCCGAAATTGTAGAAAAGTTCGGACGAAGAATCGGCCAGGGGTTTTAGTTCAAGAAAGGTTTTGATTCCCTTCATATCCAATTGATTGGCTACCAGGAGAGCAGCAAGTTTTACCTTCTTTTCCATACCATTTATATCAAATTTAACCTTTAAATCAGCCTTTGAAAATTTAATCCCAATGAAAAATTCTAATATTGCATCCTTTAAAAGTTATGTATGAAAAAATTGGTTTTGGTTCTTTTTAGTTGCCTTTTGATAGTGGAAAGTTTTGGATGGGGATCGACTGGCCACCGTGCTACTGGCCTGATTGCTGAACAATACCTGACTGCTAAGGCCAGGAAACGGATTAAGCAGATTTTGGGACAGGAATCTCTGGCCATGGTAAGCACCTGGATGGATGAGATTAGGTCGGACTCAATGTATAATTATACGACAGACTGGCATTGGACTACTATTCCTGATGGAGGTAAGTATGAAGACGTGGAGAGTAACCCAGATGGAAAAGTCGTGATGATGATTGAGAAGTTTACCAAGGAATTAAAAACAGGGAAACTGACTGCCAAACAACAGGCAGAATATTTGAAAATGTTGGTGCACATGGTGGGTGATATTCATCAGCCTTTGCATGTAGGCAAACCAGGCGACCGTGGTGGCAATGATGTAAAAGTTAAGTGGGCAGGAGGTGATTCAAATTTGCATCGTGTGTGGGATAGTGATATGATTGAGGACACTAAATTAAGTTATACGGAATTGGCGCAATCTCTCCCCAAGCCTACTGCCGAGACAATTAAAAAATGGCAACAAGCTTCTGTGCGCGATTGGGCGAAAGAGTCAATGACCCTTAGACCTGCCGTGTATAATATTGGTAAGGGTAGTTTAGGCTATCGCTATTCGTATGTGAATATGCCATCTGTGCGTGAAAGAATTTTACAAGCAGGCGTTCGTATTGCTGGATTACTCAATCAGATTTACGGAAAATAGCTTTGCCTTCTTTGCACCCGATAGCTATCGGGCTTTGCGTGGAATAAATTATCCTTTGATATATTTTTTCCACCACCACTGAAACACGATCAATGCCCAGATGCGGGCATGAACATCTTGTGGATTGGATGAGAACAACTGCCGTTTCAATTTCTCTATTTCAGCATAATTAAAAATACCCTGTTCATTAATATGCTTTTCAGAAAGAAGATCATCAACAATCAGTGACTTCATTTCTTTTCTAAACCATTTTAATAGGGGCACTTCAAAGCCTTTCTTGGGACGATTGTATAACTTTTCAGGAAGTATATCACGAAAGGCGTCTTGCAAAATTCGTTTGCGGATGGAGTTGGTGATTTTATAATCATCCGGAAGACCGAAAATAAAATCGACTACCTGGTAATCTAAAAACGGAACACGCACTTCGAGGCTGTTGGCCATGCTCATCAAATCGACTTTCGTCAGCATGTCATTGGCAAGCACCAGATTCATGTCGGAAAGAAGAATATTATTTATCGTTTCTTTTTCAGGGATGAAGCGAAGCAGTTCCTTTTTTCTGCTTTCATACTGCTGGTGTTGAAGTTTTGCTATAGTGCTTTCGGATAGCAACGCGTTTACTTCAGATTCTTTTGCATAGCCGGCCCATTGCCAGTAGCGTTCCTGGCTGTTTAGTTTCATGCCATCCGCAAAACGTTTGAACTGACGGAACGTATTGCTCAACGAACTATTTCTGGATTGTGGCATCGCATTCCATACGGGAGATAATGCCGAAACCATATTTTCCTTCCAGCCACGATGGATCATTCGGTGGAAGGCTGCGTGCTTGTTATAACCTGCGAGCATTTCATCCGCTCCATCACCTGAAAGGGCTACGGTAGCATGCTTGCGTGTTTCCTTGCTCAGAATGTAAACGTTGATGGCGGATGAATCCGCAAAGGGTTCATCGATATAATCCAAAACAGAATTTACATGAGCAAACAGATCATCATTGGTCAATGAAAATACCGTGTGATCGGTTTTGAAATGTTTCGCAACCAGGTTGGCGTATTCGGTCTCGTCAAAAAACTTTTCATCACGAAAGCCAATGGAGAACGTATGCAACGCGGGCTTATGTTTGCTGGCCAGTGCCGTGATCACCGATGAGTCGATGCCGCCACTGAGAAAGGCACCCAGAGGAACATCGGCCACGAGCCTTCGTTGAACGGATTCATCAAGAAGTGTTTTTAATTTCTCTTTTGCATCCGAATAGGAGAGGGCCTCTGATGAAGTTGCCGGGATCGTATAATAACAATGACTTTCCAGTTTCTTTCTACTGACTTTAAGATAATGACCGGGCATGAGTTTCTTCACGTGTGTGAAAATGGTATCCGGGGCGGGTATATAGTTTAGTTGGAGATAGGTGAAAAGTGAGGTGTAATCAAGTTCCTTATCGATGCCATATTCGATGATGGCTTTCATCTCGGAGGCAAACAGAAATTTATCCTCATCAAATAAATACAGCAACGGTTTGATTCCATACCGATCGCGGGCAACAAAGAAAGTTTGTTCCTGTTTGTCGTAAATGCAAAAGGCAAAGAACCCGTTCAGCCTGGGCAGACATTCTGTGCCATAGTAAATGAACATTTTCAGCAGAACCTCGGTATCCGATTGCGTAATAAATTTTACTCCAACCGATTCTAACTCTTTTCTTAACTCCCGATAATTGAAAATTTCTCCGTTGAAGATAATACAGTATCGTTTGCTTTCATCCAACATGGGTTGATGGGCAATGCTTCGTGTGTCGATGATGGATAGTCTGCGATGTCCCAGCGCTACATATTCATCGAGGTAGATGTCCTGAAAATCGGGTCCGCGTTTGTGCAGCGCCATGGTAGCAGCCGTTGCGTGGATCATATTAAATTTTCCAACGAGATTAAAAGCGAATACACCGGTGATGCCGCACATGTTTGTAAAGGATGGGGAAAGATAGAAAGGAAAACAGATCAATAAAAAAAGCAGCAAGTAATCCTGCTGCTTTCTCTAAAATGAGTATAGGTTGTTTATAATGGTTTGATCATAATATTGCGAAACCAGGCTTCGCTGCCATGGTCTTGTAATACAATGTGGCCTTTGGGGGCGGTGCCATATCCGGTGGCTTCATTCCATTTGCTTGCCTTTTTTATTGCCAACCATTCAGGTGAATTCAATTCATATTCCACTACTTTATCACCATTCAGCCAATGCTCCACATGATTTTTGTTCACTACTAATTTAGAAGTGTTCCATTCACCAAGTGGTTTTATTTTTGTCTTTCCGGCTGCGTGCATGCCGTAGTTTGATCCGGTAAGGTGATCGGGTGTCTCGTTAGGAAATGAAGGGTCATCCATAAGTTGATATTCGGGACCTGTGTAATAGGGTTGCTCGAATTCTTCGGTTACCCGGAACATAACACCGCTGTTGCCTTCGGCTGATGTTTTCCAATCAAATGTTAATTCGAAATTTTCATATTCAGCCGTGGTCATGATATCGGCACGCTTGTCACCAACACCGGTTACACTTTCGTCCAGTGCTTTGCAATGAAGTACACCATTAACCACTTCCCAGGTATTATTTTCACGGGCTTTAAATATTTGCCAGCCGTTAGTCGTTTGGCCATCAAAAAGCAATTGCCAGCCCTCGGCTTTTTGCTCTTCGGTAAGCTGCGCAACTGTAGATGATGGAGCATCTTTGATGGCCTGCTCTTTTTGCTTTTTCGTTGAGCATTGCATCAAAACGGTTGTTAAAACGAGAGAATAAATGACAAAAAGTATCTTTTTCATACGTTCGATTTTGAAGGTGGTTACTTAATCCGATAATAGCGAAATAGAGCCAAAATTATTTTGATCAGCTGACCGAGGTTAGAAAATCTTACCAGGATTCAAGATACCATTGGGATCAAATACTTTCTTAATTCCACGCATCAGGTTGAGGTTCACTTCACTCATAGCGATAGGCATATATGGCCGCTTGGCAATTCCGATTCCATGCTCGCCAGATAAGGTACCGCCCAGGCTTACTGTGAGTTTAAAAATTTCACCAATGCCTTCTGGTATTTTGTTTTCCCAGTCTGCTTCGCTGATGTTTTCTTTTAAAATGTTTACGTGAAGATTTCCATCGCCCAAATGCCCGAAGCAAACGGTATTAAATCCATACTGCTTACCAATTTCCTTGATTCCTTTAATCAGCTTTGGTAAATTACTTCTAGGCACTACTACATCATCCGATTTAGTTAGGGTGTACCAGTTCACGGCAGGGGATATGTTCTTTCTCACTTTCCACAATTCTTCTTTCTGCGCGCTACTTTCAGCAAACAACACTTCGCCACACTGAAATTTTTCCACTACGTTCATCACCCGTTCGGCATCGCGCATCAATACTTCTTCGTCATTACCATCGAGTTCGCACAATAAATAGGCATCCATGCCATCGGTAAGTTTTGTAGTGACGGGGCTGTTCAGCACCTTCTCACAATACTCATACGTTTTAAGCGCGGCTTCACGTTCAAAGAATTCTACTCCCGAGGGTGTTATGCCTTCCACGAAAATGGAAGCGATAGCACGGCAGGCTTCTTCATTGGTAACAAACGGAATGAACAGCAATACATTTTTCTGTGGAAGCCCGCGCAGTTTGAACACGATCTTGGTGATGATACCGAGCGTTCCTTCACTACCACACATTAACTGCGTCAGATTGTAGCCGGTAGAGTTCTTCAACACATTGGCAGCTGTCCAGATGATTTCTCCTGTGGGCAACACAACTTCTATGTTGATTACATAGTCGCGGGTAACACCATACTTTACTGCCTTTGGTCCTCCTGAATTATTGGCCAGATTACCTCCCAAAAAACAAGAACCTTTGCTGGCCGGATCGGGGGGATAGAAAAGTCCTTTTTCTTTTACGGCATTCTGAAATACTTCAGTGATTACACCAGGCTCAACCGTAGCCTGCAGATTGAGTTCATCGATATTTAGAATTTTGTTGAAGCGTTCCATGGAAATCACCACACCTTTCTTTACCGGCAATGCTCCACCGCTCAGGCCGGTGCCTGCACCACGGGGTGTAGCTGGTATTTTATACTCATTGCAGATTTTTAAAATCTCACTGATCTCCTGCGGAATGCCGGGTTTAAGGACAAGGTCGGGAAGAAATTGGTAGTCTTCCGTCTTGTCATGGCCATATTCATTTCTTTGCTCTTCGTCAACAATCACGTGCTCGGCACCAACAATAGCGCGAAATAAGGATATTATCTTTTCGCCAACTTTGCTTGTTATCGGAGCCTCACTTATTTTAACCTGTGTCATTAATCTATTAGCTTTGATGGAAACTATGATTCTTAAAACAAGCCACAAAATTAATGAATTAACCTTTGAAAGGTGGGGGCTTTTCGTCTTCATTTTAATAATGTTTAGCGCCTGCGGTTCAGCCCGCAAAGCACGGGAAGCAGAGGTAAACAAGGTTATAAAGGAAGCGCGAATGTTTACGGGAACACCTTATAAATATGGTGGCACCACACGCTCTGGCATGGATTGCTCGGGTTTAACCGGAAATGCCTTTCAGGCAATCAGCCTTACCCTGCCACGAACAGCGGAAGGACAATCTTTGGTAGGCGAGAAGGTGAAGCAGAAAAAATTGTCAGAAGGAGACCTGGTATTTTTTGCTACCAGTGACAAAAAGCGCAAAATCACACACGTTGGTATTGTAACCGAAGTAAAGGCCAAAGAGAACGTGAAATTCATTCATGCCTCTACGTCATTGGGTGTGGTGGAGACGGATTTATATTCTGACTATTACCGAAAACGGTTTCGTACCGCTCGCAGGATTATAGATTAGCCTCATACAACACCTTTACAGGCACAATCGGCTTTTAGGTATATTCACCTTCTTAAAAACTTTATGACTTCACGCAGAAAATTTCTTCAGCTGGGAACACTTGCTTCGCTGGCACCAATCACCAAGTTGTTTGGGGGCACACCGATTCCACCGGCTACAAAGCCCGTAGTGGTTTCCACTTGGAATTTTGGATTGGATGCGAACGTGGAGGCATGGAAAATTCTTTCTGCTGGTGGTCGTGCGTTGGATGCCGTTGAAGCGGGTGCTCGTGTTCCGGAGGGAGATCCAAAGGAAACATCGGTAGGCTTAGGTGGCTTGCCTGATCGTGATGGTCGGGTTACACTGGATTCCTGCATCATGGATGAGTTTGCAAATTGTGGTGCTGTGGCCTGCCTGGAACATATTGTTCACCCGGTTTCAGTGGCGCGTAAGGTGATGGAAAAAACACCTCACGTTTTTTTGGTTGGGGATGGGGCATTGCAGTTTGCTTTATCGCAGGGCTTTAAAAAAGAAAAACTTCTTACCAAAGAATCAGAAAAAGCGTGGAAGGAATGGCTGAAGACTTCACAATATAAACCGATCGCGAACATTGAAAATCACGATACGATTGGCATTGTTGCATTGGATAATAAGGAAAATCTTTCGGGAGCATGCACGACCAGTGGCATGGCTTACAAGATGAGAGGCAGAGTGGGAGATTCACCAATTATTGGAGCAGCGTTATTTGTTGACAATGAAATTGGAGCCGCTACCTCTACCGGAGTGGGTGAGGAAGTTATTCGCATTGTGGGATCGCACCTGGTAGTCGAGTTAATGCGCCAGGGAAATACTCCACAGCAGGCCTGCGAGAAAGCGGTGCTACGTATCGTTAAAAATCAGCCTGTCAAGTCGAAGGAAATTCAGGTAGGTTTTTTAGCACTGAATAAAAATGGAGAGGTGGGAGCCTATGCACTTCAAAAAGGATTTACCTATGCCGTGTATTCGCAAGAGCAGGGGAATAAGTTATTCGAAGCTAAAAGTTTTTATTAAGTATGAAATCTGTATCGATAGCGCCCCGCAACAAGAAGGAATTTGATTTGGCTTTTGACTTGTTGACTGAATTTGGTGAAGGAAGAAGACCGCTCAGTTGGGAAGGGAAAGGAGAAATAGGCTTTATTTTTCTTATGAATGTAACGCATAGCGCTAAAGAAACGACCGGTATGGTGGTTGAGAAAAGGCTTACACACTAGGCATTCACCTCAGGCTTTTAAATATCCCATTATAAATAAATCAGGCATGACCATCGAAATCGTAGTGTACAACATCGAATCCGCCCTCAGGGCTCAGGAAGGTGGAGCCGATCGCATTGAGCTTTGTGCTAACCCCGGAGAGGGGGGGACAACACCTTCGTTCGGAACGATTGAGTCGGTAAGACAAAATGTGAACCTCGATGTGTTTGTGATGATCCGCCCACGGGGTGGGGATTTCCATTATTCAAATTATGAATTTCATTGCATGAAGCGCGACATTGATCAATGTCAGAAACTCAGTGCTGATGGTGTGGTTTTTGGAATCTTAAATGCCGATGGAACGCTCGATAAAAAACGATGTAAGGAATTGATTGACCGCGCTCGTCCTATGAAAGTAACCTGTCACCGTGCTTTTGACATGACCCGCGATCCGTTTCAAGCTCTGGAAGATTGCATTGAAGTTGGCTTCGACCGCATTCTTACTTCGGGACATCAGACTGCGGCTTCAAAAGGAACCCTGTTGATTGCTGAACTGATAAAAAAAGCAAACAGTCGCATTGCTATTATGCCCGGCTCGGGAGTGAATGAGGAAACCGTAGAAAAAATTGTGAGTGAAACGGGAGCGAAGGAGATTCATTTTTCAGCCACCGCTTTTCGCGAAAGTGTGATGCAATATCGCAACATGGCCATTGCCAGTATGGGTTCTGATGAAGGTGCTGAATTTAAATATAGAACGGTTGATGCAGATCGGGTGAGAGTGATGAGGAAGTTGGCGGAGGGAGCTTAGAATAAGTAGTGATTGATAATAATAGCGGGTGTTGGATAATCAATGTGGATTGAAAGTTTCGGGATGTGTACGTTAAGGGAAAGTTAACTCATAGGCCATTGTTCATAATTTGTTTAAAATCCGTAAAGTGAAAAAATTAAACACGTGGATCATTGTTTATTCACTGATTCTTATTTTCAGTGCATGTTCTAAGTACGGAACAAAAATCACTTCGCTTCCCCGCAGCACTCCGGAGGCTGAAGGTGTTTCATCAGAGCAAATACTTCAGTTTATTGAAGCAGTGGAAAACAGCAAGAATGAGGTGCACAGTTTTATGTTCCTGCGACATGGTAAAGTCATAGCCGAAGGATGGTGGAATCCATACCGCGCTGATTTAAAGCATACCATGTACTCGACCAGCAAAAGCTTTACTTCCACGGCAGCGGGTTTTGCAGTCAGCGAAAAATTACTCTCTGTCGATGACAAAGTGATTTCATTTTTCCCTGATCAGTTACCGGGTTCCGTGAGTCCTTATTTAGCTGACTTGCGAGTGAAAGATTTACTAACTATGTCGGTAGGGCAAGTGCCTGATCCTACGATTACCATAGTGACCCGCGACAGCAATTGGGTGAAGTCTTTTTTTGCATTGCCCATCGTGAAAAAACCGGGCACGGAATTTCTTTACAATACGTTGGCCACCTACATGATGTCTGCCATTTTGCAGAAAGTGACGGGACAAAAAGTGATTGATTACCTCACGCCCAGGTTATTTGATCCTCTTGCCATTGAAGGAGTTGATTGGGAAGTAGACCCCATGGGCGTTAATGTCGGTGGCTGGGGACTGCGGGTAAAAACGGAAGACATGGCCAAACTCGGCCAGCTTTATTTGCAAAAAGGAAAATGGAATGGGAAGCAAATTTTGCCGGAAGAGTGGATTGCCGAGGCAACGACAGCAACCATTAAAGATTCAGCACCTTATTTAAAAAAAAATAAGAAAGAATCAAGCGACTGGGCGCAGGGTTATGGATATCAGTTCTGGCGATGTCGCAATAATGCCTTCCGCGCAGACGGAGCCTATGGTCAATACATTATTATGATGCCCGATCAAGATGCAGTAATAGTGCTTACCAGTGAAACGCCAGATATGCAGGATGAAATCAATTTGGTATGGCACTATTTATTACCGGCCATTCAACCAAATGTATTACCTGTCAATGATGATGCGCTGGCAAAGTTGAATGATAAATTGAATTCTCTGGCTTTGCCCATGCCGACAAAAAGTACCTCACCATGGGTTGAAAAGATTTCCGGTAAAACATTTTCATTAACAACCAACGATAGAAAATATGACTCCATATCATTTCAATTTAATGACGAACAGTGCCAGGCAACAATAAAGACAAGCCTGGATATTTATCAACTATCTTTTGGATCTGGAAAGTGGCAATTCGGTGAGACCACTAAATTAGGGCCTACACTTATTCCCGCTAAGGCGCACTTTGTGGGACTTCCAATTCCTAAAGTAGCGGGTAGTTACTATTGGAATAATGAGAAATCACTGGAGCTTACGTTGCGATACATCGAAAGCCCTCATACAGAAAGAATTATTTGCAATTTTGATAAGGATAAAATCACGATCGATATTCAAAATAGTACTACTCCGGAAAGCAAGAGCCAACCGTTGTCTGGTGAGATGAAATGATGTAAGTGTGCAAGCGTTAACTACTAAATCATGGGCAGGGATAGATTTTCATTTCAGTAAATCTTTTGGTGGGATTACCGCTGAAGGAGGTTTCTCCTTTTTTTGGGTCTTTGTGTTTTTGTAAAGGCTATGATCGATATAACAGTACCCATTCCCATACATGGTTAAGTTATTTATAAACTGAGCTAAAAGAAATCCAACTGTTTCGAAGTTTATTTCTGCAAGGAGATAAGGCATAAAGGCAGGATTGACGACTCTAGTCAGGCTTTCTTTTTATGAAGATAAAATCACCACCACCATCTCCTGCACCCTGGATGATTCCATACAGCGGATTGGTTGCCGCATTGTTTACGATGGGCTCATAGATACGGGCAAAAAGATGCTGGGCGGGCAAAAAATCTTCCTCATTGTCTCCGAGTTTCATAAGCAACTGCTGAATAAAAATACTTTTATCCGGCACCGCACTTAGGTTACCACTGGTCATGGCCTTTCTGCTTGGTTCTTTGTAGAGCTCGTTAATCCGCATGATGGTTTCGGCAGATACGCTTCTGCTTTTGAAGATGCTGCCACCGAAGCAGGCATCTGTAATTAATAAAGTGTGTTTTGATCGGATCACGTTATTACTTAAAAAATCTTTGATTTGGCTGTTGGCAATCCAGGCACTTTTACTTTTCAGTTCTGCATCCGAAGGAAGCCAATACCCTAAATCTTTTTGTTTGTCCCAAACACCATGGCCAGCATAAAATACAAGGACATTATCATTTTCGGTTGCCTCCTCGGCAAGCTTGTCAAACGAATCAATAATATTCTGTCGGGTAGGATCTTTTAACAAGACCACATCGGCCGGATCAAATGTATAATTCGAAGTAAGCATATCATACAACAGTTGTGCATCTTTAGTAGGGTTATCAAGTGATTGAAGGCCGGGACCTTCGTGCTGATATTTAGAAACGCCCATGATCAAGGCTCTGTTCTTTCGTCTGTTTTTTGGAATTATTTCATCAGGAGCTTTCTTAGCAACCACAGGCTCCGAATAATCAACTTTAACAGTGTTGGTTCTTCCTTTTATCGTTTGTGCCCATGAGCACACTGAAAAAAGAATAAGTGGAAGTAAGCTTAGCCGTATCATACCTTTATCGTTTTAATAGTTTCTTCATCACATACTGATCACCCACTTTCAATCTTACAAAATAAAGTCCCTCTCCATGCCCTTCACTTTCCCATTGCCATGCACCTGCCCCAGCTTGTGGTAGAATGGCAACGGATGAAATTTTTGCTCCCACCGAATTAAAAATTTCAATTTCTGCGGTTGCCCCCATCAGCCCGTTTGGTAATGTGTATTTAATTAAAACACGGTTAGTAAATGGATTAGGGTAGGGCTCATACAAAATGACTTTGTCCGGTATCAACTCTTGTTTCACATAGTCAGCATTGCCAAACACAACCTTAAAATCTTTTGATGTGGCACTGTTGAAATTGTACTGCGTTTGACTATTCATATTCGTTACCCTGTGGGAAGCAACATCCAACAGATAAATTTCTTTTCCATTTCCAAAATAAGAGTTGTCCCAATTAAGGGAAGTGATTTCCGCTTTAAGATTTGATTCTACGCTAAACTGCCAAACCTGATTTTCAGTTGTTGGAACCACATCTTTTGTGTACGTCATCCCTACATATTTTTTTGGAAACCTGACTTCCAAATATTCAATGAAACGTGGGCTATTGAAGTCATCGTGATAGTCGAAGCCTTCTTTCGCTTCCGGGTGCATGCCTATTCCTCCGAGCTTGTATTCTGTTGAGCCGTTCTTCAATGTAAAAAAAATCTCCCAGGCGGATTGATCAAGCGAATTGGTCGTTAGATCATGCGAGCCGACACGGCCTTGAATGGAAGGATTTTTTGCCACCGGGATAGTGATGGATGTTGCACTACTGCCGAGGAATTTTACAAAACCGCCTTCGAGAGTTTTGAGCACATCAACATTGTCTATCGCTCCGCGGAACACCCGGATTTTACTGCTGTTGCCACCAAGGTTGGCGGCTTGAGCAGGGTTGGCGGCCACCACATCGGCCCACGAAATATTGAAGTTGTAGGGATTGCCAATTTGATTCCAGCCCGGTTTAAGGGTAATGGTAAACGGGCTGCTGGTGCTCACATCCACGGTGGTGCCCGGGCCGGTGTTGAGCGGTGAACTGCTGACACAGATAAACCAGTAACCTTCACCCGGAATTAAAACAGAATTTGCATTCAATTCACTGAAAGAGGAACCGTTGTACTTGAACATGCGCCAGATGGTAGGATCATAGCCACCCAGCACATCGTTGAATACGCCATTGGTCGTTTTGACCACCAACACTAAGGGTATGGCAATGATGCGGTAATTAATTGCCTCAGCTCCTGCTGCGGAGCCGGGATAAGATGTGATGGGAAGTCCTGTGGAATGATCGATAAGAGTTTTATAAATAGTTTGACTGGCTGCATTGTCTAACCCTGCTCCATCTGTGATCAGGTATTTGTACTCCACACCCAATTCGCTAACAGCGCTGGCAGGAATTGTTGCGGTGTACGTTGACCCTGTGGAGAGCGTCATGTTTGCAGATACAAAAGTATTGGGAGCCGTGCCTGCAATGGGGCGATAAAAAACTCTGGGAACAGGATTGGAGGCAATTCCGGAGGCATCAGTGAAATTAGCTGAAACCGATATGGAACTGTTAGGAGCGATAACAGATAACGTGTTGTTGGCGGTAACTACAGGAGGAGTAGTATCCGTGCCTGTTGTTACCGTAAAATTAGTTGCGCTTGTTCCGGTTACTCCGCCTACCGTTACCGTGATTGCTCCTGTGGTTGCACCAGTTGGTACTGATGTGGTGATACTAGTTGCCGTGCTGGCCGTAACAGTCGCAGTTGTTCCATTAAAGCTTACGGTGTTATTAGCCGGTGTAGCACTAAAATTAGTTCCGGTGATGGTTACCGAAGTTCCTACTGCTCCACTCGTT
>Ga0163151_10005916_pt1 | contig 15264 bp, 16 predicted proteins | sample OliLakLV19MP5IB2_FD_145596 | JGI IMG/M metagenome (GOLD analysis project Ga0163151, IMG submission 145596) | Freshwater microbial mat bacterial communities from Lake Vanda, McMurdo Dry Valleys, Antarctica - Oligotrophic Lake LV.19.MP5.IB-2 | ecosystem: Environmental > Aquatic > Freshwater >...
GTCTACAACAGCCCTTCGTACCGGCCGCTGTTCCACGAGAGGGACATCCGCCAGGGATCCAATTCCTTCCTCGAGATCCATGCTGACGACCGCGAGCGGATCAAGGAATTGTTCCTGCGGACAGTCGCGACAGGTGTTGGCGAGTGCTCCGAATTCCGCTTTGTGCTGAAGGACGGCAGCATCCGTTTCATGGAGTCCGACGGGCGCGCCATCCGCGATGCCGGCGGCAAGGTGGTCAAAGTGGTGGTGGTTTCGCGCGACATCACCGAACAAAAACGCCTCGAAGCCGAACTGCGCGAAATGGCCGCCACCGACATGCTGACCGGCCTGCCGAACCGGCGGCACTTCCTCGCCCAGCTCGAACAGGAAAAAGCCCGCGTCAGCCGCTCCGAAGAAAAATCCGCCGCCGTGCTGATGATCGACATCGACAACTTCAAGATGGTCAACGACACTTTCGGCCATGCCACCGGCGACCATGTGCTGCGCCACCTCGCCACCCTGATGCGCGAAGAACTGCGCAAGATCGACACTCTGGGACGGCTCGGCGGCGAAGAGTTCGCCGTCATCCTCCCGGGCGCAGATGCCTCCGCGGCCGAGATCTTTGCCGAACGCCTGCGCAAGCAGGTGGCGGAAACACCGGTGGCGCACGAAGACCGGATCATTTCGCTGACCATCAGCATCGGCGTCACCGAAATCAAACCTCTCGATGTCAGTGCCGACGACGCGTTGACGCGTGCCGATCGGGCGCTTTACCGGGCCAAGGAATGCGGGCGGAACCGGGTTACGGTTGAGGTCTGAGTAACTAGCAGCGCGGGATTTCCTGTATCGCAGTGCTCTTGCTTTGAAGCCATAGCTGCGACAAATTTAAAAATAACAATAAAAACATGTAGTTATATGAGGCGCTCGCGGGATTGCAGCGGTGCTTACATTCCGGCTTGATGAACATACGAATATTCGTATAATCTTTCCATGAAGCTGATACGGTTCATCGGAACGTCCAGGGACGATCTTTCGGCATTCCCGTCATCTGTTCGAAACCGCGCCGGGCACGAGTTATTCATGGTTCAGGTGGGCCGGCAACTCGCGGACTGGAAGCCGATACCGGCGGTGGGCGCAGGCGCGTGTGAGATAAGGGTGCGGGAAGAGTCTGGCGCGTATCGCGTGATCTACGTCGCCCGTTTTGAAGATGCGGTGTAAGTGCTGCACGCGTCCCAGAAAAAATCGCAGAAGACCGCGCGCACCGATCTCGATCTGGCGAAACAGCGTTACCGTGAGTACAGGTGTTTGAAAAAGGAGCTAAACATGGCCACAAAGATGGCTGAATCCAGCGGAAACATTTTCCGCGATCTCGGCTTTCCGCCGCATGAGGCGGAAGTGATGCTGTTACGCGCGAAGCTTGCGGAAGCCCTGCGCGTCTGGATGGAGCGCGAAGAATTGACCCAGGCGCAAACCGCAAAGCGTCTTGGCGTGACCCAGCCGCGCGTCTCGGAAATCGTCCGCGGCAAAGTCGAGTTGCTGTCGCTGGATTACCTCGTCGGACTGTGCGCAAAGGCGGGCATTTCAGTGGGTGTGCGTGTGGCGGCGTGATCAGCCGTTAATCAGGGCAGTGCAAGTTTTCCGTGGTATAGACCGGTTCGGCGGGAAAGAAAAGTTACACTGACCCTATTTACTTCTTGCGCTTGATGAAGCGGATTGCCCCGGCCTTGCTGGAAATGAATGAAGCAAAGCTTCGGGATGCACTGACAGCGGGCGAACTGATGGAGATCAACCATGGCAAATAAGCGATTGCGTGAAGAGATGTTTGAAACCGCGAGCGAGTTCTATGACCTCGGCGTGATGGGCGCGCAGACCCTGCGCGAGTTCGACGCTGCGCGCCTGCCCCCGCTGAAGCCCTATGCCGCGGTCGAGATCAAGCGCCTGCGCCTGAAAGCCAAAGCCAGTCAGGCCGTGTTCGCTGCATACCTCAATACCAGCGTATCAACCGTGCAGAAGTGGGAAGTCGGTGACAAAAAGCCGAGCGGACCGGCGCTGAAGCTGCTGAATATTGTCGAGCGCAAGGATTTGAAGGCGCTGGTGTAGTCAGGATATTGCCCATGACCAGGACAGCTTTCAGGACGACAAGAGTCGCGCAAAAAAAGTCGTGGCACCAGCGGTCGCCTATGAACCGTGGCTGGTCGAGCGCCTGAAAAATTCCGTAGCGGCAGCAGCCCACGTTGAAGCTGCTATCGAAGAAGGCGATCAACTGGCGCTGATGATGGCGCTGCGCCATGTGGCGCGGGCGCAGGGGGGCATAGCATGATCCCCTGCGAACCGCGTGGCATCTGAAACGCAGTTCTGTTCCACATATTTGCTGTCGAATCCCACATGATGGGTAGTGCATCGCATCATTAAGCCAGTCAATGTGTGGCTCTAAACATTGAATGTATTGTATCCGGCGCGGGATGTAGGATTCTGGTAAAACAAAAACAAGAAAAAATGCCTGATCAGAAAATCAAGTGCGCTTCGCCTCGGGTTCCAGGAGAAATTTCATGCGTATCACCCCTTCGAATGCACAGCATCCATACCAACACATCGCAACAAATCCGCTCTCCAGCGCCATTGGCGCAGAAATCAAATGCGGTGATCTCAGAAAGGTCACCGATGAAACCTTTACGGAGATTCATCAGGTCTGGCTGGACAACGGCATCGCGATTATTCGCGGACAATCGATGGAGGCGGGCGATCTGGTGGCGTTCAGCCAGCGTTTCGGCGTGCTGGATGAGTCGCCCACCGCGCTGAAAGCCGGCCGTTATCCGCCCGGTTTTCCGCAAATTCTGGTGGTGACCAACACGGTGTTCAACGGCGCGTCTCCGGAAGGCGGGCTGAACAGCGCGGAGGCCTATTGGCATACCGACATGTCGTATGTCGAATCGCCACCGAAGGCGAGCCTGCTGTATTCCGTGGAAATACCGCCGACAGGCGGAAACACCGGGTTTGCGAATATGTACCTGGCACTGGAAACGCTGCCCAAGGCAACTCGTGAGCGGATCGAGAACCTTACGATCAAACATGATGCGTCGCATAACGCCGCGGGCATCCTGCGCAAAGGCATGGCACCTGTCACCGACATTACGACCAGTCCGGGGCCGTCCCATCCCATCGTGCGCACGCATCCGGAAACCGGCCGTGACGCGCTGTTTCTCGGCCGCAGGGAGTATGCCTACGTGAACGGCCTGCCGATTCCGGAATCCGAGGCGTTGCTGAACGAGTTATGGGCACATGCGACTCGCGAGGAATTTAGTTGGCACCATGTCTGGATGCTGGGCGACCTGATCATCTGGGACAACCGTTGCGTGATGCACCGCCGTGATCCCTTCGATTCAAATTCCCGCAGGGTGATGTTTCGCACGCAGGTGCGTGGCGACAAGCCCTCCCAGAACAAACATTAAGCCATTTGGCTATTCATTTTCAGGAGCATCATGGATTTTATTCGTAAAGTGTTGATTGCCGGCGTGATCGCGGCGTCATTTTGCGCAACTGCTGCACAGGCCCAAGGCTGGCAGCCGCAGCGCTCCATCGAATTGATTGTTCCGGGCACTGCGGGCGGCGGTCTGGATCGTACGGTGCGCGCCGTGCAGAAAGTATTCCAGGAAGAAAAACTGATCAGCATGCCGATGACGGTGCTGAATAAGTCCGGTGGCGGGGGTGCTGTGGCGCAGGCGTATTTGAAGCAGCGCGCCGGTGCAGGTGAATATCTGGACATGGCATCGACATCGCTGATCACCAACAGCATTAACGGCACCAGCCAGTTTCGCCATACAGATTTCACGCCAATTGCGAATGTGTCGAGCGAATATCTGGTTTTTGTTGTGAAGCCGGAATCGCCGCTCAAGAACGTCAAGTTCTTGCTGACAAAGCTGCAGGCTGATCCGACCGCATTGTCGTTTGGCATTGCCACGTCACGCGGCAATCATCAGCATGTGGCGGTGGCCGCCGTGGCCAAGGCCGCGGGTGTTGATGCCAAGAAGGCCAAGGTGGTGGTGTTTAATTCCTCTACCGATGCGATTACTGCAGTGCTGGGTGGGCATATTGATGTGTCGACCAGCACGGTCGGTAATGTTCTCGGACATGTTCAGGCGGGCAGGTTGCGTGTGCTTGGTGTCACGTCGCCGCACCGGCTGTCCGGGCCTATCGCCAATGTTCCAACCATGAAGGAGTCGGGCGTGAATGCGCAGATCGACAGCTGGCGCGGATTCATCGGGCCGCCCGCAATGACCGCTGCGCAGATTGCGTTCTGGGATCAGGCTTTTGCGGCACTTGTGAAAACTGCGGCATGGAAAAAGGAACTCGAAACCTCGCAACAGATGGACAACTATCTCAACAGCAAGGAAATGAAGATATTTCTGGATGAGCAGTATGTTGAATACAAGGAAGCACTTATTGAACTCGGGGTGGTGCAGTAAGGGTTTGGTATCCTGAGGGCTGGCCCGTGTGACGGGCGCTTGATAAAGAAAGTTTGTCATGAAATTCGGCCGTTTCCAGCACCAATCCCGCAGCTTCTTCGGCCTCGTCGAAGGCGAGCAGGTCATCGAACTCGACGGTTCACCGTTCACCAGCTACAAGCCCACCAGCAATGCGTATCTGCTGTCGTCGCTGAAAACCCTGATCCCCTGCGAGCCGCGCAACTTCTACTGTGCCGGCCTGAATTACGCCGCGCACATCGAGTGGGGCGCCAAGCGCAAGGGTGTGGCGCCCAAGTATCCAGAGAAGGCCGACGTCGGTTATCGATCATTCAACGCTTTGTGCGCGACCGATGAGGCCATCGTGATTCCCGCCGATGCCTCCGATATGGTGCAGTTCGAGGGTGAGCTGGTCGCCGTGGTTGGCAAGGCTGCGAAGAACCTGACCGAAGAAAACGCGCTGTCGTGCATTCTCGGTTATACCTTGGGCAACGACGTCAGCGAACGCAACTGGCAGAAATCCGACCGCACATTGTGGCGCGCGAAGAACTGCGACACCTGGAAGCCGATGGGACCGTTCATCACCACTGGTCTTGATCCGATGAACCTCGATGTCGAGATCCATATGAACGGCAAACGCGTCGCCGGTTACAACACCAGCAAGATGCTGTTCTCGGCGCAGCGCTACATCGCCGAGATCACGCGGTACATGACACTGCATCCTGGTGACGTGATCTGGCTGGGCACCGACGACGCCACCGAGCCAAACCTGCAGCACGGCGACGTCTGCGAGATCATCCAGAAAGACATCGGCACCCTGCGCAGCCCGGTAGTGCGGGAAAAATAGCGCAAGTATTTGATTTTATTTAATATTTATAATCGCGGTAATCAACCCGGTGCCAAGGATGGGTCGATGCCGGAGAACCGATGCCGGAGAGCCGATGCCGGGTACCCCGGTGGCTTACAACTTTTTCAGCCAAAAATCCTTGATTGCCGCAACCATGCGGTCGATTTCGGCATCAATGGTCGTTTTGGCTTCCGGGTCATAGGTGTAGCACAGCAAAGTCATATCGTCGAACTTGCCGGCAACCCGCGGGTCGGTTGCGCAGCCAGCTTGCGCTGGGTGTCCTGCACTGTCGGGATTTGTACGAATTCACGCCCATCTTCCCAGTAAATCGACAGCGTCGTGATCTGGATGTTGAGCCGCAGCAGGCGCGTGATGAATTCCAGCCGCACGGCCTGCATGCCTGCAGAGCGCAACTCCATGAGCTTTTGCGGCGGTAAGGTTCCGCCTTGCTTGAGTGCCTTGATGGATTCCATATCATGCATGATCAAATTCCTGACCATTCACCGCGCAGCCGGCGATTGCGGCAACATTGGCATTCGCGTTACGGATGTCTGCACTCTCCAGAGGCTGGTGCGGGTCCATGGTCAACAAACGCTGATGCCGGTGAGGTTCCATGTGAAGTCTAAGGAAATTTCGCCTTAAGGTCTGTGCGGAAAGACACAAAGCACGCGCTAAATGCCTGCTTGGCCGCCCGAAACTGCCGCCCCTCCCGGTACCGGATGGCCCAATAATCGCCTCGGCTGCCGCAGTGAGCGGGGAACACCTTGTTGTGTGACTGGATCAGATCCACCTTGCAGCTTCCTTTATTCAGCGCATGATTACTTGAAGCCGCAGGCATTGTCGGTTGTTGTGGCAGGCGGATCAGCGCAGTGCCGCATATTCAGCGTGGGTGACGAAACTGGCGCCCGGGGCGACCGTGACCAACATGCCGGCCCACCTTTTGGACATCAGATCCTCTCCTCGAAGAATTATTTGATTGACATGCTAACCGTACTTCAGGTGGTGGTTATATAGTCAAAAGCAACTACGCGCAGGCGGCGCATCAGTTTGGGGCGGATTATTTTCCCGGCACGGCCGGAGGTCGGGCGCGGTGCCGCGCGGAGAGCAGCGACAGCCGGAAGCCGATGGGGCCGTTCATCACCACTGGCCCCGGTCCGATGAGCAACGACGCCGGGATCCATCTCAAGGCGCAAACACCTCGCGGGTTGCAACACCGGCAAGATGTTGTTCCCGACGAGGTGACTGGCCGGGCACCGACGATGCCACCCAGCCGAACCTGCAGCAGGGTGACGTCTGCGAGATCATCCAGAAAGACATCGGCTCCTTGCGCAGCCCGGCAGTAAGAGCAGGAAAATAATTTAAAGCATTGATTTTATTGATTATTTTAATTTAATATGGATAGTGCCACCTCAACCTGAGACTCCTCACTGCGCGATCCTCCTGCCCCGCGCAGGACATTCCTCCCATAAAGATTTGGCGCTTCGACCTATGGCGCGGGTATCCGGCAAGGAATATCTTGATTGGCGTAAATGGATGTATTGGCCGCGGCTGATTGGATCGTTTGTTTGATCGGCGCTACCAAACAAAAACGAGATGTCCCATAACTGAAGGGGATAAAAATGATGCGGCGCATGTTGATGAATGTTGCGATTCTCGTGTTCGGGTTGTGGGGCATTTCTGCGCATGCGGCCATATCCAGCGGCGATTTCCGCACCGAATCCGATTTGCCGAACTATAGTGCTGCCGGGCCATTGGTCTATCAGAACCTCGGTGCAAGCGTAGGTGCCGGTTATGAACTGAATTCATCGCACTTTGTTGCCAATCCCAGCGGCTGGGGCGGTGGTGTCGTGTTCATGGATCTGAATCCCTTTACCAATATCCTGACACTGGCTTCGCAGGACACCTGGGATTTTCAGACTTTTGTTGCCGGCATTTCCAATATGTCGTTCAGCGCAGGCGAAGTCATCACGGGCATTTCGCTGATAAGCGACAATCTGCTCGACGATTTAGTGATTCCCACGCTGAGCTTCACCTCCAACAGCATTCTGATTTCTTACGATTACACGCCTGATGTATTCAACTTTACCCAAGGCAGTGCAACGTTTCAGCTGACAACCGTTGCTGCTGTTCCGGAACCGGAAATCTACGCCATGATGGGTCTCGGACTTGGCCTGATGGGCTGGATCAGCCGGCGCAGGAAACAGCAAGCCGCCTGATTCTGGGCCGCATCTGGAACAAACCCCGCTGCGGCGGGGTTTTGTTTTTTTGAATTCCCTGGATGGTCCCCTTGAGCTGCAAGACGGTTGGTCGGGCACGGACGCCGGGGCGGATCTGAAGAGGGGTGAGGTCTGCGAGATTATCCAGAAAGACATCGGCTCCTTGCGCAGCCCGGTGCTACGGGTGGGGCCTGATCCGAGCTTTATATAAATATTTGATTTTATTGATATTTTACAGGGTGGGGCCGCGCGCGACCCGCCTCCGGCCAGACTGTATGCCGCGACACAGGCGCCAGCCTATTCCAGCTTGATGCCGGCGGTCTTGACGACCTTGGCCCATTTCTCGATTTCGGATTTGACGAAGCGGCCCCATTCCTCCGGTGATGTCGTCTGGATCTCGACGCCTGCGGTCGCCAGTTTTTCAACGACGTCCGGCAGGCTGAGTGCGCGCTTGATTTCGGCGTTCAGTTTAGTGATTACGGCGGGCGGTGTTTTTGCTGTGGTGAACATGCCCTGCCAGTCGAGCACCGAGAATCCCGGAATGCCGGATTCGGAAACCGTAGGCACTTCCGGAGCAGCAGGCGAACGTTTGGGGGCTGTGACCGCCAGTGCGCGGAGTTTGCCGTTGCGCACGAACGGGATTGATGACGGCATGCTGGCAAAGCTGCCGGAAATTTGTCCACCGACCAGATCCGCCATCGCCGGCCCGCCGCCTTTGTATGGCACATGCACCACATCCACTTTGGCGAGAATCTTGAACAGTTCAACCGCCATATGTGGCGCGCCGCCGGTGCCGCTGGAACCGAATGCCAGTTTGCCCGGTTGTGCTTTGGCGAGCGCGATCAGTTCCCTGATGTTTGCGGCAGCCACACTTGGATGCACGACCAGGAGGTTGGTGACGTTGCCGGTGTAGGTGACCGGTGCAAAATCCCCGACGATGTCGTAAGGCATTTTATAGAGGCTGGCATTGATCGCCATAGGTCCGATGCTCGACAGCAACAGCGTATGACCGTCGGGCGTGGCTTTCGCGACCAGTTCGGCACCGATCATGCCGTTGGCGCCTGGGCGGTTGTCGACCACAACCTGCTGGCCTGTCGTGGACGACATTTTCTGGGCGACGACACGTGCCACCAGATCGGTGCTGCCGCCGGGCGCAAAGCCGAGGATCATGCGCATTGGACGCGTGGGAAAGTCTTGCGCTGTTGCGAGTGCGCAGTTACTCAGCAGAGCCGCAAACATCACCATCGTTGTTGCTTTTTTCATTGGCTTTCCCCGAGAATGTGTTCAAATTAATTGATTGCAGAAATACGGCATGGCCAGTGTTCACGCTAAGCCACTGTTTGCGGCGCTGTCAATACAAATTCATTCATACAAATTCATTCATCAGTCAATACAGATTTATTCTCGCTTGGAGCAGTCTTGCATGAAGGCATGGCGTAATCCGAACGTGGTGTCGTTCGCACAGTCAGTCAGCAAGTTTGTTTCGGGCAAGGATACGCCCCGCGACTTTCTCGAGCGCTGCATCGCCAACGTCGAGCAAAAAGAAGGGCAGGTCAGGGCCTTCGTCACACTGAATCTGCAGGCGGCGCGCGAGGCGGCTGACGCTTCCGCCAAACGCTATAAAGCCGGCAAGCCACTGTCAATGGTCGACGGCTGTCCGGTCGGCATCAAGGACATCATGGGCACCCGTGATATGCCGACACAGATGAACAGCCCTGCATTCAAAGACTGGAATTCCGGGCAGGACGCGGCATGCGTTTATGCCTTGCGCCGTGGTGGCGCAATAATTCTCGGCAAGACGGTGACCACCGAGTTCGCAGTCGGTTATTCGGGAGCAACCACCAATCCATTTGATCCAGGGCGAACGCCTGGGGGCTCTTCCAGCGGCACTGCCGCCGCGGTCGGTGCGGGCATGGTTCCGGTCGGACTGGGCACGCAGACCCAAGGTTCCACGCTGCGCCCGGCGTCGTTCTGCGGCGCTGTGGGTTTCAAACCGACGCTCGGTGCGCTGAACATGGCCGGCATACATCCGTTGTCGGCGACTAATGACCATCTCGGCGTCATTGGCGCAACGCTGGAGGATGTCTGGCGCGTGGCGTCACAGATTTCGCTTGGCGTCGGCAGCCCGGGTTTTGGTTTTCTCGATGGGGCTGCGGCCAGTCTGCCGGTAGCTGTCAAGCCGCGCAAACTGATCCGCCTCCATACACGAGGCTGGGACGAGACAGACGCGGAAACAAAGGCTGCCTTTGAAAATTCCGTCCAGTCACTGCGGAACACAGGGGTTGAAGTGGTGGGCAAGCAGGATGATCCCCGGATTGCTGCGTTTGAATCCGCAATGGAGCGCGATATCGACAGTGCACTGGATATTGTGGCCTATGAAATGCAGTGGCCATTTCAGGACTATGTGGCCAGCCATGGCGAGGTGATCGGTGAAAGGATCCGCGGGCTGATGGCGCGTGCAAACCAGATCACGCCGGCTGATTACCTGGATATGCTTGAAAAGCGCAAGGCCATACGCGCGCATGCCACTGAACTCGCGCAGTCGGTCGATGCTGATGCCTATGTTTTGCTGGCGGCCTCTGGTCCGGCGCCCAAGGGACTCGCCCACAGCGGCAGTCGCAGCTTCATTGTGCCGGGTTCGTGGCTGGGGTTTCCGGCGTTTGCGCTGCCGGTCATGCAGGTTCATGGGTTGCCGTTGGGCCTGCAGTTGCTGGGTCTGGAGCGACAGGACGGGAAGTTGTGCGCCAATGCGCACTGGGTCTTGCGGGAATTCATGGGTGTTGAGGGATAAACGTCTGAATTAAATGAAATGGCGTAATCGGCTGTTGTCCGCTTATCATTTATCGCCGCGTCGTCGCGGTGAATTTTTCTGAAAGAGTCCCGCAGATGCCCACAGCAAGGATTACGCCTGACCTCGAGATGAATTACCGGCTCGATGATTTCAGCGATCCGTGGCGCGAGGCCGACACCATCCTGATGCTTCACGGCAATGCCGAATCCGGCGCGGTGTGGTTCGGCTGGGTGCCGCATCTGGCACGGCATTTTCGTGTACTGCGGCCGGACATGCGCGGTTTTGGTGATTCAACGCCGATGCCGGAAAATTTTCCGTGGTCGCTGGACCGCATCGCCGATGACTATGCAGCGTTGATGGATGCGCTGAAGGTGCCGAAATTCCATCTGGTCGGGGCCAAACTCGGCGGCACGGTGGCGCGGCGTTTCGCGGCGCGTTATCCGCAGCGGGTGCGCACCTTGACGGTGGTTGGCACCCCGCCGCCGCAGCGCGATCAGGTCGCCGAAAAAATTCCGGCGTGGACCGCGGAGTTTTCCAAAGCGGGTGGTGTGGAATCCTGGGCAAGGCGGACGATGTCTGGCCGGCTCGGCAGCGGTTTCCCGCAGGAAGGTGTGGAGTGGTGGTCGAAACTGATGGGCCGCACCGCTTCATCCACGCAGGTCGGGTTCATGAAGGTGATCCCGATTTCCAACATCGTTGCCGATCTGCCGAAGATCCAATGCCCGTCGCTGGTGGTGACCACTGAAGGCAGCGCACTTGGTTCCGTGGAGACCACGCGCAAATGGCAGAAGACCATTCCGGATTCACGCCTGCTGGTACTGCCTGGCGATTCGTATCACGTCGCGGCCAGCGATTCCGATCGTTGCGCGCAGGAAACGCTGGCTTTTATCCGTCAGGCGGTCGCGAGCGGTGCCTGACGGACTGTTACCATCAATCAATGCGGATGTTGGCTGTCTTGACCACTTTGGCCCAGACTGCAATTTCCGACTTGATGTAATTGCCGAACTCTTGCGGGGCCATCAGCGCTGGTTCCGCGCCGGTATTCAGCATGAATTTCTTCATGTCATCGGTCGCGATGATGCGCGCGACCTCCTTGTAGAGCTTGTCGATGATCGGTTTTGGCGTGCCTGCGGGCGCCATCAGTCCGCTCCAGGAACTGACATCAAATCCCTTGACGCCCTGCTCGGCGATGGTCGGCAGGTCGGGCATTTGTGCGGAACGCTCCAGCGTGGCGACGCCGAGCGCGCGCAGGCGGCCCGACTTGATATGTCCGGAGAGTGCTGTTGCGCCGGTGCAGATCATCGGCACCTGACCGCTCAGTACGTCGATCATGGCCTGGGCGCCGCCTTTGTACGGTACGTGCACCATGTCGGTCCCGGTCATCGACTTGAACAGCTCGCTGCACAGGTGTGGTGAGCCGCCGCTGCCCGAGGATCCGAAATTTATCTTGCCGGGTCGCGCTTTGACGTAAGCGATGAACTCCGGAATATTTTTCGCCGGGACTGATGGATGTACTGCCATCACGTAGGGAATCAGTGCGAAGCGGGCGATGGGCGCGAGATCCTTGACCGGATCAAATCCGAGTTTGTAGACGCTGGGGCCGACCGACAGCGGGCTGGCCACGCCGATCAGCAGCGTGTAGCCGTCGGGCGTGGATTTGGCGGCGATTTCGGAGCCCAGCGTGCCGCTGGCACCCGAGCGGTTGTCAACGACCACCTGCTGGCCGAGGCCCGTGGTCATGCGCTGTGCCAGTGCGCGACCGAGAATGTCATTGGTGCTTGCACCGGGGGGATAGGGCACGATCAGCCGGATCGGTCGGGTGGGATAGGCCTCTGCGGCAAAAGCCTGGGATGCGGATGCCAGCAACAATGCGGCGAACAGCGCCGTGAATTTTTTCATGTTGAATCTCCTCGTAACGGTTTTGTTGTTCTGATCAGTCGGGTCAGTCGTCCTGCTGCAGCCACTCCGGCGGCGCCACAAACAACGCGAGGATATCGCGCGGACGGCTGTTTTTGTCGAGCCCTGCCACCAGATCAAGGATCTGGCCCAGCGTTTTTTCCGGCAGCGCATCGGCCACGGTGTCGCGGAACAGTGCTGACAGTTCATCCCAGCTCATACGGCGATGCGGACTGCCGCGCGGATGCGCTTCGCGTGCAGTGAAGGTTTCGCCGTTGTCGAGCTTGATGGTGACACGCGACGGTACTTCCTCGGTGTTGGTGCCGGCTTCGACTTCGGCATCAAGCACGCAGCGCACGCGGCCCGACAGCGCCTGGATGTCCGGTGATTTCAGCGCGGTTTCGTAATCGCCACGGCGCAGTGCCGCCTGTTTACCGCGTTTGTAGCCCAGTGCCAGCGCCATCGCCAGGCTGAAGGGCACGCTCAGCTGCGCGCTTTGGAGGTCCGGCGGATTGAGTTGGGTGAGGCGGCCCTGGATGACTTTGGGAATGCCGACTTCGACATCGGTGATCTGTTTGGGTGTCAGCTGATGATCAAAACCCAGTGCGAGCCCGACATCGACGGACGCCTGCAGCCGCCCGGCGCCGGCGTGGATCTTGGTGCTGACCTCCATCAGCCGGTAACCTTTGCCCAGATCGTCCGTGACCTTGCCGGCATCGTATTTGCCGGAGAAGGCGTTGAAGAATCCGGCTTCACCTTCGAGTATGTCGCGCGGACCCCAGATGCCTTCGCGTGTCAGCAGCGCGGCCATCACGCCGGATTCGGCCCCAAGCGCGCCGTTTAATCGTTTGGTGACGCCTCCGGAGTGATAGAACTGCGCCAGTCCGCCGGCATAGGCGCCGGCGGCGCCGAGTGCGCCAGCGAGATCGCTGGCGTTGAATTTGAGCAGCTTGCCGACGGCGAGTGCCGCGCCGAGCGCACCGCAGGTCGGCGTGGCCATGAAGCCGCGCTGAAACAGCGCGGGTTGCGTCGCAAGGCCAATGCGCAGCGAGGCTTCGTAGCCGATGATCGCGGCTTCAAGCAGGGAACGTCCGTCGCAGTTTTCCTGCTCCGCCACCGCCAGCACTGCCGGCAGGATCGATGCGCCGGCATGATGCATGGAGCCGACATGGGTATCGTCGAGATCGCAGGCGTGTGCATAGGCCCCGTTCACCCATGCCGCGCGCGCCGCATCGATGCGGCTGCCACAGAGCAGGATTGACGAATCACCGCTGCCGCCGAGCTTCAGTGCGAGCTTGCGTGTGGCGCGGCTCCACGGCAGACGCGCGCCGACCGCGGTGACGCGCAGCAAATCCAGTATCAGTGCTTTCATGCGCTGGACGACTTCGTCTGGCGCCTGTTCGAGACGGAACTGCTCGGCCCATGCGGCTAGTGCCATGGTGGTGGCGGGGGTCTTGTCGGTACTCACTCCGGTATTTCTCCTCGTGACGCGTTACGAATACTCAAAATTTTTTTGAGTATAAACGCAGCACGCGGCAACATTGCCTGCACGGTCACTCTGTGGACGCAGTGAACCCTTCAGATACCGTTCATAGTCTTTTGTTATTCTTCAGTGGGAGAAGGTTCAATGTCCGCATCCGCTCTGATTCAGAACGAATAAAAACAAGCGCGCACGCGCAGCAGAAATATCAGGGCATGCGTTCCATAGTAGAAAATACATTAAGTATTTGTTTTTATTAATATATTAGTTATTGTCCGGATTGATCGAGGAGAACTGCAAATGAAGGAATTTTCAATGTCAGTGCTGCGCATGACCGCGGCCGTAGTGGCAGCATTGTTGTTTGCCTTGCCGGCGCAGGCGCGACCGGTGCTTGAGCAAATAGCCGAGTTCGCCGTGCCCGACGCCAACCAGGGCGTGGGCGTGGACCGCGATCACCTCTATGCTGTCAATAACCGGGTGATCGGCAAATACGACAAGCAGTCGGGCAAGCTGGTGAAAAAATGGCAGGGTGAGAAGGACGGCCCGATCAAACATCTCGACAGTGCGATGGTGATGGACGGGAAGATCTACGCCGCGCATTCCAACTATCCCGAGTGGCCAATGACCAGTTCGGTGGAGATTTTTGATGCGGAGACCATGACTCACGTTGGCACGCACAGCTTCGGCATCCAGTGGGGTTCACTGACCTGGATGGACTGGCATGACGGCCACTGGTGGATGACTTTCGCCAATTACGACCGGCTGCTGGGGCCGGGCAAAACGCCATACGGCCACAAGGCGAACACGGTGATGGTGAAGTTTACGCGGGACTTTCGGCCCGTGGCCTCGTGGACGCTGCCCAAATCCGTACTCGACAAGTTCGAGGACATGAGCAACTCCGGCGGTTCCTGGGGACCGGACGGATTCCTGTATCTGACGGGACATGACCCCGCCGAGCTTTACCGGATGCGCTTGCCGAAGGCCGGTTCCATCCTGGAGCTGGTCGATGCGATTCCGATGAACATCCGCGGCCAGGGCATTGCCTGGGATCGTTCCCGGCCGGGTGTCATCTACGGCATCATCCGCGCGACTGCGAAGGAGAGGGAAGCCGGCGGCAGTCACAAGGTGACGGTGTTCAGGCTGGAAGAAAAACCCTAGACTCAGGCACAAACACGCACTCATTGACGCAATCATGTGCAGAAAATTCAGGGAACAGGCATGACCAATAAGGAAGCTCAATACGCAGCGCTGTGGCCACGCGGTCCGCGCCAGACGAAAGTGAAACCGTTGGCGAAACGGCTGGCTACGCTGGAAGGCAAAACAGTTGCGTGGATATGGGACTACGTGTTCCGCGGCAATGAGGTGTTTGAGCAACTCGAAGAGAGTCTGCGCGAGCGTTATCCCGGCGTGAAATTCCTGCACTGGGATCAGTTTGGCAACACCCACGGCAGTGACGAACGCAACGTGTTGGCCAATCTGCCGCAGAAGCTGCGCGAACTCGGAGCCGACGCCGTCGTCTCCGGTATGGGTTGTTGAGGGAGTTGCACGCCCGCCGTGTTGCGGGCCAGTGTAGCGGCAGAATCAGTCGGCATCCC
>Ga0163151_10005920_pt1 | contig 15260 bp, 14 predicted proteins | sample OliLakLV19MP5IB2_FD_145596 | JGI IMG/M metagenome (GOLD analysis project Ga0163151, IMG submission 145596) | Freshwater microbial mat bacterial communities from Lake Vanda, McMurdo Dry Valleys, Antarctica - Oligotrophic Lake LV.19.MP5.IB-2 | ecosystem: Environmental > Aquatic > Freshwater >...
GTGTAAACACCGTCGGCAGCGTAGGTATGACCGGGATTTACCGCCGTACTGGTGTTGCTGCCGTCGCCAAAATTCCAGAGGTAGGAAACGGCATTGACGGAAGTATTGGAGAAAGAAGCCGTCAACCCGGATGAGCTGCTGTTAAACGCCGGTGTCGGCAGACCGTTTACAGTGATATAATTTTGTTCGGTCAGGGTGTTGCTGCCAAGGGCATTGGATGCTGTGAGACTCACGGAATAGGTTCCGGGGTTGTTATAGACTACAGTCGGGTTGGCTGCTGAAGAGGACGCCGGTGTGCCCCCGGGAAAAAGCCATTGAAATGAGTCTGCATTTTCGCTTGATTGATTGATAAAGGCAACGGTTAACGGGCCGCAACCATTGGTTACGCTTGCCGAAAAATCGGGAACAGGCGAGTCTTCCAACTGAACCAGTCGCGTGAAAGTTCTTACTCCACAATTATTTGATACCGTGAGTATTACAGTATATGCACCGCCGCTTGCATAACTGTGATTCGGGTCTGTTTGGGTGCTGAAATTACCATCGCCGAAATCCCAGTTGTACCCCGTGGCATTGGTAGAAGTATTGGTAAACTGGACATTTAAATTGTTGGCAGCCCATTCAAATCCTGCAACCGGCGATGTCTGTACCACCATAAAATCTTCCTGGAGCAGCATATTACTGCCAGAGATGTTGGTCACCGTCAGGCTCACATCAAAAGTTCCCGGGGTGTTGTAAACCACGGTTGGACTGGCCAAAGCGGAGGAAGCCGGGGTTCCATTCTGAAACAGCCAGTTATAAGTAGTGATATTGACGCCAGTGGACTGATTGACAAACTGAACGGTGAGCGGGGCACAACCGCCCTGGGTGGAAGCGATGAAGTTGGCGGTAGGCGCTGTTCTCACCGCGTTGATCTTAGAAGAAGAGCCGCAATTGTTGGTTGCAGTCAGTGTGACCGTGTATAAGCCACTGGCAAGATAGGTAAACACAGGATCAACATCTGTGGAAGTGGAGCCATTGCCAAAACTCCACAAATACGTGTTGGCATTGATGGAAGTATTGGTAAATGAAACCGTATTGCCAGACACCGAAAAGGTGAAATCGGCGGTTGGTTTGGGTGCGATCACGACCTGTTTTGTGACGGAATTCGATCCGCCCGGGCCTGTAACCGTCAGGGTTACATTAAAAGTACCCGCTGTATTCCAGATCGAAGTCGGATTTTGCTGCGTAGAACTGGTCGGCGTACCTCCCGTAAAAGTCCAGCTGCGGTTAGTCACTGTACCCGCCGACATATCCGTGAATTGAACGGTCTGACTCTGGCAGGCAGGATTCGGCGACCAGTTAAAATTGGCAGTAGGAGGCGTGCCGCCGCCGCCGCTGCAGGCCGAGAGGCAACCGTTGTTTATCAAACCGACGAGATAACTGTTTACCTCATTGCGCGAAGTCGTGCTCCAAGTACTGGTCGTTGAAACGAACGGGCACATGATAAAATTCGGAGGGCAACTGTTGCCAATATCCGGGTCATGGTCACAACTGAAATTGTGTCCGATTTCATGGGAAGTCATGCAGCGCAGTTGCTGTGAATTCATCGTAAAATCCTGAAGGCAGTGGTACCTTACGCTGGTACAAACGGCATCTAAGTAAGCAACGCCAACTGTTTCTTCATCAAAATTCCGGTTGGTCCACATTTCTCCCAGGTCAAACTGCATACCGAAACCGCCGCTGTTGCCCCAGACAACAAATTCGTCCAGCAAATCACCGGCGTCTGTAGTATTCGACCAGGGATCCGTTCCGGTAATGACCACCTGTGTGACGATATTGAACTGGATATCATGGTTGAATTCGCCATTATAGTCGCCTTGAACATTGTTAATGACCCCGATGTTGTGGTTTTGCACATTGGTTACGGAAGAAGCGTACTTGTTGTACATAGACCGGTCGGAAGCGATAGCCAGGTCAAGCTGGTAACAGGCGGAAATGGTTTCAGGGGTTTCCGCAGGGTCTTCTTCCCGTTGGAAATGTTCCTTTTTTTCCGACATTTCCCGTACGGCGCAGGTGGCATCGGTATTCGGAATCACGTCGCTGTTTTCATACAACACGAATAAATCCGGGGCTGCTCCCGGTTCGTAATACCACAAAGGCTCCACATACCAGGTTTTATTTCCTTCCGAGACATATCCGTAAATAAAATCGTCGGTCAGGGTAAGCCGCACCTTTCCGCCGCCGTTCGTTTCATATCCCTGAAAAGCAATTTCCTCCGGGATGCGCTGTACTTCTGTCCCGGAAGGCGATATGATCTGAAGCGTATAATCGGGGGAGATAATCCGGCTGGAAGACAGCTGGAGATGCCAGATGTGGTTGCCCAGGGTAATTTCAGGGTTTGACCTGTTTTTAACGCCGGACGACAGAGCCGGAGCATCCACGCGGTACACTTCCCACTGCTTTAATGCGCGGGAAAGCATGCTGGAATGCTGGTAATCGTTTTTTGGTTCTGCGAAAAGGGATTGTGCGTGGGTTGGGGAAGCAAAAAACAGTAAGTAGCAAGGCACTGAATGCCATGCATCGGAAGCCGATGGTCATGTATTATTTGAATGATTTATAAGAATGAAAGTTACTCGAATCGGTACTTTCAGGAGCGCAAAAGTAGAAAATATAGTTGCTCCGAATATGCCTAAATAAGCAAAACCTAAACTTGATTTAATAGATTCACCTGATGACCATGATTTAGGCCATGATTTGGACCTCTCAACTTTCCGTATAAATCTTTTAAATCAAGGTCCAAATCAAGGTCTATCTTTGCACAAATTCTTTTCAACTAAAAAATGAAGTACATGAAATATCCAAAATGTTCCACATTGTTAGCAGTAGTTCTGTTGCTGCTGATTTCGCAACAAGGGTTTGCACAGCGCAATCCAGATAGGAAAGCGGCGGAAGAAGCGGCAAAAAAAGAAGCGCGGATGTCGCTCAAAGAAAAAATATGGTTTGGCGGGAGCATCGGCCTTGGCTTTGGCTCTTTCAACGGCCAGAGTAGTTTTGGATTCGGGCTGGCGCCGATGGTGGGATACAAATTTTGGGGACCATTTTCGGCGGGACCCCGGCTCTCGGTTTATATGAGTTCGCAGAAATACCCGGGATATAAATCAATTACCCTGTTTAATACAGAATTGGGGCTTTTCCTGCGCGCCAAGGTATTCCGCGGTTTTTTCCTGCAAGGTGAAGTAGCCAATGAGTGGGTTCAGGAACCGGAAGCCTTTCAACCGGACAATACGATCAGTAAACGGAGGTTCACCCGAGGCAACCAGTATATCGGCGCCGGTTACAATTTCGGCGGTGGCCCGGGTACCGGCGGTTCCGAAATCGGTATTTTTTACAACCTCGCCATTGCCAACGACATCGACTCTTTTGAGCAACCCTGGGATTACCGGTTTGGGTTTACCTGGAATTTCTAGTTATCGGTTATTAGTTATTCATGCGAATAATGGGTTAGAACAAATCAAAATGGCTACTTCTTACAGGAAACAAGAATTAATAGGAGAGGCTTGATGTGATGTTAGATGGTCTTTATGACCTCACGCCCCGGCCCCCTCTCCAACGGAGAGGGGGTGACTTCACCTTTGGCATTCTTATCAGGGAATGCTAAAGGTACTCGCTCCCCCTCTCCGTCGGAGAGGGGGCCGGGGGGTAAGGTCATAACTGCGATTTGAATGCACCGTAACCGATAACCAATAACAAATTAAAGGCTATTCTGCTCCACATACCTCATCTGCCAGTCTTCCACCTTTTTGGTTCGTTTCCAGCCTTCAGCGGCGCAGAGGTCGGAGAGTTCCTTGATGATGCCGGCGAGTTGGGTGCCCGGGTACTTTTGAGCGATATAGGCCCAGACCTTTTTATAATCTTCCGTAATCAATTGGCTTTCATAATCGAAAGAAGGCGTATTGTCGGCGCCATTGACCAGCACGAGGCGCATCCAGCGCTCCGATTCTTTGGTTTCTTCCTTCCGAATGAAATAGGGATTGTCTAAGTTGAACTTTTCCCAGAAGGCGGCCCGGTCAGCGATTTCTTCCAGCGGTGCGACAATACCGCCGTCGCTGAACACCGTAAGATTGCTTTCTGCCGTTTCCTGTGTCAGGAAAGTTTTCATGGAGGTGCTTACCTTATTCTGAAAAAACGCATTTAACTGGTTCCAGTCCACCACCGGAAATACCATGCCTTCGCCGGTGGCCAGCGTGAATCCGCTTTCAGCCAATGATTGGGTGATCGGGTAGCGGTTCATATCGAATTTATTGTCAAACAGGTCTTTGTAATCCTGTTCTTTCCACGCCATTTTCTCCGTAATAGTATAAAATTCGCCTTCTCTTTCCATGCGGAAAAGGAAATGTTCCAGCAGGGTAAATGCTGCATCGGCTAAGGAGCCATTGGCCGATACAAGGTTGGTTTTTACATAATCCCAGGCTTTTTTGCCGCTTTCTAATTTTTTAGCATCGAGCGTTTTCAGGAACATGGTAAACTGGGAGAGTTTACCCAGGTCAGGGCTGTTGGCGCGCGAGCCGGCATAAACGCGCTGCAAAGCGCCGCCGTAGGCCCAGCCGTTGTGTTGCTCCGGTGTGGTGGAGGTAACCTTGAAATAAGGCTCCAGATAAGTAATGCCCCTCAGTTGGGCCTCTTCCTGATTCGGCGATACTTCGCCGGTGCTTTCTACAAAGTCACCCTCTGCCAACAGAGCGATGACCTTTCCGGATTTATTCGGCTGGTCGCGCAAATTCAACTTGTCGACCGTTGTTGCAAAAAGATATAGTTCGGGTTTTACTTTGGCGTCTTGCGCAGCCGAAGTAAGCGCCGGCGTAGTGGTGGTTTGCTTGGCGTCTTGCTGGCAGGCGTACAGCATGACAAGCGTTGTCAAAACTGCGGGCGCTAAAAATTTCAGTGATTTCATTGATTTGGTGCTAAAAACAAGTGAAAAATCAGGTGCTTATATCCAGGCATACACACTACCAGGCATCAAGGTCAGCAGCGCAATCAGTAACATGCCTGCCAAAACCACCCAGCGTACGCCTGCGGGAATACCTGTTTCATAAACGTTTTCTTCCCGGCTGAAATACATCGCAATAATGATTTTGAAATAATAATAGATCGAAATGGCAGAATTGATGACCGCCAGCACGATCAGCCAAGGAGCTTTGGCAAAGGCTGCTGAAAAGAGGAAATATTTGCCAAAGAAACCTGCAGTGGGCGGAATGCCGGCCAGCGACAACATCGCAATGGCCAGAACAGCAGCCAGAAGGGGGTGTTTTTTGCTCAATCCATTGAATGCGGCAAAGGAACCGTCGCCGCTTTGCTCGGCTACCACCATGTAACAGCCGAAGGCGCAAATCGTTGCTAAGGAATACGTCAGCGTATAAAACAACAGTGCGCCTTCGCTACCGGGCGTGCCGATTGCCAGGATGGCTAATAATAAATAACCCGCATGTGAAATGGAAGAGTAGGCCATCATGCGTTTAAAATTCGTCTGGAAAATGGCGGTCATGTTGGCGACCGTCATGGTCAGCGCTGCAATGACGGTGACCGGGATGCTCCAGAAATCCATCGCCGGTTCAAATGCTATGGAAAACAAGCGGTAAAACGCTGCAATACCCGCCGTTTTGACCACCGTAGCCATAAAGGTAGTCACCAAATTGGGGCTACCCTGGTACACATCGGGCGCCCAGAAATGGAATGGAACGGCTGAAATTTTAAAACTCAAACCAACGATGATGAGTATAATACCTGTCTGCAACATGCCTGCCGATCCCTTTCCTGTTGCGATGGATTCGTTTACGACGGCCAGGTCGAAACTTCCGGTAGCGCCGTACACCAGGGTCATGCCAAACAACAGAATGCCCGTAGCAAATGCGCCCATCAGGAAATATTTCAGGGCCGCTTCATTGCCCGCAAGGTCGTCGCGGCGACTTCCCGCAAGCACATAGAGTGGAATGGAAAGGATTTCAATGCCGAGGAACAGCATGACCATATTGGTAAAAGAAAACATACACAGCGCCCCGCACAGACTGAACAAAATCAGCCCGTAATTATCGCCGAGCGTATCGTTCAGGTGGCGAAATCCCCAGCCACTCAGGCCGATAATGAGCGTTGCAGCCAGAATGGCTACGCCCGAAAAGGCCAGCGCAAAGTTGTCGAACTGAAACATCGAAATGTAGCGCTCATTCCAGCCCATGGGGTTGTAGAAAGTTGCGCCCAGCGCCAGCAGGCAACCTGCCAGTGCAATCGGCTGCAACAGCGAACGGTTTTTCGTCAGCCCTGTGAACAGTGTTGCGATGGCAGTAATAAAAAGTATCAGTATTGCAGTCATTGTCTTGTGTACTTTTAAAGAATCATAATCGTCGCTTTCCCAAACTCCACTTTATCCCCCGCCCGCAACTTTTTGCGTTTTTGGGTCTCCACCGCGCCATTCACCCGCACTTCTTCATGGTCAATCCGGATATTGGCTTCGCCGCCGGTTCCTACGAGGTGTAGGACTTTCAACAGGTTATTGAGTTGAATGTGATCCTGTCCATCGAGTGTAAATTCCAGATTTTTCATAACTCGTTGTTGTCAGAGGATTGCTTGCTTGCCTTACGTTCCTGTAAAAAGAGAACCACACTGCTTCCTATGAAAAAAAGTACAGCCGTAGTGCTTTGTTGCAACCAGTTCACCCGGCTATTGAAAAAAAGCATCAGCACCGATGAAATGGTAAAGGCTATCAGGGTTACCACTGCGGCATTGCGAATTACTTTTATCCAGTTCATGTTGTGGTTATTAGTTATCGGTTATTCGTTGTTAGTGTTGATAATCAGGTATTTACAAGGTATTTAATCTGAGATTTTGTCTGATGATAATGCCGAAGTATTTTTTTACCTCTCTCACCTCTCACCTCTCACTTCTCACCTCTCACTTCTCACCTCTCACTTCTCACCTCTAAAACTGTACCGTTCCCAGAATTCTGTTCACGCTCCCGTCCGTCAGTTGCAGCACTAAGCCGGGGAAAAAGCCCAGCACCACGACCAGTGTGGCAATGACGCCGAGTACGATCCATTCGTTTGTTTGCACATCCTCGAATTTGGCTGTTTCTGCGTTGGCTTCTCCAAAAACGACCAGACCGTAAGCGCGCAGCATATACACAGCGCCGAAAATAATGGTCAGACCCGCCACTGCGCCCAGCCAGAAATTGTAGTTCCAGACGCCGTTCAACAGCAAAAACTCACCGGGAAAACCGTTGGTCAGCGGCACAGCCACCGATCCTAGCATCACAATCATAAACAGTGTGGCAAATTTCGGCGCCGATTTGGCAATACCGCCCATGTCGTACAGCGAGCGGGTACCTAAGCGCCGTTCGATCATATCCACCACAAAAAACAGCCCTACCACATTGATACCGTGGTTGAGCATTTGTATCAGTCCGCCCTGCAACCCTGCTTTATTCCACACCATGACGCCCGCAGCGATCAAGCCCACGTGTGCAATGGAAGAATAAGCGATCAGGCGTTTCAGGTCGGTTTGTTTCACAGCAATGATACTGGCGTATACAATCCCGATCACAGCCAGTACGATAAAAACCGGCGCCAGGTCGTGCATGGCTTCCGGGGCTAAGGGAACCATCCAGCGGATCACGCCGTAAACGCCCATTTTCAGCATAATACCTGAAAGCAGCATCGTGCCGCCTGTGGGAGCAGTCGTGTAGGTATCCGGCTGCCAGGTATGGAAAGGGAATACTGGCATCTTCACCGCAAAAGCGAGGAAAAATCCGAGTAAAACCCACCAGGCAGCAGTTGGATCAAGTTGTACCCTGACAAGTTCTTCCCAGGCAAAAGAGTGTGTTCCGGGCGTTTGCAGGTACACGTACAACAGCGCCACCAGCATAAACAGGGAGCCTGTGAAGGTGTAAATGAAAAACTTCAGCGTGGTTCGGATGCGATCCTGACCGCCCCAAATAGCACAGATAAAATAGATCGGAATGAGCGCCAGTTCGTAAAAAACGTAGAAAACCAAACCGTCGAGGGCCATAAACACGCCGTTCAACGCAGCCAACATCAGCATTACCAGACCATAGAAGCGGCCTTCCGGCTCTAATTGTTTGCCAAAACTACTCAAAACGATCAGCGGCGCCAGCAGGTTGGTTAAAATGACCATCAGCAGGCTGATGCCATCCATTCCCAGCCGGAAGGTAATGCCCGCTTCGGCCACCCAGGGCACACTGAATTCGTGGTTGAACGAGCCGTCGCCCACAAAACCCATGCAGGCAAATCCGCTCACCGCCAGATTGGCCAGGGTAGCCACCAATGCGATCGTACGCGCTCCCGAGGGGCGCGCAATCAGCAGAAAAAGGGCTGTTATTAATGGTATTAGTACGAGTAAAAGTGACATATTTCGCTTATTCCAATGCTTTCAATATGAATTTAAAGTTGATGAGGGTTGATGAGGGTTTATAAACCCTTATAAACCTTTACAAAAACACCGTCAGCAACAGCAGCACCACGCCGGCCACCATGCCGATCAGGTAGTACTCGATGTTGCCGTTTTGCAGTTTCCGAAACTGGGCGCCCAATTTCTGCACGCCTGTTCCAACCCCGTTGACAATGCCGTCAATTCCCTGAAGGTCAACGTAGTAATGGAAAATTTTTGACATTTTTTCAATGGGGCGCACAATCAGGAAGTCGTATATTTCATCGACATAAAACTTGTTGGCAATCACCCGGATCAAACCGGTTTGTTCCGAATCCGCCACCGGCAGGTTCGATTTTTTTCCGTAAATGAAATAGGAAAGAATGATAATAATTACTGCTAAAGAAGTGGTAATAATCATCAGTGTCCATTCCGTAGCAGCGTCGAGCTGTACTTCCTGTATCGGTATCACCCAGGAGAACCAGTGCGCCATCCATTGTTCATTGTTCAGGTGGAAGAAGTGTGGCGTATTCAGAAAACCGCCCGCCAGCGACAAGCCGGCCAGAATTGCCAGCGGCACCGTCATGGTCGACGGACTTTCGTGGAGGTGGTGTTCCTGTTCTTTTGTTCCGCGGAATTCGCCGAAGAACGTAACATACAGCATGCGGCACATATAAACCGCCGTGAGGATAGCGCCCAGTGCTGACAATCCCCACCAAAGTGGGCCGCCGTTGGCGTACGTAAACGCAAAGATTTCGTCCTTGGAAAAGAAACCGGACAACAATGGAAACCCGGAAATCGCAAAAGTTCCGATCAGAAATACCCAGAAAGTAATCGGCATCGCCTTGCGCAGGCCGCCCATTTTGCGGATGTCTTGCTCACCGCCCATGCCGTGGATCACACTGCCCGCTGCGAGGAACAACAGGGCTTTAAAAAACGCGTGGGTCGTAACGTGAAACATGGCACTGGCGTAAGCGCCCATACCGAGCGCTACAAACATCAGACCCAACTGCGAAACGGTAGAGTAGGCGAGTACCTTTTTGATGTCATTCTGCCGCAAACCTATCACTGCGGCAAACAGGCAGGTGATGAGACCGACGGAAGCCACAAATTGCATGGCTTCGGGCGACAGTGAATACAGCGGATTGCAACGCGCGATCAGGTAAATGCCCGCCGTTACCATCGTAGCGGCGTGGATCAGGGCAGAAACGGGCGTCGGACCGGCCATCGCATCGGGCAGCCAGGTGTACAGCGGTAATTGCGCGCTTTTGCCCATCGCGCCGATGAACAGCAACACACAGATCGTAGTGGCCACACCTGCTTCGAGTCGCATAGTTGGCAGGCGTTCAAATACTTCCGTAAAGTTCAGACTGCCGAACAACTGGAAAATCATAAAGATACCCAGCAGGAGACCCAGGTCGCCTATCCTGTTCATAATGAACGCTTTGCGCGCCGCCAAGCCGTATGCTTTGTTCGTGTACCAAAACCCGATCAGCAGGTACGAACACAAACCCACACCTTCCCAGCCGAAGAACAGCATCAGGAAATTATTGCCCATCACGAGCAGCAGCATGGAGAAAATAAACAGGTTCAGGTAAGCAAAAAACTTCCAGAATCCGTCATCGTCGTGCATGTAACCGATGGAGTACACGTGGATCAGGAAACCGATACCTGTTACGATCAGCATCATCCAGACGGACAGGTGATCTACTAAAAAACCGAAATCAATTTGCAGGCTGTCTACCGTAAAAAAATTGTACAGGTTTACCTGAATCGCTCCGGATTCCGCCACCTGGTAGAAGCACAGTACGCTCAGCACGAAAGAGGCCAGCACGGTGCCGGAGCCGATGATACCCACGGCGTTTTTCGACATTTTTTTGCCAAATAAACCGTTGATAATGAACCCGATGAAGGGTAGAAATGGGATAAGTGGTATGAGTGAATCCATAACTTTTTTGAAGTTATGAGTTATGAGTTATGAGTTATGAGTTGCCGAGCGTGATAAACACTCATAACTCATAACTCATAACTCATAACTCATCCCTAGTTTCGTAGTTTATCCAATAGTGAAATATCCGTACTCTTCGTATTCCGGTATATCATCACCAAAATACCCAGTCCGACCGCCGCCTCTGCCGCCGCTACCACCATGATAAAAAATACCATGATTTGTCCTTGCGCATCACCCAGGTAAGTGGAAAATGCTGCCAGCAACAGGTTGACGGCATTGAGCATCAATTCGACACACATCAGTACCACAATGGCATTGCGGCGTATCAGCACCCCAAAAACGCCGATGACAAACAGCACGGTGCTGAGCCAGACGTAATAGTCGATGGGTATTTGTCGTATTATTTCTAACATCTTTTATGAGTTTTGGTGTTTTGGTTTTTTAGTGTTTTGGTGGTGTGCTCGAATACGAAAACACGAAAACACATAAAAACTAAAACACTCTTTTAGAGTTTCAAGTCGCGTTTTCCCACCAGCACTGCTCCTACCATCGCTGCCAGGAACAAAATACCGGCAATTTCGAAGGGCACTACAAAGTCGGTAAACAATACTTTTCCGAGGTTTTCTACCAGCCCGACGCCGGGATCGCTTACTTCCGGCGACTGCACGGCAATGCTGCCGCGCATGGCGCCGACCAAGGTCAGCAGCAACAAACCTGATGCAATGGCGCCGCTGATTTTCCAGAGATTAGATTTCTGCGGCTCCGTGTCTTTGCTCAGGTTGAGCAGCATCAATACAAACAGGAAAAGCACCATGATGGCACCGGCGTAGACGATGATATGTACCACTGCCAGAAATTGTGCATTCAGCAGTACAAACTGGCCGGCAATGGCAAAAAATGTGAGGATCAGAAAAAGCACACTGTGCACAGGGTTGCGGGAAAGCACCATGAGTAATGCCGTGATTACCGATACTATGGCAAGGGCTAAAAAGATGTAAAGTGTCATCTATAATACGTTGGTTTCTCTGTCGATATGATCGACTAAAACAATCTGACGAGTTAAAAAATCATAAGCCAGATCAGGTAAATGGCATAGGAAGTGGCAAAAATAACACCTTCTGTTCTACCAATCTGGTTACGGGTAAATATTCTGGTTGCAAGAAAAAGGGCAATACTGGCTGCGATCATCACAAAAGCATCTACATTGGAAGCATCGGCGTTGAATGGAAGCGGCTTAATGGTTGCAATTGTTCCCAGAATAAAAAAAATATTAAAAATGTTGGACCCCACTACGTTGCCGACGGCAATGTCCGCTTTTTTCTGCAATGCAGCGACTACACAGGTGGCTAACTCCGGCAGCGATGTTCCAATAGCCACGATGGTCAAGCCGATTACCCGCTCGCTTACTCCCCAACTCCGCGCAACGGCACTCGCACCGTCTACAAAAAACTTACCACCCAAAAACAATAATAACAATCCGATTACTAACAGCAATACGGATTTCCACAAAGGCATGGTTGGTATTTCACTCAACAGTTCTTTGGGCTTTCTGGCAACTTCAAAGGCATAGACCATAAAAACGACCATAAAAGCGAGCAGTACCAATCCGTCCGTTCTCGATATCTGGCTTTCTGCAGCGCCATCCAACCACTGATCGTTGGCTACTATAAACAGTATCAAGGCAGCCAGTAAACTAAATGGAATCTCTTTCCAGACAGTGCTGCTTTGTACTTTAATCGGATAAATGATCGTCGTTACCCCCAGAATCAGTAGCACGTTGGCAATGTTGCTCCCCATGATACCTCCTATCGCAATGTCCGGTTTGCCATCCATTACCGCAAAATAATTGGCGATCAACTCCGGAGAAGAAGTTCCCAATGCCACGACAGTCAATCCTATCACTAAATCCGGTACGTTAAACATTTTAGCAATGGAGGAAGCGCCGTTTATCAACCAGTTTGCGCCCGTTAACACCATGACTAACCCACCGACAAAAAGTAAATAGTCCATTTCGACTGCTATTTCAGGGCTACACCGTTTCCATTTGTTTTTTTTCCACAATATGTCGCTGGCGCACGGTTACATCGATCCGTTTTTCAGGCTCGACACCTTCCACCAGCATGTCTTTTCCAAAAATAAATTCCTGGCGCACATAATCGGAAGGCACAATGCGATCGGTCAGAAAAATGGCCTCTTTCGGACATGCTTCCTCGCACAAACCGCAGAAAATGCAGCGCAGCATATTGATTTCATATACCGCAGCGTATTTTTCTTCCCGGTACAAGTGCTCTTCCCCTTTTTCACGTTCGGCAGCCTCCATCGTAATGGCTTCTGCCGGACAGGCCACGGCACACAAGCCGCAGGCGGTGCAGTTTTCGCGTCCCAGTTCATCGCGCTTCAGCACATGCCAGCCGCGGTACACCGGGGCAAATTCGCGCGTTTCCTTCGGGTACGACAACGTATTGCTACGCCGGAAAAGGTGTTTCAGCGTTGTAAACATGCCTTTTAAAATAGCCGGCAGGTAAATGCGCTCCATGAACGTCATTTCCTTGTTGACTACCTGTTTAGAGCGTTGTGTCAGTTGCATAATTCCTCGTATTATATTGGTTTGAAGCGAGTTATAGTTTTTTAAATGGGACAATTCTATTCGTTATCCACTCATAAATTTGATTAAAATCCAGACTTCCGGATGCTACTTCATGCAAGAAATCAAATTTTTCGTCCATGCTTTCTAGTATGTCAAGCCCAAATTCGTTTAAGAATGAACGCATGACCACATAACCAGTTCTTTTATTACCATCAACAAATGGATGATTATGAACCAGGCTTTCTAAAAGAGCCGCCGCTTTATGAGCTGGAGTTGGATAATAATCAAAATCACTTCCACCCATAAATGGCCTTGCCAACGCAGACTCTAAATATCTTTCATCACGAATTCCTATGGCCCCACCTTATTTTCCTATGAGCCGATCATGAATTTCAATATTCAGTTGTCGAGCAATACGTGCAACACTGCCTTTCGGCAGGGAATGTTTGATTCGACGTAATTCTTCAAATGTGATTTCCATACTAAAGCATATTAAACAGTTGTCAAAATTGAACCTTAGAACAAAATGTCCTCATTACAATTAAAACGTAAATTCCTCATTCCTCACTTCGCACTGACGACTTCGCACTTCGCACTATTCCCCCCACAACAAAACCCCCAATCCCGTCAACATCATATTCAAAATAGCCAGCGGAATGAGCGATTTCCAGCCTAAGTGCATCAATTGGTCGTAGCGGAAACGCGGCAAAGTCCAGCGAATCCACATGAAAACAAAGATGAAAAAGAATATTTTGGAAAACAGCACGATAGGTCCCATGAGTCCGCCCAGCCAGTTCGGGTCGATACCCGGAAAATGATACCCGCCGAAATAGAGGCTGGCGATCACCGTGCAGGAAATAAACATGTTGATGTACTCTGCGAACAGGAAAAAGCCGAGTTTCATCGAGCTATATTCCGTGTGGTAGCCGCCGATCAGTTCCGTTTCGCATTCCGCCATATCGAAGGGCGCGCGGTTACATTCCGCCAGCGCACAGACGAAAAAGAGGATAAACCCCAGGGGCTGATACAGCACATTCCAGCCGAAACCGGTTTGTTGATCCACAATGGTGCGCAGGCTGAGCGAACCGCTCAACATAATCACTGCAATGAGGGAAAGGCCCATAGCCAGTTCGTAGGAAATCATTTGTGAACTGGCGCGAATGGCACCGTACAAAGAGTATTTATTATTGGAAGCCCAGCCGCCCAGCATGATGCCGTACACGCCCAGCGACACAAAACCCATGATGTACAAAATACCGATATTAATATCCGTCACCTGTAAATCGAGGTCCATGCCGAACAAGGTCAGCCTCGTGCCCCAGGGAATCACCGCAGAAGTCATCAGCGCCACAAAAATGAATGCACCCGGCGCCAGGATATAGATCCAGCGTTCCGATTTATCAGGGATAAAATCTTCTTTCGTAAACATTTTCACCCCGTCGGCAATCGGCTGCAAGAGTCCCCAGGGGCCGGCGTTGCTCGGGCCGAGGCGGTCTTGCAGGAATGCGGCGATTTTCCGCTCTCCATAAGTGGAATAAGCAGCTACGCCCAGCGTAATCGCAAAAACAACCACTATCAGACCCGCTTTTTGGGCAATCAGTGCAAAATCGTATAACAATATCATGTCTATCATGCTTTCTTTTTCTTAGCGCACCGTTTGGGCAGTTTCATCGTAATGTCCCTGTGCAATAACCGAATGCCGGTCAATGTCGCGGGCGCCTTCGATCGTCCAGTCTTCGGGTGATTTCTTTTCAAAACGGCAGGTATTGCAGATAAAATCGTGTACCTCGCCGTATTTGTCTTTGCGGGCCGTGACACGGAAAATCTCGTGTCCGTACATCCAAACCACCGCCTTGCCGACGCAGGTCGGACAGTCGCGGTGCGCATCCATCGGATTGAGGAACCACACACGGCTTTTGAAGCGGAACGTCCGGTCCGTCAGAGCGCCCACCGGGCATACGTCGATGACATTGCCCGAGAAGTCGTTGTCGATGGATTTTTCGATAAACGTGCTGATTTCAGCGTGGTCGCCGCGACCCAGAATACCGTGTACCCGGTTGTCGGTCAATTGATTGGCCACATACACACAGCGGTAGCACAGGATGCAGCGCGTCATGTGCAGTTTGATGTAGGGCCCGATGTCGATTTTCTCAAAGGTGCGGCGCTCGAATTCGTAACGCGTTCCGGCTGCGCCGTGTTCGAATGCCAGGTCCTGCAGAGAGCACTCGCCTGCCTGGTCGCAAATCGGGCAGTCTAAGGGATGGTTGATGAGCAGGAATTCGACCACGCCCGCGCGGGCTTTCACCACTT
>Ga0163151_10005922_pt1 | contig 15246 bp, 13 predicted proteins | sample OliLakLV19MP5IB2_FD_145596 | JGI IMG/M metagenome (GOLD analysis project Ga0163151, IMG submission 145596) | Freshwater microbial mat bacterial communities from Lake Vanda, McMurdo Dry Valleys, Antarctica - Oligotrophic Lake LV.19.MP5.IB-2 | ecosystem: Environmental > Aquatic > Freshwater >...
CCTACATCCGTCATGTGGCCGATCGCATGGGCCAGCTGGAGCCGCGTGACAACGGCTTCGACGTGCCGTTCACCACCCTGCAAACCGGTACCATCAAGGGCGGTACCGCCACCAACATCGTGCCGCGCGAATGCGTGTTCGACTGGGAGTTCCGCTACTTGCCGGGCGCCAATCCCGACGCCATCGAAAGCGAGGTGCGCGGCTTCGCGCAATCGCTGGAACCGGAAATGAAAAAGGTGGCGGCGGAAGCCGGCATCGAGATTCGCCTGACCTCGGACGCGCCGGGCTCGAACAGTGCTGATACAGACGCGGTGACGCAACTGGCGATCGCGCTGGCGCGCAACCCGCACACCGCGAAAGTGGCCTATGCCACCGAAGCCGGGCTCTTCGAGAGGGCCGGGCTGCCTTCGATCATCTGCGGCCCGGGTTCGATCGAACAGGCCCACAAGCCCAACGAATATTGCGAGCTCGAACAACTGGCACAATGCGAATCGTTCATGGACCGCCTGGTCGAGCGTATCTGCGCCTGAACCGGCTCAGGCGCTCAATCACAGCGGGCGCGGGTTGGCGGCCCAGGCGTCCTGCTCCTCCGGGGCTTCGAGAATCGCGCTCAAGAGCAGCAATTCACTCATCACCGCCGGGGCAAATCCGGCGCGGTCACCGCGCTCGTCGACGATCAGTTTCTTCAGATACTGCAACAGTTCGCCGGTGCGCCAGGTGCCGGTCACGCGTTCGGTGATTTTCGGGTGCAGGTCCTCGAGTGCGGCTCGAACACTGAGCTTTTCCGGCGGCGGGCGCGCGAAGGCCTTGTCGATCAGCGAGGCGTCGATTTCGATCATGGGCGGGCCGGCGTTGCTGTTGCGCCCCAGCGAAATCTCGGCGGCGGCGGCTTCCGCCACCCGCAGGTCAAGCGAAGCAAAGGCGGCGGTGATGCTCAGCCCATCGAGCGTGGAACGGCTGTCCGGCGCGGCAGCCTGCGCAGCCGCGGCGGGCGCCGTTTCGGCACCGCCAATCAGCTGCGCCAGTTTTTGCGTCCTGGCGCATGCGTCAAGTGCCTCCAGGGCGCCGTTATTTGCCGTGACGAAGGCCAGCGCCCGTTCGAGTGCCTCGACGCGGGCTTCGAGCCGGACCATGCGCTCGTTCGCATCCTGCGCACCACGGACTTGCGCCGCTCCCGGCATTGCGGAAGACTGCGGAATTTCCGCAACTACCGGTATGTCCTGTGTTTGTTCCAGATCGAACTTGAACATGATCGCGACCCTCGAGGGTTGGATGACGACAGCTTAAACGCGCCAGACCGGCATCCGCAAGCGAGCAATGGTCAAGCAAGGTCACCCAAAAGGTAAAACATCGTAAAAGGCGGAACTGGTTCAGTCTATCGGCTGCCGGGCCAGCCGTAAGCCGGGCAGTCTGCGCCCGGTTACCTGTGTTCAGCCGTGCGCCACCTGCAGATGGCGCGCTTCAACACTGTCGACGGAAAGTGCAGCCATGCCGGCGCAGCCCATCAGCGCCAGGTCGCGCCCTACCTCCGCTTCGAGAATTCCAAGCGCATGCAGCACACCCGCCTCGCCGCCGACGGCGGCGCCAAACAGGGCGGCTCGCCCGCACAACACGAAGTTGGCGCCCAGCGCGAAGGCCTTGAGTATGTCGCCGCCGCGGCGGATTCCACTGTCGAGGATGACCGTCAGGTGTCCGTCGGCAGCGGCGACGACCTGCGGCAGCGCCTCGATGGACGCCACCGCGCCATCGAGTTGACGCCCGCCATGATTGGAGACCACCACGCCGTCGAGCCCGACCGCGACCGCCTCGCGCGCGTCGGCCGCATGCAGCACCCCCTTGATCAGCAGGGGTCCGCGCCATTGCTCGCGCAGCCAGCGCATGAAAGCCCAGTCGACGCGGTCACCGCTTGAACGAATCGTCGGGCTGGCGGAAGCCAGCATTGAGGGCCGCTCGAACATGGCGGAATTTTCCAGGCGCGGCACGCCACCGGCCATCAGGGTGCGCCCCAGCACACCGGTGAGCCAGCGCGGATGCAGAAGGCCATCCAGCACGATTTTCGGATTGAGCCGCAGCGGCAGCGTGAAGCCGCTCCTCAGGTTGTTTTCGCGATTCGCGCCCACCTGCACGTCGATGGTGACCAGCAGCGCCTGGAAGCCGGCGTTGGCCGCGCGCTTGACGAATGCGGCGGCGCGCTCGCGCTCAGCCGGCATGTAGACCTGCAGCCACTTGACGCTATCGCAGGAGCGCGCCACGCGCTCCATCGGCACGGTCGCCATGTTTGACAGAACGAAGGGCACGTTCATGCGCGCGGCCGCGCGCGCCATCGCGATATCGGCCTCGAAACAGGCGATCCCGGCGATGCCCATGGGCGCGATGCCAAACGGGCTGGCGAAGCGATGCCCGAACAGGGTGACTTCCTGCGACCTTTGCGAAACATCGACCAGGCCGCGCGGCTTCAGGCGAATGCGTTCGAACGCCGCGCGATTGTTGGCAAGCGTGCTGTCGTCCTGGGCGCCGCCGGCGATGAAACCAAACACGCCGGCCGGCAGGCGCTGGCGCGCCAGGCGCTCCAGGTCATGCACGTTGAGAGCCCGCCGGAAGTTCATGGCTCGGGCATGGTCACAGCAACTCCGCCCCTGCAAATTGAAGTAGCACGTCGCGGCCCTAGTCGAGATAGCGCACGCCGCCGCGTGCCTGGGTCTCGGCCTCGTTCCAGAAATGCATGGACTTGGCGCGTCGCAGGTTGGCATCCATCGCTGCTTCCTTCTTCGAGACTTGCGCCAGACGGGTGGCGACATGCGCGGCCGCGCCCTGCGGCACCACCACCACACCGTCGGAATCGCCAACCATGATGTCGCCGGGATCGACCGCGATACCACCGCAGGAGACCCGCGTGTTGATCTCGCCTGGGCCGTGCTTGAAGCCCGAATTGGGTGAAATGCCGCGCGCGAATATCGGCAGGCCGACTTCCAGGAGGCCTTCGATGTCGCGTACCAGGCCGTCGCACACCACGCCGGCGACGCCGATCTTGCGCGCCCACAGCGCCCAGCGGTCGCCGATCACCGCGGCGCTTTGGTCGTTCTTAGCTGCAATCACGATGATGTCGCCCTTGCGCGCGAAGTCCAGTACCGCCATCGCCGCCAGGTTGTCGGTGGGGGAGCAAAAACAGGTCAGCGCCGGGCCGCAAATCCTCATCTTGTTGTCGATCGGCTTGATGCCATGGTCCAGACAGCCCTGGCCGTTGTGTGCGTCGGTTACAAAGCCGCTGGGCGCGCCGCGAAACGCCTTCAACAGCGCCGCAGCGGGGCGCTCGATGTTGCGGCGAATGGTGAGCGCGACTGGTTCTCCGATCATGCTTGTCTCCTTTTGTTTTTGCTTGACTGCGAAGCACACAGTGTCGGACAGTGCACTCGCTTGGTCAAGCGTGGTCGCCGATGCGCCCCGCCATGGGCGCCCGATCAACCCTCAGGCAAGACATGGGCCGCCTGTGATGCTCGCGTCGGCACGCAGGCAGGCACCGCTCAACGCTGCCGCCGCCCCAGCGCCCGCGACACCAGCAGCACAGGTGCCAGGCTCACCAGCACGATCGCCAGGCACGGCAGCGCCGCCTCGCCCAGCCGTTCGTCCTTGGCCAGCGTATGGGCATGGGTGGCCAGGGTATCGAAGTTGAATGGCCGCACCGCCAGTGTGGCGGGCAGTTCCTTGAGCGCATCCACAAACACCAGCAGCGCGGCGATAAACAGACTCCGTGCGATCAGCGGCGCATGCACCCGCAGCAGCGTGGCGCCGGCACCCAGGCCCATGGCGCGCGCGGCATCGTCCATCGATGGGGTGACCCGCGCCAGTCCCGCTTCGATGTTGTTCATCGCCACCGCCAGAAAGCGCACCACATAGGCAAACACCAGCGCGGCCACGCTGACGGTGATGAGAAGGCCGGTGCTCACGCCGAAGGTCTGGCGCATCAGCGCATCGAGCCAGTTGTCGAAGCCCGCCAACGGCACCAGCACGCCGACCGCGATCACCGCGCCCGGCACCGCATAACCCAAGGCGGCCACCCGGCCCAAACCCTGCATGCGACGATCCAGGCGGGTGCTGTAGGCGATCAACAGCGCCACTGCGACCGCCACTGCGGCCGCCAGCAAGCCCACCTTGAGGCTGTTGCCGACCAACGTCAGAAAGCGGCCCCACTCGAGTACCAGGGCGTCGCGCCAGGCCAGGCGCAGCAGAATCGCGACCGGCAGCGCGAAGCCCAGCAACACCGGCAGTGCCGCCGCGCAGGCTGCGGCCACGCCGCGCCAACCGCGAAAGCGGAACGCGGCATGCACGGTACGTGCACTTGTGGTGACGAAGCGCGCGCGTCCGCGACTGGCACGCTCGATACTCACCAACAACAGAGTGAAGCCCAACAGCAGGCAGGCCAGGCGCGCCGCGGCACCCTTGTCGCCCAGGCCGAACCAGGCCTTGTAGATGCCGGTGGTGAAGGTATCGACCGCAAAATGCGCCACCGCGCCGTAGTCGGCCAGGGTTTCCATCAATGCCAGTGCGCAGCCACCGGCGATCGCCGGGCGTGCCAGCGGCAGCGCCACCCGCGCGAAAGCCGCCCACGGGCCCAGGCCCAGGCTGCGTGCCGCCTCGGTCAGGTTGGCACCGCCAGTGGCAAACGCCGCGCGCGCCGGCAGGTAAACGTAGGGGTAGAGCACCAGTACGAACATCAGCGCGGCACCGGGCAGCGTGCGTACTTGGGGAAACCAGTAGCCGGCGGCCTTCCAGCCGGCGCCATCGACCCCGACCAGGTCGCGCAAGCCGCTTTGCACCGGGCCTGCGAACTGCAGAAAGTCGGTGTAGGCGTAGGCGATCACATAACCCGGCAGCGCCAGCGGCAGCACCAGCGCCGCCTGCAGCCACTGGCGGCCGGGAAACTCGCACAAGGCGGTGAGCCAGGCCGCGCCCACGCCGACCGCGATCACACCAACGCCGACCATCAGGATCAGGCCGAGCGAATTGAGGGTATAGGTCGCGAGGCCGGTCTCCACCAGGTGCGCCCATGCGCCTGTGGGCGTTGCGGTTCCGGAGCCACCAATGGCCAGCAGCACCACCGCCGCCAGTGGCAGCAGAATCATGAGCGCGGCTGCGGCGGCCAGTAGATGCAGGATTCGGCTGGAGGTCATGCAGGCGGGGTTGCGTCAACCGTGGGCACGGGATTGGGCGAAAGGCCCGGTGAGCACGGCAGGCCGAAGCGATCTGGGTGCGTGTACGCCGAGGCCATGTCGCTTTGAATGCAAATGCGAATTATAATCAACAAGGTGTGAGCGTCGCATTTGCCTTGGAGCACTGGCGCTCACTGCGGCAAGCCGCTTGGTGCAGGCGATCGGATACCAACCGCGGCGATCAAGCGCCTCTTTCCACGCCTCCACCTTCCGGGAACGATGATGGCAGCAAGCCCACAGCTACTCGAACTTTCCGGCGTGCGCGTAGCCTACGCCGGGATTGACGCCGTGCGCGACGTTTCGTTTCAGCTCTCGCGCGGCCAGATCGGCTGCCTGCTGGGTCCCAGCGGCTGTGGCAAGACCACCGCCTTGCGCGCGGTGGCCGGCTTCGAGCCGCTGCTGGCAGGCGAGATACGCCTTGACGGGCGCGTGATCAGCCGCCCGGGTCTGACCCTGCCTCCCGAGCAGCGACAAATCGGCATGGTGTTCCAGGACTACGCATTGTTTCCGCACCTCAATGTGGCCGCCAACATAGGCTTCGGCCTTGCGGGCGCGAACCGCGCCCCGCGTGAGGCGCGCGTCACCGAGCTTCTGCAGCTTACCGGTCTTGGCAGCAACGCGGCCAAGTTTCCACACGAGCTCTCCGGCGGGCAACAGCAACGTGTCGCCCTGGCGCGCGCACTCGCGCCACGGCCCGAATTGCTGCTGTTGGACGAGCCGTTTTCCAACCTCGATACCGAGCTGCGCGAGCGCCTGAGCCTGGAATTGCGCGAAATTCTCAAGGCCGCCAACACCACTGCGATTCTGGTCACCCACGACCAACACGAAGCCTTCGCGATCGCCGACGTGATCGGCCTGATGAACCAGGGCCGGATCGAGCAATGGGACGCCGCCTACAACCTGTATCACCGCCCGGCCAATCGCTTTGTCGCCGACTTCATCGGCCAGGGTGTATTCGTCAAGGGCAAGGTGCTTGCCGGCAACCAGGTGCAGATCGAACTCGGCGAGCTCGCAGGCGACATCCCCATGCCCTGCCACCAGGGTTGTGACGCCTGCGGCAAGGGCTGCGCAGTCGACGTGCTGCTGCGCCCGGACGATGTAATCCACGATGATGCCTCCCCCTTGCAGGCGGAAGTGCTGCGCAAGGCCTTTCGTGGCGCCGAGTTCTTGTACACGCTGCGCCTGCCCTCGGGCCGCGAGGTGCTCGCGCTGGTGCCCTCGCACCACAATCACGCTGTCGGCGAGAAGATCGGCATCCGCCTGGAGGTCGATCATGTGGTGGCGTTCGCGCAGGTGGCGAGCGCGGCGCGCTGAGCGCTACGGCCGATTTGCAGCCGACGTTTCCCCAAGCCCGACAGGTTGCTAGGGCGCGCCGCTGCCCCATGGATTGATGATGTCAGCCACAGCTCGTTGGCGGCCTGCGCGTCCAGCCAGGCCAGCACTTCCGCAGCGGGCCGCGGGCGCATGATTTCCGACACCACGTTGGTGTGCAGAATGATCACGCGGCAGCGCCAGTTTCAAACGTCGCGGCGCCAGCGGCATCGGTGCGTGCGGGCAAGTCAAGGTCCACCCCCACCCAGGGCCGCAAAGCGAGCATGAATACGGCTGCCCAAGCCGCCGGGCGCCGCCGGCTGCGCCAAGGCGTTACGCAAAATGGTGCGAACCTCCTCTTCCATCGAGCGGCCATGCGCAGCTGCGACCATGCGCAGTTTGTCCTTGATGGCGGGCTCGATGTTGCGAATGGTCAGTGTTGTCATGGAAAGGCGCCTCTTTGCAGAATTGCGACAGCAATGCATGCAATGCCAGCATTTTTTGTAGACGTGAATTGGCTGAAGCCCGAGCGCTACGGCCGAATTGTCTCGACGGCGTACAAGAATGGGCCCATATACAAGCCCTTCTTGTGCTGCGCGACAAGCGAATCGGTTCCAGTTGCGCTCCAGATTCGGCGCCGCTTCGCCACGCCATCGGCCCGGCATCGCCTGACGCGAAAAGTCGGTTCTTGCTCCACTTTTGTCGCCGGCGGCGCAGCATGAGCAGAAAAGTCCTCGCGTCCTTCGAAGATACGTTTCGCTCCCATTGTGTCGACGTCTTCGTGCGCGCCGATGGCACATTCGGATTTGAAGAGTATCGCCACGAAGTCGACGGCAGTGGAAGTTGGCAATCCTTGGGCAAGTATTCCCACCTTTCTTTCGCCTCGGGTGCGCAAGCGCTCGATGCAGCACAACTGCATGTCGGATGGCTCGAGAAACCGGGGCCGTGGCGTTGGTGACGACCGGAAAATCAGGCGCGGCGGTGGCCCGTGGATTGATGATCGCAAACCCAAGCCCGGCGCCATGCTTTTTGTAGCGCGTGGCAAAGGCCGCGCCGTGCGCCGGACCAGAAGAACCGTCGCTATTTGAACCTCGGCGTCAAGACCAGAAGACTGAATTGCCAGGCGTGGTTCGAGCCAGGCCCTCTCCACCGTTCTTTCACCGTGGCACGCCTTTGTATGTCGTTGCGGTCGAGTAACGATGTCTTCCTGTCGATTCCGCCGCACTGATGCAGGTGGAATCGACCTCGATCCGGATTCAGTCTATTTGGAAAGTCTTCCGCTGCCACGAGGAACCTCGATCCAGCCAGACGGGCGCAGGTCGGTTTATATCCGCGGCTGGCGAAGCCGGACTGTTGAAACTGGTTCGAATCGATTTGAATCATTTCTGACACGGTCCGTTTCTCCCAGGGATCGCCTGGCACGAAAGCCGCTTTTATCTTCAATTTCGTTCGGCCTTTCTTCTCCTCCGTGACCGGGCTGGAAGGAGCGAATAGGCGAAAGTTTGAAGGGCGCGACGCGCGCAAGTTTTTGGTTGAGCCGCGATGATTTTTCCGGTGATTTAGCGCAACCGCAGCCTCTTCCAACCTAATTCTTCAAACTGAACACCACCCGCACGCGCGCCTCGAACATCTTGCCCTTGAGCCCTTCGGGCACCTGCACGAAGGGCTTGGCCTTCGAAATCGAGATGCGTGCCTGCTCGTCGAGAATCTCGTGCCCGGACGACACCGCGATCTCGACGCCGGCGATCTTGGTGTCGGTGCCGATCTTGAGCAGGACCGTGGCGGCGCCTTCCCAGCCGTTTTGCATCGCATCGTTCGGATAGCGCTTGAGCTTGCGGGTCTCGATGATGTCGGCGAGTTGTTGCTGGTAGCGACCGACCAGTTCACGCTCCGATGGTTCGCCAGGTGCCGGCGCGGGCGCGGGCGGCGCTGACGGGCGCGGGGCTTCGCGCTCGACACGGGTTTCGGCCCGGGCCTCCGCCTTGGCCTCGGGCTTTGCCTCGGCCGGAGCGACGGCGGCGGCGACCGCCGGCGCAGGCGCGGCCGGCGCCGCCGGAGCGATCAGGCGCGGTTCGGGCGGCCGCTCTTCGACCTTGGGTGCCGCCTTCCTGGTATCCGGCGGCGTTGGCGCGCGTGCCTCCAGTTTGGACCGCGGCGGGGTTTGTGTGGCGACCGGTTGCGCTGGCGCAGGTTCGGGCACAGGCGGAGTTGGCGCCGCTGGCTGCAGGGACGCCGCCGGTGGCGCGACTTCGCGCAGCGTCGCGGTGATGCGTGGCGGCGGCTCTTTCGGCGGCGCGCGCTGCACGCCTGCGACGATCGCCAGATGCAGCAGCATCGACCCTGCGACGCTGACATAAAGCAAACGGTAGTCGGCGGCGCTTTCGGGCGATGCGGGGGCGACATTCATGGACCAAAAATAATAGCACGCAGCAAAAACGCGCCCCGGTTGTGGCTTCCTCTAATAACCGTATGCGCTAAACTCCCGCATCGATCAAATGCATTGTTATTATTGAGAACTGCATGATGCATGACAAAAACATGCCTTTGGCGAGGCTCTCATGTTTTTGGGGGCGATCGACAACATGAACTTCCAGCAACTGCGCTATGTGCGCGAAACCGTGCGCCAGGGGCTCAACCTGACAGCCGCCGCCGCCGCCCTGCATACCTCGCAGCCCGGCGTCTCCAAGCAGATCCGCGAGCTGGAAAACGAGCTCGGGGTGGAGATTTTCGTGCGCTTCGGCAAGCGCATCACCCAACTGACCGAGCCGGGCCGCGCGGTGTTGCGGGTGATCGAGCGCCTGCTGCAGGAGGCCGAAAACCTCAAGCAAACCGCAACCGAATTCGCCGACCAGAAGTCGGGCAGCCTGACCATCGCCACAACCCACACCCAGGCGCGCTACGCGCTGCCACCGGCGGTCGGCGAATTCAAGCGCCGCTATCCGAAAGTGCGGCTGGCGATCGTGCAGGGCACGCCGCCGGCAATCGCCGCCATGGTGATCGATGGCGAGGCCGACATCGCGGTGGCCACCGAGAGCATCGAGAACCACCCGGGGCTGATCGCGCTGCCCTGCTACCGCTGGCATCATGTGGTGGTGGTGCCGCCCAGACACCCGCTCCTGACGCAAGGCGAACTCACGCTCAAGGGGCTGGCTGTCTACCCGATCATCACCTACGACAGCGCCTTCACCGGCCGCTCGACCATCAACAACGCCTTCGCGGCGCAGGGCTTGACGCCCAACATCGTGCTCTCGGCGATCGATTCGGACGTGATCAAGACCTATGTGGAACTGGGCCTGGGCATCGGCATTCTCAATTCCATCGCCTTTGACGACAAGCGCGACCGCCATTTGCGCCGGATCGACGCCGGGCACCTGTTCAACGAACGCACCACCTACATGGCGTTACGCAAAGCCGCGTACCTGCGCGGCTTCACCTATGACTTCATCGGGCTTTTCGCACCCGCGTTGAACCGCGAACACGTCGACGCGGCGATCAAGCATGGCCGATGAGCCGCGGCGTGCGAGACATCCCCTCGGCGGTACGGCGCACCACGCCACGGCGGCGCGATCCAGTATGCGGCTTGGGTCACAGTGCAAGTCAATGACGCACTTTGAGGTGCTTGGCCTGGCAGTACCGCAACGCCCGCCTTTTCTGCTATAAACGCCGTCGCCCGGCCGTCACGTCGCCACCACCCACCCCAGGAGCTTCCGATGTCACGTCACCCGCTTCGCCACGCACTCGCCGCGGCCGCCCTCATGCTCGGCATCGGCATGGGCACCGCCCAGGCCCAGGATTTCCGCCTCGCCATGAGCGCGCCGCCCAGTTCGATGGACCCGCATTTCTTCAACCTGTTTCCGAACATCAATGTCTCCGATCACATGTTCGAGACCTTGGTCAAGATGGATCCGGACAGCAAGCCGATGCCCGGCCTGGCCGAATCGTGGCGCTTGGTCGACGATCTCACCTGGGAATTCAAGCTGCGCCGCGGCGTCAAGTTTCATGACGGTTCGGATTTCACCGCCGAAGACGTGGCCTGGTCGATCGACCGCATTCCGCTGATCGCCAACAGCCCCGGCCGCTTCGATTCCTACACCAAGGCGATCGTCTCCAAGCAGATCATCGATCCGCTGACCATCCGCTTCAGGACCGCGACGCCGTATCCGCTGATGCTGCCCGACCTGACGGCGGTATTCATCGTCAGCAAGAAGGCCACCGCGGGCGCTCTGCCCCAGGGTCTGGCAAGCGAGGATTTCGCTGCGGGCAAAGGCATGTCCGGCACCGGCCCGTTCAAGTTCGTGCGCTTCGCGCGCGACGACCGCGTCGAACTCGAGCGCAACGATGCCTATTGGGGCAACAAGCCGGCCTGGGGCAAGGTGACACTGCGTTTCATCGCCGCCGACCCGACGCGCGTCGCCGCGCTGCTCTCCGGCGATGTGGATGCGATCGAAAACGTGCCGACCGCCGACTTGAAACGCATTCGCGAAAACCAGGGTTTGAATTTCTTTTCCAAGGTTTCGCACCGCATGATCTATTTCAACTTGGATCAGCGCGAGAAGAGCCCTTTCGTGTTCGACAACGACGGCAAGCCGCTGGACAAGAACCCGCTGCGCGACATCCGCGTGCGCAAGGCGCTGTCGATGGCGGTCAACCGCGACGCCATCAGGGACCGCCTGATGGAAGGCCTGGCGCTGCCCACGGCCAACCTGGTGCCGCCGGCGCTCTTCGGCCACAACCCCACCCTGAAACCGGTATACGACGCCGACGGTGCCAGGAAACTGTTGACCGAAGCCGGCTATCCGAACGGCTTTGCGCTGACCTTCCACGGCCCCAACAACCGCTACGTCAACGACGACCAGATCATGCAGACCATCGCACAGATGTGGGCCCGCGTAGGCGTCAAGGCCAAGGTGGACGCGATGCCGCTGGCGGTCTATTTCCCGCGCGGCACCAAGAAGGAATTCTCGGTGACTCTCGTCGGTTGGGGTGCGCAAACCGGCGAGGCCTCATCGCCCTTGCGCGCCTTGGTCGCCTGCGAAAACAAGGAAAAAGGCTTCGGCGTGATCAACTACCCCTCCTACTGCAACCCGAAAATGGATGCGTTGATGGAAGAAGGCCTGCGCACCGTGGATGACAGGAAACGCTCGCAACTGTTTCAGGACGCGGTCAAGATCGTGGTGGATGATGCCGCGCTGGTGCCGGTGCATCACCAGGTCACCACCTGGGCGGCCAAGCGTGCGATCGACTATGTCGGCCGTACCGACGAGCGCACCTACGCCCACGCGTTTTTCCCGAAGCGCTAGCGATCGCCCGGACGGTGTCGCGGGGTTGCTGTCCCGCCACCGCCTGCGGGCAATGCCGGCATTTGCCGCGCCCGCAAGCCAAGCCTGCGAACGGCAGTCTCAAGGGCGGCCGTCGAGCGGCGATTCAATCATCCTCGCCACGGCCGGCTCGCCGGGGCGCCGCTGCTGGACCAGCCGCCAATACCGATCCGCTTCGCCCTGCAGTCGCTCCTGCCCGAGCCACAATGCGTATGCCACCAGATCAGACACTGCCGAACGCTCAGTCGGGCGCAAGCGTCGCACCTCTTCCGCGAGTTCGACCGTTGCCGTCGCGAACCCGGCAATCGCGCTCTGCTCCGGCCCCTGGCCCTGGCTGGTGGCGACGCGCCAGGCATAGCGCGCGCCCGGGTCGAGCCGCACCGTAGCGGGCAGCACGACCTGCGCTTCGCGCGTGCGTACCTCGTAGAGCACCGCACCATTGTCAGTGGACAATGAAAAGTTGACCTCGGTGCCCGCCTGCGGCATCTCCCAATGAAACTCCGCTTGCAGATCAAGCAAGCGCACACCAACAGGGTGAACAAGCCTGAATTGTGGCCACGCGCGATCGCGGATCGGCACCCCGGCTTGGACCAACCCGGACGGATTGACGCGCACCCCGTCACGGCGCAAGTCGCGTTCGGGTGGCGGGCCGGCGAGTGTCTCCAGTGAGCCATGGCCTATTCGCACCCTGCCCGGCCCTTTCAGCGCGTATTCATGCCCGGGCCAATAGTGGATCAGCGCCAGCCGCGCGCCGGGCGAAAGCAGGAGCACATCGCCGTCGCCGACCTCGGTCAGCATGGCCACCGGCCCCGGCTGCGCTCCGCGCAGCAATGTTGCGCGACCCTGCATGTCGGTCACGATCGCGGCGGGTCTCTCGTAGGCCATCGCTGCGAACCCCGGGATGCAGCCTAGCAAGATGCCAACAAGCCAAATCGCCAGATTCATTTTTGCGCCCGCCTTCGAGGATGACGATGCTTGGCCATGCCCACACGCCAATCGGCGATGCGCGGCTGGCAGCGCCACGATCGGCCGGGCAAAACTGCGCGGCGCGCGCTTGATCAAGCGCGCGTCAACACTGGTCGTGCAAGCACTTGGGGATCACGACCTGCCCCTTTCGATACGACGGTTTCGATGGCGTCCCCCGCACAAGTCAAGAGCAGGAATCATATGCCACTTACCTACCCTTGAAGCCACCGACCGAATCTGCGGGAAGTCTGGCGCATCGGAGAAGCCGCTCTCCACCGCGCCAGCGCCAACTGCATCGCGGTGCATTTCGTGCCACACAGAGAGCGTCATCGCCTGCTGATCGCAGCTCAACGCCGGATGGTCGGCGCAGTTGCATCGCCTGATGCAAAATAGACGCAGGCCTTGATCGGCGCTGCGCAAAAGCATGCCAGGCTTGCGTGGTGAGAAAACCCCTGCGCCACGATTGCTCCGCACGCCGCCCTCGGCGCGGATCGCGTCAGCGCCCGACCGGCCCCAGGATTTCCCGCAGCCACGCCGTCAGTGGACGTGCCGTGCTGCCTGTCATCTGCCCTACAGTGTCAGTGACCTGCGCGGCCGCGCCCTCCGCCATCAGCGCGAAAACTTCACGCAGGTGCTGCTGCACATAGGGCGGTTCGCCGCGCGCCGCGGCAGCGGCCACCGCCGTCTCGCATGGCACCGGGCGATAGGCGATAGTGCGCCCGAGAATCGTGCTTGCCAGGGCGGCGATCTCGTCACCCGACCAGGCTTGCGGCCCGCTCAATTCGAGCGCGCTGTTGCCCGCGGCCGGCGCGGTCAAGGCATGCGCGGCAACAGCGGCGATATCGCGCACGTCGATCAGTGCTACGCGCGCGGCGCCCAACGCGAGCCCGAAATGATCGCCGGCTGCGAGCTCGCCGCGCAGCCGCACCAGCATGGTTTGCATGAAGGCGTTGGGGCGCAGGAATGCATGCGCGACACCACTGGCCTTGATCGCCGCCTCGACTTCGGCATGCGCGGCGCCGGTCGATGTCATGCGGCCGGGCTGCATGGTCCAGGCCGAACCGGAAAGCTTGACGACACGCGCGACTCCGGCAGCGGTCGCCGCGCGCAGCGCGGCCAGTTGCCGCGCCTCCAGGCTGGCCCCCGCCGGCGACATCAGGAACATGGCTGACACGCCGTCGAGCGCCGCACCCAAGCCTCTGCCCTCATCCAGATCACCTTGCGCTACGGCCACGAAGTCGCCCAGAGCCGTACGCGCGCGCAGCCGGTCGCGCACCAGGCAGCGCACCGCGGCGCCCTTGGCCTGCAACTGGCGCACCACCTCGCCGCCGACGCGCCCGCTGGCACCGCACACCAGAATCATCGCGCCGCCTGCCGTGCGGCCTGGATTGCCGCCCACACCCGCGCCGGCGTGGCCGGCATCTCGATGTGGGTAATGCCCAAGCCCGACAAGGCATCGACTACCGCGTTGATCACCGCAGCGGCGGCGCCAACCGCGCCGGCCTCGCCCGCACCCTTGACCCCAAGCGCATTGGTGGTGCACGGCGTAGCGTGCAGCGAAACCGCGATCGGCGGAATGTCGTGCGCGTGCGGCATGCCGTAGTCCATCAGCGAGCCGCTTTGCAACTGCCCCTGCGCGTCATACACGGCATGCTCCAGCAGCGCCTGGCCGATGCCCTGCACCGCACCGCCGTGCACCTGGCCCACCACGATCGCCGGCTGCAGCACGTTGCCGAAATCGTCGGCCACGGTGTAGCGCAACAAGCGCACCTTGCCGGTTTCCGCATCGACCTCCACCTCGGCGACATGGCAGCCGTTGGGGAAATTGTGCGACGGGTTTTCGATCTGCCCGACCGCATCGAGCGCGCCGCCCTGGCGCGCCAGCTCGGCAAGCGCGATCCTGCGTGTGCCGGCGGAGAACACGCCGTCGGCATAACCGATAGCGGCAGCGTCACATGCAAACAGCGCGGCGGCCGCCGCGCGGCCGCGCTCCATTACCTGCGCCAGCGCCGCCACCAGTGCCGCGCCCTGGGTCGAGAGCGAACGCGAGCCGCCGGTGCCGCCGCCGGACACAAGCTGATCCGAATCGCCCTGGATCACCCGCACCACATCCGGCGCGATCTGCAAACGCTGCGCCACCAGCGTGCGATAGGTACCGATGTGGCCCTGCCCGGAAGACTGGGTACCCACCACCACCTTGACCCGGCCATCGGCATCAAAGCGGATCTCGGCGCGTTCGGCGCGTGCGCCGCCGGTCGATTCGATATAGCACGCAAGGCCGATGCCGTGCAGCATGCCGCTCGCACCTGCCGCCACCTTGCGCGCAGCCGCCCCGGCCCAATCCGCTGCCGTGAGCGCATGCTGCAGCATGGCCGGGAAATCACCCGAATCGTAGGTCACCCCAAGCGCATTGCGCCACGGCATGGATTCAGGCGGCACCAGAT
>Ga0163151_10005924_pt1 | contig 15240 bp, 12 predicted proteins | sample OliLakLV19MP5IB2_FD_145596 | JGI IMG/M metagenome (GOLD analysis project Ga0163151, IMG submission 145596) | Freshwater microbial mat bacterial communities from Lake Vanda, McMurdo Dry Valleys, Antarctica - Oligotrophic Lake LV.19.MP5.IB-2 | ecosystem: Environmental > Aquatic > Freshwater >...
ATCAAAGGCACCACCACCGGTATTTATTGGCGAACTGTTGCTTCCGCCTTCCCCTTCAGTTGACATAACACTTACTCCCTCTGTGGTAGAAAAAATGCGGGAAGACAATTAAATCCTGCTCGAAGCCTCAGTCTTGACGACTGGCGTATTGCTCGCTATTGACTTGCATCGACAATAGCTTCAAGAATTGTAGAACGCAGAACCAGCACTAGCAAGCCATTTGTGGGAATTATACGCGTGCATAATTCTGCACGATTCTAAGCGCTGGTATGCAACAACGGTGGATTTGTGCGTTTTTCCGATGAAACACATGCCTTAACGGCAATTGAGTCCAATTTGCGTAGAACAGCCCCGAATCAGCATCTCCTGATTTCTTTATCCGCTGGAGACAGCAGGAAGGTCTTTCACACAGGCGAAAAGCTCAATTTTCAGGTGCAGACGGCCTCGATGACAAAGAACGGTGACTTGGTTTGCACAACTTTATTCAGCTTCAAACCGGCTTTTTCGAAAAGCTGACTGAATTCAGCTTGCGTTCTTTCCCGGCCGCCGGGTAGCATCAACATTTCGATGTCCATGAACTTGCTAGCATCAGCTTGGTTGCGACCGGATAAAAGTAGTTCAACCAAAATAACCTTGCCCTGCTTTTGATCTTTCAAGGCAGCCTTACAGTTTTTGAGAATTGTCAAAGCCCGCTCATCATCCCAATCATGAATGATGTGCTTCATTATGATCGCATCTGCGGCAGGAACGGCTTTGAAGAAATCTCCAGGGGCAGTTGTGCAACGCCCCGTCAAGCCAAGCTTCTCAATGCGCCAGTTGGCGCCGGTCACAACGTGAGGCAGATCGAATACCACACCCTTGAGAGTTGGATATTTTTCAAGAATAGATGTTAGTAGCATTCCGTGACCACCGGCGACGTCGACCAATGTCTCGATTCCGGAGAAGTCGTACGCTTCCAAAACTGAAGGGACTGCTTGTTTGCTGATGCTGGTCATTGCGTTGTCGAACAAACGCTGCTCATCAGCATCTTCAGCGAAAACTTCAAAAATGTTCTTGCCATATAGATGTTCTGCCGCTGTCCGTCCGTCTTTGATTGACGGGATCATGTCCGCATAAGCGCGAAAGTGGAACGGGTCGGTCAGAAATGTGACCAGGTCACGCATCGTATTTGGCGCATCCGACCGCAGAAGGTCGCTGCCATCGTTGTTTGCGAAAATCTTTTCTGCTGTCTCTTCAAAAACTCCACCACACGCAAGCAGCCTGAGCGCGCGGCATAAAGCGTCCGCGTTCACCTTTAGCTTCGCAGCCAAGGCATCCACGTGCAAAGGCCCAGCAACAAGTGCATCCGCGACATTTAATCTGGCAATTGCGCCCATCGCGGATGAGGCAATGAAACCTTGAGAAATTCGATTAATTGCTTCTTGTGCAGTGGTTGCAGCTGGTGCTTTCAGTTGCGAAGTCATGGGATTCTCCAACGAATGAATCACGGTATGGTACACCCGAACACTTTTGCTGACCGCCGCTTTAAGGAACTACTTAGAACAGCATTCACACCCTCGGTCAAATCCACGTGTCAGGAATCCAAGTACACACATGTCTGTTAAGCAAAGTCGCCGATAACGATTGCAACGATGTGAAGACTGCAGGCGAACGCATGGACGTCGTTAAGAAGATGGTCCAATTGTCACGCGGGTAAATGAGCTACCTGCGATCTTTTGGGAAAGCGGCAAACCGCGTAAGATAGCGACCGCGCCCTTGGGTGCATGAAGGCAAGGAATAGGTCGCATCGTGACGAAACAAGCTGAGAGCAAATCTGCGCAAGCGCGGAAACCAAATCGGCTCATCAACGAGACCAGCACATACCTGCTGCAACACGCGTACAATCCCGTCGATTGGTACCCGTGGGGCCCGGAGGCGCTTGGGCGTTCAAAGTCTGAAGACAAGCCGATTCTACTCTCGGTTGGGTATTCCGCCTGTCATTGGTGTCATGTGATGGAGCACGAATCGTTCGAAGATAACGATACGGCCAAGTTGATGAACGAATTATTCGTTTGCATAAAAGTCGACCGGGAAGAGCGCCCGGACATTGATGACATTTATATGAAAGCTGTGCAAATGCTCACCGGACAGGGCGGTTGGCCGATGACTGTCTTCTTGACCCCGGAACTCAAACCATTTTTCGGCGGCACTTACTTTCCTCCGGAAGATAGACACGGACTACCTAGCTTCAAACGGCTAATGGTCGGCGTTGATAAGGCATGGCACGATCAAAGAGAGAATGTCGAAGAAAGCGCCAGCGAGTTGACGTACCACCTGTCCATGCTGGACAAAGTGCCGGACGGCGAAAGTCCGCAGGATCACGAAGTGTTCAAGCTTGCTCTTGAGCGGTTGATCAAGGTGTTCGACGACAAATGTGGTGGCTTTGGTGGCGCTCCGAAATTCCCGCATACGGGTAGCATCTCGCTTGCAATGCGCCACGTCAAGCCACACGGAAAGACGTCCACAGGCTTTGAAGACGACTGTCAGGATGTGGTCAACGTAACATTGGACAAAATGGCCTATGGTGGCATACACGATCAAATCGGTGGCGGTTTCGCTCGTTATGCCGTGGATAGAATCTGGCTTGTGCCGCACTTTGAAAAAATGCTGTACGACAATGCCCTGCTGGCCCGCAACTATTTAGAAGGGTTCCAGCTCACTGGGCGCGAATACTGGGCCAAAGTAGCTCGCGACCTACTGGAGTTCGTGCTGCGGGAGCTGACCTCCGCGGACGGTGTGTTCTATTCCAGCCTGGACGCAGACAGCGAAGGCGAAGAAGGTAAGTTCTACGTCTGGACGAAGGGTGAAATTGATAAAGTCCTCGGCACAGACGAAGCCGATTGGCTCTGCGAAGTCTACGGAGTTTCTGACCGTGGTAATTTCGAACACGGCAAGAGCATCTTGCATCTTGTCGATTCTCCAGAGAAAATCGTCACAAAATACGATATCACCATCGAACGCTTCTGGAATCGGCTCGATCCGCTCAGAGAAAAGCTTTTAGAGGCCCGCGCTGACAGAGTTCGTCCTGGTCGAGACGATAAAGTTCTCACAAGCTGGAATGCGTTGATGATCAGTGCATTCGTCGATGGATATCGCATCCTGGGAGAGCAGAAGTATCTCGAAACAGCCGTGCGCGCGGCTTCATTCATCCTCGATAAAATGACGAAGGACGGAAAGCTTCAACGAACCTATGGCAAAGGTCACGCGAAGCTAGACGGATACTTAGATGACTATGCGTATATGGTGCAATGTTTGTTGGACCTTTGCGCGGTGGACCCTTCACCGCGTTGGTATGACAAAGCAGTCGAGTTCACCAAGGTAATTTTGGACAACTTTATTGACGAGCGAGACGGCAGCTTTTTCTATACCAGCAAAGACCACGAAAGTCTCATTACACGCACTAAAAGCGTCTACGACGGCTCAACTCCGTCACCGACTTCCGTGGCTACTTTCGATCTGTTACGGCTAGCCAGACTGTCGGGCTCGAAAGATTACGAAGATCGAGCTGGCACAATCATGAAATTGTATGCGCCATACTTCCAGCGAGTACCGGATCAATTCTCAAACATGCTCTGCGCAATGGACTTTAGCCTGAACGCACCATTGGAAATTGTGCTGGTGGCAGATTGCTCAAAGGACGATTGGAAGGAAATGTTCAGCACCATACACGGTGCCTACCTGCCAAACACAGTGCTTCTAATGAAGGACACAAACAGTGAATCGCTGGGGGAAAGCCCGCTGGTACGGAACAGGACGGCCATTGGCGGCAAGCCGACAGTGTACATCTGTCGTGAATATGCTTGCGAGCGTCCAATAACAGATGCAGCTGAACTCAAGAATCGGATCGCTGCTCTGGCCGTTAAGCTATAGTAACGAGGGCCCGCTCGAAAGCAGCATTCCATCGAGAATCACTGGCATCTTCGTATGGTGCGGTCAGTTCTCGCATGAGCCTGGCACCACAAGAATTGCAGCGAAAGAATGTCAAATAGGCCCGTTTCTCACGGTCTTGTATGCCCACTCTCGTCTGTTGATCAAGATCAACAGTCCTCAAATTGCGCTTTTTGCATTTAGGACACTTTGCTTTCAAGAATGTTGGAGTGAAGGCCATCGACACGATTGCTCCGACGATGACGAACCAATACCACTCCTTCATGATAGCGTGGTAAATGTCCATATAGCCTCCGGTGGGGATCACATCGCGTTGGGTACTGCATTCTTCTCTTCCGGTAGCGCCGACTGTGTCGGCAGCAACAGAGTAGAGAAGACCTTCGAGTCGCGCTTGACTGCATCCTTATGATAACTGTCTGCGAGCACTTTATCGCCACGACGTTGATAAACAATAGATAAAAGAGCCAACCCCTCGGCGCTGTCGCGATTGCCCTTAATCGCCAACTTGAGAGCCGGTTCAGCGGTCTTCAGGTCGTTTAGCGCCAATGCGGCGTTACCTAAAAGGAGCTGAGACTCTGCGGAATTATTGGCGGCAGCTATGGCGTTGGCCAGAGTAAATGCTTCGTTATAATCCTTCATGCCAAGTAGCGCTCTGGCGGCAGGCAGGCGGGCATCTGACACTCCGCTCTGCAAGGCTCGCTGCAGGTAGATGGCTGCTTCCCGGTAATCTCTTCTTTTCAATGCTATGCAGCCTAAGATGTACAGGCCTCGTACATTCGTTGGTTCCGCCTTTATGGCATCGGTGACGAGCTGCTGGGTCTTTTCCAGCTCACCAAGCGCCAGATAAGCCTCCGATAAGGCAAACATCGTCCCACCAAGAATTGGTAGTCGTTGAGCTTCAGCCAATTTCACGCTCTTTACAAGAGTCTGCTTGGCTTCTTCATAGTGCTGCAATTTCATCTGAGATTGCCCCTTTGTATAGAGCGCCATAGCAAGGTCAGGATTCAGAGCCAAAGCCTCATCCGATTGTTTGATTGCACCGGCAAAGTCTTCCTTCTTGAATTTTTCCATTGCGGAATAAGCCAAGCCCAGTTCGCTGTTTTGGTTGGTGCGCAGCAGTGCGGCTAACAATCCGTCCTCGGTGCGAAAGTCCAAATTGTGAGCAATGGACAAGCCGCTCAATACAACAAGTAACGCCACCACTTTCGGTGCCAGAGATTTGACTTTGTTACCCCACAGCTCGCAAATGAGCCATGCGGCAATGAGACTCATACCGGCAAGTGACAGATATACGACCGGGTCGGCCACCGATTCCGGCTGCACAATTGCAGCATGCGGTAGAAAGCCCGCCAATACAAGCATCAGACCGAGGAAGATCAGATGATTGCTTCTCCATCTGTAAGCGGCATAGCCGACTGCGCAAAGTGCAATCACTCCACCAATGGCAAGCACATCAACAAATCCGGTCGCCTTGGAAAACGGCGGATCTATACTCAAACCAAACGGAACAACAAAAGTCCGTGTGTAATATGAAAGGAACGCCTTGGCCTGCGTCGCGAAGTACGCAGCAGGGTCCATCGCAGGCAAGCCAAAGGTATCGGCGGCCGCAATGGGTGCAAATCCAGTCAACAGGTAAAAAGGAATGAGCAGAGTGGCCACGAAAGGGGCACCGGCAATCACTGTATGATTCGTTACCCACTCTGTCCACGTAAACTTGCTCGGTTTTAGCAAAAAGAAAATCGCCACCATGCTCGGTGCCAGCGCTAAAACAACCTCGCTGGAGCCCAAGCACATGACAGAACAGACAACAGTTGCTATTGCGCACCAAACCCTGACAGCGCCACGAGTGAATGGTGTTAGAGAGAAGAAAAGCAACGCGAACAAGAAATTCGCAGCGCCCAAAGTCGAATAGCGTGCAGACAAATAAGTCACACTTTGAACAGCAAGCGGATGGCAAGCGTACACAAGACCAGCTATGCCTGCGAGCAAATAAGGTCTCATCCTGTCGGAATGCGCATCACCTGTTCGTCTTGCCACCACAAAGACCAAGAGGGCCAAAGCCACGGCTGATGAGAAGTGGAGCCAGATATTTACGAGGTGATACCAACCGAAGTTTCTCGTATAACTGGCCATGTCACTCAGGTAAGATGCGCGAACCCAGGGCTGCGTAAATGGCTTAATCAAAGAATCAAGGAAAGAGGACTTGCCATCGCCGATGGCATTCGTCAAGGTATGGTTGTCGTTGAAAACCAGGGCATACCAAAGTGTATTGGTGTAGCAAATGAACACTAAGGCGAAGGTGGCGGCAGCAATTATTCCCAACCACTTCCAATTGACCGCTGGCAAGCGCTCATTGTCCGCACTGATGTAAGCAGCTCGGCCAAACGATGTCTCGGTCGGCTGATGCCCACCTTCGGATTTTCCTGATTTGCGCTTAGTCATTTTTTTCCATCTTGTTACGACAATGAAATTGTAACGGAAAAACCGTTCGAGCTGTCGGGATGCTCTTGCTCAGCCACTGGCGTATAATTATGATTGTGGTTGAGTGCCTTTTGGAAGGCGTGCTTATGAGGAAATTACCGGTATGAAGAGTAGCAAAACGATAACCGGCATGGCTCTAACGGCCATACTTTGCACATACAATGTGTCACCTGTTGCTGCTGGGAATAATTTGCAAGGCGGCGTTGCCAGAACATCAGCAACAGCAAAAACAGGTACCTATTTGCAGCGTCATCCCAAAGTTAAGGGCGCAGCAGTAGGAGCAACACTTGGCGCAGGAGCCGGCGCCGTAACAGGACTGCTCTCAGGCAAAGGAATAATGCGCGGAGCCGCGATCGGCGCAGGTACAGGCACGGGGATTGGATTGATTCAAACCAGTCAAACGATGAAAAGACATCCCATTGTCAAGGACACGGCAATTGGAACGACTGCTGGGCTGGGTCTGGGCTTTGCCGCAAGCAAAGGACATGGCTCAACCAAGACCGCTGTTAAGTCAGCAGCAGTCGGTGGAGCTGTCGGACTTGGTCTCGGATTCCTCAAAGACAAGTTGTCGAAATAGATCGACTCCGATTAATGATTGTGGGGCGGCGCAATGGCGCCGCCCTTTGCGCTGATCGCAGGGGGAGCGTCCGGTCTGGGAGCGCCGCCGTCCCGGCGGCTCGGTGCCAACAAATTCTTAGATCAATGCCGGCGGGACGCCGGCGCTCCCGGGTTCTCTAAAGATCCGGTTTGCCTGCAGCTAACCATTCTTCGTATGACGCAGGCTCAGACACGAGCCCGCCGGTCGCGGCACCGTCCGTGGTGGCTGCATTTTTCCTGGCGAAGTACCCGGCGAGCAGCCGATTATACTGAGCCAAATCGTCGATTTTAGCCGGAGTTATTTTTGCCAGCTTGACCTTTTTGACAGGTTTTGTCTGGGCGACGGCCTCAGATATCTCTTCGAATTTGAATGTTAGCTTAGACTCGGCCTTCCGCAAACGAGTATCGGGTTGGTTAGACAACTGGCCATCGCTTACCATCGCTGAGGCGGACTCGCCTTCACGGAACGAATTGTTGAGCCAAGCCGGGTCTTTGGCAGCCGGTTCCTTGTCCACTGAATCGTTGATGACAAATGGCGTCTTTTCTACGACGATTGCTGTTTCTACAATCGGTGGGGCAATCTTTGCTGCACGTTGAACGGGAGCAGCGCCGCGCTCGGCTGAGAAGACGGAATTTGCCGCAACAAGAGAATCATCAGGTTTTGCAGTAAATGCCTTAGCCTGCTTCACCAGTCGATCAATTTCCGACTCGGGAATTGCACCTTTAGAGCCGGCGAATTGCCGTGAGACGGCCAGTTCGCGCTTGCTCACTTTCGATATTTTTAGCGAATTGCCGACCCACACAGCTGACGAAACAACGAAAAAAGACAAAGCGCACACCAGAACCGCTTCTGCCTTAATCAACGGATTAGAAAACCCGCCCAAAACTGGACGATTGAACAACGGAGAATTGAGCCGATTGGATGCGCTTAACTGCGATCCGCAGCCGCGACAGAAATAATCGCCATGTTCGGTAGCCGACGCACAGTGGCGACAAGTCACTTGAGCTATCGTCATCTAATTCTCCTATTGCCCGATAGGGACCAAAAGCCTAACAATTTTACCTTCAAGCGATGCCCAGCGAAAGAGGGCGCGCTATACCAGCGATGTATATATACGTTGGCAGGGCGACAGGCGCCAGTAAAAGGCGCAGGCGCGCCTAAGAGGTCAGCTCTGGGTATAATCAGATTGGCTCCAGACGTTCGGCGCGGGTGGTATCAAAGATATCACCAAATTGATGCCACTGCAGATGATGCCGCAAAGGCCAATGGATCGCAGTTTTTCCGGCAACGGACAACATTTTTCTTTAGTTTCTCAAAAGAGGAAAAACCGCTTGCACCTCAAAATTGAACGTCTCGGCATTTGTGAGTTAAGCCGGATCCTCTTCATTTTAACTACACTAGCCATCACCCTTGGCACCCAAACTGCGGTCGGTCAGCCTCAGGAAAAATCGCCGCTGGAAGCGATGAAACTGGAGCTCACAAGAAGTTTTGACGCCCTAAAAAAGGCTGACCCGCCGGTCTATTTCATGGCTTACCGGCTCTACGACAAAGAGATTTCAGAAGTAAGCGCCGATCGCGGTTCACCAATAATAATCCAGCCTTTCGAGCGAAACCGTTATGCTTCTGTTGACGTACGCGTCGGCAATTACGACCTGGATAGCAGCCACCGGTTAGTGAACGACGAACACCAAAATGCAGAAGACACCCTCGGCGCATTTGGAGTCGTACCCTTCGACAACGCAAAAGCGCTACGATCTACGTTTTGGCTTGAGACAGAAAAAGAATATCGCGTCGCTGCTCAGCGCTATGGACGAGTGCAAGCTCAGCAAGGACTCAAGTCGGAAGAGGACATATGCGCGGACTTAAGTCGCCAGAAACCATTCGTCCATTCTGCAGCTTCTGCCTGGTCATCAAAGGAAGTGGATCTAGAACCGTTTAAAAAAGCTGCCCAATCTCTATCCAAACTGTTTGCCCAATATCCTGAAATCGAACAGTCTTGGACGCATTTCAAAATCGACCGCACAACTCGTTATCTGGTAAATTCCGAAGGTACGGCGGTCGAAGACAAATCGCTGCTAATCGCTTTCTCTACCGGGGCTTCAAGCACTGCCACGGACGGTGAAGCCATCTCGCGCAACGAAGTCTTCTATTTCAACGACGAACACGATATGGTGAACCTCGAACCGAGATTCACCAAAATGGTTAGAGACGTCGCATCATCAGTCGAGGGATTGCGAAAGGCTCCTCTTGCAGATCCTTATTGCGGTCCTGTAATACTGAGAGGGCCTGCCGCCGCTGTGCTGTTTCACGAAGTGCTCGGACATCGCCTGGAAGCGAGCCGACACAAAGACAGCATGGATGGTAAGACTTTCGCAAAGATGTTGGGCGAAAGAATTTTGCCACCATTCCTTTCTGTCTACGACAAGCCACTCATGCCCACCATAGATGGTATCAATCTGAATGGTCATTACCAGGTAGATGATGATGGGGTTCCGGCACAGGATGTCACATTGATAAAGAATGGGAAGTTGGTATCGTTCCTCATGGGGCGCGCTCCAATTCCAACTTGCGCCATTTCCAATGGGCATGGACGGTGCGGTGCCGGTTCCTATAGCCCCGAATCGCGCATGGCGAATCTGATCGTCGAGTCATCGAAAACAGCCCCGGAAGATGTTCTGCGCCAACATTTGCTGGCAGAGGTAAGAAAACAGGGCAAGCCGTACGGGCTGATCATCGAGCAGGTGCACGGCGGTGAAACTAATACCTCTTCGTACCAGGCCCAGGTGTTTCAAATACGCCCGGGGATTGTTCGAAGAGTGTACGCGGACGGGCGCCCTGACGATTTAATTCGCGGCGTTCGGGTTATTGGTACTCCAATGTCTGTCCTACAGCGAATTACTGAGACAACCAACAAAATCGAAGTATTCAACGGTTACTGTGGAGCTGAGTCCGGATGGGTGCCGCAAGCAAATTGTTGTCCTTCCGTATTGGTGGATTCGCTGGAAATTGAGCGTGAAATTCCGGACAAGGGTATCGCTAGAATCTTGCCACCACCACCGGAAAACCATGAGAATGACCAGGCAGTGAAGGAGTCGTTGATAAATGCTGTCACCAAATAAAATCGCAGTTCTCGTCGTGGCTGCGGCGATGCTCCTTCAACCGCCTACCTACTGCGCAGAAACGAAAGTCACAACAAAAGACCCTGTTCTGAACGCAATGCGCGATGAGCTGGAGCGTTCGATAAGGTCACTACGTGTCGAGAAAAAACACGCACCATACTTCATTACTTATAGAGTGACAGACGATAAACACATCCGATTGAGTTATGAACTCGGAACGAAAGCTGAGGAAGATCGGAAGCATGAACGGTCCGGCATTGTCGACATGCACGTAGGAAATCACACGTTCGACAACGAAGCAGAATTGACGGACCGCTCAACCAACAATCAGTCGCGGCATATCTCACTGGATGATAGCTACGATGCTATCCGCCGATCTTTCTGGGTTATGTCAGACGAAGCGTACAAAGACGCTAGCGAGGATCTGGAAAAGCAGGAAGCCTACAAACGCGGGCACATAATTCGGAATCTTTGCGAGAGCTTCTCCAGCGCCAAGCCGGAGGTCGCGATTGACCTTTCAACACCGGAATTGAAACTCAATGAGAACTGGGATGAGCGGCTCCGCAAGCTTTCCCTTGTTTTCGGAAACTATCCTGAAATTCGCAAAAGCTGGGTGGTTTTCGAAGCAGACCATCAAATTTTTCGCCTTGCCAACACAGAAGGAACCACGCTCCGCTATCCGTGGACACCGATAGTGATAGCCATGACGGCGTTCGCGCGTTGCCCCGACGGCGAAGACATTTGGGATTGCGATTATGTGCGCGTCAGCGACGAAAAAGACTTGCCCACCCAAACCGAGCTGGAAGACCGTGCTAAACGCCTAAGTGAGAATGTCGTCGCTTACACCAAAGCGGAACGGAAAAACTATTACTTCGGACCAGTTCTCTTCGAGCAGCAAGCGGCTGGTGAGCTGCTGCAACACGGCATCGCTCCAAAACTGTGCGCGATTCCGGGGGATAACTTGCATCCATCAGGCAGGCTCCTTCGTTGCGTCAACACCCGGATTCTGCCGAAGTTTTTAAGCATCAACGATGATCCCTCCATCACAACTTTCCAGAATCAACCAATCGCCGGCCCATATGCTTTTGACGACGAGGGCGTTGCTTGTTCCAAAGTTCAAATTGTCGACCACGGATTTTTGAAGGAGTTACTCAGCAGCCGGAAGCCAGTCCTTCCTAACCAGAAAAGCAACGGTCACTTTTTCAATGATCACGTGGCACCCAGTACATTGATAATGCAATCTGAAAAACCGATCCCACTGATCGCTTTGGAAAAACAACTTCTCAGGCTTGCTAAAGAGCAAGGACTAAAAGAGGCAATAATCGTAAAGCGAATAGTTCCGCGGACCGGTAACATCTTGCACGGGGAGCTCAGCACCGCTCGAGCTGACTCGCTGGACAGCTGTCAGGCTCTGGAAGTCTATTCCGTGGATGTGAGTACTGGAAAGCGAACCCGAGTCCGCGGTCTGGACTTTCGCGGCTTCGACCTTGGCGCCATGCAGGGAATTGTTGCGGCAGGGAGCGACGCGAAAGCGTACGACAGCGTTAATTGGAACGGGTCCGTGCGAACCATCGTAGCCCCATCCTTATTAGTCAATCACCTGGAACTCGAGGAAGACGGGAGCAACACCCTTGGCCCTTACCCTCTGGAGAATCCGTACTTCGCGGCAAAATAAACAGGGTCCCATTAATCGACCAATTTCCGGATGCTAAGATAGCCGCGCTTGGTCGAGTCTTTCGGTTCGACAATTGGAAATCGGAGTGCCACATGAAGAACGAAGTAGAGGCTGCAGAACGGCAACAGGCTATAAAAGCCTTTTTGATTCCTTCAGGGCTTTTCGTCGCTTGCCTCTTCAATGCCGCCGGCATGTACATCATGTATAGCGGAAACGCAATTGGTGCCATATTCTTGGGCATTGGCCTGGCAATCGTCATTGCTGGACTCTTCGCATTCGTCACTTTCGAGAACAAGCATCGTTCCAAAGGACGGCGAGTTTCCCCAGAAGTCGAATCCTACATGCCACCTTCCGCTCAAAGGCGGACGCGTCCACAACCGGAGGTTCCGTTAGAAACTGAACCGACCCAAACCGACCGAGAAACCGTTTCTACCGGATTATAGCGTCGCCCCCCTTATCCTTCCGCAGCCTCCAGATATCCTTAAAACTGCGAATTAATTTGACCTTCCTGACTTTTAATGCGGTCCATTGTTACGGATCCGTTGCCCGAGGGAATAGTCAAGAGGTGGGCAGTTGGCATGTTTTGTTCGGAGACTCAATCATTATGATAAATTGGCGGACCCAAAATTGGCTGCGCAGATTCGAAGCCATCACAACAGGGACGTTATTTCTTGCGTTGGGTATGGTCGGCAAAGCTTCGGCAAAAGCTGTGTTCACTGCGCCTGATACCGACAAGACTGGTACAAAGGGCACAATTGACCAGAGTGAGCAATTCACCGCCAAGATGCCCAGGCAGATTATGCCATCCGGCGGCAAACCACAAATTCTGATCTTCACGGCTGAATGGTGTGAACCATGCCATTTGATGGAAGATGCGATCGAGCAATCGAAGGCGAAGTATGGCGATTCGGCGGAAGTTAAAGTCCTCGATTTGGACGCTCCAGAAAATGCAGCGCTCGTCGAGAAGCTGAACGTAACTATGGTGCCGGCCGTGTTCTACACTGAATCCGACGGTACGGTGAAAGCCGAAACGATTGGCTATGCTGGAAAAGATGCTTTCTTCCATTTTCTCGACAGCGTAGTACGAGTAAAAATCGCCACCAAATAACTCACAGTTTCTGTCCAAGCTCAACGCCGCGTTTTATCGACCGCGGCGTTGGCTTTTGGTGAAAGTGTCGTTTGAGAGACTGACGCGGCTAAAGGTTCGCGCAAGGAGCTCAGGGGTATAGTCAAAATTGGACGCCTCTAGAACTACGTAGCGTGATTGTGGGCGAAATTAAGAAGACGTGCGGCATTTGCGGGGAGAGCTTCGAAAGCAATTCGAATCTCACGCACTGTCCTATTGATAAAAGTCTGCTAGCGAACGATGCCGGCGGTGACTTAACTGGTGTCATCATTGACCACAGGTACCATGTAACTCGCTCGCTTGGTGAGGGCGGGTTTAGCAAGGTCTATGAAGCAACGCACATCCAATTAAGAAAACCGGTTGCAATCAAAGTACTTCATGCGCATTTACGAGCGCACGAAGAAGCTGTAGCTCGTCTTCAACAAGAGGCAGCTGCAACAGCGGCGCTTCAACATCCAGGTATCGTTGCTGCCACCGATTTTGGTTGCTTATCGACAGGCCAGCCATATATCGTCATGGAGTTGGTGAAGGGGAATAGCATAGCTCACAGACTCGAAGCCAATGGAGCTTTGCCTGTGGCCGTGGCACTTCCAATATTCATCGGAATTTGCGAAGCGGTGTCGGCAGCGCACGCGCGTGGCATTATTCACCGAGATCTTAAACCAAGCAATATTCTGCTGGTCGATCAAGATGGTGGATTGCAAGTCAAGATCGTGGATTTTGGCTTGGCCAAACTACTGATGCCTGACGAGAATCACGGTCATAGCATCACCGAAATGGGGCTGACGGTCGGAACGCCAGACTACATGAGTCCTGAGCAGTGGGCAGGAATGGTTGTGGACGGACGAGCCGATATTTACTCTCTCGGATGCGTCATGTTTGAAGCTATCAGTGGACACAAACCATTCGCCGGACAAAATGCGTTCTCCATCATGTCGAAACACGTCGCTGAACCACCGCCACGGTTGGGCACTGTCTGCCCAGAGCGTCAAACTCCGGAGGCAATGGACACGATAATTATTAACTGCCTGGCAAAGGATCCGGCCGATCGGTATCAAACCATGGAGGATGTTAAAGCAGATCTAGTGCGCCTTCTCGAGGCTTTGAAAGCAAACCAGACGGTTCATCTAATTCGCCGCGATAGCCACCCTCGGGCAAAATTGCTTGTGCCGTTGCTTGTGTCGCTTGGCGTTTGTGGCAGCGTGGTGCTCTCTGTGATTCTATTAAGACCCGCGGAAAGATCCAACCAGATTGGAAGTCGGCGTGTGCTTGCACATAATGAAATGCAATCTGAGAAGAATCCACTTACCGCTCAGCCAAATGTTGCAGCTTCTGCAACTGCATCAGCTACACGATCAGCGCAACAGCCTAACGTGACTAAGGTCAAATCGAACATAGCAAGCACAACCCATAAGACAGACATGGTCCGGGATACAGTGGTGGCACCCATCACATTAGTTAAAAAGCCAAGCCCACCTCTCAATGCAAAAGCTTCCAAAAAACCGCCAAGTATCATCATCGAGAAGTCATCGCCGACGCTGTCGGCGCAACGTACCGTTGCGAGCGTTCCAACGAAATCAGCGGTAGAGATGGCTCTCCCAGCGAGTGATGATGCCTATGTTACGCACTTGAATTTAGACTCGGCCGTACTCGACAAAGCAGTGTGGTGGAGACTTGGACAAATGAAGCGGCTAGAGTCGCTTTCGCTAAAGAGAACGGCAATTACGGACGCTGATTTGCCCCAGTTGCTTGCGTTGCCGCTTAGCGAACTCAGCCTAGATCGCACCCGAATAACGGACAGTGGGCTGAAAGTAATCGGGCGAATGAGCGGTCTTGAGCGATTACATTTGGGTGCTACCAAAATTTCAAATGATGGAATTTATTCCCTCGCAGGTCTGAAGCATTTGAAGAAACTATGCCTGCGGTCAACAACCATCGACGATCGAGCCATTCCGGCCCTAGCACAACTGTCAAATCTGCACACGTTGTGGATATCCGGTGCGAACATTAGTGAAGAAGGAGTAGCCTTGTTGAAACAACAGCTGCCATCATGCAAAATTAAATCGGCAGCTCGTGACCAAGGCGAAGACTAGTTGGCTGACACAACAGGCTAGTGTTTAACACCGTCTTTCCGCTTGCGGGAACCAGGTTCAGAAGAGCTGCGAGTTTCGTTGGCAGTTAGGGCCGAATTGGAACTTCATTTCTGCGTTGACGTTGCAGCAGGTGTAGCTGTTGACGTTGCAGCAGGTGTAGCTGTTGACGTTGCAGCAGGTGTAGCTGTTGACGTTGCAGCAGGTGTGGTTGTTGATGTTGC
>Ga0163151_10005929_pt1 | contig 15231 bp, 19 predicted proteins | sample OliLakLV19MP5IB2_FD_145596 | JGI IMG/M metagenome (GOLD analysis project Ga0163151, IMG submission 145596) | Freshwater microbial mat bacterial communities from Lake Vanda, McMurdo Dry Valleys, Antarctica - Oligotrophic Lake LV.19.MP5.IB-2 | ecosystem: Environmental > Aquatic > Freshwater >...
ACTTCAACGAGGAACTTTCATGAGCACTCTACTCGCCGGCAATCCATTCCTGATCGGCGACGAGCGCCGCCTGGCGCACCGCGGAGAGATTCGCCGCGAACTCGCGAAAATCACCGTCGTCAAAGAACGGCTCGCGGTGCTGCGCGACATCGTCTCGAAACTGAACGCCGATTCGGACGCTGCCGCGGAGTCGCACAGCGCGGCCGCGTCACTGCTTCAATCTGAACTGGACGCGCTCGATGCGGCACAGATCGAAACCGTTCTGGCGGGCAGGGCGACGCCTACGGAAGCCATCTCACGCCGCCGGCAGATTCTCGATCAGCTCGCGGAATTGAATCGGAATCTGGAGACGGTTTGCGAGGGCAATCGGCGGGCAGCGCAACCGGTTGAAAAGCAGATCGATGATCTGAGGATGCAGACCACGAACGAGGGGGCTTTCCGCAATCGGCTGGTGACGCTGGCATCGCGCGAGGCGCAGCAAAAGCTCATGCTCAACGGTCTGCGACTACTGGCGGCCGATTCAGTCCGCAAGGAACTCCAGCGGCTGATCGACATCCACGAAAAAAACGTCGTCATCTCGCGAAAGAATCGGAACGGTGACGACATCCTGATTCACCAAACAAAGCTGGCCGACTGCGAGGCGGTTGCGGGGTTGAATGCGGCAGAGATCACAGCGCTGCACGTGGAGTCTGCGAGGCTTCAAGATGAGGCACGGGCTGAATGACTTTGGTGCGCCCACCGGCAGCGCGGCGGTTTTCCCTTTCCATCGCGTCTGCCGGTGGGCGCCGCCAGACCGGCCCCCATGAACGGGTCCCTCTTCAGGTTCTTTGCGCGGCGCGATATTCCCACGACCGCGCCTGCGAGACACACATGGATTAGGACATTCGGACAAGCCCTATGACACCCGATGAACGCGACCTGATCCTCAGCCTGTTTCAGCAGTCGTGCGAGATTTACTGCAAAGCCCCGGTCTACTGGAAAGACCCACATGGATGCCAGGCGTGGGCCAAGCGGCAAAGTTTTTTCAGAATCGAACGCGGCATCGTGTCCAGCCCCGAGGACACCATCGCAGCCGGCCGGAAGGAATTCTCGCGGATGCGGCTCAGCCTCCAAGAACGCGGACTCATTCACCTCACCGCCCTGAGCGCGACGACGCGATCCATTTGCCTGAGCGCGGCCGGCCTGACCGTGGCCGAGGAGCTGACCAGCACAAAGGCTCCGGCGGACCTGCGGGCGGTGATAAAGGCGATGGAACCCAAGCAAACTCCGCGTGATCCGCGCTTAGTCAAACTGGCCCGGACCCTCAAGAAAGTGACCCAAGCCGGGGCGACCCGGTGAGGACGCCATCGCCCGGTTGTCTGTGCCGGGCGGTGGCAGTTTCTCCTCAACCCGTCGCATCTGTGACGCAAAACGGTTCGCGACGTTGACGCCTGCGGGGCGAGACGGTGTTCGCATGAGGGATGATCGTCCGGCGTGAACGCGGGTCACAACGCGAACGGGAGGCTCGGCGGCGTCACTTCCGAGAACGATGGGCAGCGACTCGACATTTTGCCGAACAATATCGAGCGGTGGTTCTTTTCGGCTGGAACGGCAGTCCGCAGTGTTTGCAGAAGATCGGATTGACCATGTAGTACCTGAAGTTGATTCCGCAGTCCGTGACATCCTGATTCTCGGATGCGCGACCCGACTCGATTGCACGTCGTCGGCGCTTTTCTTCGGCACTGAACGGCATGGCGGACACCTTTTCGGAAGGTCCGGATAGCGTAACGCAAGCCGTCAATGTTTGACAGCGAGTGCGGCTCACAACGCGAATGGTGCGACGATGACGGAAGCCAGCAGCAACCCGAAAGACATCGCCGCCCGCGGCAAATGTCCCATGCCCCTCACCCTACCGGTTGCTGAACGCGCGATCGCCGACGTGCTCGGGCATGGGGCCGCGAAGTACGGGCCCTGGAACTGGCGATCAGAGTCCGTCGGCCTGATGACCTACGTCGGGGCGATCATGCGGCACGCCAACGCCATCCGCGCCGGGGAGGACATCGACCCGGAATCGGGGTTGCCGCACCTCGCACACATCATGGCCAAACGGGCGCATCCGCAACTCTCTGGAATGGTCGCGCCGAATCCCGCATTGACATCCTCACCCTGGCTCGGCACGATGGCTCCCCTACAAACCGCGTGATCCGGTTACGGTCACCAGAGTCTAAACTATGTTCCGTACCAGTGTGACCGAGGCCCGTGGCCTCAGTGCGTGTGCGTCCATTCCAAGGGTTGATCCGGGTTGCCGGGGACCGAGGGGGACCAAGGCGGCGTTAGACCCGCCTGTAGAGCGCGTACTGAGGCCACGGGTCTTTGTGTTGCTCTGGCGCTGATCGGGGATAGCCCCGGTCATGGACGCCGGGGCTTCTCTTCTCATCGCAGAGCGACCCGAAAGGGGACGCCCGACAAACTCTCGTCGCCCGGTGCGATCGGGCTGCGCGTTCGCGCAGACCCACACAAAAGCGAACGGCCGACGGTCTTGTACACCGCGGCCGCTCTCACCCTGTCCCGCCCGATCAAAGGAAAGACGATGGCTACAACGCATTCTAGCAGCAAGCGGACCGCGCGGAAGCCCGCCAAGGGCCGCGCGAAGTCCAAGCAGCCGGTTGTGACGGTCGCACCGGAAAACGAGCCCGAGGGCGGGCTGGCCTACACGCCGCCGGTGACGGCGATCACGATCTGGATCGTCGTCAGCCTTCAGCACGGCGACATGAAGTTCTATCTGTCCGAGGATGAGGCTTCCATCTTCGCGAAACTGTGGCGGAAGCGTTGGCCCGAGGATACTGTTCGCGTCGTCGAATGCGGCTGCACCGTGCATCGGTTCTGCCTGCCCGACCGCGCTCCGCAAATCTCGTTGTACTCCGTCTACGCCGGCAGCCAGTCGCTGGAGATGGACGTCACGGGGCCGCAAGCGCTGGCGATGGCGAAAACCTGGAACAAGATGCAGCGCGAAAGCCCGCGGCTCAAGCGGGCTGAAATCGTGGAACGCCGGTTCATGGAAATCAGCGACCCCGATAACCCGCGGGACGTGCTGGTCGCCGAACTGGCGGCGGAGTTGGAAGGCGGTGCGGAGTGAACCCGAACCTCTCCCACCCCGACCCCGGCGACTATCGCGTGGTGTCCGTCATCGACGGGGTGGAACTCTGCCACACCGACGATTACGACGAAGCGGCCGACGTGGTCGACTGCCACGTTCTCGCCGGCGGGGACCGCGACGCCGTGCGGATTCTGCCGAACCGGGCGGAGTGCAATCACCGGAAGAACCGATCGCGGCTGCCGTCGCTGGCAGAGATCGCCCAGCGCGCGGCAATGGAGCGGGCCGGATGGTCGGAAGGTGAACGCCGCGCTCGGGCCGGCAGCCGGTGGCGATGGAGGGTTCCTCGCTGCCGGGTGAGGATGGCTCGGGCCGGATGATGTAACGACAACCAACGCCCCCGCGGTCACATCGGCCGCGGGGCGTTTTCGTTTCGGTGCAGTCGCGGAGTTTCGGTGCAAGTTCTACGCTGGCGACCGCGTTGTACTGAACGCGCAAGGCGGCGCGGACGCGCAACAGGGCCTTACGTTCAGTGCCGATTCCTGGTTCTGGTGCTGCACCGCAATTCGCCAGTTGCACCATCTAAGTTGTTTGCAATTGCCATCAGTTGCGAATGATTGCGAAACACTCGGCAGCGCGATATCCTCAGTAAATCAAGCCTGTTCTTTGTGCTGATGGTCGATTCGGCGTCCGCTTGAGGGCCTAGTGGTAGCAATACCGTGCAGGTTCAAGTCCTGTCTTGGGCACCTTAAACAGCAAGGACTTACGACAAACCGTCGTGAGTCCTTTTTTGTTGGCCCAATGCGATTGGGGGCAAATTGGGGGCAGGAGTTGGGTTTGCGTCGGCTCTGGATCGCTTGCCGTTTCGGCAAGACTGGAATCGGAGGCGACGATCATGGCATGGCTCGAAGAACGGGGCGAACAATTCCACCTCTGTCTGCGTATCGGAGGGCGGAAACTCAAGCGTTCGCTGAAGACCGCTGATCAGGCCGCCGCCGCATCGCTATTGGAGCGAGCGGAACGGCGGCTGCACCTTCTCGAACTCGGGGAGTTGGAACTGCCCGAGGGGACGGACCTGCTGATCTTTCTGGTGTCCGACGGGCGTCGCTCCCAGCCGGTCTCCGTGAAGCAGTCCCTCATCCTTCTGGAATTCATCGAGCGTTTCCGCGACTCGCTGCCGGCCGGCGCGATGGAGGCCAACTCGCTCTATACGCTGAACATCCATCTCCAGCATGTCCTCAAGATCCTGAGACCGACCACGTTGGTATCCAGCGTCGGTTTCGAGAGCCTCCAGCGCTACATCAATCTACGCAGCACCGCTGTGGGCCGCCGCGGACAACCGGTCAGTCCGACGACGATCAAGAAGGAACTCTCCAGTTTCAGCAGCGTCTGGACGTGGGGTCTGCGGATGAGGCACGTCAAAGTCCCGTTCCCTAACAAAGGGCTGCGATTCCCCAAGACGACCGAGAAGGCACCGTTTCAGACCTGGACCGAAATCGAGCGTCATATTGCCAGTGGCGGACTGACGGCTGTTGATGAGGAAGCGTTGTGGGACTGCCTGTACTTACGGGTCGAAGAGATCGGGGAACTATTGAACCATGTCCAACGGCATGGCTGCGATCCGTGTCTGCATCCGATGATGCTGATCGCCGCCCATACGGGCGCTCGACGGAGCGAGATTGTCCGCGCGCAGAAGCGGGACTTCGACTTTGTGGGCGGCACGCTGCTCTTACGGGAGTGCAAACGGGCGAAAGGGCGGCGAACGCACCGTCGCATCCCGATGAGCGATGAACTTGTGGCGGTCTTGCAACCGTGGCTCGCCGGTCAGCCCGGTCCAATGGCCTTCACGGAAGCTGGACAGCTTCTGACGCCGGAACGGGCGTCCGATCTGTTGTCGCGGTCGCTGACGGCTAGTCGATGGACGAAGCTCCGGGGCTGGCACGTTCTACGTCACAGCTTTGTGAGCAATCTCGCCAGTCGCGGTATCGACCAGCGGCTGATTGATGAATTCGTCGGCCACACGACGGAAGCGATGCGGCAGCGGTATCGGCATCTGTTTCCCGAGACGAAGCGAGCCGCCATCGCGGCCGTCTACGGGTAACCGAGCGAATTCGCCGGAGGACGAGTTGACCATCCTCAAATCGTGACTGAGACTCGGCCGATGGCCAAAGTCTCGCAACGGCGGCCCCGTTCAATCGTATGTCGGGGGACGCAGTCCTTCGCTGCGAATTCGTTCCAGCTCGTCGTGCGCGATCATCCATTCCTGCGTCTTGCCGCGCCCGCAAGGGCGCTTCTCAGCGCGGATGCGCCGCAGCCGGCACCACTCCCGGACGGTGAACTCGGCTTTGCCGAGACTGCGGGCCACGTCGGCGGTCGAATAGAATGTCTGGACTACGCGTTCTTGGAGCAACCGCCGGAGCGCGTCTTCGATGCGGTCGAGCCGTTCGGCAAGTTGTGGGTCGGTCATGGCTCAAGACTCCCAATGATTCATCGAGTTCGCAGGAGACAGATCGCGGCAGAATGCGGTCGATGGGTCGCGTCAGAACAAGCGGCGTTCGACTTGATTTCCATAAACTGTCCAGCCGCAATTCGGTTGCTCCTCGCGACCGTACAGTTCCAAGTACGGACCGGGGCTGACCCGCTCGATCAGTCGGCGAAAGAGAAATGGCTTGCGGCTGTGGATCGTGCGATACGCCGACTGCCAGCTTCGGCACTTGTGATCCTGAAATCGCAGGTTGCCGCGGACGCCCAGCAAAAGGAATTCGTGCGAGACGCGCCAATAGTTGCCCATGCCAAGCTGCGGCTTGATCCACACGAGGCACGATTTGTATCGGAAACCCCACGCGCGAATGACCTCAAACGCTTCGCTCAAGAAGGCATTCGTGGTCCACAAATGCAGGTGGGCCGCCTCCGCCGCCAGCGCGCGCACCGGTTCGCTGCGAATCTGCGCGAGAGACAGCGTGCGGTAGTGGTTTTCGGCCGCTCCCCGTGCGGCCGTGTTCGTGTAGGGCCACGGCGGATCGGCGTAAATCGTGGAGAACTTCACGCCCGCATCCACCAGCAAGTCGAGATTGCGAACGATTGAGGGCAACGCGGTGTGCGAACCGTTCGCGCCTTCCGCTTGCGGGTTAGGGAGTTCACCGGAATGAGAGGGCCTGCCCGTCACAGTCATCGTCCCGCGTGTTGCAGAATCCAGGTGTGCGCCTTGTCGAGCGCAAAACGAACGGTTGGGAGGTCGTCGGGGCCGAACCGGCTGGATTGCTTCCAATCGGAGCCGTTGCGGAACAGGCGCGTGACGGTCACGACGTAACGAGTCTGGGTTTTCCGCGGCTGTCGCCAGATCCGTGCGAGGATCAGGCCGTAACGGATTTCGTGGGTGGGTGGCCGCGGCATCTCAAGTCTCCGTCCGCAAGAGAATCTTGAGCCGGGCAGCAACACCGTCGAGCTGATGTTGCATCACCGGGTCCATCGCTGGGGCTTCGGCCAGAAGCTGGGCCAGTTCGCGGCAGACTCTAAGCAAGGGAACCAAGTCTTCAGGTTGGAAGAGATGGGAGGCGCGACCGGTCGCCGAAGGCATCTGGAAGAGATTGAACTGGTAGCTCCATCCGCGGACCTCGTCACCACCTTGCCAAATGGAGGAAGCGACCGAACCCGACCCGGCCGCACGATACAGCCGAAAGTGTTGAATCGACGTCGATACCTTGCGTTCGTCCGACATGACGTTTTGCTCCGGTGAGGGAATCGAAAAAAGGGGCGTGGAGAGCTGTCACTCTCTCCACGCCTTGACGGTGTCTTCGTATCAGGACACGTCTGGAATCATGTCAGTCAAGCCTTCCTGATCCGCCACCCAGATCCAGAAGCTGATGGTCTCTAGCGCCTGTTCCAAGTGCCCAGACGGGATGTCTGGTGAATTCCGCGGTTCGGAGCGGTGGTGTTCACCAGATTGAAAGGCGTTGCGGACCTGACGAGCGGCTTCCCAGAACGTGGCGTCTGGAAAGCTGTGCCGATACGGGGACGGTCTTCGTTTGTGTAACCACTTCATGATGCTTCTCCTCTTGTTGTTTCCATCCGTGACAGGGATGACCAACATGGCCTCCCCGCGACAGCGGTCTGTCGCGGCGAAACCAAAGGAGAAGAACCGGCTGGCGGACCAGCCGGAAAAAACCGAGGATCAACCTCGTTCAACAACCGGCAGCGTTAGTACTCGCTCGGCAGCAAGATGGTCGTGACGGAGCGATCGTGCTCGGTGATGATCCAAAACTTGGAACCACCGTCGAGCTGATACTGCGAAAGGAGCCGGAAGCCGTGTTCCAACGCGGCGTCATTCTCCTTCCAGTCCTGCTCGTCCAGTTCGCCCCAATCGCCGCTCATGTGGCGGATGAGGCCCCGCAGCACGTCCCTCTGAGACAATTCAGACTGAGCGCCGCGGGTGATCACGAGTTGTCCGACTGCGAACTTCGCTGGGCATTTGATGGTGTGCATGGCGTTCATCGTCCTGGATGAAGGCCGGCCGGATTGCATCCGGCCGGCATGGGTTATCCCTGTTCGTCTGACTCGGAGGCACGAGCCGGCACGGGCTGCTCGTGAATCCAGTCGAACGCCATGTCCGCCACCTTGGCGACCGAGAGCAGGTCCGTCAGTCCGAACTGACTGGCTTCCTGCGCCTGGTCGTGGTCATCCTTGTAGAGCCGGACGATTTCGACGTTGAACCAGGCGCGATTGTCCTTCGACAGGTTGCGCCAGATCTTCGCCTTGATGCGTCCGATCAGGATGGTGTTTGCCGGTTTGTCATTTTGTGCCATAAGCACTCCTTGTGGGGTGTGATCCGCCGAGCGTCCTCGCGCCCGGCGGATCGGGGTTGTCAAACAGCGATGCCCAGCACCGCTGCACTCCAAGCGGACGGCCCGGAGGCCGTCCCAAAACCAGAACCGAAACCTATTGCAAACCGGCTGTCCGTCGCCCTCTGGTCGGGGTGGCGGCGGACAGTTCTTCCTTGGCCAACTGCACGACGGCCAGGAGGTCATCGAGATCGGCTGCGGGAATGAACTCGGAGGCATAGAACTGCTTGCCTCCGGCCTTCCAGCGACCGACCCGAATGACGAATTCATCCTTTCGCCAACTGCCGGCGGGAAAGACGAACACGGCCACGTTGCGGACATCGAAGCGTCGCGCTTCTTTGGGCAACGGACCCTCGTGGAAAGGGAGTCGACACTCCGGGCAGAAGCGTTCATCCACCCGCAGCGGGAACAACACCCTCCACGGCCATTTGAGACGCCATCGTTTTTGCTGGTTGCGTGAGCGGTACATGCTCATGACTGGAACACTCCAGTAATTCGGCGAACTGCGTTCCCGTGAACGTCAGGTCCGCCTACGGTTTGCGAAGGCCCTGCGCCCGTTCTTTTTCCGTGCTCCCGGGCCAGGAGCGATGTGACCCACACGGTGGGATGGGGAAGCGTCACCTCCTTTCGGAAACTGAGGTCACAAGCGGCAACAGATGGGGCAGCGCTACCGCCTGAACGCGAATGCGCTGCGCATCCCGATGGGAAGCCAGGGCATCGTGAATGCGGCGAGCCTTCTGTGGGAAGACCGTGAGTACCGTCAGCTCGAACCGTCCGGCGGCGATCAAGGGCCGAAAGCCCGGTTGCTGCCAGTGGGCGTCGATGTCCTGGCGCGCAGATTCGACGATGCGATCCCAACGGCCGCGGTGTCCGGCATCGACGCGCGCGAATCCGAGACAGCCGTTTCCGCGCGGATCGAAGTAGTAACCGGTCGGCAGTCCCGTGCGATCCACGTCGGGAAAATGGCGTCCAACTTCTTCCGCAGTCAGCCGCACGCGCGGATGATCGAGCAACCGACAGAACACCAACAGGGCGTAGGCCCGCACTTTTGCCGCTTCGGACAAGGGTCCGCTCGGCTGCGCGGTCAGTCCCAAGTGGTCAGCGCCCGCTGCGGTCAGCCACCAGTACCGGGCCTGGTGATGTAACGGTGACGACTCGATCAGTCCGCGGCCTTGGGCTTCCTGCAGGGCGTGTTTGATCGCCCGCACTCCGGCGTCAGCCCACACCGGCTCGGTGCGGAGCGCCGCGAAGACCGTCAGTCGATACCGCGCGATCTGACGCAGCACGGCGGCGATGGCCTCATCAGTCGGCGGGGCGGGGCGGGTCGTGGGAACCAGCATGGGGTCACCAGAGTTCGTAAGGGAGATCGTGCTCGACGCAGTGGTCATGAAAGCTTTCGACTTGGCGCGCGTCGTAGCGCCCGGCCGATTCGATCACGCGCAGGATGCGACCGTGGGGATCGCAGAGAAACGCATCCGGGTCTTTGATCTGGTAGCCCGCTTTGGGCAGGACGTGTTCGCCAATCCACAAGCGGGCCAGCCGCGGGTGACGTTGCCGGTAATGGACGAACACGGTGGCCAAGCGCAGGTCGTGATCGCGATGTTCCGGTTTCGGAAGACCGCGGGCCGTGCTGCCGAACAGATTGGCGACGAGCCGAGTGGCTACGTAGACATCCACCGGCTGGGCCGCCAAGCGCCAGCGATCCCGCGACGCGCGGGAAACCTGATCCGAGTCGGGGTCCGCGGCCCCCGGCTTCCACGCGAACAGCGGCCGATCGACCGCCAGCAGCGGATGGGCATTGATCAGGTGTCGCTCCAGGAGCCCCACCCGCCTCAAACGGTCCACCCAACGGTCGCCTGTCCGGTGAGGCTGTGAGTTGGACCACAGGTCGGCGATCTGCTGGCGCGTCATGAGACGGACTCGTCCCGTGACGCACTCCAAGAGATCGTGATCGCGGTCTGTGAGAGTGATGCTCATGGTCGTTTCCCCCGGCGTGCCGGCGCGTTGGTCGGCGGGAGTTCGTGAGCCAACGTCTCGAACAATTCCGTCAGGGACTGCTGAGTCGCGGACGTCAAGGGCGCGGCCGGGGGCTCTCCGATGACTTCTTCGGACCACTCCGGCCCGGACGCCTTCGCCGGCGAGCGGCTCACTGCGTCCGCGGGCGGCGCGCTTCCTGCCGCACCACGGTGCGGCGTGAACGCTCCCTCCGCACTCGGCCACGGGAGCGCTTTCCGGCGGCGATACTCGGTCTCGGTGACGTGGTAGTTGGTCTCGACGATCACCGGTAGCCCGCCGTATTGGGCGTAACCGGCCCCGCGGCTGATTCGCAGAATGCTCCGCAGCGGATGGTCGTTCGTCAGCAGAATGTCGTTGATCGTCAGCCGGGGAACGACTTGCTCGGACTGGCTGTGCGAGGAACTCGATTTCCCCTCGGCGTTCGTCGACTGCGACCAATTGGAACTCAGGTCCACGGTCAATCCGCTGGACTTGACGAGCCGCTCCTGGTCTTCGCTGGAGGAGACCGAGAACCACTGACGGAGCCGACAATTGGCTTCAATCGCCGGGATCAGGTTGGTGTTGGCTTTCTGCAGATCCTGCATGGATTGATTGGCCAGAATGATGCCGACGCCCATGCTGCGGGCCAGTTGCAGCATGTATTCGAGGTTGTTGGCCACCATCCGTTGAAATTCGTCGATCACCAGAAACACGGGGCAGCGGCGCTCGGTCTGCGTCGACGCCGCGAGCAGCATGTAGGTGAACAGCCGCGCGACTTCCGGCGCACCGCTCGGGGACAGGGTCGACGGCAGGTGGCAGTACAGCAGTTGCGGCTCCTGAAAGAGCTGCGTCAGGTCGATGGCCTGCTCCACCGCGGAGGCCGGATGGCCTGTCGTCCGCGTGACGTTCAGCGCTTCGCAGGCGGCGAGCCGCTTGATGACTTCCTGCACATGGACGCCGGCTTTTCGAATCTCGGGATGGAGTTCGCGTTTCTTCGCCACGGTGATGACGGTGCCAATGCAGTCGGCCAGTTCCCCAAACGTGTTGACGTGCGGGAACGTCTTGAGCGTGTGAAACAGGATGGCCGCGTTGGCGGAGCTGAAGTAACCGGCCCCGTAATCCGTGCCATAGGTCAAGCCGTTGGCGGCGCAGAGAATGTCGGTCTGGGTCAGCAGATCAAAATTGGACCAGAACGGCTGGGTCATCGGGTTGAAGGCGAATGTGGACTTGTCCCGCTGGTTGGAAAAGAACTTCAGCGGCAAAGCCTGCCCGTGAGTCTGCCGGGCTTGTTCGGCCGCACATTGCAGGGAGGCCAGCAATTCCAGGCTGTCCCCTTTGAGGTCCAGCACGATCACGCTGCAATCGCCGAAGCTGATCAGTTGCTCGATGATGGGGCATAAGAACAGGGCCGTCTTGCCCCCGCCGCTATCCCCCAGGCCGTGGGCATGTTCTTTGAGAATGTCGCGCGGTACGAGAACGGGACTCCCGTCCGCGACGACCCGACCGAAGTACAAACTCCCCTGTTCCGTTTCGTCAGTCGCCGTGCGGAGATCGGACAGAATTGAGTTTTCCGGTGCGGCCCCCTCCCCGGCCTCCGGGGCCGCCAAGGCGGCATCGCGAACGGCCGTCGCGTCGAGCAGCACCGGCATCGAGCCAGCCACAGCCAGCGCGATGACGCCCAACACCGGGAGGGCCAGCACGCTCAACAAGCTCACTCCGCCGGTCAAGATCCCGTACCGGACTTTGGCGGCCGGGTCCGCTCCTTGGGCCGCGAGCTGCTGCTGCCAGGCGGCGTGCCGGACCTGACCCGCCTGCAGCACCGCGGGCAACGGTGACATGGGCCAGCGGACCAGCATCACGGCGGCCAGCACGCTGCCCGCCAGCCAGAGACTGATCCGCTTTTCCACGGTTCCCGCCGGACTTTGCCAAAGGCCGGGCAATGGTTGGGCCTGGTAGGTCAACCACGACTCGACGACGCGCAACACAATCGCCAGTCGTGATGTGGTGAGTGTCGCTAGCCCTGGCATCCCGCATGCGGCCAATGGCAGCGTGACCACAGCGAGTTTGGCGAGCAGTGCGTCGCTGATCAGCATCCAGGCCAGCACGGCACCGATCATCGCGGCCATGAAGAGCAGTTGTGGCTGACTCGTGGCTCGGATGCTCTGCGCAATGGTCCGGGAAACCGGTCCGGTCGTCTGGAGGGCCACTCCGTGTAAACCCAAGGCGTAGACGAGGAGCGCCGCGACCCCGGCGAACAGTCCCGCCTGCGCAGTCCAAGGCGTTCGATGGTTGATGGTGATCAACACCAGAGCGAACAGCACCGCCGGGTGCAGCAGCGGATCGAGTCGTTGATGGTGACAGGCCACAGCGATTCCGAGGACCAGAGTCGGAATGGCGAAGGCCCAATCGTACGGTTCCAACCAATCGATTCCGGCCGGCCGATCGAGCAACAGCGTCAGCGTGGCCAGCGCTCCCATCCCGGAAACCGTGAGCGCCATCTGCCTCAAGGCTTCCGCGCGTGCCAGGGGAAGTGGGAGCAGCTCCAAGCCGGGACGAGTCCCCGGCAGGCGGTCGAGTTGGACGGGGTTGCCGACAGATTGGTAGTACGTGTCACGCATCATGAGTCCTCGCGGTGAGAGACAAGAGGTCGGGAACAACGGAACAGTGAATCCGCAGTCCGCTCGGCCAGTCGTGCTGGTCGAGGGACTGCCGGAGAGCCGCCGCCTTCTCCTTGGTGGCCGTAACGACCACGAGTCGGAACCGGCCGGCGGCAGCCAACTCCGTGAACTCGCGAAACTGGCGGCGGTGATTGATGTCCGCCGCGCACTTGCGGGCCACGTGGGCCGCGGGGCCGCCGAGATCGACGCGGACCAGCTCCAGTACGCCGTCTGCATCGCGACAATGGGGAGCTGCGGCCAGGGGGACGGGCAACCAAGCGTAGCCTTGCCGAACCTCGCGGCGTGTGAGTCGGGTCCGGGGCGGTTGACCACACGCGGCATAGATCAGCACGGCGTATTCGAGCGGCAGCGATTGCGGGCCGAGTGAGAGCGCGCGCTGAGTGTTCAAGCCGAGCGACTTGGCTCCGGCCTCCCCCAACACGTAGTACGGCGTGGGATGCAAGAGCGGATGCTTACGAAGCTGGCCCGCTCGACACAGGCGGTTGAGGAGTTTGCCCGCCGCGTTCCGCGACAGTCCGGCGAGGACGCTACGCCGCAGCACGGCGCACGTCGACAAGCGAAAGCGGGCTACATGTTCGATGACGCGACCGTCCCGTTCGCGGTAGCTGGGGCAACGATCAGTGCTAACGTGTGTCATCGGAATCACCACAATTGATAGGGCAGCCCGCGGTCGGCGCAGTCCGCATGAAAAGCGGCGACGCGCTCGGCGTCGTAGCCGCCGCCGAACTCGATCACCCAGGCCACCTGCCCGGCTTGATCAACCAGAAACGCATCCGGCAGTTTTTCGCCCCGCCGCGCCTCGGCGAAGAGGTCTTCGCCCCGCCACGCCGTCGCCCAGGGGGGAGCGACTTGCCGCAAGCGCAGCCACACCGCGGCGACTCCCAAGTCGTGCGTCGCCTGCGTAGGGTGCGTCAGTGTGCCGCGACGGACGCCGCCAAAGAGCTGAGCCGCCTGCTCGGTGGCGATCCACGCTGCACAAGGCCGCACCGGCCGTTGCCGCCACCGTTCATGGCAGCGATAGGCCACCCGGCCGAATTCGGGAATCGAGTCCCCCGGCCGCCAACTCGCCAGGGGGGACTCCAACGGGGGAGCCGTGCGGGCCTGGACCGTGATCCGCGCCACCAGTTCCCGCTTGGCCAACTGCTTCATCCGCCGCCGAGCGTTCGCGAGCGCCCCGTCCCAAAAATGGTCGGCGACCTGCCGCTGGCTGAACAGCCGGACTTTCTGCGCCAGCGCGAGCAGCAGCTCGCGGTCCCGTGCCTGGATGTGGAAAGGCGGATTCACAGCGACGACTCCGGCAGCGTCAAGTTCGATTCGTTGGAACCGGTCTCCGTCCGCCGGCGCTTGGGAGTCTTGGACGTCTCGAAGTTCGGCAGCGACTCCGGTCGGACCCGTGACGAGAGACTCCGGCAGTCCGGGGACGGACGGCTGAAGTTGCCGAATTTGTTCGGCCCCCTCCAGGGCCAGATTCGTGGAGGGCAACCCTAGCAGTCGCTGGCGCAGTGTGGCGGCGATCTCCGGTTTCCCTTCCGCGTCATAGCGGCGGGCCAGATCCTCCAGTTCGCTCTGCTGTTCCGCCTGGGCGGCAGCGTGCAGACCCGCGATCCGCGAACTCAAGAGGCCGGCCGCCAGCGCGATGAAGCGCTCCGCCAATCGATCGAGAAATGTCATCACGACCTTGTTCATCCGTCGCTCCCTTCCGAGAATGCCTGTCACTGACTCGTCGACTGACCACAGTCAGGCCGAGAGAGATTCGATCATGAACAGCGGTGCAGAAGCGTCTCAGGAAAGTGTCACTGCCGGAAAACAGCCGGTCCTGGGTGCCCCCGCGCCGAACGGTCCCGACCTGATCTATTTCGATCCCGCGCTAGTCGATTTCGCGCTGGCGAATCAGGGGTTGTCACTCAAGCAGTTCGCAGCGAAGACCCATCTGGCGTTCAACACGCTGCGCGGTCTGCATCGGCGTCAGGGATTGCATCCCAGCTCGGCGCTGAAGATTGCCAGTACGCTGGGCCTGCAAGTCAGCGACTTGTTCGCCCCCTGGGATCGCCGCTATCGGCCGCCGGCGCTCGCCCACGGTCCGGCGCTGGGAGTCGCCGAATGGGAAATGACCGACTATCTCGGCTCGGGCCGACGAACGGCGAACGGGCTGTACTTCATCCCCTGTCGCTTGCGGCATCGGCACACCGCCCAGCGTTTCGGCCGCGGCAAGTTCTATCACTTGAGTTGGGTGCGCGAAGGACTGACGGCGGACATTCGCGACAAGCTGTCGCGCCACGCGGACGTGTGCGCCCGGATCAAGCGGCATCCGCAGATCGTGTGGAATCTGTCCTCGACACCCACGCCCGGTCAGGATGGTTGGTGGGTGGTCGACGATTGGGTGGGAGCGCGTACCTTGGCGGAGCGGTTGGACAGCGGGCCCTGGCCGCGGGACGAGCGACCCCGGTTGCTGCTGGAAATTGCCGGGGGACTCGCCGCGCTGCATGCGGCAGGGGTCATCTTCCGCGAACTGGCCCCAGCGCGAGTGCTGATCGCCGACGCCGATGGACGCGCGGTCCTGACCGATTTTGAACTGGCGAAGCTGCTCGATGGCGTCCCCTCGGTCTCGGGCGACTGGCCCGACGACCCGTTTCGCGCCCCGGAACTC
>Ga0163151_10005930_pt1 | contig 15229 bp, 13 predicted proteins | sample OliLakLV19MP5IB2_FD_145596 | JGI IMG/M metagenome (GOLD analysis project Ga0163151, IMG submission 145596) | Freshwater microbial mat bacterial communities from Lake Vanda, McMurdo Dry Valleys, Antarctica - Oligotrophic Lake LV.19.MP5.IB-2 | ecosystem: Environmental > Aquatic > Freshwater >...
CGTCTGGCTCTACTGCGGTTTCGACGAGGGTCCTTTCGTGCTGCATCCGGATGAAATCTCCGAGGGCGGCTGGTTTTCACCCGCTCAGGTCGCTGATTGGATTATGAGAGCGAAACAGGATTTTGCCCCGGCGTTTGTCCTGCTCTGGGAATTGTACTTGGGATCGACAACCACAACCATCACAACCATCACAACCATCACAACCATCACAACCATCACAACCATTAAACCAGCGACTTGAGGACGGCTCCCAGATCCATAAGGTTTTATCAATGAGTTTAACTTCAATACGTCAAAGTGCGTTAGAGCTCCCCATTCAGGAGCGAGCTGCATTGATTGATCAACTCTGGGAAAGCATAGACTCGGAAATCAGCCGGGAGGCACAAGCTGCTATCGAAAACAGTTGGGCCGTAGAATCTGGGGCGCGCATTGACGCTGTCAAGCGCATGGAACTCGAAACAGTGGATGGCTCCAAAACTTTGGCCGACCTCCGTCGTATGCTTCAGAAATGACCTTCAGGTTCACCTCCGCAGCGAATCTGGAAATACAAGCCGTGCTGCTTCCGTGCCTCATTTGATCGCGGCCCAAACCCGGTGGGTGTCGTCGTGGTCGTCGAGGGATTGCAAAAATTCGCCCACTTCGGCCAGTTGTTGTTCGGATAGTACGGGAACATTTTTTGGGACGTAACCCTGCTCGCTGGTGATGACACTCCAGCCATTGGCCGTCAACCATTTGGAAACCGCATGAACCGCGCTCCGTTCCGTGATGAACCGAGCTCCGAGGCTCCCCTCGGGCACGTCGTCGTTCTGGGCATGGGTAAGCGGTTCAAATTCATTGGCTCCGGCTTCGATAGCGGCACCTTCCAGATCAGTTTTGGTGTCGGCGTGAAACCCTTCAACCAAGCCAACCTGGTCGAACAAAAACTTGTTGCTGCCCGATCCGCCCATCTGACCCTTTTTGAACAAAACCCGGAACTCCGGCGCGGTGCGGTTGGTGTTGTCCGTAAATACTTCAACAATCACCGGCACCTTGTGCGGTGCATAACCTTCGAACACCACATGTTCCAGGATCAGATTCTCGCCGCCGGCACCCGATCCTTTCTTGATCGCCCGCTCGATCACATCCCGGGAGACGCTTTCGCGCCGGGCTTTCTCCACGGCGGTAAACAGGCGCGCGTTGGCGTCCACCTCCCCGCCGCCAAGCTTGGCAGCCACCATGATTTCCTTGACGATTTTAGCGGTCTTCTGCCCCTTTTTTAAAGAAGCCACCGCCTTTTTTGCTGCCAGCCATTGACGTCCCATAATTTATAAAAAAATCGAGTTTTGAAAAAAATCAGTGTGTTGTACTCAGTTCCTTGATTTCGGCGTTGCGAATCATGACATGGCCGCCGCCCCGGCTCAGCTCCTGGAATCCAATATGACCCCGGCGCGGGCGTTCTCGAAGCGACAGAGCCGCAGTTTCATCGTGGCGTTTTAGAGGGGCGGTCTGCAACTCGAGGTCCAGATCCTGGATGACCACCCCGTTTAAAACAACTTTCACCTTTGAACCGCGGCAGGTGACTTCGTAAGAATTCCAATCCATCGGTTTATACAGCTGTTGCGCGGGTGGAACTGCTTTGTAGAGGCTTCCGGTGAGTTCATGGTCATGCACCGTCATTGAGCCTGGATAATATCGATTGTCCACCATCTGCAGTTCCAATCCATCAAAGGCCGGATCTCCCTTTGACGGAAAACGCAATCCGCAACCGCTGTTGCCGCGCTCACCCAGTTTCCATTCAAAGCGCAGAACAAAATCGGCGTACTCACTTTCGCTGATCAACCAAGTTCCCCGGGGATCACTTCCATGCAGTATACCCAGTTCCACCCGCCATGGAGAGGGGGTTTGTGGTGGTTTGGAAACATCCGACCAATCACTCACCCTCCAACCTTGCGGAATTCCGTCCATTGGAAAGAGTTTTTGAAATCCTCCGGATGTGCGGTCTGTCCGGCAGCCCGCGAGGAGCAGCAGGAACAAAATCGCAACTGGACGGATCAAAGGAAACATGGCGTGAAGTCTAAAAGTCAGCGGCTGTATGCCGCAAACACAAATTTAAAGCGGGTGAGCAACTGTCGGAGTTGCGGAAAATTTCGGAAGTTCAGGTAATGGCGGAGGCAAACCGGTTCTTGTTCATCCATGCCGTCGGGTTCAACAACGCGCTGCGAGTCAGAGACTCGCGGTCCGCGGAGCGCGGTTCTGCGAACCGCAGCATCGGAATCATGCCAGGACAGATTGAGAAAGCGGGCTCGCGCGTCCGGCAACAAATTCGCGGGTTTAAATGCGTGAGAAATAAATTTTAGCCACTCGCCCGTTGGATGGAAAAGCTGGAGCGGAACCGGACTAGATGTTACGAGTTTCAGCAACTCTTCGATAAGGGCCAAACAAATGATCCAATTTACCAGAAAAAACCGGCGCACAATCCAGCCCGTCGCACTCCATCTCACGCGGGCCGTGATGTGCGTCCTTGTCCTCACCACGCTTCCATCCCCTGCTGCCATTGAATCCATAAAACCGGGCGTAAAAAACCTGGTGATCTCAGGATTCAGCAAGAATGGCGACACCCTTCGGGAAGCAACAATTCCAGAAGGTGGTTACCCGAATGTTTTTACCGCCAAAATTTCTGCTGGAAGATTCATGGTTGAGGTGGAGCGCGAAGCAGCTGGAAGGGACCGGATTTACAGCGGATTTGTTCTCGAAAAGGAAACCACAAATGGCGCACCGGTCGTTCGTTTCGCTGAAAACCTGGAGCAAATTTCCCACGACCGAACTCCATTCCCAGTCACCACCACAAAAAAAGGTTTACAGGTTCAGATGACCGACGACGCCCTTGAACTGGGCATCCAACACGCGGGCTTGAATGTCAACCTGAGCGAGATGATCAACCTCTCCCCGCAAACCAATGATCCGTCCATCCTGCTGGGTGGCGGCGAGTTTTTTTTCAAACCACGCTTTCTGACATCGCTTGACTCCCAGGTCTTGCAGCTCAGCAGCCGAGGCGTGGTGGTAAGCTTGATCCTGCTGGCTTACCGGTCTGCGACTCCGGAAATTAACGCGATCATGTTTCATCCGGATTGCGCCACCAACAGTCCCAACAACCTCACCGCGTTCAACACCCGCACAGTGTCAGGCGTTCAATGGTATCAGGCGGCGATAGAGTTTCTTGCCCGCAGATATTCCGGCCTGGAAAAAAACCAAGGACAGGCGATGAATTACATCGTCGGCAACGAGGTCAACTCCCATTGGTTTTGGTACAATATGGGCCGCGTCACCATGGACCAGTTCCTGCCCGATTACGCCACCGCCGTTCGACTCACACACACGGCGGTCCGGAAACACTCCGCTTCCGCCCGGGTTTATCTGAGCCTGGAACATCATTGGAACATCCGCTATCCCGGCGGTGACGAAAAACAAGCTTTTCCAGCCAGATCATTCGTGGAAGCGTTCGCCCGGAAGGTTCGTCGTGAGGGAGATTTCGACTGGCACCTGGCTTTTCATCCTTATCCGGAAAATCTTTTCGAACCAAAAACCTGGCTGGATAAAAGCGCCACGAACTCTTTCGACACACCACGCATCACCTTCAAAAACCTCGACGTTTTGCCGCAGTTCATGGCGCAACCGGAATATTTGCACCACGGGCAGCCGCGAAGAATCATTCTCTCCGAGCAAGGTTTCCATTCGCGCGACACCAAAGAATCGGAGATGGAACAGGCCGCGGCCTTTTGTTACGCCTATCAAAGAATAAAATTTCTCCCGACGGTTGATTCGTTTATCTATCACCGTCATGTGGATCATGCCCACGAGGGCGGGCTCAACCTGGGATTGTGGACCCGGCAGACGAACTCGGTCGCAACCCCGTGGTACCGAAAGAAAATTTACCAGGTTTTTAAAGCTGCCGACACCCCCGGCTGGGAAAAGGAATTTGAGTTTGCTTTGCCGGTCATTGGAATTACCAATTGGACCCAGCTCCAGGCGCCAGCCGACGAGCAGGCCCCGGGGGCAACGAAAGAATAAAATGAAGACCATCGAACTGGATCATGTCGCCATCCATGTGGAGGATGTGGAAAGAAGCTGCGAGTTTTATCGCAATGTGCTGCAGCTGGAACAAATCAAACGTCCCGATTTTAAGTTTCCCGGAGCCTGGTTCCGGCTGGGAAGGCACCAGGAACTTCACATCATCGGGGAAAGAAAAGATCCCGTGAACTCCCACAATCGCGGAACTCATTTCGCCTTGCAGGCGGACAACCTCTCGGAATGGGAGGCGCATTTTCAAAAGCTGGATCACAGTTACCGGCCAAAAGTGATGCGTCCGGACGGACCGTATCAGATTTTCTTAAAGGATCCGGACGGACATGTGATCGAGCTTTTCACCCCTGGGCTGACTTAGCCGTATCCATGCAGTTAAAAACCCGCCACCTCTCCCTAACCCTCTCCCCCAGGGGGCGGAGAGGGAACAAATGTACCCGTAAGCCCTTCGCCAAATGGTGAGTCAAAACCGCAGATGTTTTCCTCCCTCTCTTCCATTCGATGGAGGAGAAGGGACGGGGAGAGGAGGCTCGGGCAACTGCATGGATACGGCTTAGTAGGTGGTCCGGATATGGACTGCGGTGGCTGAGCGGCTGAGCGGCTGAGCGGCTGAGCGAAGCGGCGACACCGCTTTGCCATAAGGGCGCGGACAACGCAGGTCGTTTCAAAATTAATCCGGCGAAGTGGAAAAGCGGCGCGGAACTTTCGATTTCCTCCGCGTTCCAAAAATCCCGGTCACCCCTGGGTTTATTGACAAAATTGTCTTGAAGGTTTGGTGCTGCGCCGGACTATTTCCACGCACATGAAGAAAGTCACCAAACGTCCCTCCGCGAAATCTCCCAGACACCGCATCGGCATCATTGGGGGAAGCGGCCTTTATCACATCGACGGTTTCAGCGATCAAAAATGGGTCAGGGTCAAAACCCCGTTCGGCGATCCGTCGGACGCTTTTCTCACCGGAACGCTTGCAGGGAGGGATGTGGTTTTCCTTCCACGACATGGGCGGGGGCACCGCATTCTCCCAACGGAACTCAATCATCAGGCCAACATCTGGGCGATGAAAAAGCTTGGGGTGTCCTGGATCATCAGCGCCAGCGCGGTCGGGTCGCTCCAACCAGAATTTAAGCCGTGCGACATCGTGCTCCCGGACCAGTTTCTCGACCGGACCAAAAGATCCTTTGAACACACCTTCTTCGGCAAGGGGATCGTGGCTCATATCGCATTCGCCGACCCGATTTCACACGAATTGCGACATCTGTTGTTTGATAGCGCCCGCGAAGTGGGTGCCACCGTGCACAACGGTGGAACCTATGTGAACATGGAAGGACCGGCATTCAGCACCCGTGCGGAGTCGATCTTGAATCACAAACAGGGGTTTTCTGTGATCGGGATGACCAACCTGGGTGAATCTAAATGCGCCCGTGAAGCGGAAATCGCCTATGCCACAATGGCCATGGTCACCGACTATGACTGCTGGAAGGTGGACGAGGCGCATGTGACCGTGGAAATTGTCGTGGAATACCTGCGTCGGAACGCCGAAAAAGCCCGCCAGATTGTGCAAAACGTGATTCCCCGGATTCCTGAGGAGCCATCCTGGCCCGCCCATTCGGCCCTGGCCAATTCCATCCTGACAGACCGCAAGGTGTGGCCGGCCAAGACCATCAAAAAACTTCAACCAATCCTCTCCAAATATTTGTGAACTCGACCAACTTGACCCTGGGATTCAAACCGTTTAAAGGTTGCTGGATATGAAATTGACCTGGAAAGATCACGAAGAAATCGCCTGGGCTTTGCTGGACAAGTTTCCAGATCAAGATCCGCTCCGTCTGAGTTTTCCGAAATTGCACAAAATGATCATGGAACTTGATGAATTCAGCGACGATGCAGACAAATCAAGTGAAGGCACGCTGGAAGGGATCCAGATGGCCTGGTACGAAGAAACCAAGTGATATCGACCCTATGCCACTGACCAAGGAGATCATCCGCCCCACCGGGAGTCCGGCCGCAGTCGGGCCTTACAACCATGCCGTTCGGGCTGGTGATTTTCTTTTTTGCTCCGGCCAGATCCCCCTGGACCCAGCGACAGGCGGACTGATCTCTGGAGGCATCCAGGAGCAGACAGAGCGGGTTCTGCTCAACATCCAGGCGATTCTAACAGATCAAAAGCTCTCCTTCGCCAACGTGATCAAATCGACGGTGTTCATGACCGATCTGAAAGATTTCGCCCCCATGAACGAGGTTTACGCCAGATTCTTCAGTTCTGATTTCCCGGCCCGGTCAACCGTTCAAGTGGCCGCACTGCCGCGCGGTGCCGCAGTAGAGATCGAAGTCGTTGCTCATTTTTAGAATCCCCGGCTCCTGCTGCTTCATGGGAAATAATTTCCCTTGGTATCGCGGACCCTGGGACGGACTGACGCCGTATTGGTTCCTGTCCAGATCGATTTCAAATTCCACAATTCCAGCTTCTTGAGGTTCACCGAACCTGAGCTGCTGAAAAGAACGATCTCCTGGCTCCCAGGGTCGGGGAAAATCAGGTCGGTGATGGTAAGCTCGCCGTCGTTGACAAAAACCTCGACCGAAGATCGGTCCACAAAGATGTGAAGTTTTAAACGGTCCGAAGGCTGGACGCTGCCCGCATGATGCCCGGCAAAATCACGATGAAAATCGACCCGGCCAGATCTGGTTCGATCGACAAACACCTCCGAATGTTCACGGGAATAACCGATGACAGTTTCTTCCTTCTGGCTGGATCTGACCTTGATCCCGAATTCATCCGAGTTGATCTGGTCAAATTCAGCAATCATTTCGAACACGTCGCCTTTCAAATTGGGCATCGATATTTCTCCTTCATCGGTGAGTTTTCTGCCCGCAATCCTGGCCAGGTTTCCGCGCAATTCACGAAAAGCAGGCGGGGGCGCCTGGGTCAACGCCAGTCCACGACCGGTTCGAACCAGTTCGATGATCCGGGGCATCGACTGGGCACTGCGCCACGGATGTGTGGGGATCTGGTTCGCATACTGCCAGTTGCTCATCCAACCGAGAAGCACGCGGGATTTGTCATCCCCCGGCATGTCCGACCAAGTGACCGCCGCAAAAAAATCCTTGCCGAAATCGAGGTAACGTCCGGGATCGGACTGGCCGCCCAGCTTGGGCGTGACCGGTGGAGCGGGGTCCGCTGAAAAGCTGGTTCCATCAAAATCGCCCAAAAAATACTGGCAAGCCGTTCCACCGGCCGGCCCTCCCGGGTTGATGTTCACCAGCAAAACCCATTTTTCCAGCTTCTCGCCTTTCACCTTGAGTGGAAAAAAATCAGGGCATTCCCAGATGCCGGAACTGTTTCCGGCCGGTCCGAACGCGCTCAGAAATTTCCACTCCTTCAAATCAGGCGACCTATAAAACTGAACCTTCTTCTCTGTGGGAAGCGAAACCACCATCAACCATTGGCCCGAGGGTTTGTGCCAGATGACCTTGGGATCGCGGAAATCGCGTTTACCTATGTCGAGGACCGGATTAAAGGCATACTTTGTCCACGACCTGCCCCGGTCGGTGCTGTAGGCAATGGATTGATGCTGGTTGCTGGAAGTGTGACCGGTGTAAATAGCGACCATAGGGGGCTCTCTCTTGGATCCAAATCCGGAGCTGTTTTTCCAGTCCACCACCGCGCTTCCGGAAAAAATCATCACCCCGTTCTCCTCCCTCAATGCCACAGGCTGATGTGACCAGTGGACCAGGTCACGGCTGATGGCGTGACCCCAGCTCATGTGACCCCATTCATTGCCAAAGGGGTTGTATTGATAAAAAAGGTGGTATTCACCTTTGTAATAAAACATCCCGTTCGGATCGTTCATGAAATTTCTCTCCGGAGTAAAATGAAATTGCGGCCGGTAGGTTTCCTGATATTCACCCTCCGCTTTCAAAAGGAACGGGGCCACGAGGCAGTAAACCGACAAAGTAATACGCAAAAAAACAGATGTGCGAGTCATGCAAGAATGATGACCTTTCGAAGCCCGCTGTCGAGCCGGAGAATTGCGCGGAAGGAAATCCCGCAGCGCCGGTGCGATTAAAGTCGGGTGAGGCCGCGGACCGCAGGTCTGTGACCCGCAGCGCTCTGCCATGAAGAATGCTTTGAAACAAGCGGCACCGAAAGGACAGACTTGTTCTGCGGCTCACAGACCTCACAGACCGGCGCTGGAGTTTGGACATTTTGCAGCCAGCTCCATAGGAGCGCCATGTTTATAGATCCAAGACCACAGAAAGACCGAGCTCCGGAGGAGCGGCATAATTAAAACTAGCCGCGAATAGGATTTATTAATTTGAATTGTCCGCCATTGTCATGCCGCTCCGCTGGAGCTTGGCGCTTGTTGTTGGTAACGGGCTATAAACATGTCGCGCCGCTGGCGCTGGACCAATGCTCCGTGAACATCTGAGCCCAATTGTTCCTAATAAATGTCCAAACTCCAGTACGGGCCACAGACGTCACAGAACCGCGCTCCGGGGAGGTCTCCTTACATCTCACCAGCTTCCAATCGCCCCCCCCAGACGCCGGATTCATGCCTTCGGGCTTGCAAAGCTTTCAGGCCCAAAATAACGTCCCTCACAACTCAGGGAATACCATGTCGGATCCAACAAAAATCGGCTTTTTTGGCCCGATGAAAAAACTAGGTTCTGCGCGGGTCGAAACCCATGAACTTCCCAAACACCGGATTTCGATCACCATCCACCATTCACCGATGCGTGCGGTCAACGTCCGCATGATGCGCTGGTGGTTCGAAAACCTGGATTCTCGCACCACCCTCACTCCGACCGGGGTGGCAGGTGCGCCGGTTCCCGTTTACCGCCTCTGGCATCCTTATGATCATGTCCGCGTGGATTGGCTCAAAAAGATCCCGGGCGCAACGGGTGGCCCGGGGCCGGGCAGCGTGCTTCAAGTCCAGGAGGACCTCGGTGGACTCCACTTTTCCCGCAGCAGTGTGCGTGTGACAAAATTGGACGAGTCGGCTTTTAATTTTGAACTTGGCAACGGACGGTCAAGCGTCGGCCAGATGGAACACCGTTACCGGGATGGGACCGATGGCCTGTTGATGGAAACTGAAATGCGTTTTGGAGTGGAATCCCCCCTGCTCTGGCGTTTCCTCAACCCACTCCTGCGGCAGAAAGCCTTCACTCCAGCCCTGGCTTCCGCCTGGATTCTCCACAATGTGGAGGAATGCGGGGAGACGGAAAAATTCCTTCCCGAGGTTTACGCGCACGAATTAAACAACCGCAATTCTCCCGCTTCCACACACGGCTGATCCGCCATGGGCAAAGGTCTATTTTTTAATCTCCCGGCGCACGGTCACATCAACCCGACCCTTCCGCTGACCCGTGAACTGATCTCCAGGGGTGAAACCATCGTTTACATCACCGGAGAAAAGGAACGTAAAAAAATCGAGCCAACCGGGGCGCAGTTTTATCCGCTCCCCTACGATTTGTCCGCCTTTTCCAAATCGCCCAAATCCCCTGAAATCGATTTTCTGCTCTTCGATTGCACCTTAAAAACCCTCCCCGGCCTGATCGAGTTGGCCCACCGGGAAAGTCCTGATTACGTCCTCCACGACTTCGCCTGTTTATGGGGGAAAATTCTGGCAGAAAAGCTCGGGCTTCCCAGGATCACCATTTTTCCAAACCCGGTCCTTGACCGCCCCGCGCTTCCTCCCCAGTTCATCTTCACCCTGATTGAAACCCTCGTTCCGCTCGGGAGAAGAACAAAAAAGATGGCACAGGAGATCAGCAGGCAATACCAACGCAAGCCGGAATCCCTGGTCCAGTTCCTGACAGAAGACCACGGTCCGTTGGCCGTCGTGCTGACCTCCGAAATCTTCCAACCCCGCCGCGATACCCTGGGGCCGGAGATTAAATTTGCCGGCCCCACGATGCCCGACCTGCCCGAAAAACCCGATTTTCCATTCTCGGAAATAGCGGGCAAGAAAGTCATCTACGTCTCCTTGGGCACGGTTTACGGAAGCAACAAGCGATTCTTTGAAAAATGCATCCGGGCTTTTGAAAACACTGAATATTGCGTTGTCATCTCCACCGGAAATTCCATTCAGCCCGGAGATTTTTCCAGGGTGCCATCAAACTTCATCATCAAACATTTTGTTCCGCAGGAAGATGTTCTCAAACGATCCGCACTGTTCATCACGCACGGCGGAATGAACAGCATTCACGGCGCCCTGCGCAACCGCGTCCCGATGATCGTGGCACCCCAAGGCATTGGCAGCGATCAGCACGCCAACGCACGCGTGGTAGAAAAACACCGTGCCGGGGTGGCACTGAACAATCCACTTTTCCGACCCGCCTTCCTCAGGGAAACTGCGGTCCGACTCATGGCCGATCCGGAGATCAAAAAAGGCCTCGAAACCTTGAGCCGAGAATTCGAGGCATCCAACGGGGCGACGAACGGTGCGGATGAAATCCTGCACTTTCTGAAACGAACTTGTTTGGAAAAAAGGATGGGTTCCTCCATCCGGCGTTAGCGGCTTTTTGAGGCCTGTAACAAACCTATGCAAAACAAACGGGCGTTGATCACGGGAGGAAGCAGTGGGATTGGCAGGCAGACGGCCATTGGCCTGGCAAAACAGGGCTGGGAAATCATCATCGCCAGCCGTGACGTTTCCAAAGGCACGGCCGCGGCGCGGGAAATAGAGCAGCTCACAGGGAACCAGCAAGTTAGTTTCCGGCAGCTTGACCTTGGTTCGTTGAACTCGGTCCGGGTTTTTGCGCGCGATTTCCTCGCATCTTATTCCACGCTGGAGCTCCTGATCAACAATGCCGGGGTCATGCCGATGAAGCGGGAGACCACGGCGGACGGCTTCGAGAAAAACATGGGAACCAATCATCTGGGCCATTTCCTTCTCACGCTTCTCCTTCTCCCCGCCCTCAAGAGCGCCGCTACGGCACGCATCGTGGTCGTGGCATCCGACGCCCATGCACGCGCCAAGCTCGATTTTGACGACCTCCAATGCACGAAGGGATATCAGTGGATGACTGCATATGCCAACTCCAAACTGGCCAACTTATGTTTCGCCCTGACCCTGGCGCGAAAACTGGAGGAGAGTTCCATCCAGGTGCATGCGCTGCATCCCGGAATGACCAAAACCAATATCTGGCCCCGGCACACCTGGTACTATTCCCTTTTCAGCAACTTCGTCGGTCGTTTCGCCATCCCGGACACTGAAGGGGCCAAGAACGTTTTGCGCATCGCCCTCGATCCGGAACTGAAAAATGTCTCGGGCAAATACTTCGATCGGGAAAAAGAAACCGCCCCCTCAATCCTGGCGCAAGGTCAGAACACACAGGAAAGGCTTTGGAAATGGAGCGAGTCGGCCACGGGCCAGACATTTTAGCCGCAGGGATCAGCCGGCATTCCGGAATTAGTCTTAAGTGTTTCCTTGCCGATCATCTGATCATCTTGACGGCGGCCTTGGCCAGCCAGTTGCCCCTGACTACAGCAAGTTTTGCACACCCCTGTCTGCCATGGTTTTTGCGCTGACAATCCAGGCGTTAGTTCAAACTCCATCGCTGGGGTCATATCTTACAATTCAACAAATGACAAACCTGTTTCATCCGGGCTTGTTTGGTGCGGTCCTTTTCCAAGGCCCGTTCATATCGCTTGGCGGGCGGTGATATGATGCCAACCACCGACTTTCTCGATCCGTAAAGGCCTAGCCATGCCGCACAGCCTATCTCACCTTCGAAAACCTTCAATTGTTTAATTGTAAGATATGACCCCACAAGGAAAGCTTGTCATGCCGCTCCGCTGGTGCTTGTTGTTGGAAACGGGCTATACTGAGGGGACGGCAGGATAAACTACCCATCCCGACGGCGGCACGGGCGCATCCGCTTCGTTGTTCACTCGGTCAGAGGCCGCTTTGGGCATCTTCCCTCGTTCGCGCCTCGCGGCTACACCCGTGGCGCTCGTCGCTATATGTATCCTATCCAACCATCCCCCTCAGTAAACATGTCGCGCCGATGGCGCTGGACCAATGCTCCGTGAACATCTGAGCCCCATTGTTCCTAATAAATGTCCAAACTCCAGTGCGGGTCACAGACCATCGGAGAAAAGATAGCAGTTATGCCAGACGGGCATTAAAGTCCGGTTCATGGACCTGCGTCGGCTCAAATATTTTCAATCTGTGGCGGAAGAACTTAGCTTTTCCAAAGCCGCACAAAAACTGAGGGTTGCGCAACCCGCACTGAGCCGGGCGGTTCAAGATCTGGAAGCTGCATTGGGTGTGGAGCTTTTGTCCCGGACGCGCAGGTCCGTGAGCCTGACACCTGCGGGGGCGGTGCTATTGAGCGAATCCCGGCTCATTCTGCAACGGGTGGAGGAGGCGGTCCGCAGGGTGCAAAGGACCGCCGCAGGAGAAGAAGGAGAGTTGCGCCTCGGTTTCATCGGACCGCCGACCCGCATTTTCCTTGGGAGACTGGTGAAAGAGTTCAGGCTGAGGTTTCCCAGGGTGACCGTCGTGCTGGAGGAAAGAACGCCCGAAAGGGTATGGGAAATGGTGGCTCAGGGCAGGTTGACAGTCGGACTCACCCGCCCGGTTTTGCAACATCAAGGTTCAGGATTAAAAACGATCTTGTTGCGGAAGGAACGTCTTTACGCAGTGATTCCAGCCGCACATCCGCTGGCCAGATCTGAAACCATCCGATGGAGCCAGCTCGCCAACGAGCCTCTCATCATCCTTTCACGCCGCGAAGGCGCCAGCCTTCACGACACTGTGATCGCGGCCTGTCGCGAGGCGCGTTTTGTTCCCAACCTGGCGCATACTCCCAGCATGATCAGCACGGTCCTCTCTTATGTTGAAGGTGAGGCCGGGATCGGGATTGTGACCGACAGTATCAGTGGACTCGGGACCGGGCTGCCCCTGGTGTTTCGCCCCATGAGCCCGGTGCACACGGTGAACTTGGTGATGGTCTGGTCGGAGAACAACGATACACCCACCGCTGCTTCGTTTCGCGAACTGCTGGCCGAATGGAAAGATTCCGAACTCCTCTGGAAGGATCAACCGGTTTGAAGGGAATCGGATGTTGCAGAAGCCTGTTTGAGTGGCGGAACTCCAGGTGCGGCAAGAACCTCATGCACCAGGATCAACAACCGTTCGGTGGTGTATGGCTTGAGGAGAAACGGATGGGTATGGGGCATTCTTTCGACGGATCTCCCTTCTGATTCCGACCCGCTGCTCGTGATAATCTTTATCCCGGGGACCACGGTCTCCAAGGCGGCCATTGCCGCGGTTCCGTCCATGATGGGCATGACCATATCCAATAAAACCAGTTGGATCTCGTTTTTGTTTTGTGCGCAGAGAGCGACAGCCTGGGCTCCGTTTGAGGCGGTCACCACTCGATACCCGAACATTTCCAGGCTGTGCTTGACTATGCTGCAAACAGAAGCTTCATCATCCACGACCAGAATCAGTTCGCCCTGCCCCAGGGGAGGCGCAACGCGTACTCCTGCGGGCAACGTTGGTTCCTCGTTGAGAGCTGCCGGAAGATAGATGTTAAAGGTGCTTCCGACTCCTTCTTCACTTCGGACGGTGATAAACCCCTTGTGATCCCGAACAATGCCGCGAACCGTGAAAAGTCCGAGCCCAGTCCCTTTGTCCAGGGGTTTGGTGGTGTAAAACGCCTCGAATATTTTCGACTGTGTCGCCTTGGACATTCCAACGCCTGTGTCAATGACGCAGAGGACGACATATGGTACAGGGGCGGCTTCGTGGTTCATGCTTGCGAAAGTTTCGTCTGCGGTAAAATTCCCGGCCTGAATCGTGAGGGTGCCGCCATTGGGCATGGCGTCACGGGCGTTCACGCAGAGGTTGAGCAAAACCTGATGGAGCTGGGTCACATCACCGTTGATCTGCCAGAGATCAGAGGCCACTCGGGTCTGCAGGCTGATCGATTTCGGGAAAGTTTCCCTGGTGATCGATGTCATCTCCTTGATCAGGTGCTTGAACTGCACGCTCACCTTGCTGCCGCCAAGCCCGCGGGAAAAGGTCAGCACCTGTTTCACCATCTCCGCCCCTCTCTGGGCGCTGTCCGCAATGATCTTCAACATCCGCTCGCTTTTTTCATCCGTAATTTTCATGCGCAAAAGTTCGACCGACATCAAAATGGGGGCCAGGATGTTGTTCAGATCGTGTGCGATTCCGCCCGCCAAGGTTCCGATGTTTTCCATCCGCTGGGTTCGAAGAAACTGTGCTTCGAGCTTTTTTCGCTCGGTGATGTCACGAAGAATACAACGCAGGGAAACAACTTTTCCATCGACCGTCTTGGGATTGATGCCTGCTTCGACGATGATTGATTTGCCGGACTTAGACACCATTTCAAAGGTCCCTGTATTGACCGGCTCGCCAGCGAAAACGCGGCGGAACAATGCTCCGAACTCTTCCCGATGATCCGGGTGGATCAGGTCGGGAAACTTCAACTTTTGCCATTCGCAGGCGTTATATTCCAACGCATTGAGCCATGCCTGGTTCACATAGAGGAGAGATCCATCTGACGCGACGCTCTGGATGAGATCGTTGGCATTTTCAAACAGATCGCGATACCGCTCCTCGCTTTCACGCAACGATTCTTCAGCATGTTTGCGCTCGGTGATTTCCAACATAATGACACCGAGACTCTCAGGGTTTTCGTTATTTCCAAGAATTGGAAAAAAAGATTGGAGAAAGTGCCTTTCCACGCCCGGTTTCCGAGGTGTTGCACCGCTTAGCTCCACTTTAAGGACCGATTCGCCCGTGGAAAACACATGGTGCAAAATCGGCTCAAGCACCTCCGCGAATCCAGGCAAAACCTCGGACACCCTCCTTCCGATGTGATCATCAACCGAAACACCATCCATTTCGGCCAGTGAGGGGTTGACCTGTAAAAAGCGAAACTCCCTGTCCAGAATGGCGAGCCCATTACCTGCCGCCTTGAAGAACGCAATAAGGCGTTGCTCGCCCAATGCCATGTCTGTTTCATTGCTTTTGGGCGCATCGCTATTCATTGCGGACCCCGAAATTTCGCAGGCATGCCCGGAGGATTCGAACGGTTCGGCGTCATGTTTCGAGTTATTCATAGGAGTTTAAAGTTTAAAGAGGGAGGACCTTTAGACTAGTTTTGGTTGGTTGAGTGGTTGAAGCTTTGA
>Ga0163151_10005932_pt1 | contig 15225 bp, 8 predicted proteins | sample OliLakLV19MP5IB2_FD_145596 | JGI IMG/M metagenome (GOLD analysis project Ga0163151, IMG submission 145596) | Freshwater microbial mat bacterial communities from Lake Vanda, McMurdo Dry Valleys, Antarctica - Oligotrophic Lake LV.19.MP5.IB-2 | ecosystem: Environmental > Aquatic > Freshwater > Lake...
TTCCTGCCCTGCTCGGCCAGATGGTTTCGCGGGTCGTGATGATGTGAGCGCGCACCAGGTTCTGGCCGAGCAGGGCAGGAAGATGCAGGAGCGGCCGCGTGGCCGCCAACTCCACCACGGCGAGGAACCCGCCGTTTTTCCGGATGGCGGCCGCCAGCGATTCCGCCATGCCGGGGGACTCCAGGGCGAACTCCCCCGTCACCATGGCGCCGTCCGACGGACCGAGGCGCGACGGAAAGGCGGCGGAGTCGGCGCCGTCGCCAAGGCGCCAGAGAAGGTGGAAACCGGCTTCGCGAAGAAGCGCCTCTTCAGCGGTAGAAAGGACGTCCCGAACGGTGATGAGTGAAACGGGAACGGACCGGAGAGACGAGAGGAAGGATGCCCTGTCCGAAGCGGAGACGAAGGCGTGGATGTCGTCCAGGTCGACGGCGAAGGCCACGCGCGCATCGACCTTCCGGGCGGCGCCGACGTCGCGCAGCAAGCGCACCGACGGCACTGAGAGCGCGACGGCCAAAAGCGCGGCCGCGGCCATGATCGCCGGCGCGAGCCGGCGCTTACGGGCGTTCGCTCGCCCAGCGAACCGCGGCCGCATACAGGCTTTGGTATTCCCCCACCGATTTTGACCATGAATGATCCGCGCCCATGCCGTTTCGCTGAAGCTCCAGCCGCCGCTTTGGGTCCTTCAACATCGACATCGCCTTGATGACGGCCTCGAGGTAGGAGCCCGCCGTGTGGTCGGAGGCGACAAAGCCGTTGGCGTTTTTGTGTCCCATCGGGTGAACGGTGTCGATGAGGCCGCCTGTGGGCGTGACGACGGGAACCGCGCCGTAACGCATCGCGATGATCTGCCCCAGCCCGCAGGGCTCGAAGCGCGACGGCATCAGGAACAGGTCGACGCCGCCGTAAATTTTATGGGCGAAGGGCTCGGAAAACCGCGTCTCGATGTGGACCTGCGACGGGTAGCGTTCCTTAAGGCCGAAGAGGGCGCGCACGTAATGCTCCTGTCCCTGCCCGAGCGAAACGAATTGCGCGCCGCTCGCCAGCAGGCCGGGCATGATCTCAATCATGTGGTCGACGCCCTTTTGCTGGTCCAGCCGGCCGATGAACCCAAGGAGCGGCGTATTTTTGTTCTTATGGAAGCCGCACAGCGTCTGGAGATCGGTCTTGCAGGCGAGGCGCTTGGCCAGCGTTCGGACGCCGAAACGGGCGGCGAGAAGGCGGTCTTCCTCGGGGTCCCACGCGTTGGGATCGATGCCGTTGAGAATGCCCCGGAAGCGGTCCGCCCGGTCGCGAAGGATGCCGTCCATGCCGCAGCCGTAAAAGGCGTCGGTCATCACCTCGCGGGCGTAGGTCGGGCTCACGGTGTTGATGGCGTGGGCGTACATCAACGCGGCCTTCATGTAGCTGACCTGGCCATAAAACTCGACGCCGCCGGGGTGAAACGCGGTCGCCGGAAGGTTCGCCGTCGCGAGCGCGTGGGCCGGGAAATTTCCCTGATAGGCCATGTTGTGAATCGTGTAAACCGACGCGGTCTTCTTGAAGAACGGGTCGAAGCGGTAAGCGTGGCGAAGATAGGCCGCGGTCAGGCCGGTCTGCCAGTCGTGCGCATGGATGACGTCCGGACGAAAGTCGGTGCCGCGGGCGACCTCGAAAGCGGCGCGGGAGAGCAGCGCGTAGCGGCGGTCGTTGTCGGCGTAGCCGGAGGACGCGGAATCACCGTATAGCCCCGGGCGGTCGAAGTAGGCGTCGGCGCGAACGAACAGAACGCGCACGCCCGAATTGTTGACTTCCTCCCAGATCTCGACGCGCTCATGCTCGTCGCCCACCGGGACGAAAACGGTGCGGCCCGTGAAGCGAACGCCGGGGAAACGGTCGCGGATGCCGCGGTACAAGGGAAGGACGAGCCGGACGGCGTTGCCCCGCTCGGCGAGAGCGTCGGCCAGCGCTCCGGCGACGTCCGCCAGGCCGCCTGTCTTGCAGTACGGTACAGCCTCGCTCGCGGTGAGAAGCAGTCTCACGTGGACGGGGTTACGGGAAGGATATGTCGCGCAGGAACTTGGCCGCGTCCTCGGGCGGGGTTGGGTTGATGTAAAAACCCGTCCCCTGCTCGAAGCCGGCCTGCTTCGTGAGCTTCGGAATGATCTCGATGTACCAGTGGCTGTGCGGAAGCTTCGGGGTCTTGAGGGGCGAGGTGTGGAGGATGAAATTAAACGGCGGGTTGTCGAGCACGTTGGCGTGCTTGCCGAGCACGGTCTTCATCATGGCCGAGAGGTTCGACACTTCGGTCTTCGAAATCTCCTGAAACTCCGACGAGTGCCGGAGCGGCATCACCCAGACTTCGAACGGATAGCGGCTCGCGAAGGGCGCGAAGGCGATGAAGTCCTTGTTCTGAGCGACGACGCGCACGCCCTGCTGCGACTCCTGACGGATCACGTCGCAGTACACGCAGCGTTCCTTGTAGTCGAAATAACTTTTTGCGCCCGCGGCTTCCTGTTTCACGCGGATCGGGACCATGGGGATCGCGATGAGCTGCGAGTGCGGGTGGCGGAGGCTCGCGCCAGCGGCCGAGCCGTGGTTTTTGAAGATGAGAATGTATTCGAGGCGCGGGTCCTTCGAGAGATCAAGAATGCGGTCGCGAAACGCCCACATGACGTCCTCGAGCTTCGACTGCTCCATCTCGTGGATGGGCTGATCGTGGTTGGGCGACTCAATGATGACCTCATGGGCGCCGAGGCCGTTCATGCGGTCGTACATACCTTCGCCGGACCGGTCGAGATCGCCTTCGATCTCGAGCGCGGGAAATTTGTTCGGAATGACGCGCACCCACCACCCAGGCTTGTTCTTTTCCCGGCCTGAGTTGTAGTAGGCGAGGATCTCCGGAGGGGTTTTATCTTCCCCGCCCGGACAGAACGGGCAGGCGCCCCCCTGCGGGTATTCAGCGACGACGTCGAAATTGCTCGGCCGCTTGCCGCGCGATGATGAAATGATGACCCATCGTCCGATGACCGGGTCCCGCCGCAATTCGGGCATTGATTAATTTTCCTCCGCTGAATTTTCAATTGCCGGCGCCACGTCCACCGGTCCGCCTGACACCGCGCTGGCCACTTCCACGGGTTCCTCGATCGCCTCTCCGCTCTCCACGGGCGCCGCTTCGTCGGGCACCGTTTCCGGCTCGACAAACGGCAGGTCCGAGCCGGCGTCCGCCGCCTGCGGCGGGAGCTGGTAGGACTGAAGATCGGGGAGCTCGCTCAAGTGCTTGAGGCCAAATTGTCTAAGGAATTCCATCGTGGTCCCGTAAAGGAGCGGGCGCCCGATCGATTCCTTGCGGCCGACGACTTTGACCAGCCGGCGTTCGAGCAGCGTTTCCATCACGCCGCTGGCCTCGACACCGCGGATCTGTTCGATCTCGGAGCGGGTGATCGGCTGCTTGTAGGAGATGATGGCGAGCGTTTCGAGCGCGGACGAAGACAGGCGAACGGTGAGCCGCTCCTTATAGAGGCGGCGGACCCACGGGGCCATCTCGGAGCGGGTCGCGATCTGGTAGCCGCCCGCCACGCCCACGACGCACAGTGGAGAATTCGATTCATCGTACTTCGCGCGGATTTCGCCGATCATCTCGTGGATCTCGTCGACGGCTGGGTTTTTGTCGCCGATGACTTCGGAGATCTCGGCCTCGGTGAGCGCGTGATCGGTCATATAAAGGAGAGCTTCCACCACTTTCTTCGCTTGCTCTCGTTCCATCTAGATCCCCCCGGGCGCGTCGGTCGGCGCCATTTCGATCAAAGAGTCGGTGACTTTGTTGATATGGATTTCCCCGAAGTTCGCGGGCTGGGCCACACGCACCTGCTTGAGGCGAATGAGCTCGAGCAGCGCCAGGAAAGTCACCACCAGGGCGCGGCGGCCGGCATCGGGCTTGAAGAGATCGGAGAACGCCACGGAGGTCTGAGACTCGAGCACGTCGAGGATCTCCCGGATGCGGACCTCGACGCCGATTTCTTCAAAAATGATCTCGCGGACGCTCTTGTCGGCCGTCTCGAGGACCTTCTGGAAAGCCTCGAGGAGTTTCGGCATGGTGAGATCGAGGACCTGATCGTCCTTGCCGAACATCGGAGCGCCCCGATAGAAAACGTCGCGGTGGATGTCGTAGTTGTAGCCGAGGAAACGGGCGGCTTCCTTGACCTTCTGATACTCGAGCAGCTTCTGAACGAGTTCTTCTCGCGGGTCGGGCCCTTCGGAATCGGGGTTGCCTTCGGACGGCAGCAGCGTGCGCGCCTTGATCTGCATGAGCGAGGCGGCCATGACGAGGAACTCGCCGGCGACGCTGAGATTCAGTTCCTGAAGGACGTCGAGGTAGGAAAGATATTCGGCCGTGATATCGGAAATGGGAATGTCATAAATATCAAGATCGTCTTTCTGGATGAGGTGAAGCAGAAGGTCGAGGGGGCCCTCGAAAATGTTGATCTTTACTTGATAGGACATGCCGTCTGACGACGATTGTATCAGCGGGCGTTCAACCGTGTCAAACAATGAGTTTCGACGGTCATAGCGCAAGCAACCGGTCGGTCACGGTGCGCTTGGTGGAACGCTCAAACCCAAGTTCGGTCATGATCTCCTGGGCGCGCTGAGGCCCCCACCACCGCAGCCAGCGAATCAGGCGGCCTTCCAGAAGCGATGTCGCCTCGTCGGGCGCAAACACGTTGTCGAGGTTGATCGCGGCCACGTCCGCGCCCCCCCAGTCCGAGTGGATCTGGCGGAGGGCGTCCCAATCCTTGAGAAGCAGCAGGGCCGCCGTGGGTTTGGGCTCCTTGAGCAGAAGCTCGAACTCATGCCGGCGGCGGGTGGCCGTGAGTTTGCCCGGCAAGCCCGCCTTGACGGACGCGTCGATCCAGGCGCGCGTCTTCGGCTCGATGGAGAACCCCAGACGACCGGCGAACCGGGCCGCCCGAAAAATGCGGGTCGGGTCGTCCACGAAGCTTTTCTCGTGAAGGGCACAGATCTGCCGCTTCACCAGGTCGGCCTGCCCGTCGAAGGGGTCGAAGACGTCGCCGAAGTTCCCCTCCGAAAGCCGGCACACCATCGCGTTGACGGTGAAATCCCGCCGGCGAAGGTCCTTGTCGATGGTCGAAGCCTTCACCTTGGGAAGAGCCCCGGGCGAACCATAGGTTTCTTCCCGCGCGGTGACGACGTCGATCTTTCTTCCCGAGGGCAGCAGAAGATTGAAGGTCTGAAACCGGTCGTGTTCGATCAGTTTGGCATGGGTGCGGTGCGCAAGGGCATGCGCGACGGGCGCCGATGGCGGCTCCACCATGAAGTCCGCGTCCGCCACGGCGCGGCCGAGCAGGAGGTCGCGAACCACGCCGCCCACCAGCACCGCCTCGGTCTTGCTGACGGCCGCCGCCTCGGCGGCCATTCGGGAAAAGGCGACGAGATCGGCGGGAAGCAGTCGCGTGAGCGGGTCGGCGATGTTGGCTTGAACGCTCACAAGAAGGAGATCGAGGCCGACGGGTCTTTCGACACGCGGGAAAGGGTCTCGGTGTAAACGGTGAGCCGGTCGTTGAGTTCGCGCAGTCGCTGAAGGCCCGCGATCAGGGCGTCCCGATCGGAGCGGCCGTCGGACGCCAGCATCGGAAGGGCGCGCGGAAGTTCCTGATCGCGTGCCCGCGACGGCCGCAGGTGGCGGACGGGAATGCCGTTCTCCTTGGCGATCGCCTCGAGGACTTCTCCCTGCAGGGCCACCTCCTCTTCTTGCTCGACGAAGGTCACCAGTTCGTTCAAGCCCTGGAGCATGACGGGCCCGTAAGCAAGGCGCTCGTTCTCGGGAAGCGTGGCCTGCGACGCCTCGAAATCGAGGTTCATCTTCTCGGCCATCATTTCCTTGTCGAGCGTCTCATCCATGGGAAAAACGAAGGCGATGATCTCGTTCTCCGGGTCGTGGTACAGCATAAAGGCGTCCACATGGAAGGGCTCCTTGCAGGCCGCGCACTCAACGATATTGAGCTCGCCGCCGAGGAGGAGGTCCTTGAGTTCCGGGTCCTCCCGGACGTTGACGGCGGACCAGACCTCGGCCATGACAGGCTGCTTGCAAGCGGGACAGACGATTTCTCTCTCGGATAAATTGGACATGGGACGCGGATTGTAGCTTTTTGCCCACATTTTCCGCTCCGGGGAGAAACGTGTTGCGATGACGCGTCGATTGATCCGCTCTGGCAACACAAAATCCCAACGGCGCCCCCGTTGGCCAAACCGTTCAGGAATAAGGCGTTGAAAACGTTGAAGGGCCGCCTTATCCTTCTGCCAAGCCGACCTCTCTTTTATTAGAGGAAGGCCAAGACATGAGCGACATCAGAAACTTTCAAACAGAAGACATCACCGACATCGCCACCGCGAAGCTGGCGCTGCGCTGGTCGTTGGAGAAAGTGCGACAGCTCGACGAAGACATTCAGAAGCTGAACGCCCGCCTGGTCGCCAAAGAAGACGAAACGTCCCGCCTTTCGAAAGACCTCGCCCAGCGCTCGAACGAATCGCTCAACGAGCGTGAGATCACGACCAAGACCCAGCAACTCCTCGACGAATACCGCGTGCTGATGAACGCGTCGATGGAACAGCTTTGGAAGAAATATGCGCCGCAGGAAGCCGACCAGCGCCGCCAGCTCGAAGACCGCTCCGTCACGCTCGAGCATGACCTCGACCAGGCCCGCCGCCGGCTGAATGAAGCCGACGAGAACGCACGCAAGGCCGAGAACGGCATGGCCCGCGCCGACCGCGAGCGGCTCGACCTGGCCGAACAGGTCCGCCTCAAGGAACTTGAGATCGTCGATCTTCGCGAGAAAGTCGTCGGCCTCGAGCCCGAACTCCAGCGGCTCTACAACGAGAAAATCCGCCACCTTCAGGAAGAGTTCACCGCCAGGATCGCCATGCTTCAGGAGCAGATGGTCCAGAAGGAGCGCGACCTCCAGGAGCGCATCGCCCAGAACGCGATGCTCGTCGAACGCGAGCGCCACGCGGCGCACGCCGACGCCGAGAACCGATACACCGCCAAGAAGGCCGAGCTCGACCGCCAGCACGCCGACTGGCTGCGCGAGATCGAACGCGAGCGCCACTCCATTCAGCAGGACTTTGACCGCGAGCGCCGCGCCCTTCAGGAGAAGAACACCACTTTCGACATGACGCAGGAGGACCGCCGCCGCGCCCTCGACATCCGTGAACAGGAGCTCACGCGCCAGTTCAACGACCGCGCCGCTCGTCTCAGCCGCGAGCTCGCCGAGAAACAGGCCGCGCTGGTCCAGCAGTTCATTGCGCAGGAAGCCGAGCGAAAGACCGACTGGGAGATCAAGAGCCAGTCCCTGAACGAGCAGCGCCACGCCTGGGACGGCGAGCGGGCCCGCCAGCAGCAGGACCTCGAGAACGCCCAGCGCACCTTCACCACTTTCGAAGCCAACGAGAAGCAGCGCCTCATCGAAGTCGAAGCCACCCTTCGACGCACCCGCTTCGACGACGTCGAGCGCCGCCGCGCCGAGGCCGACAATTCACTTTCCGATCGCAGTGCCGAGCTCGGGCTCCGAGAAGAGGAGATTCGCAAGAACGAAGCCGCGGCCGACGAACGCCTGCGCGCCCTCGAGATCGAGCGCGAGGCCATCGTGGCCGAGGAGCGCCGCAAGGTTCTCGTCGACCTGGAAGAGGAGCGCCGCCGCTTCCAGACTTTCGTTCAGAGCGAGACAGAACGCCTCGCCCTGGTCGAGCGCGAACGCCGCGAAGCCTGGGAAACCGCCACCCGCTCCGAGAACGCAAAGCTTGACGCCGAGCAGAAACGGCTCACTGAGCTGGAAGTCTCGCTTCGCGAGACATTCGAGCGCGAGCAGAAGAAATTTGAGACCGGGAAGGCCATCGACGTCGACCAGCGCATCCGCCAGGTTGAAGCCGAGTCCGCCGAGCGCATCCGCATGGCGGAAGCCACCGCCCACCAGAGCGAGGAACAGCGGGAGCGCGTGTACGCCGGCCTCCGCGCCCAGCTCGAGCGCTCGTTCTCCGAAAAGGAGCATGGCCTCATCGTCGAACGGCAGGAATGGGAAGGCCTTCGCGCCGAAGCCCAGCGCGCCCTGGAAAAGGACCGCCGTACCGCCGAGCAGGAGATCAACCAGCGTCGCGAAACCTTCGCCAAGGAACAGCAGGAGGCGATGTCCAAGCGGCGCCAGGAACAGGAAATGTGGGAAGCCGAGCAGAAGGCCGAGAAGAAGCGCGTGGCCGAGCTCGAAGGCAGCCTGCAGCAAAAATTTGAAGACGATCAACGCCTCTGGCAGGCGAAAGTGAGCGAAGACCGCAACCGTCTCGAGCTTCTCGAGAAGGACCTCCTCCTTAAAGTGGAGAACGAGAAGGCGGCGCTTCAGCAGCGCGCCGACGAAATCTCCCAGCACGTCGAGGAGATGGAAGCGGAAGTTCAGCGACGCGCGGACGAGGAACGCGCTGCCTCGCAGGCCAAGCTCGACGCCGAATGGGCCCGCCTCGAGACCGAGGAACGCCTCCAGCGCGAGAAGATCAACCGCGACCACAACCGCATCCAGGTCCGGGCCGAGGAGACCATTCGCGCCCGCCGGGACGAGCTGGAAACCGAGTTTCAGACGCGCCGCGCCGAGCTCGAAGCGTCTTCAACGACCGACCAGGAGCGCCGCAACATTCAGCTTGCCGACTACAAGCGCGAAATCGAACGCGCCGTCGAGCTCCGCGACGAGCAGATGCGCCTCGAGCGCGAAGAATTTGAAGCCACCCAGCGGCGCTCGCTGCTTGAGATGGAAGATCGCCGCCTCGTTATTGATGAAGAGAGCGCCCGCCTCGAGCAGCGCCGCCGGAAGATCGAGCAGGACGCCGCCGAACAGACCGCCGAACTCCTTCGCCAGAACGAGCAGCGCGCCCAGGCCGAGACCCGCCGCCTCGCCGACGCCGAACGGCAGATGGCCGACCGCCGCGCCGAAATCGAGCGCGAGGCCGCTTCCGCCCAGCAGCGCGCCCAGGCCATCGAACGCGAACTACGCGAGTCTTTCGCCCGCGAGCAGGAAGCCGCGCACCGGCTCATGGCCGAGGAACGGCTTCGCCTCAAGCAGGCCGAGGCCGCCATGGACGAGCGCCTCGCCGTCGAGAAGAAAACTTTGGAAGTTCAGCTCGAGGAATCCCTCCGCCGCCGCTCCGCCGAACTCGATGAGCGCCTCGAGAAGCGCTCGCGCGAGCTCGACCAGATCTCGGAAGAGGAACGCCGGCAGTACGCGCGCATGTTCGAAAGCAAGCGCGCGGAGCTTGAAAAACAGCTCGCCGAAAAGGAAGCCCTGGTCATGCGGGAGCGCCGCGAAGGCGAAGACGCCGGTGCCCGTGCCGCGCAGGACGCCGAGCGCCGCACGCGAGAGATTGCCGACAAGTACGCAGCCATGGAGCTTCACCTGCGCCGCGAAACCGAACGCACACTCACCGAGAGCAAGGCGCTCCGCCTCGAGCACGACGAGGAATGGGAGAAGCGCCTCGCCCAAATGGAAGCCGAGCGCCGCCGCCTGGCCACCATGGAAACCGAGCTCCACGCGAGCGTGGACATCAAGGATGAGGCGCTGAACCTGCGCGTGAAGAAAGAGGAAGAGCGCCTCGCCCTGCTCGAGAAAAGCCTCAACGATCAATTTGTTAAAAACAAGAAAGCCTGGGAGGAAACGATGCTACGGGACACTCAACAAGTGGAAAAGTTCGAGAAGGACCTGCGCGCTCGAATTTCAATGGAACAGAAGAACTGGGAGATGAAAGCCGAACAGTCCCACCGGCAGCTCTCCCAAGAGCTCGAAGGCCTCTGGCAGGCCCGGGCCCGCGACCTCGAACAGGCCTCCGAGATGAAGGAGCAGGAGCGCGAAGCAGCTTTTGAAGAAATCAAGGCGAAGCTGATGGAAGAGGTCCAGCAAAAGGAAACTCACGTCAACGAACTTCGCCGCAAGCTAGATGAAGAAATGAAGAGTTCATACGCGAAGATGGAAGAGACGCTTCGCCAGCGTGCCGCCGAGCAGGAAGCCGCCTGGCAGGAGCGCGCCGCGCGCCTCCAAAAGAAGGCGGAGGACGACGACGCCAGCCGCCTGAAGCTGGTGGGCGACAAGCAGAGCGCCCTCGACCAGATGGAGAAGAAATACCTGGCCGACATGGAGCGCCTCGAGAAGGAGAACGTGAATCGGCTTGCCCAACTGGACCAGCAGCGCCAGCGCTGGGCCCGCGAGCACGATGAAACGCTTGCCCTCCTGGATACCGCGAAGAAGCGCGCCGAGCAGGAATCGCAGACCCTTCGCGACAGCTATCGCCTGAAGGAAGAGCGCATCGAGGCCGAGCTGAGAAGCCGCGCCAAGGAATTTGACGACTACAAGCGAACCGTCGAGACCGAATGGCCCGCCCGTTTCGAGACCCGGGTCAATGAGATCGCGGAGAAGACGCGCAAGCAGTTGGCGGAGAAGGAATCCGAGTTCGCGATCGCCCGCCAGCAGTGGATCGAGGAAGCGACGGACATGAAGATGAAGCTTTCTGCCCGCATGAACGACCTTCAGGAGTCGTTCTCACACAAAGAAGAAGATCTTCAGCGCCGTTACCTGCAGAAGCAGCATGAACTGACCGTTCAGGCCGAGAAGACCATGTCTGAGCTGCAAGCCAAGCAGCTTGAGCTCGAGAAGCAGCGCTCGGAGTATGAACACCTGAATGAAGAGACCGGCAAGAAGAAGTCGGAGCTCGAAGAGGCGCGCAAAGACGTGTCTCGCCGGCTCGAGACCATGGCCCAGGAATTCATGCGCCAGCAGTCCATCATGGACGAGCAGCTTCGCCGGGTTCAGAACGATAAGCACGAGCTCAAAATGGAGCTGGAGAAGCTCGCTCAGAAAAAACCGAACCTCAATCAGGCCGCATAAGCGACAGCGTCGCCCCCGCGAAAGCGGGGGTCCACGTACATGGATTCCCGCTTTTGCGGGAATGACTCGTTCTAGGGGGCCAGGCTGGCGGCGATCTCCGTCTCCCGTGCCGCTTCACTGCGGCCCAGCCGGGTGTAGATTTCCCCCAACATCCGGTGAATCCGCGGATCAAACGGATTGATCGCGTTCGCCTCCAGCAAAAGCCCCGCCGCCTCCTTGTCTCCCACCATTCCCGCCAGCTCAATCATCGGCGTGCCGTAGTTCGGGTTCTTGGCCACGGCCAGGCGCAGCAGTTCGCGCGCCTCGTCCTTGCGGTCGAGGGCGATCCGGGCGCGCGCGCACTTGAGCAGCACGACCGCGTTGTCGGGCTCGTCGGCGCGGGCCTTGTCGTACTCGATCAGGGCCGCTTCCATCTGGCCGCGCTGGCGCATGCGGTCGCCAAGACGCAGGCGCGATTCGGCGCTCGCGCCCACCACGTCTTCCTCGCGAAGCGCCTCGAAACGCACCTCGTCCGACAGGGCGCCGCGGGACCTCTCCCACGTTTCCTTGTTGAGCGCGACCTTCCAGGACGTTTCAAAGGCCTCCGGGGTGAGCCGGTACACCGATTGGAAAGCCAGCGCAAAACTCGTCTTCTTCAAGGCGTCGAGAAACTTACGGAAACCGGCCAGTTTCTTTTCCCGGATCATCACATCCACCGCGTGCGACACCTGGGCGAAGGCGAGCGAGACTTCCTCCTGGTTCTTCAGGTACACCATCGACGGCGACATCCGGCGAAACGGAATGAGCGTTTGTTTCTCTCGCGCGTCGAGCAGCGCGTTGCGCTGGTGCGGCGTGAGGTACTCTGGAGGGTCGGAGCGGTAGCTGGTCTCGAAATAACGCGCGGTCCCCTCGTGCAGCCAGAGTTCCGCCTTGGTCGATGTCAGTTCATTGACCATGAGATGCGTGTATTCGTGCGACAGCGCGTCGAGCCAGCGGTACCCCACCGGGAGCGCCGCGGGAGAGAGGATCATCAGACGGTGAAACTTGCAGATGCCGATCGCGCCCGAGCGCTCGAGCGTTTCCACCGACAGCGTCGACGCGGCTGAAAAACTCTCCTTGTCCGGATAGATCTCCACGCGGATCTTTCCCCGCGGCCGGTGCGCGAACACTTTCTGGTAGTGGTCGCCCACGCTCTCGAGAACGGGCAGCGCGTAATCGGCGAGAAACTCCTGCCCTCGCGGGACGAAAAGCTGAAAATGCGGCGAGGGCGGCGCCTCCACGAGTGGGGCCGCCGCCGCGGCCGTGCCCTGCAGGTAGGGCATCAGCCATGGGAAAGCCCTATCAACGTCGGGCGTGATCGCGGCGATGGCGGCCGTGTACTCGCTGCGCGAGGGCAGAATGAACGCCTCGGGGTCCTGGCCGCTCACGAGGTTGCCGCCTTCCAGCCTCTCGAGAACGGACTGCGCCAGAGACGACGAAACGGGCATGTCGCTCTTGAACGCCCACGCGCTCGGAACGATCACGCTCGTCGCGATCACGAGGACGGCCGCCTTACTCCGCCAGGCGCTTGTAGTAACGATGGATGATGTCTTCATAGATCTTGGGGTAATTTTCCTTCAGGGATTCGAGAAGGTCCTCGCGGAATTCGCGGGGCGGCCGGTAGTCGTCGGCCGTGGGAAGGCGCACGCGGCCGTTGCCGCTACCGCGTCCCCCGGCCCCGCCCGGCCGGGCGATCACGCGCGGCCCTCCGCCGCCGCCCGACCCCTGGCGACCAGCCATTTCGCTCATGGCCGCTTGGGCCTCAGCCAGACCGTTCTGCGTTTCAAGAAGTTGAGATAGGGCGCCTTCCTCGTGCGGCAGAGCGCCGCGGCTGTCGGAACTCCCCAGCTTGCCGCCGGCCGCCTTCATCTCCTGGGCCGCCTTCGAGAGCGGCTGCGTGACGGGAAGGCCCAGGCTCGCCGTCTTGCGTGAGAGCGCCTGGAGCTGCTGGCGAACCTCTCCCGTCTCCCGCGCCAGGGTCTCCTGACGCTGCTTCAACGCGTCGTACGCCGTCTTCTCGCTGTCGAGCGGAGGCGACGCGCCGTCGCGGAGTTTCTTGAGTTCTTCGAGGATCGCCGCTTCCTCCATGCGGACGCCGGCCACCGGCTCCGCCAGGGAGGCGGTGCTTGTCGATCGGGCCACGTCCATCTCGGCCGCCTGGAGCTGGCCGATAACGAGGCCCAGCACGTCAAACGATTTGTCAACGCGGCGGCTCTCCAGCTCGCGCCCAACCTCGTCCATCGCGCCCACCTGGGAGGCAAGCGGAACGTAAAAAGCGGTCTGCTGGGCGGAAACGGCCACGCTACGCATTTTGAGCGCCGCCGCCCGCTGGCGAGCGGCGAGCGCGCGGAATGTGTCTTCCTGGGATTTCATACGGCGCTCGAGCCGCGCCGTCTCGAGCTTCTGCGTTTCGGCGAGCACGGCGCGCTGGTCGTTGGCGAGCTTGTCCACCTTCTGCGCGTGTTCGGCGATCTTCTGCGCCAGTTCGTCCTCCGATCCCGATTTCGAAAATCCTTCCTCGGCCTGGGAGAGGCTCTTGCTCATGGACCTGGTCATCTGAAGGAACTGCTGGGCCAGCTCCACGGCTTTCTTCATGTCGCCGCGGCGGATGGCGTCCGAGATCTGCGAGAGCATGTCCTGCGCCTGGCCGAGCTGAACGCTCTTCAGCGCCTGCTGGTTGACGAAGTCCTCGGGCAATTGATCGGGCATCTGCTGAAGCGCGCGCGCGAGCTGAGAAAGGGTTTTGCGCGCCTCGTCCATCACTTCATTGAGCTTGGAAGCCAGCGCCGGATCGTTCGGTTGCGCGCTTGCGAGGGCCTCGGAAAGTTCTTCTCCCAGTTTCTTCAGGCGCTCGCCGCTTTCCACCACGTCGCGCGCGTTCTGGCGCTTGGTCAGGTCTTCCGACAGCGATGTCATTCGCTCCAGCTCGGAGGCGATGTTCTCGAGCTGCGCGGCGGCGGCCGGACGGTTCTGAGTGTTGATCGCCGCGCGGGCCGAGGGCATGAGGCTCTGGTTCATTGCATGCATGCTCTCAAGCATCGCGCGGTGCTCCCGGGTGACGCCGTAATCCGCGAGCGGATCATTTTCCATCCGCGTGACGATCTGGCGAAGGGCACCTTCCAGCTGATTTGACAACTGGCTCGACTGGTTGAAATCCGACGCGGCTTGTTCCAGGTTTGAGTCCGGCTTCTCCACCTTCGCCTTGAGCGTGGTCATCTGCGCGAGAAGGTCGATGGACCAGTCGCGCCACGTCTCGAGCGCCTGCCCCAGCGCCTCGTGCTCCCGCTCGAAACTTTCCACGGCCACGTCCATCCACGGCGTGGAGGCGACGCCCGGCCCCGTGACGGTGTTGGCGTCGGAAGCGACAAGCCGGTAGCGCGCCGCGTCGCCCGGCCGCAGGCCCACGGCCCGGAGGTCCCAACTGTAGGTAAAAATGCCACCCGCCGACCGCGCCTCGAACCGCCGGGCGATCACCGACCGAGCGCGGCCTTTCACCTCCCATTCCAGCCTGACGTCCGCCACCTGGATATCGTCGCGAACGTCGAACGTCACCGGGATTTTTTCGCGCTCGCCCGCCACCAGCGCGTCAGACGGCGACAACAGGAGAATCTCGGGAGCGTGGTCTTCCACGACGTTGATGGGATAGCTTTCCGTCTGCCCCGCCGCCGGAGCGTCCGTCGCCTCACCCGCGGGAACGAGCGCGAAGCCGTAGGTTCCGCTCTTCTCGACCGCGAACGAGAGGCTCAACGCGACGCCGTCAGACACGTCCACGGGCTTCGTTCGTCCGTCAGAGAACACGACGGATGCGCTTTTAAGCGCACGGTTGGCCCGGGCGGCGACCTTCACCTGGCTGCCGGCCAGAGCGGTGATCTCCGGCGAGGTTTGCATCATGGCGGTTTTCCCCGTGTAGCCGGGCGGCTGGACGGTGACCTCGAATCCGGAAAGGCGAACGGGCTCGATGGGCGAAATGGTGTAACGGCGGCTCCAGTCGCCCTTCCACCGGACGCGGTAGATCAGCGGCTCAACGAGATTTCGGATGAGGAAAAGCCGTTCTTTTCCATCGACGTCCGGCAGGCGCCGCGACCAGCCGGTGGCTGAGCGGACCATCAGCTCCGGGCGGCTGTCGCCGTTGAGAAGCTCGATGCGGATTTCCACGTCGCTCCCCAAAGGGACCCTGGCGTCTCCGGGCGTCACGCGGACGTATCGGTCGAGGTTCACGGAGATGAAAGGGTTGAGGATGCGCACACGAAAAGGCGACAGCGACGGGAATGCGAGCGAGAGCGCGGCGGCGCGCTCAAGC
>Ga0163151_10005935_pt1 | contig 15218 bp, 10 predicted proteins | sample OliLakLV19MP5IB2_FD_145596 | JGI IMG/M metagenome (GOLD analysis project Ga0163151, IMG submission 145596) | Freshwater microbial mat bacterial communities from Lake Vanda, McMurdo Dry Valleys, Antarctica - Oligotrophic Lake LV.19.MP5.IB-2 | ecosystem: Environmental > Aquatic > Freshwater >...
CACAATAAGAATCAGCTGTCCGTTCACGTAATTGCTCAGCAGGCGATTCATTTGTCCGCCAAGTACTACCGCTTCGTTGCGACGTTCTTTCGGTAAATAACGAAGAAAAAACTGTCCGACAGAGTGGCTGTCAATTGTGAAGTAGATTGATGAGACCACGCAGACGAGCACAGAAAGTGCACCATGCGAAACGGTCTTGCCAAGGTGGGCAATTTCGGCAGGATTTCCAAAAGTTTCGGTCACTCCGCGCAGGATCGATTCTGTCGCATAGTTGACATCTCCGCCCCAATTGGTGGCAACGGCGAATTGATGTATGACGTTCGTCAGTATCTCTTTTTGATGTTTCGCCAGGTCTGCTATTTCGCGAACGGCAGATGGTAAGAAGTACCAGGCTGTCAATCCAAGAACCAGGGCCAGCACGGCGTAGACAATGGCTGTCGCCACGCCCAGCGGTAGCTTGGCCTTCAGCGCGAGCTTATTTATCAGCGGCAGCAGCAGGTAGGCAAATATGCCGCCGACAATTATTGGAGGAAAGACGTCTCGGACTTCATAGATGAACCAGAGAACCAGAAATGTGGCGAGCCATTTGATCATTGGGTTAGCGTGCTGCTACTGGGGCTGAGTGGAGGCTGTTGAAATCATGAATTCCACCACGTACCAGTTTACGCAGCAGCCACGCAGGACGGAAGCGTTCACCATAATATTCTTGATAAGTTTCCAGCTCCTTCAATATCCAGGCGAAGCCCTTTTCACGAGCCAGGCTCATCAATCCGCGTTTTAGACCAGTGCCAAATTGCATTGCGGTATCGACATCTTCCCAATCCACGACATTTTCTTCAATGGCGTACATGGCTTCGTTGAACATAGGAAGAATTACGCGGTAAACCTCGAATTGGCGTGAACGTTTAACTGCATGTCCATTGCCACGAGCGGCGGCCAGCAGTGGCTTCAATTCAGGGTTGAGCTCTTTCGGTTGATCTTTGGCCGGGACCTGCCCGCGCGAGTGAACAAAGAAACCGGCACCGCTCTTTTGTCCATAAAAGCCTTTCTCGACCAACCCTTTCAGGACAGGCGCAGGCTCGAATCGCGGACCATATTCTTCATAGAGGAAGTTGGTTACGTGTGCGCAGACATCGATGCCTGTCATATCCAAAAGCGTGAAAGGACCCATTGGAAGCCCGAATTCGACCACCGCTTTGTCGATTTGCTCAGCATCGGCAATGCCTTCGGCCAGCACATACAAAGCCTCGTTCAGGTACGGGAAAAGAACACGGTTTACCAGGAAGCCCGGGCACTCTTCGACCCGCACGGGTTCTTTGCCCCACTGTTTGCACAGCTCAAGCATTTGGTCGACGACTTCTTTGCTGGTTCTGACGCCAGGAATAACTTCAACTAATTTCATTGTCTGAGCAGGATTAAAGAAGTGTAGCCCGACTACTCTTTCCGGACGACGTGTGGCAGCTGCTATTTCGGAAATGGACAACGCCGATGTGTTCGAGGCGAGCACGGCATGCGAAGGGCAGCGTTTATCGAGTTCACTGAAGATTTCTAATTTGATAGCGATTTGCTCAAGGGCCGCTTCAATAACCAGGTCCACTTGCTCGAAACCGTCATAAGAAGTGGTGCCGCGTATTTGTCCGACCAGGCGATCTGCTTGTTCTTGTGTTATCAATTCTTTCTTAACGCGGGAGTCGAACATGCGTTTGACGCTCTGTAAGCCTCGGTCGACGAATTCTTGTTTGACATCCTTGAGCAGAACTTCGTAACCAGCCTGGCTGAGTACACAAGCGATGCCTGCGCCCATTGTTCCAGCGCCGATTACGGCCGCTTTCTGCACCTTCATACGTCTACCTCTTGGAAAAGTACGGTGATTTGATGTAAATCGTTATGCTAGCATAGCCTGATCGTTGGGGCACAAGCGCAAAGCAGGCGCCACGATAGATACAGACGTGGACGATATAATGACAACGCTGACAACACTGATGAGAAGAACGCCTTCCAACGAAGGTGTCGCTGATGACACGCCGAAGCACCTTGGCTGGCTGATGCTGACTGCCCTTGGGATCGGTGCCACCATTGGCGCAGGCATCTTCGTCATGCCCGGCCGCATTGCCGAGAAAGCCGGACCGGCAGGTATCCTTTCGTTTTTGATAACGGGATTTGTGTTTCTTTTCGTTGGTATTTGCTACGAGCGGTTCGCTCGCAAAGTGCCATCAGGAGTGTCCGCTTACAGCTACGTGTATCACTCCATCGGCGAAATATTTGCCTGGGTTGTTGCCTTCGGCTTGTTCTTGGAGTATAGCTTTGGTGCTTCGGCCGTCGCCATTGGCTGGAGCCAGTATCTAAAAACGGCCGTCGGTTATACCATCCCTTCTTATCTCATGGGGCCTTCGGTAGTCGACAATCAGTTCCATTTCGGAGTCAACGTTGTTGCACTGGCGGTGGTGGCAGTGGTTACTTTGATTTTGCTCTTCGGTGGCGTCACCAAATCAGCGAAGTTGAATTTCTGTTTGGTCATTCTAAAGCTGGTTCTTCTGTCGGTCTTTATGGTTGCTGGAATGCAACACGTGCAGCCGGCCAACTGGCAACCGTTCATGCCCAAGGGCTGGGAAGGTGTCTTACAGGGAGCGGCAATTGCTGTCTTCCCTTATGTTGGATTTGACGCACTTTATACATTTGCTCGCGAATCAAAAAGCTTCAAGGACACTCGTTTGGCTACATATCTGTGTATCGGACTGGTGGCATTTCTCTACGTAGCAGTCATGGCCATAGCGACGGCTCTGGCGCCGGTCTTCCCCAACGGTGATATCAACCACATCAATCCGCTTTTTAAAGGAACCGAGGCTTCGGCTCCTCTGGCCAGTTTGCTGATGGCCTCCGGAGAGCAGTGGGCTGGAAAATTGATTGCAGCCGGCGCTGTGATTGGGATCTTCAACGTGCTCCTCGTTCTATCGATGGGCGGACCAAGAATTTTCCGTAATATGTCCGAGGATGGGTTGCTGCCACCACTTTTCGCCAAGACGAAGAACGGTAGCCCGACTTATGGACTGCTCTTGAACGGCATTGTTGTCGGTTTGTTTGCTGGCTTCGTTCCTTTCGAGACCGTCTCCGATATCATGGTGTTAGGTACGCTCGTTGCCTTTGTGTTTGTCTGCATTGGTGCACTCAGGCTCAAGCTGGTAAGCCCAGTCATCGCTCTAATAGGCGCCGGAGGCTGTACATTTCTTGCCTGTAACCTGGATCCGATCGTACTGCAGGTTTACTGCGTCACCTGTCCGATCGGCTTGGTTATCTACTTCATGTATGGATTCAAGCACAGCAAGCTCCGGGCGGCGGCCTCTTTGACGACATCGGCTGGACCGTAGGTCCCTGGTCAAGTGGTGGCACAGTGGCCACCACTTGCTTCGAGAATTGGGCGCATGGTGCCCGCCCCTACAGTTGATTTAGGCAGCCATTGTCTGGCTCGCCCGATCCGCTACGCAGGGGTCTGGGTCAAGAAAAAGTGACAACAAAATCGCATCCGGCATGTTTGCATTGGAGGCGATGCCGAAGCGGACGTCGACGTTTTCGTCGTTTGCCAGCTGGCGAAGAACAAAGACCGGAGTGTTCTGGTTGTTGGCCACTGCCGCTCTTACGGCCGCCACATTGTCCCTAGCCAACAGTGAAAGTGCATCGGGAGGCGTGCTGGGATTGTGTGCCACGCGACGACGTATTTGCACGCGTTCATCCGTAGCCAGGCACAAGAGCACTTCAGCCGACGTTGCTGTGCTTCCTGAAGCCACGAACTTCCAAAACAGTCCTTGAATGTCGAATCTATTTTGAGGCTTTGTGCTGGCGCTGGCCACTAATACCAGCGGCTGAACATCGTTATCTTCGAGATCCCATGGCATGGAGGTCCAGGCGTCAACGTCAGGATCGCCGTTCTGGCTTGTCATATGCTCGTTCCTCTTACCAGATTAAGATCACACCGGTCTAATCGGGCGGACGCAGAGCCATACGAGCATGTTCCCCTGAGCAGTTAAATAGGCAAATAATCATTGGCGTTATCTGGACGCTCCTGATTTCCGCATAACCTTTTACACGGTTTCACCGCTACCCGTCCAGATTGTTTTGGACAAGAATGTGCTTATGCACCATATCTAAAAGGAACAGCGCACCATGGAAACTAGTTCAAATAGAAGGGCGGCGGAATCATATTTACAAACAGTCTCATCATCGTCGAAATTGTGTGAAATTGACGACAACGAGTTGGTACATCTTTGTCAGCAAGGCGATCAGCGGGCTTTCGAAACGCTCATTCGCAGGCATCAGCGTACTGTTTGCGGATTACTATTTCGTCTTGCTCCCGATTGGGATAATCACTCGGATCTTGCACAAGAAGTTTTCATACGCATGTGGCGTAATATTGGCCGGTTGAAAAACCCGCGCGCGCTCAAGAGTTGGATCGCTCGGATCACCACGCACCTTTTCTACGATGAATTGCGTAAACGTCCGCGGCAGCTGCGTGTGCTTTCAATGGACGAGCCAATCGGATTTGAAGATGGTAACGATAATACAACTCGTGATATCGAAGATAAATCCGCCGGACCAGAGGAGCTTCTACAACGGCAGGAATTGATCGATGTTGTGCAGGAGGCAATGAACGAGTTACCTGAGAATTTTCGCACCGTCATTGTTTTGCGCGAGATCCAGCAGCTGTCTTACGAAGAGATTGCCACCATTACCGACAGCGAGTTAGGTACGGTGAAATCGCGAATCGCCAGAGCCAGAACCAAAGTTCAACAGATGATCGGTTCCTACGTGGATCGCAAAGCCGCGTAGTGCAGGTAAGTGTAGGGAGGCGCCATGCGCCTCCCCTACACGCCAGCCAACCAATTGCCGTCAGTTCTCCGCGCGCATGGCACCGCACTCTTGTCTGTTGTGTGAATACTTACATCTAACGCACTCAGTCGGCCGGCTGAAGCGTCGAAGACCGTATACTGGACAATACGAAATTGGCGTGTTTGTTCGGATGCGGAGGTATCAGCGGTGAGAATTGCGGTGGACATGGATGAGGTCATGGCTGATGCCCTCGGTGAGCATTTGCTTCGATACAACCGTCTGTTTGGCGCCAATTTGCAAAGAGAAGCGCTGATCGGCTTTCATCTCGTAGACGTCATTCCAGAGGAGCACTTCCGGGCTGCCATAGAGCTTGTTCATGCGGAGGATTTCTTTGCTGATCTGGAAGTTATGCCCGGCGCTCGTGAAGTGCTTCAGCGCCTGAATGCCGAGCACGAGATTTTTATCACGACAGCGGCAATGGAAGTGCCTAACTCTTTTGCCGCCAAGTACAAATGGTTGCAACGCCACTTTGACTTTATCTCCCCGCTGAATTATGTTTTCTGTGGTGCCAAACACATTATTTCCGCAGATTATTTGATTGATGACAACCCGAAACACTTCAAAAAATTCAGCGGAGAAGGAATTCTCTTTGACGCGCCGCGCAACCAGCATGTTATCGGCTATCGTCGGGTGAAGAACTGGCACGAAGTGGAGCAGATCTTTTCACCGGGAAAAGTTGACCCGATTCGCGCTTAGCGCGGAAAAAGGGCAGATAGATAGGTGGCAACTATTCTTGTCTTGTTGGGCGGTTAAACAATTGAAAGTAATCCTGGCTAAATCCACAATTGCCATTGGGCTTCTGTTGTACGTGGCGTTTTTCGTGAACGGGAAACCTGCTGCTGCCATGTCCGACGCGGTTCTGATTCGCCAGTTGAAAAACATGACCTATCGAGTGCCTGGTTTTGGCGATGGTGGTTCATACCAGGTGAAGCTCAATAATGGATCTTACCTGCGTGGCGAAGAGTCAGGAGGGATTCGCGAAATTGCCCTTGGTGATATTAATGGAGATGGAGCGAAAGATGCTGCGATTTATTTTCATTGGACAACAGGCGGCTCGGGCATCTGGGGACGCTTATTGATACTGAAGAATGAAAATGGGAAGTACAGGCAGTTTAAGCAGGTTGCCGCGTTTGATGTGCAGGATCGAGATGAGATTGAATCTCTGGCAATCAAAAACGGTCGCGTCGAATTTGCCACCATAACGCATAGCGCGAACGAAGCCGCTCTGGAGCCGAGTCTATGGATTATGCATACCTATGTCCCTAAACTGAAGAAAAATGGTTCACTGGCATTTTCTGTGAAAGACATGGGAAAAGATGAAAGAGACGATAGCCTTCATCCCTATATCGACCTGGAGCCCTATCTGCAGAAATTGGACGTAGCTGCCCCGGATCTCAGCCGTCCGGAATTTCACGACAACTACTATGCAATTTTCGAGTCCAGGGTAGAATCAGACGGCAAAATAAGTGAAGTTGGGAAGTCCCAACCTGCAGGTAAACCCAGCAAGATTGATCAGATGGTGATTGACCATCTCAAGAAAATTGGTTCATTGTCGTCACTGCCCCGCGGGGCGCTTGCGGCCAGGATCACATTTCGGGTTGGCTACGGTGCGCAATGGGACGGACCATATGGTGGTGCTGTGATCGAATACGCGCGCTGATGATTACTTTGTTTCCATCCAGTTTGTCCCCACTCCAATGTCAACGCGTAAAGGCACAAGCAGAGGCTGATCCATCGACATTGCTGCAATAACTATTTGCTTGGTCTCTTCCAATTCAGATTTCGGCACATCCAGAACCAGTTCATCATGAACCTGCAGTATGAGCTTTGTCTGCAGTTTCCTTTCAATCAACTCTTTATTCAGGCGAATCATTGCCAGCTTGATTAGATCGGCGGCGCTGCCCTGCAACGGAGCATTGCATGCCGCTCTTTCATCAGCTTTGCGTATCGGGTCGTTTCGATCGTTCAGATTGAGGAAGTGGCGACGCCGTCCCCAGAGCGTCTGAACAAAGGAGTTGGTGCGGGCATCAGAGATGACTCCGGACATGAAACTGCGCACTTTCGGGTAGCTAGCGAAATAGCGATTCATGAACTCTTGCGCTTCCTTGGTGGTCACGCCAAGGCTTTGCGCGGTAGCAAATGCGCCTTGCTGATAGATCAAAGCGAAGTTCAAAGTCTTGCCAACGCGGCGATGGTCGCTGGTCACGTCTTCCGGCTTCAAGTCGAAGATGTCCATCGCTGTGCGGGCGTGAATATCCTGGTCGAGGCGGAAAGCCTCTATTAGCTTTTCGTCACCGGACATGTGCGCCAGCAAACGCAGTTCGATTTGCGAATAATCGGCTGAAATCAGCACATGCTCTTGATCTGCCGGAATGAAGCCCTTTCTTATTCGATGGCCAATTTCTGTTCGAATGGGAATGTTCTGCAGATTCGGGTTCGTGCTGGACAGACGACCGGTTGCCGTTGTCGTCTGGTTAAGCTCACCATGGACGCGCCCATCGCGCGGCGAGACTTGCCGCGGCAAGCTTTCAACGTAGGTCGAATTCAGCTTGGATAACTGACGAAACTCCAGGATCTTGCTAACAATGGCGTGTTCCGCAGCAAGCGCTTCCAGAACTGAAGCATCGGTCGAATATCCAGAATCAATTTTTTTCTTTGTGGGCAGCTTCAGTTCTTGGAAAAGAACCTTTTGCAATTGCAGCGGCGAATTGATGTTAAAAGCATGACCTGCATGTTCATATATTTCCGCTTCCAGTCTAACCAATTCTCCTGTCAGCTCAACTGAGAATGACTGGAAATAGGGAACGTCGATGTTGACGCCGTTTTGTTCGATTTTAGCTAAAACTGTAGATAGCGGCAGGTCCATTTCCCACAGCAGTTCTTGCTGCTCGCTGTCCATTTGCTGAATGTAATAGCCGCAAAGAAGGAACGACAATCTAGCAGCGTCGGCCGCATATCTTGCAGCATCAACGATCGGCAATAGATTCCAGGTAACTTGCTTTTTGCCGGTGCCAATCAGATCCGCCACATTCGGCAGGTTGTAGTTAAGAACTCGCTGCGCCTGATCGCGAAGCTTGTGTGATTGATCTGGATTCACTACATAGCTTGCTAGCATCGGATCGAAGGCCAGCGGTCCATAGTTGATGCCCGCCATGGCCAGAGCATTTTGTTCGTGCTTTGCGTTGTATGAAATCTTGCCGATCGCATGATCTTCCAGGAGTGGTTTAAATGCTTGCAGCACAACTTCCCGGGACAATTGCTCGGCGTCACCAGCGTGTCCCACCGGAACATACGCTGTGATCACATTGTTGTCTTTTACGGCGATTTGCGGGCGCAATCCGTCGTTCATGCGTGCGTCATTGTCGTAAGCAATGGCTATGCCGACGATGTCCCCCTCGCAAGATTCATGACTGCCAGTAAGTATCTCAACGGCAAAGACTTGTTGCTTGCTCAGCGTGGTAGTTAACTCCTGGAATTCTTCAAGCGTCCGAACGACACCTGGTTCTGACGCTCCGACTGCTCCGGTGCGCACCGTTGTTCTTGGCTGGGATGGGATTACCAGATCAAGCCGCTGTTGCTCAGCTACTGCCACGCCACCGCGGGTGGTGATGGTAAATGGAGCTGCAGCCGGTGCTGCTGCTGCGGGGGCGTCGGACTTGCGGAACGACATCTTGCTGTTGCTGCGCGCGGGCTTGCCGATAGGCTCAAGCAATGCTGGATCGATCTCAGGCTCAACGCCATCGTTGAACGCTTTCATAATTCGTGGCAACCGGCGCAGGATGGAACTCGATTCCATTTCGCGGAAGAATGCAGCAACATCATTGACCACCGGCAGCGACAATCGGCATTGCTCAAAATCGAAGGCGATCGGAACATCAAGACGAATCGTCGCCAGGCTTTTGCTGTTAAAGGCGCTTACACGTCCTTCTTCCAGTTTCTTTTTCACGGAAGCGGATTTGATATTTTCTAAATTCTCGTAGACGCCTTCCACTGTTTTGTAGTCGGTAAGGAGTTGCACCGCGGTCTTCGGACCGATACCGCGCACGCCGGGAATATTGTCCGAAGTGTCGCCGACAAGCCCCTTATAGTCGATTACTTGTTCTGGCCAAACGCCGAGTTTCTCGAATACTTCTTGCCGACCGAAGGTCTTCAGCCCTTCTTTTGTGGTCGGCATCAGCACATGTATTTGTTCGTCCAAAAGTTGGAAGGCATCTTGATCACCGGTGAGAATGACCACTTCCATGCCTTTCTGCTCAGCCACTTTTGCCACAGTGCCGATCACGTCATCGGCTTCATAACCGGCAATCTCATAAAGCGGAATTCCGAGAATCTTCACCCCTTCTTTAATGATCGGCCATTGTTTAGCCAGATCATCGGGCATTTCGGCTCGATTGGCTTTGTATTCTTTGAACTCTTCATGGCGGAACGTCGGCTCTTTTAAGTCAAAGCAGATAGCCATACAGTGCGGATTGCGCTTCTCAATTAATTCGAACAACGAATTGAAAAACCCGATCACTGCCCAGGTTGGCATTCCGTCGGCGCGACGCAAGCCTGATGTTATGAGCGCAAAGAAGGATCGAAACGCCAGGGAGCTTCCGTCGACTAAAAATATGCTGCTCTTTTCGCTCATGAATTATTATGCCTCGAATGTTCGGCTACTTGATTCTCGCACGGTGTGCGGTTCTTGACCTCTAGTCGTCAACTGGAATAGCTTTTGGTTGAGCCAAAGGTGGAGCTTGCGCCCGCAATGATGCGGCCGGGCCGGAGACCTGTCTGATCGCTTCTTGCAGTACTCGCCCTTCGGATAAAGGCGGTTGCGGAATGTTCAAAATGCTCGACACTGTCGGGGCAATATCGGCTGGGCTTGAATCCTGACCGAATTTTCCGCCTTGCACTGTGCCTCCGCAAAGGATCAGTGGCACCTGTTGATCGTAAGCGTAGGCTGTGCCGTGGGTGGTGCCGGTGGCTGATCCGCTGAAGATATAGTTAGGTTTGGGCATAATGTACAGTTCGCCGCTGCGCCCCCAGAAATATGATTTGCGAATTGAGTCGACATTGGGGCTGTTGGGAATTTGATTCGTAAACAGTTGCGCTGAGGTGTAAACCTCTGCAATACCAGGGACCGAGTGCGCGATGTTCGCTGCCAAGCCAGCTACTTCGCGCTCTTTGTATTTCTGGTGATCTATTGCCCGCAGGTTTAGATAGAGGTTTGGTGGTGTAAATGAGGAAATCCAATTCTCAGATCCGAGCTTGGAATCAAGAGCTGACTCTATAAGGGAACAAAATGCCTTCGGATCGATGCGGCCGGAATCCAGTCCACGAGCCTGACCGCGCTCACGCAGAAACTCCGGAATGGGACAAACACCGTGATCTCCGGTGACGATCACCAGGCAATTATTGAGTCCGATTTTCTTGTCGATGTGAGTGAGCAGACCACCAATGGTCTGGTCGAGCCGGAGCATAACATCTTCTGCTTCCTGGCTCTGAGGTCCGAAGAGGTGCCCGCAATAATCCGGGGTAGAAAAGCTGACCGTCAGCAGATCTGTATCGGTGTGCTGTCCGAGACTTTCCTGGTCAATGGCGGCAGTGGCAAGATCGCTCAGCATTTGATCAGCAAACGGTGTGATAACGAAAGTGCCATAAAAGGCGGCATTTGGTGAGGATGCACCGCCTGTGATGACGTGTGGGAATTGACGTCCATCTCCGGGCAAAGAGCCTTCAAATGGATAGTCATCCTTCGCCGATGCACCATACTCGGTCTCGGGCAACAGTCGGCTCCACGTCTTACCAAAATATTTGTCCGCATAGCGCTGTTCGTTGAAAGTGCTTACCCATGGAGGCAGGCTCTCTCCGAATTGAGAAGAGCTGACGAATGAACCACTTTGCGTGTCAAACCAACAGGCGGAATTAGCCAGTTTGCCGGCAAGGAAGAGTGCGCCACGATCTTTCAGGGAAAGTGAGAAGACTTTGCTGCGACCGTTGGTCGCCATCTTGAGCGAGTCACCAAGCGTGGTGCCAATCATCGTGCGTGCGCTGGCCCCGATACCATTGGCGCCGACAAGCTTTAAGCTCTCATCGGTGACAGCAATGATTTCCTTGTCCTTGCGTCGGTCGAACCAATCATTGGCAATTATCCCCGTTGACCAGGGGTAGGCTCCTGTGGCAATGATCGAGTGACCAACTGCTGTTTGAGTTGTCGCTTGTTTGTATCGGCAATTGGTGAAAACGGCGCCGTGATTCTGTAGATAACGAAATCCGTTTGGCCCGAATTTATCGCCGAACCGGTTCATGTAGTCGTAGCTAAACTGGTCAACAACCAAAACCAGGACCAGGCGCGGTTGGCTGGCCTGCATCAACTGGCAAAGGGCCGGTTGAGCGCCAGCTAGTATCAGCGAGAACAGCAGCCAGGCGACAATTTTCCAGTTTCCAGTAAACAAAGCGAATCCCTCACAGTATCAGAGCCATTTTCTGATACTGGGCGACCGCTTTGCAGTCTTGTTAGCCGATTGTAAGCTTATTCCGGCGGAAGGGAGACAATCGGCTCGACTGCCCGGGCAAAGAATCGTCTGGTACAGTCAAAACCTGGAAAGGGCACAGGGGCCCTGGCTAGAAGGCTGGTAATAACGGCAACGTTGCCAACGCCCGGGTCGCCAGCTGGATCGGACGGGGGCGCAACGCCTAGTGCCATTGACGGTGGACCGTTGTACCAGAGCACAGAAAGCTGCACTTCCGTGATATAGCCTTCCGTCTTGCCAGTGGCGTAATTGCTGACCACTAACTCGGCTGCCTTTTTCCCCGCCGCTTTGAACTTCGGATTGCGAATATTAGGGTCTGCCATTTCAACGGCGGTCAGAGCCGGATTCGGTATCGCACTGGCAGCTGCCCGCGCCGCTTGCTTCGCCAGGTCGTCGTTGGCCGTGTTGGCTAAAAGCAGAATCCCGCAATCGAAAAGGAAAAGCACGATGGGAATCATGAAGATGATTCCAGCGACCGTTTCTATTAGGGTTTGCGCGTTACGGCGACTTCTTGTTGGAACAGGGCGCATATTTATCGCTCGATTTCGGAGGGAATGAGCATATTAATCTCCCGATATTATATCCCATTAATGTAACAGTGGGCTAATCAAAGCATGTTGGCCGGCATCGGTGGTATTTGGGACATTCGCTCGTGGGTGGTCGGGTTCACAACGAATGAGCCCACAGGCAGATCTGGAATCAATGGTACCGGAGAGCGGACCTGAATTTCCACTGCCAGGGTAGGGCAAGAGGACACGGCCTGTTCTTCGCTCATGCACCATTTGTTTTGGCTCGAGAAAATCACATTCGTGTTTAGTCTTGCCACTGCATCGCGGATCAAAAGGGACCAACCAACCGGCGGATCCTGTCCAGTGTTGAATGCATCCTGCGCGTAATAGGCTAACTGCCCCGAGGGGATGCCGCTATCAGCAAATGGAGAGTGGCTCAGAACCAGGACGCTGGGTTTTAACCTGGACAACGTGCGCGCCTCCATGACGACAAATCGCGCACTGGCTCGGTTCCTTGAAGATTTCGAGCGCCGCTCCAGTGCCGTCAGTCCTTCAGCTACGAGGTCATCTGGAGCCGGTTCCAAAACATTCACCAGAGAAAGCCAGACGGATGGTTTTCCGGAGATCTTATAGATTTCATCTTCAGTCACCGAACGTGAAATCGGTCTGAATACGTATTCCGATCCGAGCAAGAAAGCGCTGTTGTCTTCACAACGAAACACGCCGTCTTGGGCGTATCTCGACATATTTGCACAAAGGTCGAAAGAAGATTGTGCCGCCGTTTCGGCTCTCAATAAGATCTGGTTTGCACGCTCTTTCACTTCTTGGTATTCGGCGCGTTTTGCCCGTTGGGAGCTTATCGACGTTCGTAACTCGTCTTCACTTTTTCTCAGCGATTTTAGTTCCGCTGAAGCCTCACCAGGCATTTCAAGGCGTAATCGCCGGTTGGAAATGGAGGACAATTCCTCATTGGTCAGATCAATCGACCGGTTCGCCTGTTCTTCGGCGCGGTCCAATCTTTTAATCACAGATTTGGCGACGTTTGTCGACTCAGTTGCCACCAGGTTCGTTTCGTAAACCAGTTCGAGCAAGTCTGCAATCAGTTTGCGGTCGAAGCCCGTGCGTCCGGCGAAATTGCAGTTGCCATGTTGATCGACATCCAGTGGTATCGCCGAATGCGGCAGAAACGAAGAGCTGGGACCTGCGTCAAAAGCGTTTCTCAATACAGCCTGTCCGGCGCCTCCGGGACCGGACTGATAGAACACGGCAAAGGCTCGTGCTCCGGTGTCCTTAGTCAGGGCGCTGTTAGGTACGCTAACCGGCTTTGTTTGATCTGTATCGTCGGCGGGCACTGCGACATTGGACCATGAATAGTTGAACAGGCGCTCAATGGCATCCATTCGGGGCTTCGGTCCCAGAGAACGTAACCAGTGATAGTACGCTGTTTGCAACGCGTCCTCGGAAGTCATTTCGGTGGTGTCCATGGCAAATGCAGCCGCCAGACGTCCGCTGCCCGGAACGCTTCCGCCGGCTGCCTGCTGCCATGATCCAGGATTTTCACTTTTGGCTGAGACCAGGGCACGCAGAGAGTGAAAGGCGCCAGGCATCCCTTGAGGGAAGCTTACCATCAGCACCGAATTTGGTGCCGTCGTGTTGATTCCGCCTAGCATTATCACAGCCGAACGAGTCTGCACAACGTCTATCCGGTGATTTCGGTTGGACGACTTGAAGGTTGCTTCTATTAGCACCGCCGATGGTGTCTGTTTGCCCTGTGCTTCCACGAACTCCGGGTTAATGACCAATTGCGTTTCCGGAGCCAATTGATAGAAGCGTGCTGTGCCGGTCGATGTTATCGGTATGTCTACACCGGCCAAGTAGGTGCCATTGGCTGCAATCCTGACATCGCTTGGATCGCCGCTCACCGGCATACCGGAGTTGAATTCGGCGGATTTCAGCGAGCCCAGTTTAATCCGCAGGTCTATCAGCTCCTCGTCTGATTTTGACGAGCCTGCTGCCAACTTGTAGGCCTTTTCAAAAATAGAGTTGTTGTTGTCTGCAACAGCGCTGCTGACGCGTTTTTTGATCTTGTCACGGAGACTGAGTTCCAGTTTCTTGACTTGCGCAAAATCAATTTCGATCAGTCGGGACATCGCTGGAACTTCCAGTTGCTTGCTGACCAAATCATCCAGCCTGAGTGTCGCATAAATACGATTGAGGCTCGTTATCGATGCTCGCGGTTCTCCTTCGTCCAGTTTCAAGTCGCACAAGCCAACCAAGCCGAAGGACTGATCTTCCACAGCTACTTTGCGTAGCTCCTGGGCGACAAACATTGCTGCCTGCTTAACTGAATCTTCCGAACTCGTGCGTAATGCCAGTTGTCGAATAAATATCGTGTAAAGGCTGATGAGGAGTCCTGATACCAATACCAGACCGGCCAGCGACAGGACTGCAAGGCCGTCGGCTGCTGCGGTTTCACGTCTGAATTTTGTTTTGCTCTCTGACATGCCACCGGCGCCGACAACTCATCAGCATGATATCATTCGGCCGTAGGGGCGCCCCACTGGTGGCTTTAGACGTGTTCATTTTGCGCACAATAACAATTGCGACTACCTTATGCCTCGTCATGGCCCCTTTTGCCCCTTCGGCGTTGTCGCAAGGTCCATCACGTAGCGAGTCTCTTCCGTATGGCAGTGCCCTCGGTCACACAAAGGCCAACTGGGACAGACGAATTGCCGCCAGTCCGAAAAACGCGCAGCTGCACATGGACTACGGCACTTTTCTTTTGTCCGCCGGTTTGATTGAAAATGCCATCGCCCAGTTTCAAGAGGCAACGTTCTTGAATCCGAGCGATGTTGAACCAATCATCGCCCTGGCAGAAATCTATTTGCAAAATTTGGATTTTGAAAAGTCCCAGACTTATGCGGCAAATGCGCTTCGGTTACAACAGGGCTCATCGGCAGCCCGTATCGTTTTGCTCAGCGCGTTGGTGCAACGGGACCAAATCGCCGATGCCGAACGAGAGCTGACTATATTGCTTGCTCAACCACGGAACCCGCGCGTTCTTCAACTTGCATACATGGTGAAGGCACGTCGGGGGGATTTCACCGAAGCCAGACGATATCTACAACAGGCCGTGACTCTCCAACCGGCGAAGATTGATTGGGTGCTCCAGCTTTGCAAAATGTTGGAAAGTAGTGGCAATGATGCCCTTGCCCTTGAGCAACTGCGCACCATTTTGAAGCGCTATCCCAATTCTCTGGAAGCCAGACTGAAGCTGGCTAGAAATCTAGAAGTTTATCGCAACGACTACAAC
>Ga0163151_10005937_pt1 | contig 15215 bp, 14 predicted proteins | sample OliLakLV19MP5IB2_FD_145596 | JGI IMG/M metagenome (GOLD analysis project Ga0163151, IMG submission 145596) | Freshwater microbial mat bacterial communities from Lake Vanda, McMurdo Dry Valleys, Antarctica - Oligotrophic Lake LV.19.MP5.IB-2 | ecosystem: Environmental > Aquatic > Freshwater >...
TCGGTGATCACGATCGCGCCGCGATAGTCGCGCTCGGAGAAAACGGTCTTGAGCGCCCGGGACAAATCGGTTCGCCGTCCGTCGGCGGCCAGCGTGGACATCTGCTCCGCCGTCACCGGCGCGGCGTCGGCGTCAAAGCGGAAGCCTTCCGCCTGTGAATGATTCTTCAGAAATTTTTCGGCGACGGCGCGCGCGCGATCGATGCGGGCTTCGGGGTCCTTGATGCGCATGCTGGCCGACGTGTCGAGAAGCACCGCCCATCCGGAGGGCGCGCCGGGGTCCGGGCGCGTCGCCACGGGTTTGGCGGCGATGAAGATGAACAACACCCACGCCACGATGCGGAGGATGGCCGGCGTTCTCATGTACCCAGCTTCATCTCGATGAAGGGTTGATGGATGGCGTCTTTCTTATAAGTGCCGGTGAGGCTGAGGTAAATGATGTTGACGGTGAGCTTGAAGGTTTCCCACCGCTGGCCTTCGCCGCCCGGCTCGCAGGTGAAACTGTACTGGCCCAGGTTGTCGCGCATCCACGCGCCCATCATATCGTTGGGACAATAAAGCGCGGCGGTGCGCGCCTGGGCCCCGCCGTCGCCGCCGAGGTCGAGACCCTCAAGCGACCTGTCGGAGATGCGCCGCCCCGCGGCGTTGCGCAGGAGGAAGAAGGAGCGATAGACGGCGTGGTCCGGCGGCAGCTTGTGGAACGGGCGGTCGGGGTACAGCTCGGCCATGAGCGCGCGGACCGATCCCGCGAACGGCCCGCGAACGTCCGCCAGCGTGTCGTCAAAAATAACGAAGCCGCCGCGGTCGATGTACCGCCGCAGCCGCGTCTTCTCTTCCTTCGAGAAATGGAGCGCGGAGTTTCCCTTCACGAGCAGGAACGGCGTTTCAAAAAGCGCGGCGTCCGTCAGGTTCACGTCGCGCCGCTGCGGGTCGTAGGGAATGTTCGTCATCGAGCGAAGCGTGTCGAACACGCGTTCATGGACGCCCGGATACGGGTCCCACGCGCCGTCGTGCTTCAACTGCCCATACACAAAGCGGTTGCCGGAACCGGCGAAAGCCAGGCCGCAGGCCACAATAAGCGCCAACGCCGTCATTCCCGCGAATGCGGGAATCCATTTCCTGTCCCGATGGACCCCCGCTTTCGCGGGGGTGACGGCGGACCTCACGCGGTCCTCCACGACGGTCGCCAGGTGAGAAGGGTTTCGCACAGCAGGATCGCCAGCAGGATGAAGAGCAGCGCATTGGTGATATCGCGCCCCTGCACCGCAGACAGGAGATTGGAAGAATCGGCGCGATACACGACCCACTGCACGGTCGAACCCGGCAGGGCCTCGCGAACGTCGGCCTCGCGCGCACGCCGCGTGTCCGCTTCAGCGGGCAGCTCTCGCATGTTCACGGCCAGGCGGAACCACTGGTCCGGGCGGTCGGTGCGCACTTCAAAGAGGCCGGTCACGGGCGGCGGCGTCCAGTCGAGACGGCCCTCGCGGTCGATGCCCGCGCTCGAAACGGCGCCGTCGGGCGCCACGATCGACACCGACCGGACTCCCTCCGGCAACTTCAGGCGGACCGGCTCGTCGACGAACGCCTGCAGCGACGTCTGCTCGCGTAGCGGGTCGGCCAGCGAAGCGACGAGCTCGCGCAACAGCGGCGCGAAGGCGGGCTTCGAGGGGAAATTGGTCCAGGCGCGGTCGAGCGAGGTGGTGAGGACGGCGAGGTTGCCCTTGCCAATTTTCCGCTGAATGAGCAGCGGCGTGCCGTCCGCGAGCGAGATGACGGCGTCGGCCGGCGAACCGGCGGAGAGCATGACGTGCTCGTCCACTTTCACCTGCGGCCACTCGAAACCACTCAGACCTGCGATGTGGGCGAGAAGTCCCGATGAAACCTCGGGCGCTTTCGCGACCAGAGGCCTTCGCGCGCGGCCCGACGTTCCCACCACACCGAGCACCTGGCCCGACGTCTTCGGCCATTTCGAGCCGGGCGCCAGCAGAAGGCCGCCGCCGTTCTCGAGCCAGCCGCGCAGGTCCGCTTCGCGTCCACCCAATTCCACGGTGTTGGCCGCCACGATGGCGTCGTAATCGGTGAGCTTCACCGCCGCCACGGCGTCGGGGGTTACCGTCTCGATGGACTCGATGCGCGGATCGCGCGGGCTCTCGAGAGCGGACTTGAGGTAGTAAACCTCGGAATCCGACGGGCCGCCGCCGCGCTCGCCGTCGATCAAAAGAACGCGAAAGCCCTTGGGCACCCGCCCGGCCAGATGAAACCCATCGTCAAAGGCCATGGCGTCGGGCGTGAGAGAAATTTTCCCGGAAAAGTAACCGCCTTCGGGAAGCTGGGCCTGAAACGTGCTTTCATCCGTCCGGCCGCCGGAGAGCGGCGTCTCGCCCTTGCCCACGGCGCGCCCGTTGAGCTCGAGGGTCCATGCCGCTGACCCGGCGCTGCGGTTGCCGAGGAAGCTGGCCCGGCCGCGGAGGTTCCCCTCTTCGCCGAGGTTCAGGTCCGCGTCCACGATGCCGCGCGAGTCGGGCGTCTCCCCCACCTCCGCCACCACGAAGCGCGTGCGCGGATCGTGCCCTTCCCAGTTTCCGCGCGCCGCCATGGCCGCCCGCCACACGTTGGCCGCCTGATCCGAGACGATCATCACCGTGCCCGGATGGGCGCCGCCCGCCATCGCCCCCGCCGCCTTGAGCGCCGGAAGAACGTCGGATGGCCGGGCGCGCACCTTGGCGCCCGAGAGCGCGCCGATGAGGCGCGCGCGGTCACGCGTGGGCGACTGCTCCGTCTCCACGCGATCGGAGAAGGTCACCAACCCGATCTCCGCGTCGGCGGAGAGCGTGCGCAGCACGCGCTGGATCTCCTCGCGCGCGGAATCGAGACGCTCGCGGCCCGCGAACGTCGCGCCCATCGACGCGGAGACGTCGAGTAGAACGATCGTTCGGCCTTCTTCTCCGCCGAGGATCCCCCCCTTCCGGACGACGGGCCGCGCGAAAAGGCCGACGAGCAGGAGGAGCAGAAGCGTGCGGAGCAGCAGGAGGATCAGGTCGCGGAGTTTCCGCTTGGGCATCCGCTGCTGATGGGCCATGCGGACAAGCGCCAGATGGCTGAACGCCACGACCGTCGGCTTCTTACGGTTAAAAAGGTGGAGCAGCACCGGCAGCAGCGCGGCCGGCAGGGCCCAGAGAAACGCCGGGTTGCCGAAGATCATGAGCGCGCCGCCCGCCACGTGAGGAACGCGCCGAGACCTTTATCGAACGGCGTGTCCGTGGTGAGAAAAAGGTGGTCGATGCCCGCGCCGGCGAACGCGTGGGAGAATTGCTGGCGGCGCGCCTCGAAGGCGGCCTGGTAGTCGGCGCGGATCGCATCGGCGTTGGTTTCGATCTTCTCGCCCGTCTCCATGTCCGTGAAAATTACCGGCCCGTCGAACGGAAGGTCGCGCTCGGCGGGGTCGGCCAGTTGCACCACGATCACTTCGTGACGGCGCGCCGCGAGCGAGCGCAGCGACGACAAAACGGTGTCGACATCTTCCATCAGGTCGGAGAGCACGATGGCGAAGCCCCGCTTCCTGAGCGGACGGCCCAGGCGGCCGGAAACGTCGGACATGGTCCACACGCCCTCGGCGCGGCCTTTCTCGAGAGCGTCGAAGAACCGCTCGAGGTGCCCCCGGGCGCTGGCCGGCGGAAGCAGCGTTTGCCGGGAGATGAGGCCGATCGCGTCACCCTGGCGCGTGGCGAGGTAGCCAAGCGCGGCGGCCAGCGTCTTGGCGTATTCGAGCTTGGTGAGGCGGCCGCCGGCGGAAAAATTCATGGAAGCCGAATCGTCGAGGATGACGACCGCGCCGATGTTGGTCTGTTCCTCGTACTGCTTAACGACCAGGCGGTCGGTGCGGCCGAAAATTTTCCAGTCGAGGGTCTTGGGATCGTCGCCGGCGTTGTAGGCGCGATGTTCGGAGAAGTCCTGAGAATGGCCGCGGATGATGTTGGCGTGGTGGCCGGAGTAGAGTCCGTCGAGAATGCGTCGGGCTCGCAGTTCCAGGTTGCCCAGGCGGGCAACAACGACAGGATCCAGGAGCGCTTCGTTCGGCAAGGTCAGTTCGCTATGGCGTTGATCAACTCGTTGAGAATTCGGTCCACCGGAACGCCGTCGGCCTGCGCCTGGAAGGACAGAACGATGCGGTGCCGAAGCACCGGCAGCGCGAGCGCGCGAACGTCTTCGATCGACGGCGTCATGTTCCCTTTCAGCAACGCGCGGGCCTTGGCCGCCAGAACGAGCGATTGCGAGGCGCGCGGACCGGCGCCCCATCCCACCCATTTCTTGATGGACTCGGGCGCGTTGCCTTCTTCAGGGCGCGTGGCGCGCACAAGGCGGACGGCGTAGTCGATCACCGAATCGGCCACCGGCGCGCGCCGGACAATGGCCTGCGCGGCCTTGATGTCCTCCGCGTTGAGCACCGGCGTGGCGCCCTCGGTGGCTTCCGAGGTGGTGCGGGCCACGATGGTCTTTTCCTCGTCGAAGTTTGGATAGCCGATGTTGATTTGAAACAGGAAGCGGTCGAGCTGGGCTTCGGGCAGCGGATACGTGCCTTCCTGCTCGATGGGGTTCTGCGTGGCCAGGACGAAAAATGGCTGGGGCAAATCGTAGGTCTGGCCGCCGATGGTCACCTTGCGCTCCTGCATGGACTGAAGCAGAGCGGCCTGCGTCTTCGGGGGCGTGCGGTTGATTTCGTCGGCGAGGACGACATTGGCGAACACGGGGCCCTGCACGAACTTGAACTGGCGCTCGCGGGTGGCGCGGTCTTCCTGAATGACTTCTGTCCCCGTGATGTCGGCGGGCATGAGGTCGGGCGTGAACTGAATGCGATTGAAAGCCAGGTCGAGCGTGCGCGCGAGGGTGGACACGAGGAGCGTCTTGGCGAGGCCGGGAACGCCGACGATGAGACAGTGCCCCTGCACGAAGATCGACAGCAGGAGCTGCTCGATCACGTCATCCTGGCCCACGATGACGCGGGCGATCTGCTGCTTGATCGATCGTTCGGCGGCGATGACCTTGGCGGCCAGATCGCGGTCGGAAAGAGCGGCGTTTGTCACGGCCGAATTATAGGCGGAAACGGAGGGTCGGGCAAACGAAACCCGCACGTTAAACAGCATTTTCGCGTCTAGACGACGGCACAAACCAATTGACAAAGCACGGGGCCGCCGTTACATTGTGCGAAGGAAGATATCATGATCGGAAAAACCAAGAAAATCGTCCTCTGCACCGGCGTCCGAACCGCCATCGGCCACCTTTCCAAGAGCCTCATTCACGAGAGCCCCGAAGACCTGATGGCCTCCGTGATCCGCGAGATCGTCAAGCGCGCCAAGATCGACCCGAACGTCGTCGACGGAGTGCTGGTCGGATGGGTCGGCCAGGGCTCGCACGCGCCGAACATCGCCCGCATCGCCGCCCTGAAGGGGCGCCTCGCCGAAAAGGTGCAGGCCTACACGGTTCAGGCCAACTGCGTCTCCGGCATGGAAGCCATTTCGTCGGCCGCGCGCCACATCATCCTTGGCGAAGGCGAGCTCTACATCGCCGGCGGCACCGAGTCGATGTCCACTTTCCCCTACGCCATCCGCGGGCCGCGCTCGGTCAAGGCCCTCCGCTCGACGGAAATGCTCAAGGCCGAATGGGCCAATCTCTGGGACAATCCCGACGTCCAGATCACCGACACGATGGAGGAAGGCCTCGTCGATCCGGTCAAGCACCTCAACATGGCGGCCACCGCGGAAGTCTGCGCGCAGATGTTCGACATCACCCGCGAACAGCAGGACAAGTACGCCGCCGAAAGCTTCCGGCGCTGCGCCGAGGGCCACAAGAACGGTTTTTACAACTCGCACGTGATGCCCGTGATGAAGGCCGGGGCGGCCGTGCTCAAGACCGACGAATACATTGAGCTCCGCTCGTCGCTCGTGGAAAAGCCGGAGATGTTCAAGAAGGCGCCCGTCCTTTTCGACAGCGAGGCGTTTTCGCTCAAGGAATTTTACGAGAAGTTCGGCGAGTTCATTGTCGGCAAGACCTACGATGAAACGAAGCAGGCCACGATCACGCTGTTCAACGCCTGCGCGCGTTCCGACGGAGCGGCCGGTATCATCGTCGCTTCGGAGGAGAAGGCCAAGGAACTCGGCCTGGAGATTCTCGCGGAAGTGAAGTCGTGGGCTTTCTACGGCGTGAACCCGGCGCACATGGGCATCGGCCCGGCCTACGCCAGCAAGGCGGCGCTCGACCGCATCCAGCTTCCCTTTGATTCGATCGACAACATCGAAGTGCACGAGGCCTTCGCGGCCACCACGCTATCGATCTTCGAGGTCGCCCGCCGGGAATGGAAGCAGGACTGGTTTGCCCTTAACGATCAGAAGCGCCTCAACCCGAACGGCGGTTCGATCCCGCTCGGCCACCCGCTGGCCGCCACGGGCACGCGCATCATCCTCAATTTGATTCACGCTCTTCGGGCCAACCCGACGGGCAAGCTCGGCCTCGCCACCGCCTGCGCCTCCGGCGGCCTCGGCGGAGCGATGATCATCGAGAAATACCCCGCCTAGTCTTCCTTCTCTTCGTCCCCCATCTGTTCGATTTGGAAATTCTGCAGGCTTCCCAGGCGAGCATCGCCCTTTTGCGGGTCGTTCCCCATCGGTAGTCGCCCACCACGCCCGTCTCGCGGATCACACGGTGACACGGGATGAGAAATCCAGTCGAGTTCTGTCCGACGGCCGACCCCACCGCGCGCGCGGCCCTGGGTTGTCCGATCGCCGCGGCCAACCGGCCGTAGGTGACCACCGTGTTCGACGGGACCTGAAGCAGGGCGCGCCAGACGCGCACCTGAAAGTCCGTTCCCCGGACGAAGGCGCGCAGGTTGGCGGCTCCCGGCGCTTTGAGAAAAAGCTTTTCGGCCGTCCCGGTGGCGGCCGCGTCGTTCCGCGCTATCTCCGCTTTCGGCCAGTCCTTCTGCAACTTCTTCCACGCGCGGGTTTCCCCGCCGTCGTCGACGAAGGCGAGCTCGCAGATCCCGCGACGCCCTTCGGCCAGGAGCGCCTGCCCGAAGGGCGTCGCGGTGAAGCCGGCGACGATGGTCCATCCGGCGCCGCCGGACTTGAGCTCGCCGGGCGAGGCCGCTTCGAGCGTGACGCACAGATCGTGAAGGCGGCCGGGGCCGGAGAGCCCGGCGTCCAGCGCCGCCTGAAGGACGCTCTCTCCGTTTTTTAGTCGCCGCCGCACGTCGGCGAAGGTGAGGCACTGAAGGAAATCCTTCGGCGTGACGCCGGCCCAGCTGGAGAAAAGGCGATGGAAATGCGATGAGCTTAGCCCGACGAGGCCGGCAAGCTCGTCTAGGGCCGGCTGATCGGTGTGGTGCGCGTCCAGGTAGCGGATGATGGTTTCAATCCGCTGGTAGTCGTTCGTGGCGGGCATGCGGAATTCTGTCAGATGTCGCGGGGGCGACCCACCCGGTTCTTGCTCATCCCGGGACGGGGGCCGTCCGTGGCGCCGACATTCCACTGGAAGCGCGCGAGCGAGATGGTCCCGGTCGGTGAGAAGGCCACCCCATCTTTCCTCAGAAGGGCGCGCTGCCGGCGGTCGTAGTCGGGAATCTCCCGCGGGCTGATCTCCCCCTTTGAATTGATCACGCGCTGCCACGGCACGGCGCCCTCGTCGGGAAGCGCGCCGAGAACGGCCCCCACCTGCCGCGCGTTCCCCGGCAACCCGGCCACTCGGGCGATCTGCCCATACGTGGCCACACGGCCCTTCGGAATTTTCTTCACGGCGGCGTGAATGCGGTCGACGTTGCTAGAGCGCATTGATGTCGCCGTTCTCCAGCAGGCGCTTGGGCGCGCCCTGCTTCGCCACGGTGATCATGGCGCGGCCGACCTGCTCGGTCGTCGTGATCATCGTCGGGATAATGGCCTCGAGCAGGGATATGAAGGGGCCCGTGATCTTGTAGAGGATCCGATAGAGCGCCGTCTTCGACTGAATTCCATGAAGCGGCTGAATCACGCCGGGGCGGAACATATAGCCGTTCTTGAACAGCGCCAGCAGCCGGTTCTCCGTCGCCCCTTTCACGCGTGCCCACATGATGCGCCCGCGCTCGGTGCTGTCGGTCCCCGTGCCCGAAACATAAATGAACGTCATGTCCGGGTTCAACCGCGCAAGAGGTCCCGCGGCCGCGAGCGTGAAATCACGGGTGACATGCGCATAGTCCTTCTCACCCATGCGAAACGACGAAACCCCCAGGCAGAAAAAGCACGCATTGTACCCTTTCCACTGATCCAAGACCGAGGAAAAATCCATAAAGTCAGAATGCACGATCTCGCGAAACTTGGCCGACGCCGGCCGCGGCTCAAGCGGCCGCCGCCCGACGACCAGCACGCTATCGACTTCCGGGTCGAGCAGACATTCTCGAAGCACCCCCTGCCCCACCATTCCCGATGCGCCGAATAAAATGACTTTCATGACCGTCAGCCTCTCGGATGAAACTTCTTATGCATTTCGGACAGGTGCTTTCTGTCGACGTGGGTGTAGATCTGGGTGGTGCCGATGTCGGCGTGGCCAAGGAGTTCCTGGACGACGCGGAGGTCGGCGCCCCCTTCCAGTAAATGCGTGGCGAACGAATGCCGGAGCGTGTGCGGGCTCACGCCGCGGCGGACGCCGGCTTTTTTGGCGACGTCGCGCAGATGGCGGAAGAACGTGGTTCGGTGCATCGCCTGGCCGCGGGCGCCCATGAAGACGAAATCGTTGCCGTTGCCGACGAGCCGGTTCTTGCGCAGGACGTCGCGGGCGGCGAGGTAGCGCCGGAGGACCACCTGCGCGTACCGGCCGATCGGCACCACCCGTTCCTTGTTGCGCTTGCCGAACACCCGCGCATAGCCCGCGTTGAGATCGATCTGCTTGTCGCGGAGCTGCGTGAGCTCGGAGATGCGCATGCCCGTGGCGTAGAGCAGCTCGAAGGCGGCCAGGTAGCGCAGCGTGGCTTCCTCATGCGCCTTGCCGGGGCGCTTCTCCCCTTTGCGGCCGGAGGGCGTGGCGGCCCCCGCCAAACCGAGAATTCGCCCCACCTCGTCAGAATTGATCACCTTCGGCAGGCGCTGGGGCTTTTTGGGCAACGGGATCAGCCGGGCCGGGTCCTTCTGGATGACGTTCTCCTCGACGAGGAACCGGTAGAAGGACCGAAGAGACTGCAGGTAGCGGATGAGCGACGTGGGCGACTTCTCCGCCTGGCGCTGGTAGAAAAGAAAATCGGTGATGAGATCGGGGTCGGCCGACTCGATGGTGCGGTTCTCTCGGGCCAGGAAGGCCTCGTAGAGCTTGAAATCCGCGGTGTAGGCGGCGATGCCGTTGACCGAGAGGCCGCGCTCGGCCCTCAGGTATTCCATCCAACGTTCGATGAGCGGGCGTGTGTCCACAGCGTCCCTTCGAAGAACAAGGCCCTCCCGGTGATCGTCACCGGGAGGGCCAAGACTTCAAGACCGATTCAACTCAGTCTCGACGATTATTTTTTACCGGCGGTCGCTTTCTTGGAGGCTTTCGCTTCCGTTTTGGCTTCCGTTTTGGCTTCAGCGGGCGCTTCCACTTTGGTCAGCGAGGCCGACTTCGTGGCGGCTTCCGCGGCGGCGGCGGTTTCCGTCGCGGCGTAATGCGCGCGGATGGCGACGTCGATCTCATCGGACAGCTTTTGGTTGGCGACAAGGAACTCAGTCGCGTTGTCGCGGCCCTGTCCCAGCTTTTCGCCGTTGTAGAGGTACCAGGCGCCCGACTTTTCGATGAGCCCCGCCTGGGCTCCGGTATCGAGGAGACCGGCTTCGCGAGCGATGCCCGATCCGAACATGATGTCGAACTCGGCCTGGCGGAACGGCGGCGCCACCTTGTTCTTGACCACTTTCACGCGGACGTGGCTACCGATGACGGCGTCGCCTTCTTTAATGGCTTCGATGCGGCGGATGTCGAGGCGAACGCTCGCGTAGAACTTGAGCGCGAGACCGCCCGGAGTGGTTTCCGGGTTGCCGTACATCACGCCGATCTTATGGCGCAACTGGTTAATAAAGATGACCGTGGTTTTCGACTTGGCGAGGAGCGCGGTGAGCTTGCGCAGCGCCTGCGACATGAGGCGGGCCTGAACGCCCACGCTCGACTGTCCCATTTCGCCTTCGATTTCCGATTTCGGGACGAGGGCGGCGGTGGAGTCGATGACGATGACCTCGACGGCGCCCGAGCGGACGAGCTGCTCGGTGATTTCGAGCGCCTGTTCGCCGGAGTCGGGCTGCGAGATCAGCAGGTTGTCGATGTCGACGCCCAGCTTCTTCGCGTACACCGGGTCCATCGAGTGTTCGGCGTCGATGTAAGCGGCGGTGCCGCCATGCTTCTGCGCCTGCGCTACGATGGTCATGCAGAGGGTCGACTTGCCTGACGATTCCGGGCCGTAGATCTCGATGACGCGGCCGCGCGGAATGCCGCCCACGCCGATCGCGAGGTCAAGCGCCACGGAACCCGTGGGAATGACTTCGATTTTCTCGGCGGACTTTTCGCCGAGACGCATGAGGGCTTCTTTACCGTAGGTTTTTTCGATTTGGGAGAGGGCCAGTTTGAGCGAACGCTCGCGGTCCTCTTTGGAAACCGGGAATTCAGATTTCTTCTTCTCGGGTTTTTCTTTTTCGTAATGCGCCATGATTCGGACTCCTCCAGGAGTGGGACGTGTAGATAGACGACTCACTTTCCGAGGGGAAAAGTTGTGAAAGGATTGTACGACTGCTTTCCGTCGATGTCTAGGGTGAATCGTCATTCCCGCAAAAGCGGGAATCCAGGAGCGAAGAGGAGCTGGGTCCCCGCATTCGCGGGGACGACGGCTAGCGCGGAAAGGGCAGGAAGTGGACCACGAAGGCGGCCGCGAGGCCGGCGCCGACATCGTCCATCACGACGCCCCAGCCGCCCGGCAGGCGCTGGAGGGGCCCGAGCGGGCCTTTGATGACGTCAAAGACGCGGAAAAGCAGGAACGACACCACCAGCGGCCAGCCCAGTCCGTGCGGGGCGGTCACCGCCGCGATCCAGGCGCCGATCCACTCGTCAATGACGATGCGGCTGTCGTCATGGCTTCCCAAGGAGGCTTCGGCCCGTCCGGACACGCCCACGGCGAACAGGGCGCCCACGAAGAGTACCCAGGGCGACCGGGCCCAGTACTCAGGAAGAAGAAGGTAGGTGGCGACGCCGCAGAAGGAGCCCATGAGGCCGCAGCCGCTCCATTTGACGGTGCTGAGCTTCCAGGGAAGCCGGCGGAGGACCGCCAGCGGAATCAGGCTCGTGTACCCACAGGTGGCGAAGAAGACCGCGACGCGGTCCAGCTTCCCCCCCGTATCAGGTCCTTTTGCGCTGATCGACATCAAACAGATCGAGGTTGGCATGGACGTAGATGTAACCCGAAACGATGGTGAGGCAGGTGGTGATGAACGTCAGCCAGTACGGCGCTCCGCGCAGGATCCATCCGATGGTCTGGAAAGGGTCGTCCAAGCCGAGGAGGCGGATGGACTGCATGCCGCCGAAGCGCTCCAGGGCCGAATTGAAGGTAAGTATGATGAGAATGGTGATGATGGCGACGATCTGAGACGTCGTCTTGAACTTGCCGGCCGGAAGGGCGGGCAGCACGCGGCCGGCCTGGGCGGCCATGGCGCGAAGACCCGTGATCATGAACTCACGGCCAATGATGAGCACGACCATCCAGGAAGGAACATTGATCTCCTCGATCTGCACGAAGGCGATGAAGGCGGCGGAGATCAGGAATTTATCGGCCAGCGGGTCGAGGAACGTGCCCAGCACCGTGACTTCTTTGCGGGCCCGGGCGATCCTGCCGTCCCAGAGGTCGGTCAGGCTGGCGAAGATGAAGAGAACGAGCGCGGCGACGCGCGTCCAGAAGATGTCATTGACCGTGAACGTCAGGAACGGGAATACAAGCGCGAGACGAAGCAGCGTCAGCCGGTTGGCCAGGTTGATCTTCATTCAGGGAGATCCACGCGCTTCTGGTTGTCCGCGAGCTTCACGGGCTTTCCATCGAAAATCATGGACACCTGGCGGCTGTGGCCCATGCGGACGATAAACTTCCCCTTCGCGCTCCAGTTCCAGGTGGACCCTTGCGGAATGAAGCCTTCGAAATTGCGGTCATCGGATGAGACCCGGAGCCACAGCGGGAACGGCGAATGGACTTCGATGCGATGGGTCTCCGCCGCGGCGGCGGGCGCGCTCTCGGCCTGGGCGACGACGGCCGACGAGGTCACGGGGACCACGGCCTGGGCGGCCGATTCCACGGGCGCGTCGGCTTTGGGCGCGCGGTCCTGGGTAACGAGCTTGAAAATGACGATGGCGAAAAGGGCGATGACGCCCACCGCGATCAGAATGCCCCGGGAGACGTCGGAGCCGCCGGCCGGGCGCGGGGCGTTCTCCTGTTCCGAGCTGGACGGGCGCTCGGCCAGGTAAGGCGCGAGCAGCTTTTCGCCGTCGAGCCCGAGAAAACCGGCGTAACGCTTCACGAAACCCTTCGCATACACTTCGCCCGGCAGCTCGTTCCAGTCGCCCTTCTCAATTCCCTTGAGATAGGGAATGCGGATCTTGATTGACTGGGTGACCTTCTCGATCGTGAGACCGCGGACTTTCCGGCGCTCCGCGAGGGCGGCGCCGATTTCACGGATGATCTCCTGCTTGGACGGCTGTGACGCGGGCTTGTCTGTGTCGGTCATGGAAGTGGCGGAAAGCTCCTGTAAATTAATTCAGCGGAATGACGTCGACTCCCGAAGGAGCCTTGAAAGTGAAATCGGAATCCTTGACGGCGGGGTTGACCTCGATGCTCGAGAGGGCGGTCTTCACCACGGCGGAATCAGACGAAAAAACGGTCTGGGACGGCATCCAGGTGGTCGTCGACACGAGGATCTCCAGAGAATACCCGATGTCTTTGACTTTGGGCTGGGCCTTGAGGCGCGGGCCGTCCGCCTCGTTGGGATCCAGGGACAGGGTAAAATTCTTGCGGAGGTCGGCGACATAGCCTCCGATGGGGATCAGGCCCTGTGGGAGAACCTTGGCCTGCACCCAGTTCTGCCAGGTCCCCTCCCACACCTGCTTGAACGCCGGGTTGTACACCCACATTTTCTTCCCGTTCGAAACGGTGATCTGCTGGTCCGGCTTTTTCTTCTCGACGCGGAGGCGGTTGGGCTTGGCGAAAATGGCCTGGCCCTGAACGGAGGTGTCCGCTCCCATCTCGATGAAGCGAATGCTTTGGACGAAATCGAAACGAATGGCGGTGACCGACGCGTCGGACTTTTCCAGCCGGGCCAGGACATCGTTCAGCTCGTAGGCCGCGGCGGGAGCGGCGACCAGGAGGGCGAGGATGGCGATCGCGGTCCTCATTCCATCATCTCCTGTTCCGGAATGTTGTTCACCTTGCCGATGAATTCCTCGATCATGTCGAAATTAATTTCCCACTTGTTGGTGCCGTCCGGCTTGTTGATAAATTCCTTCACTTCAAGCAACGAAAGGATGTTGGTGGCGCGGGCGGACGATCCGAAGTGGGCCTTGAGCAGGTCTTGCGACACGCGCTTGCGCTCCAGGATGAGCTTCAGAGCGTCAATAAGGTCCTTCATCTCCTTCTTGTCCTCGACGGCGAACTCGAGGGCGGAACCGGAGCTGAACAGATCGTCGTAGAACGGCATGCCGAACTGCTTGACGTGGTTGACGAGCTTTTCCACTTCCCCTTCCGAGACGTAGGCGCCCTGGCAACGGACGGGTTCCGGCGAGGCGGGCGGGAGGAATAGCATGTCGCCCTTGCCGAGAAGCGATTCCGCGCCGACGCAGTCGACGATGACGCGCGAATCGATGGCGGAGGCAACGCGGAGCGCGATGCGCGCGGGGAGGTTCGCCTTGATGACGCCCGTGATGACGTCCACCGACGGCCGCTGGGTGGCCAGCACGAGGTGGATGCCCACGGCGCGCGCCATCTGGGCCAGGCGCTGCACGGAATCTTCCACTTCCTTGGGCGCCGTCAGCATCAGGTCGGCCAGCTCGTCGATGATGACGACGAGGTAGTACTCGGGCGCGAGGCCCGCGGCGCGGCGTTTCTTGTTGTAGGAATCGATGTTGCGGACGTTGGCCTTCGCGAAAAGGTCGTAGCGATACTCCATAACCTTCACGAGGCGCGTGAGCGCCTTGGCGGCCTGCTTCGAATTGGTGATGACCTCGGCCTGCATCGGAGGCACGCGCGGATCGTAGAGGTGCGGGATCGCGGAATACGACGGCAGCTCAAGCCGCTTCGGGTCGATGAGGGTGAACTTCACGAGGTCGGGCGGCATCCGGTAGAGGATGGAACTGATCATGGCGTGAACGCAGACGCTCTTTCCCGCGCCGGTGGCCCCGGCGATGAGCATGTGCGGCATGGCCGCGAGGTCGACGATGAACGGCTCGCCTGAAACGGTTTTCCCGAGGACGAAAGCGAGCGGCGAGGGGTGGTTCAGGAATTCCGGCTTGGCCAGAAGCTCCCTGAGCGTCACGCTCTCCGGGCTCGAATTGGGGATCTCGACTCCCACGGCGCCCTTGCCCGGGATGGGGGCCAGCACACGGATGCCGATGGAGCGCATGGCGAGCGCGATGTCGTCGGCGCGGCTGGAGATGGAGGCGACCTTCACGCCCGGCGCGGGCTCGAGGTCGTAGCGCGTGATGACCGGGCCGGGATGGATCTCCACCACATTGGCCGCGATGCCGAAGTTCCGGAGCGTCTGCTCGAGGAGCTTCGCGCGGGAGGTAAGCTCGTCCTTGGCGACGGGCGTGCCGCGCGTCACGGACTCGAAAATGTCGAGCGACGGCGACTTGTAGTCGATCTTGGGACGGGCGGGAGCGGCGGCGGGCTCCTTTTCTTCACCCGGTTTGGCCGCAACCGCGGGCTTTTCGGGCTTGCGGGTGATCTTCGGCTCCGCGCCGTTGGCGGGGCCTTCGTTCACCGGCGCGTCCGACGGAAAATTGACGATCTTGGGCGGAGCGGCGGGCTTCGCGGGCACTTCCACCACGGGAAGTTTCCCCTTCTTCAGCTCTTCGCGCGCAACCACGACGGGCGCCTTCGATTCCTTCACGCGGACCTGCCGGGCGTTCTTCCACTCCGCCCAGTCGGTGGCGACGGCGCCGAAAACGGTGTGAACGAGTTCGGCGGGGTGCAGCCCGGCCAAGAGGATGGTC
>Ga0163151_10005941_pt1 | contig 15212 bp, 10 predicted proteins | sample OliLakLV19MP5IB2_FD_145596 | JGI IMG/M metagenome (GOLD analysis project Ga0163151, IMG submission 145596) | Freshwater microbial mat bacterial communities from Lake Vanda, McMurdo Dry Valleys, Antarctica - Oligotrophic Lake LV.19.MP5.IB-2 | ecosystem: Environmental > Aquatic > Freshwater >...
GCGTAGCTTTGGCATGAACCTTCTTGCCTACGACAAAGCCGACCAGGGGCGGTCGGGGAGCGCTTTTCGGCTGCCTTTCAAGAACATAGAGCGAAAGCAACGGATTCGAAATTACTTTTCTGGCCGAATGCAATCGCTGGAAAAGGCCTGCTTTAGTCAGGCGCTCCGTACGCGGCAGCATTAGCCCATCGCGAGCTTGTATCGTCCTTTAGCGCGACGAGCTTTAATGACTTTGCGTCCGGCTTTAGTAGCCATTCGCTTCATGAAACCACTGCTCTTTCTCGCTTTGCGAATAGAACCGCGTAATGTTCTTTTCATGCTAGCTAAACTCCTGCGGAATATTCGATCAAAGCTCGGCCGAAACGCGACCTGGCTTTGAAAAATTTCTAGTCTTCATCAAATAAAGGCTTATGCTATCATCTCAGCAAGATTGTCAGCGTCTCTCGCCTACTGCGAGTGCGTTAAAAATTTACGATATACAGTAGCTCTCGGGCTCACCCGCAGTCATTTTCACGTGTCGGGTGATTTTATATTTTCTTCACGCGTAAAAGCGATAACAGCATGACAGTGGACGCTATGGATGAAATAAAGCTTGAGCGCTCGCTCAATGACATATGGACTGAAGCACAAGAGCTGCTCAAGACGCGCGTCAAGCTCCCAACGTTCAAAACTTGGATCCAGCCTCTGCAACTGCAACAACTGGACGGCAACGAGGCTGTGATCGCAGCCGCCAACGACTTTACGCGAACATGGCTTGTAACTAATCGCGTAGATGACATTAGCTGGGCGCTTTCCCAAGTGCTGAGCACAGATATCACGGTGCGTTTAATAGTAGATCCTGCTCTTGAATCCACTCAGGACTACACGCCTTCGATCGCCTCCATCGTCGTTGCTCCTCGTCCACAATCCGGCCCAGAGCTCGGCAATGACGCGCAGTTCCGTAATCAGGCAGCCAATCTCAATCCCAAGTATACGATTGAGGCATTCGTCGTCGGTTCGCACAACCGTTTCTGCCACTCAGCCGCAATGGCTGTCGCTGAACGGCCAGGGCAAATTTACAACCCTCTCTTCATCTACGGCGGAGTTGGGCTTGGCAAGACCCACATCATGCAGGCTATCGGGCACCATGTGATGTTAAATAACCCGCGTCTCATTGTGCGGTACATAACCTGCGAAAGATTCACAAATGATCTAATCAATTCAATACGAACAAATAGCATGATGGATTTTCGAAAGCGATATAGACAGGTAGATGTTCTACTCGTTGACGATATCCAATTCATCGAAGGGAAAGAATCCACTCAAGAAGAGTTCTTTCATACTTTCAACGCGCTTCGCGACAGTGGAAAGCAAATTGTGGTCTCAAGCGATCGTGCTCCTAAAGACATTCCAAAGCTGGAAGAACGCTTGCGCAGCCGCTTCAATGGCGGGCTAATTGCTGACATGCAGCCTCCTGATCTGGAGACTCGTGTTGCCATTCTGCGTAAGAAATGTCAGACAGAAAGTAAAGAACTGCCGGACGCTGTCTTAGAGTACATTGCTTCTTCGTACACACAGAACATCCGCGAATTGGAAGGCGCGGTATTGCGCGTACATGCTTACGCAAGTTTAACCGGCATGGCTTTGAACATTCAGACCGTGGCCAGCGTATTACAAATTGGAGCTCCTGTATCCAAAGCACATAACATAACGATCGAGACCATCATTGGCGCTGTAGCTGCGCACTATCGAGTCGATACTTCGGACTTGCGATCTGCTAATCGATCTAAAGACCTGGCTCTACCACGACACATAGCAATGTATTTGGCACACGACATCTTGTCGTTGAGTCACTCAAGAATTGGCGAAGCCTTCGGTAATCGCAAGCACTCATCGGTTATATATGCGATCGAAAAAATAAAAACAGAATTGCCCAAGAACGTGCAAATGACGCAGGCAGTTCAGCAAATTCGGCACCAGCTGAGCCTTTGAGATAGTGTAGAAAACTCGTAGAAAGATCGTTCGATCTTCGTCAGTGATCTGTTTATTCTCTAGAACCCGCAAGAAGACAAGGATCGCCAATTACACAATCCAACTACAGGTTCTCTACAGGCAGTTTCGGAAAGGCAGCTACTAATCGAAGTTATCTACGGAAAAGGGCTGTGCCTCCTACTTCTATATTATTCAATTTAAAAAACTAAACAGCAGAAAGAACTGGAAGGTGGGCATTCAGCCTTGCAAAAGGCATCGAGAAAAGCTAACCTTTTACACATTGCCCGACCGAAGAAGGACTGACTATGCACTTCGCCATTCAGAAAGAAGCTTTGGTAAAAGCACTCAGAGACGTAAGCAACGCCATTGCGACACGTGTTGTCCAACCAGTGCTGAGTAACGTCTTTGTTGAGAGTCTTGATGATGTCAGTCTCAGATTCGTCGGAACAGATTTAGACCTAACGATTCAAGCCAAGTCGCCAGCAGTCGTATATACGCCAGGCTCCATAACATTGCCTGGTAAAAAGCTGTTGGAAATCGTCTCCAAGCTTCCTAGTGATCTAGTTTCATTCCAGATCGACAAAGAAACTTGTGAAACTGTAGTGACGTGTCGTCGTTCACGTTTTACTTTGACCGGATTACCTGCAGAAGATTATCCGCGCGTAACGAGTCCGGTCAGCACTGACGGTTTCTCGATGCCGGCAGACGTACTTCGTCGCGCAATAACACAAACCTCATTCGCTGCTGCAAGTTATGATTCCAGCAGCATCTTGGGCGGTGTTTACTTGCTCGTTAGCAACGGAATTTTCGAAGCCACCGCAACAGATGGCAGCCGGTTGGCTCACAGACGTGAAGAACTCAATGTCAATATGCCATCGCGCCGCCCAGAAGGTGACGGCGATAAAGAAATCGGCAATGAGGCTGAATCGAAGTCAGCTACCGCAACGATGGAAAAGCCGGTTGATCTCAAGGCCATTGTTCCGGCTAGAGCCTGCACCGAATTACTCAAAATTTTGGATGCTAAAGATCCTGGTAACACTGTGCGTGTTGCTCTGGTTGACGGACAAATACTGTTTGAAAATGACACACACTTCCTTTGCACGCGTTTGATTAGCGGTGAATATCCGCGTTATCACGAGCTATTCCCAGGTGAATACACGTACTTATCAACCTTCACCAGAGAAGAAGCACAGGCAGCCGTAGAGCGCGTTGCGGTCATGTCTGATGAACGCACCAACCTGATCAAGTTTCATTTTGAAGCAGAGACGTTGCAAATTTCTTCCAATACACCGGATGTCGGTAAGGCACAGGAAGAAGTATCTATGCGTTTCGAAGGGCAAACTCTCGATGTTGCTGTGAACGTTCGCTATGTGCTTGACGTTCTGCAAAAGCTTCAGGGCATTGACGTCCGTCTCGAAATGACAGGGCCGTTAAAACCCCTCATCTTCAAGGCCGAAGATGATGAGAACTACAAGTATCTGCTCATGCCTGTGCAAGCCAAGTAACGTAAATGCTTGGTACAGCGCTTTTAATACGTTCGTTCGAGTTCGAGTAGCTTCTTTATCCAGAAGCACTTTCACTGGATAAGCTGGCACCGACTGATCTCCATCTCAAGTAACCAACTGTTCCTATGTGCCACGATTTCAACGAAACACAAGCTCAGTCATATTTGTTTGGAATAGCTGAGCCCAGCCGAGAGTTGGAGCCTGCTATGATATACTTGCCTATCTGTTGTCTATAAACGATGACGATTTGGGATTGTAGCTCAGTTGGTTAGAGTGCCTGCCTGTCACGCAGGAGGTCGCGGGTTCGAGCCCCGTCAGTCCCGCCATTTATTCTCGTAAAACGCACCCTGCCGGGGTGCGTTTTTGCTAGCTGGTTAGTTAGGCAGCCAGTTAGTTAAATCACATTATTCCGAATGCTGATCGTCCAGTTCAGCGGACTGGTCTGTCTTTGGCTGTAAAAATAATGCTTGATGGCACCTGGTAAGTGGCTGAAAAACGCAGAGTTTTCGGTTGCAAAAGCCACGTATTAGACAATTCGGTATAAGCTTCTGACATTCGTGGGTCGTTTTGGGTTAATTTCGTTAAAAGGCAGGCAAGCTATGGCAACGTTGAGCGCTGTTTTAAAAAGCCTGGTACCAAATTTTTTCAAAGTGCTTTTGCGCAACGGCCGCGTTAAGCAAATCACCAATGCCTATAGCCGGCGCGTGGTGCGCCACAGCTACTCAGGTTTTCCTCTGGATGTGACCATAGCTGATCCTCTAGCAGAGGGCTGGTATGACCACGACTGGCCGGCACAGCCAACGGTTGATTTGCTGCGTCAGCACAGGCTGAAAGCGGGCGCTCGTGTATTCGATATCGGCGCCCATCAAGCTGTGGTAGCGATGATGCTTGCTCGCATTGTGGAGCCAGGCGGCAGCGTAGTTGCCCTGGAGGCAAGTGAACACAATTTTGAAATTGGGCAAGCCAATATTTCTTTGAACAGCATAGACAATTTACAGATACTGCATGCCGCCGGCAGTGATGTTTCCGGCGAGATCGAATTTGAGCAAAATTTCAATGGCTCGGTTGCAGTGGCCAACGATAAGTTTTTGTGTAAAAAGGTCAAAGCTTACTGCGTAGATGATCTTGCCACCAAATATGGTGCTCCACAGATCTTGTTTGTCGACGTGGAAGGTTTCGAAGTGCACGTACTTAAAGGCGCAAAGCGGCTACTTGCTGAAAATCGGCCAGACTGCGACATAGAGGTACATGTCGGATGCGGACTGGAGAAGTTCGGGTTCACCGCTCAGGATGTTGCCGATTGCTTTTCAGCAATTGACTACGAGTTGTTTGCCTGGGTTTCGTCAGTGGAGTCTGGCGTTACTCTTGTTACCAGCGAGTTCAAATTTCCCAATGAAAATTTTCATCTAATAGCCATTGCAAGAAGATAGGTCAAGACCTTTTCTTCTTGTTCCTTCAAGTTCAGCTTTGCGTGGCATTGTCATTAGCAGCAGCACGTCGACAAATGACAAGACAGGTGAGCTGCGTCCTGCTAGTTGCGGACAAGCGAAGTCGACTCGTTGATTGCACGAGTGTCCAAAGGCATAATACCGGACCCCAAACAGTCTCTGCGAGCTAATTGCTCAGCGATTGCACTGAGGGCGGTATTCTGAAATTAGTTGCTCTTGAATTCTTGAGCGTTGATTGCTTGTTGACAGCGGCATTTCGTGAGTGAAGACAAGCAGATCGTGAATGTCATGCCCGCTTTGTGTCCAAGCTTCGATTACCTGCCTATTCAACTCTGGTGCATCGCGCGACATGTCTTCTACTTGTCCGAAATACAGCACTGTGTGTGCCTTAGGTTTTTCTGGATCAAGCTTGCATGTGATGGCGTAGACTGCTGCAACCGACCGTGGGTCCCAGTTTGACAATGAACCAACGGCGTTGAATTTGAAGCGGTCTTTTTTTCCCCAAGAAATACTCATCTGACTGTTGCCTGTCCCGTGTGGTTGAACTTGTTACTTGCGTTGCGACCTTATCCCATTGACATGCATCTGACACAAGTTTTCTCGATAACCGATTGTAGCGAAGAATGGCCAATTTCGTTGCGGTATCTGAAGAACTACTACTTCCTGGTCGATTTGGATAGTAGCGACAAGCGGCAGCCTGAGGCCGCCGCTTGTAAGTCGCTTTATTCTATTAGTAGCTTCTGTTGCCGTAAGCTGTGTTAGGACGACGTTCGCGCGGCTCTGAGAAAGCGACGTACATTGTACGACCGTTGAATTCTCTGCTATCAAGTGCGCGAATCGCAACTTCAGCTTCTTCTTGAGTAGTCATTTCTACAAAAGCGAAACCACGAGCTCTTCCACTGTCACGATCGGTGGCGATTTTGGCCGAAACTACTGAACCATGTTCTGCGAACAAACCTTGCAGTTCGGCATCAGTGGTATTGAAAGATAGATTTCGGACGAATAACTTATTTTGCATTGTTCTTAACCTGTTTACGCTATAGACACTCTGAACCGGAACACCCAGGCAGAGGATTAAGTCGAGGAGGCAAATCTGAAAATCTGCGGACAGGAAAATCGAAAACTGATACTTAGTCTCTAGCGTTGAAAGCGCTAAAGCACGGAGTTATCGATTTTCGTTGAAATTCTTCTGTCGGAAAGCGGACTTTGCAATTTGAACCTTTGACCAGCAGAACTCAAAGGTTGAGCAAAACGGCCTGACTAAATCGACTCTCATTCTTACATGAGCCAGGATGAAGTGAAGTCGATTAAAGCAAACATTTACTATTCGATGTGCGTATAAAACAGATGTCGCCTGATTCTATGACGGTTGAGGCTTGCCCGCTCGCGTCCGGGCGGCAGCCTGACGCCGGCTCTAGGCCTTGGCTTTTTCCTTCCGTGAGCGTTCTTTTTCTTTTGCTTTGGCACGCTTTGCTGCAAGCTCGGCTTCCTTAGCCGCTTCTTGTTTGGCTTGCTCTTCCGCTATGCGCTGCTCACCGACCTTCTCCAGGTAGTATTCATAACTGCCTTCGAAGACCCGCATTTTGTTGTTTCGTAGTTCGACGATTTTGGTTGCAATCTGCGAGATGAAGTAACGATCGTGTGAGACCACGATGACGGCTCCTTCGTATTCGCGCAGCGCCTTTTCGAGTGTCTCCTTGGCGGGAATGTCCAGGTGATTAGTGGGCTCATCGAGGATGAGGAAATTGGCGGAAGACAAAAGCATTTTGGCTAGAGCCAGACGTGCTTTCTCGCCGCCACTGATATCGCGAACGCGCTTAAAGACGCTGTCGCCGCTGAACATGAATCTACCAAGCAGTCCGCGTACTTCGGAATCTTTCCATTCAACGACTTCTTCGCGAATCGTCTCCAGTACTGTCCGCTCGAGATCGAGCGCTTCAGCCTGATTCTGGGCGAAGTAAGCAGGAAGTACATTGTGTTCGCCAATTTGCAAACTTCCAGAAAGCGGTTTTTCTTCGCCCATAATCAATCGCAGAAGAGTGGACTTGCCACTGCCATTTGGTCCGAGCAATGCGATACGGTCGCCGCGTTCGATGCTTAGTTCTGCATCCATGAAAACAATATTGTCGTCGTAGGCGTGCATCAATTCTTTGATATTGAGTACTTCGCGCCCGCTGCGTTGACATGTTGGGAAGTGGAATTTTAGTGTTCCTAGTTCCGAATCTGGTGCATCGATCAACTCAATCTTATCGAGTTGCTTTTCTCTACTCTTGGCTTGCGTACTGCGAGTAGCGCTGGCCCGGAAACGGTCGACGAACTGCTGCTGGCGCTGCATTTCTTCCTGCTGTCTATCGAAAGCGGCTTGCTGGCTAGCTCGATTGAATTCTTTCTGTTCAAGATACTTAGAATAATTGCCTAAATATTCGGACGATTTGCCGCGTTCAATCTCAACTATCTTGGTGCAGACCCGATCCAAGAACATGCGGTCATGGGAAACGATAGCCATCGGCTTGCTCAGAGGCTTGAGATAATTTTCAAGCCACTCAACTGTTTCCAGATCGATGTGGTTAGTAGGTTCATCAAGTAACAAGATATCCGGATTTTGAAGCAGCAGTTTTCCGAAGGCAATACGCATCTGCCAGCCGCCGCTAAAGCTGCTAACCAGGCGATCTCCATCTTCGCGTTTAAAGCCCAAGGTTGGGAGAATTTTGTCGACTTGAATGTGTACTTCGTATCCACCGAGGTGATCCATTTGACGATGAAGCAGATCCATTTCGCGGATCAACTTGTTCATCTCATCGCCGGATGCCGTTTCCAAAGCATACTCCACAGCGTGAAGCTTCGTTTGAACTTGGTTGAGCTCAACGTATGAACGCAGTAACTCGTCGTGAAGTGTATTGCCTTCTAGAACATCGAATTCTTGTGTTAGATAACCGATCTTGATTCCCGGTTGCGAGATGACCTGCCCGGTGGTCGGCTCAACTTCACCGGCGATGATGCGGAAAAGAGTAGATTTGCCACAGCCGTTAGCACCAACAACGCCGACACGATCACCTGTTTTTAATTCCCAGGTGATTTCTTGCAACGGCTCCCCGTGGGGAAAGACCTTGCTGATGTTGTGAAGCTGTAACATTGTGATTCCAGTGCAAAAGGCGTAATTGTAACGTGGCGCAGCTGTTTGCACAGATGATATGTGCAAAGGTGATTACAAGTGTAAATGCAAATCGTTCAGTTTGCACGCCAGGCCAAGGAATACGAAGGAAACTCTACAGTTGTCCAAGCTTTGTCGAGACCGAAGTGGGTAAGGCTGCGCCCTTCCAGCGATTTTGGTAATTGGTTAGTTAGTGCCAATGATCACTATGGGGCTCTTTTTGCCGTCTCAATCCTGCCTTCGGGGCAACGGTAAGCTCAACAGTTGTTGCGCGGGGCGCACGGAGTCACAATTCAGCCAAAGTTGGCAACGAACTTTATCGGCTTTTTAATCTGAAATGCCGAATTGGTAACTCTTCTACCTTTCTATCAATAGGTAGTATCAGTCTCATTGTGCAGCGCCCACGGGACGTTTCGACCGGCGGAATACGGTCCCAGGTGGGGGAAAACACGAATTGATCTAATTAATAAGCTCGCTTAGTCTAAGTTTGTCCCTTCTCATGACGGCCCATTCTTTGTTTAGCAAAAAGCATCTTTTAGGTTTCAGCGTTGGTTTCGCCTGTATCGGAGCGTCGCTTTGGCAAGCTGCTTCTGAGGCTAGACCAATTGAAGATGGCAAAACTGCTAGCTTTTACCGGCATCCGGCTTCGGCTTTGGTACCTGCACAGACAGCGGCTGTCGCTGCACAACAGGTGGACAGCCGCGCCAAAGCTGTGCGCCGCCTGGGAGCGCCCTCGGGCAAGCAAGAGAAACCGAGCTACGCGGTCAGCTCCACCACTGGCTGGAGAAATATCGACGGCTGGGAGCAGGATGTGGTTGAAAGAGATCCGAATCTCAAGAATTGGAGTTGGCTTGGGATGCAGGAGATGAATAAGGGGTATATCAGGCTTCGGCCAGGCGAAGTCGGCGTCAAAAGACCTCGTCGTTACGCGCAGACGGTCCACGTGCAATCAGTTGTTAAACCGGCTCGCGTCGTTCGCTTGGCACCGATGAACACCGAAAGGCGTTACCTACAACCGAATCACATTCCACTTCCATCTCGCGCTTCTGTAGCGGCCAGAGCTAAGATGAATCGTCCCTCTACACAGATTTCGCTGGCTGCGCCCCGCACTAGAATTGCTCTGGGGTTGCCAAAGACCGGTATCGGTCTATCGGCACCGAGGACCACTGTCCGCTTCGGTGGGCCAAGTACTCGCCTTGGGCTGGCTGCTCCGGGCACTCAGCTAAGGCTTTCCGCACCCGCTACCAACGTTCAGTTGGCAGCTCCGAGCACCAATGCTCGACTTTCCGTTCCTTCAACCGAAATCCGTCTTGCCGCTCCATCCACCAGTGTGCAACTTGTAGCTTCCCAAGCACGCGCTCGGTTAAGCCGACCTGTCCAACCGGCTGATGCGATGGCGGATGTAGGGCGAGCATTTTCTCCTGACCAGTTTGAATCTCCTGGTACGGAAATTCGCGATCCATACGGATCCCCGTGGGCATACAGTTCTATGAGAACCGCCGCAACTGTTCGAGGACGAGTCACCAAACGAAGTCCGTGGTAGGTCCGGTGATCGTTGTTTGCCGCATTGATAGCCGAGCTTATTCGATTTGATTTCTTAGGGTAATTACCGCGTAATAATACCGGAGTGATGCACCATTTACTGAACAAGACGGACCATCGTCCGTATTCACTGAACGCCGGTCCTTGGGTCATGGGGCAGGATTGGAGCGATCTTGCTTTCCTTCACTGGCCTGTCGAATCTAGCGCTTTGAGACCATCGATTCCGGAAAGGTTCGAAATTGATACGTTCGACGGTAGTGCTTGGATTGGTGTGGTGCCGTTTGCAATGACAGTGCGTTTACGTGGTTGCCCTGTCACTGCTATGCGGTTTCTCGAGCTGAATGTGCGCACCTACGTCACTTGCAATGAAAAAAGAGGCGTCTATTTCTTCTCATTAGATGCCGGTAGTAAGCTGACTGTGGCCGGTGCACGCGCGTTTTTCCATTTGCCGTATTTCAATGCCACCATGAATCTCTCAAAGGACGGAGAATGGAGTCAATACGAAAGTGTGCGTGTCGACTCTCGCGGAGCTGACAGCGCTTTTGTGGGACGGTATCGACCGGTTGGGCCACCGTTTACAGCGCAGGAAAATACCCTGGAACACTTTTTGGTGGAACGTTATTGCTTGTTTGTGGAAAACGGTGGAATACATTACTGCTGTGATATTCATCATGATAGATGGCTTCTGCAAAGAGCCGAAGCCCAGATAGTTACCAATAGCATGGTCCATTTGGCCGGAGTTGATCTCAGTCAACAGAAGCCTCATGCTTTGTATTCGGCTTCGATTGAAACACTCGAATGGTGGCTCCAACCGTTTGCGTGATTTCTGTCAGCGCTCGGTTCGGAATTTTTATTTAGACTTTTTAAGCATTATTCTACTATAGAAGATGGTAAAAACTAGGCAAACAAAAAGTCGACGGGGATACCCCCGCCGACTTTCCGTCCCACCTGCGGACACGGCAACCTTGCAGTTGCCGTGTCGCAGTAAGGGAGCACAAGCTGGCTTGCGCTTACCTGTGTTTGAGTTGATTAGTGGTCGCGCGTCGGACGCACTTCCAACTGAATCAGCTTCGGACCACGTTGGTCGTGGTTTGCATCGGTATCCGCCAGGGGCGGCGCCAGCGTCAAGTTGCGCTTGCCGTTGTCCGGGTACGGATGGATTTCCGAAAGTAGCGTTGACACCATCGGTGCGCTGACCACAGAGACGTGATCGCGCGTAAGTTCCCACGGGTTGCGGACACCCATGGACTTGCACAGCATCAGAATCTCGCGTTGTAGCACGCTGGCGTAGTTGTACACGCGTACGTACTTATCCACGGGATCCAGACCGCGACGCAGACGCGGGTCTTGCGTGGCGATGCCGGTGGGACAGCGGTTGGTCTGGCAGCGCAGTGCCATGATACATCCAAGGCCACCGATGAGGAATGCACGTGCGATGTGCACCATGTCGGCGCCCAGTGCGATGCAAATCATGATGTCGTCACCCTTGGCGATGAGCCCTGAGCCGATCACCACAACCTGGTCGCGCACACCGAATTCTCGGAGGGCGTTGTCGACCTTGGGAATCGCATGGTAGAGCGGCAGCCCAACCGAGTCGGCGAGCACGTTCGGCGCAGAGCCGGTACCGCCTTCGCCACCGTCGATGGTGATGAAGTCCGGACCGTTACCGCTTTCCTGCATGTGCTTCGCCAGAGTCCGTATGAACTTCTCGGTACCGACCGGAGTCTTGTAACCGACGGGCTTGCCGGATGCTTCCTGCAGCTTGGCGATAAACGCGACCAGTCCTTCGACGGTATCGAATTCATCCCAGGCGTTGGGCGAGTAGCAGTCAACGCCTTCCTCTACGCCACGGATCTCCGCGATTTCGGGCGTAATCTTTTCCTTGGGCAGTTTGCCACCCTGACCGGGCTTGGCACCTTGGCCGCCTTTCACTTCACTGGCGACGAATTGCTCGTTCTGCATCACTTCGGCATACTTATCCCAGTCGAACTCGTTGCTCCAGACCTTGCGGAAACCGCGGGCCTTCGCATCGACGAATGGGTCAGTGATCAGCCGACGGAAGCCGAACTTGGCCGGTCCGATCTCGACGACGATTTTCGCGCCGCCGACGATCTTGCCCCGGGGCTTCACTGGCCGCTCGTTCCTACCGAAATGCAGACAGTAGTGCGACGCCAGTGAGAGGTGATAACCAAAGAATTGCTTCCAGGTGATCGGATGCTCCACGCCGTCGATGTGGTACTTCGTCAAACCGCCTTCGCCAGTGCCCATGTGGATGTCAGCCTTCATGCCACCACTTGATAGCGCGCGGACTGCTTCCTCGGACAGAGCGCCGAAGCTCATGTGGGCAATGCCGATCGGGTGCGACGGAATCCACGGCTTGCGCCGTTTCTTACCGATCACCAACCGTGGCAGCATGGTTCCCATTTCGCGATCGCGGATAGCAAAGCCTTCCTGCAGCAGGTGGAGCTTGCCGACTTCGCGATACGGTTCCTCAGTTCCGAAGCCAAGGTTGTTGTTCAAACCCTTGCCGGACTTGTAGAGGTAACGACGAGTGATGCGATTGTATGGCCACTCTTCGCGGTTGCCCATGAACCAGTACTGGCGCAGCTCGTCTCCGATTAACTCGAAGCCGTACCGGCACCAGCCGAGGATGGGGAAGTTGCGGCGAATGGCGTGTTTCGATTGCAGGTAGAAGTCGGAAATGCCGATCCACAGAAGGAAGCCGATCAGGCTTGCTACCGTGGCGACGGCACCTTTGCCGGCAACCGATCCTTCCATGGCAAAGTATCCGGCAGTGCCGAAGACCAGCATGAAAATCAGTCCGACCGGCAATACCGCATCCTTCTTGAGTAAGAAATCATGCAGCGCGAGCAGCAGCAGGAATCCGAGCGCCGCCAGTGGGACACCCAGTTGAGCACCGCCGAAATAGAATCCGGCGAGGCCGGCAATCAAAGTGCCGGTGAGAATCGCGTGGCGGTGCTTGGAAATATCCCTTACCGCCAACGTGAGAAGGGAACCCATCGCGCCAAGGAAAATGGCCGCGGGGATTCCACCGATTTGCCAACCGGCAAGGGCGCTAAGCAGCCCGCCGATCAAGATTGCAACAATCCAGAACATAGTAGTTTCTCCTAAGGGACCGCACGTTGGTTTTTGAGGTGTGCGGTCCAACTGATGCCTAGGGCAGATAAGAGAAGGGCGCCACGAAAGTGTGGCGCCCTTCCACGAGAAGCGATCGCTTCCCTTCGTCTGCCACCAAGACTGGTGCCCAAAGGCATCAGCATCAGGACTTACGAAAAGGGTTACGCGCCGCTAGTACCATCCGTCGACTCAGTGGTCGGCGAATCCGTTTGACGGACCAATTCCGGTCCGGGGCCGTCCACCACCGCGCTCGGTTGGAGCACGGTGGTCGGAGCAGGGCCCTGAGCGCCTTCGATTTCTGAACCGGTTTGGCGGACCAATGCCGGTCCTGGTCCAAAGCTTTCGTCGGTCGCAACGACCGGCGCGGTTTCCAGAGTCACCACGGGCATGGCGAATTTCGCAGCCAGCAGACCAGCCTCACGACACTTGAACTCCACCGCGACTCGCAACAGCTCGAGGTTCTGAGCCACGGCTTTGTCGCCACCCTTTACCGGATGCGTTGCGAAGAACGCAATCACGTCGGTCTCCAGCTCCTGACGATCAAGAGCTGTGACGCCGCTGACCATGCTGATCAGACCGGTCTCCGGGAAGTTCGCCACCATGTAGTCCCAGTTGTCCTTAATGAACTGCCAGGCCTTCACGTTGATGCGACCGTTGCCCAACAGACGCACCAGCAACGACGGAGCGTCCTGTGTGCGAACTGTCGCGGTGATAGTCGATGCCAGAGTCTTCTCCAACAACGCGACATCGCGGAAGCTTGCCTGTGCCATCAGGAAGCGAACCTTCTCTTGCGGCACTTGCGTGGCGCTGAGCAGTTGTGCCAGTTCGTCGTACTCTGTGCTGCCACCATTGTGGGCAAGCAGTGCAATCATCGCCGGCACGACGTCGCTGGCCACTGCCGAGCGATCCGTCTTGTACTTGCCGAACAGCTGTCTGGCTGCGTCGCCAAGCAAACTGTAGTTGCCGATGGTGCCCAGCATCAGAATCACGGTGCCGCGCACCTGACGATCCTGCGCCGATTCGCCAGCCTTTTCCGTCCAGCCGAGCCGGTTGTACTGAGGCATGACGATTGTCCGTACCAGCTTCGCAAAGACTGACCGGTTGCGCTCGGGGAGCAGATCGTAGATCCTCGCCAGCGAAGAATGCAGCAATCCCCAGATGTTGGGATCCCTTTCTTCTGAGAAAAGGGCCACGATATCGAGGTACTGTTCCGCTGATGTCAACCCGGCTTGAGCACAGGCCCAAGCATCGTTGACCAGGTTGAACCGCTCGATCGAATTGAGCGTTTCGCTCATGTTGGCCGTGAGCTTGCTAGCCAGCTTGGCAGAGTAGCTCGTGCGGTAGAACCCATGTCCGTCCGCATTAACCACCACCCACTCCAGCTGTTCGCCGAGGTAGATGCTCTTTTCCTTGCCGTCCAACAACACCCACTTGGTGCCCACGCCTTCGGCAGTCTTGAATCGCAGGAGCACCGGCACGAGCCAGGTCTGGGACTTGTCGACCGCTGCAGCGAGGTACTTGAAGGGAGCCTGTGACAGCGTGACGCCGCCACTGATCGCACTTTCGCTGACGGTGATCACCGGGTATCCAGGCTGGAACACCCATGTGGTCATAATTTCCCTCACCGGCAACGTAGTGACGCTTGCGATGGCGTCCCACAGGTCGGTGGTTTCGGCATTGGAGTAGGCGTGCTTCTTCAAGTACACCCGGATGCCGTCGCGGAACGTGTCTTCACCGATGTACTGCTCAAGCTGTCGGAGGACCGAACAACCCTTGCGGTAGGTGATCACGTCAATCATGCCCAGCGCCTCCGCTGGGTGGTTCACCGGAGCTTCCACAGAACGTGTGCTGGCAAGGCCGTCAGTACGCATGGCAGCTGCCCGCTCCTGACCAAAGCTTACCCAGCGCTCCCACTGGCGGCGGAAGGCGTCCTGGACCTTGGTGGCCATGAATGTGGCGAACGCTTCGTTCAGCCACAGACCGTTCCACCACTTCATCGTCACCAGATCGCCGAACCACATGTGCGCGATTTCGTGCATGACGACTTCCGAAACACGCAAGAGCTCGCCGATGGTGGCAGTCTCTTCGCTGACGAGCAGCGCGGTTTCACGGAACGTCACGCAACCGAGGTTCTCCATGGCACCGAACGCGAAGTCCGGGATGCCGATGAGGTCCAGCTTGTTTCCGGGATATTTGATCCCGAAGTACCGTTCGAACCAGGTCAGAGCAAACTGCGCAGCCTTCAGGGCATACGTGGTCAGGTGCTTCTTACCGGGCACGCAGTAGGCGCGGATCTCGGTGCCGTTGACGACGATGGGGTCGGTAACTTCGAATTCGCCGATGACGTAAGCCACGATGTACGTGGACATCTTCATGGTGCGACCGAACTCGACCAGCTTTTTGCCTTCGTTCGGGTACGTCACTTTGATGATCGGTTCGTTGGAGATGGCGGTCAGG
>Ga0163151_10005945_pt1 | contig 15207 bp, 14 predicted proteins | sample OliLakLV19MP5IB2_FD_145596 | JGI IMG/M metagenome (GOLD analysis project Ga0163151, IMG submission 145596) | Freshwater microbial mat bacterial communities from Lake Vanda, McMurdo Dry Valleys, Antarctica - Oligotrophic Lake LV.19.MP5.IB-2 | ecosystem: Environmental > Aquatic > Freshwater >...
ACCGTGCCCGCACCTCCACTGAGGCCTGTGGTCTCGATGTCAAAGAAGACCGTTCGTGAGGCCCAGTCAGGAGTGGACGCGAGTTTCGGCTCGAAGAGACCCAGGGGCGAGGTCGGCAGCAGTCGATACGACTCGACGCGGCGTTTTCCGTGATACCTGTCCGCGTCGTACACACGATCAACCACCAGGCAGGCGGAAGACTTACCGCCGAGCACCACGCCCCCGAGTGCCTCTGCAGAACGGGCCACCACGTCCTGAAAGTTGTAGCCTCCGCCGATCGACGGCAGGTCCGGCTCAACGGTCAGCTCACGCCGGTTCTCCCGAACGATGGCACGGAGGCGCTCGGCGAGATTTTTCACGCGACCGGTGACTCCGGCGTCGTCAACACCGGCTGACGAAGCACCGCGAGCAGGTGCGACGCGACCTTCTTCGCCAACGGCCCTGTGGCGCCCTCGGGACCGACACACGAGGGACACCCGGACTGACACGGGCATCCTTCAATCAGTTCCTGCGTCCGCGCGAGCAGGTCCTGATGCATCTGGAACAACGGCTCGCTGAAGCCGATCCCGCCGGGATAGTTGTCGTAGATGAAGATGGTCGGCGCGACGGTGGACAACGTCTTCGCCTCTTCGGTGCCGACGCCGTCCACCGACAAACCCAGGTCATGTGAGTCACACATCAGCAGCAGCGGTGCCACGTTCCGCATTGCAAATGCGAGGCCCAGCACGCCGTCGCGTTTGTCCGCGCCGCCATAGGGCAAGCCCTCCATCATCTCAGCCGCAATGGTCACCCAGTACGCCGAGGTGTGCATCTGTTGTTCAGGCAGATCGAGTTCGCCGGAGCCGATGTTTTCGTTCGTGTAGAACTTGATCTTCTTGAAGCCGACGACGCGCGAGACGACGTGGACCTCGCCGTGTCGGGCGGCCCACTGCACGACCTCTGAGGTCGTTTCGTGGGCGGGTGTCCAGTCGTCGAGAATCGTCACCTTTGTGTAATCGATGGCGTCGGTGTAGTAGTCACACTCGACGCTGCGGACAAACGCTTTGCGATTGTCGAAGTCGAGGCGTTCGACCTGGAATAGCCTGCCCTCGATGATGTAGATCGCTTTTTCGTGCAACACCGACGGGCCACTGGTGAAGTCCGTTTCACCGATGACCTTTTCGCCGTTGGTGAGGTCCACGATGATGAAGTTGTCGGAGCTCACGGACCGCAGACTGACGGCGTCAGCAGGATACGACTCATGGGTCCACTGCCACTGGTCACCGGCCAGCTGGACAAACTGCTCTTCACTGAGAATCTGCAACATTTCCTGCACGTTCAACGTGCCGAAGGTTTCCGTCGTCGTGAATGGCAACTCAAACGCCGCACACTTCACGTGCGCCAGCAGGATGTGCAGGTTGTCCGGGTTGACCAGCGCGTGTTCCGGCGATGCGTCGAAGAAGTAGTCGGGGTTGCGTGCAACGAACTGATCGATCGGCGCACTTGATGCGACCAACACCGCCGCCGACCGCCCGGACCGTCGGCCCGCCCGACCGGCGCGTTGCCACGTGGCCGCAATGGTGCCGGGATACCCAGCCATCACGGTGACATCCAACGCGCCGATGTCGATGCCAAGTTCCAACGCACTTGTGGAGACCACGCATCGGACTTCCCCATCACGCAGGCCGCGTTCGATTTCGCGTCGACGCAGCGGCAGGTAGCCGCCGCGATATCCGCGCACGACCTCGGCCGCGCCGGGCGGGCCCGCGAAGGCATCTTTCATGTACGTCGTGAGAATCTCCGTGGACAGTCGACTCTGCGCGAACACGATGATCTGCAGGCCGCGTTTCAGAAACTCGATCGCCACGCGGCGAGTTTCGGCCAGATACGACCGCCGAATGCCCAACTGCGCATTCACCACGGGCGGATTCACGAAGATGAAGTACTTCTCCCCGCGAGGCGCACCGGACTGGCTCACCAACTCAAAGGGCGCACCCACGAGTTTTTCCGCCAGCTCGCGCGGATTGGCGATTGTCGCCGACGAACAGATAAACGTCGGACTTGATCCGTAGTGACGGCACACACGATGGAGTCGTCGCAGGATATTCGCGAGATGGCTGCCAAACACACCACGGTACGCGTGCAGTTCATCGATGATGACGTATTTCAGATTCTCGAAGAGCTTGGCCCATCGCGGGTGGTGCGGCAGGATCCCGGAGTGCACCATGTCCGGATTGCTCAACACCACATGCGCCCGGCCACGAATGGCCCGCCGAGCATCCTGTGGGGTGTCGCCGTCGTAGGTAAACACGCCGATCTCGCCGCCGCCCTCGATACCGAGCAACTCTGCCAACTGATGCAGTTCCGCGAGCTGGTCCTGCGCGAGCGCCTTGGTCGGGAACAGATACAACGCGCGCGTGGACGGATCACTGAGGATCGCATCCATGACCGGGGCGTTGTAGCAGAGCGTCTTGCCTGATGCCGTCGGCGTGACCGTGACGACGTTGCGACCGGAGGTCGCGTGGGCGATGGCCTCCGCCTGGTGGGAGTAGAGCTGATCGATCCCGCGCTTGCGCAGGGCGGCGATCAGCCGGGAATCCAGATGGTCGGGAAACGGCGCATACCGCGCCTCGACCGGGTCCAGCCGCCGTACGGCGGTGACGTGCGGGTCGTCATCGGCCCCCTGGACGGCCTTCTCGTGCTCCGCCAACATCCGCGAGAGTGCCAGCGACAGCGACTCGTCCTTGCTTCGGGCGTCGACCAGCGCCGGCAGCACGGTCATGGGGAGTCGACGCCGTTGGGATGACATGGAAGAGCCATCGTACCAGCCCCTCCCAAGGCGATCAAGAAGCGAAAATTACATCCGACGTCATTTTTTGCCGCGGCTGTTGGCGTACGCGGCTACCACGCCGCTCAGGCCGAGCAGGCCGATCACGTTGGGGAAGACCTGGAGGCCGTTCATGAGGTCGCCCCACGCCCACACGAGGTCCGGCTTGAGCACGGCGCCGATGGGGATTAGCAGGCAATATACGTAGCGATACGGCTTGGTGACGCCACGGCCAAGGATGTACTCCAGGAACTGCTCGCCGTAATAGGCCCAGCCGATCAGCGTCGTGTATCCGAAGAGGAATGCACAAAACGCGACCACCCATCCACCCACCACGGGCACGGCCATGTTGAACGCCGTCGCCACTGCCGCGGTGCTCGTGACGCCTGCCTCGCCCGCTGCACGCGCGGCAATTGACGACTCGGCAACGCCGCTGAGCAGAATCGCCATCGCACTGATCGTGCCGGTCACAAACGACACGATGAACACTTCCATCACGGCCTGGAGTCCCTGCTGTTCTGGACGATTTGATTTCGCGGTGCCATACGCCACAGCGGCCGTGCCGTAGCCGGCTTCGTTTGCGTAAATGCCGCGCGCGATGCCGTAGCGCATGGCGATGAAGATGCCGAAGCCCAGTCCCGAGCGTGCCGGGGATGCGAACGCCTCGTCGACGACGAGCGACATCACATATGGCACACGGTCGATGAAGGTGAGGATCACCACTGCGCCGCCGATCAGGTACAGGCCAACCTTGAGGGGCGACAGCTTCTCGACCGCACGCCCGATAGACTTGATGCCGCCGATGATCACCAGCCACGTCATCACGGCGAGCAGCAGTCCGGTGAAGAACGCCGTGCGATGCACTTCGCCCAGCAGCGGCAGCATGAGTTCCCCGCTCGGCCACACGTGCTGCACGGCGATCGCAATGGAGTTCGGCTGCGTGAACGGCGTCGTCGTCAACGCCGCGATGCCGGCGACACAGGCGTAGATCCAGGCGAGCGACGGCGACTTCAACCCGTCCCGCAGGTAATACATCGGGCCCGAGCGCAGATGGTCGCCCTGCTGTTCGCGAAATTTCACCCCAAGCACGGCTTCCGAAAACTTCAGCGTGGTCGCGAAGAATCCATAGACCCAGATCCAGAACAACGCGCCTGGACCACCGGAAATGATCGCGGTCGCCACGCCGGCGATGTTGCCCGTGCCGATCGTCGCGGCCAGGGCCGTCATGAATGCCTGGAACGGCGACAACGCACCGGTCGCCCCGTCGGTCTGACCCGCGACCATCTCCTTGAAGGCTTCGCGTATCCGTCGAATCTGGACTCCGCGGAACCGGATCGTCAGAAACAGTCCTGTGCCCAACAGGAGCGTGACGATGGGCGGCATGAAAAGGAGATCGGCAAGTCCCTGAATCGTGTCAGCCATGGGGAATCCTCAGATGTTCGAACGTGACTGGCAACCGTCGACGGTAATACATGCGCCCGAGATCCAGCTGGCGCGGGGCGAGGCCAGGAACGCGACGACGTCCCCGACTTCGTCCGCCTTGCCGAACCGACCGAAGGGAATTTCCTGTGAGACAAACGCCGCAATTTTCCCGGGATTGTCCTGCTGGCGTTTCCACCAGGTGCCCCCCTCGAAGAGAATCGAGCCCGGCGCAATGCTGTTGACGCGGATGTTGTCCTTCGCCAACTGCTGCGCCATGGCCTTGCTCAGACTGATCTGCGCAGCCTTGACCGCGTTGTAGGTCGTCCGTCCACCAGACTCCCGTCCGAAAATTGACGCGATTGTCAGAATCACGCCTCCGCCCCGTTCGCGCATCAGCGGCACCACCAGCCGGGAACACCGGACCACGGGGAACAACGTGTGATCAAGCGCAATCGTCCACTCGGCATCGGGCGTCGACATCAGATCGCTGCCTTCCGCCTTGGCGACATTGTTGACCAGAATATCGACACCGCCGAACGCATCAACCGCTTTGGCCACGATCTGTTCGCACCCGTCTGTGGTGGACACGTCGGCCTGCACGGTCGCGACCGCGTCCTCGCGCCCCGCCAGTGTCCGCAGGTCGGCAGCGGCGGCGGCCAGCGCGTCGGCTCCGCGCGCACACATGACCACCCGCGCCCCCTCGGCGACCAGGGCCCGTGCGGCGGCCAGTCCCAATCCCTTGCTCGACCCAGTGACGATCGCGACTTTGTCGCGCAGTTGCAGATCCATGTGCGGTCCTCTATTTCATCGAATGGGCGCGCCGCCCGTCAGGTCGTTGAGGCGCCAGTCGTAGACGCCAAACTTCATCTGAAATGTATTGAGCGCGAGAAATTCGCGTTCGCTGGAAAACCGATGCGGATAGGCCATCGCCATCAGCGCGCGCTCAAGCGGCGAGCGATTGGCCCACATTTCACCATCGGCGGCGTAGGCCTGCACAAACGCCGCCTCGCGCCAGCTGAAGAGCGGCGTGACTTCGACCACGCCGGTCGCGCGATCGATGCGGAAGGCATCGCCACGTTTGACAAATTCCTGCACCGCCTCGTCGAGCTGTTCGGTCAACCGCGCGCCTCGGTAGGCCTCACTGCGAAGGCGGCCGCTGCCGAGCGCGCCACGCCCGAGCGCAAGCACCATGCGTGCATCACCGAAACCCGCAATGACGGTCTTCTCGATTTCATCGAGCGTGAGCACCTGACCGGCCACCGTGTGTTTCTGGCGATCAAAGGCGCCGGGAATCTGCGCGATGCTGATCGACGGATACCCTTCGGCTTTTCCAGCAATCGGATAGGCGTTGATCACGGTGCGCAGCACGAGCGCGTTGTACGCGTTGATCCAGAACGCCCGCTGGTCGGCCGGTGGGGCGCCCGACAGCCAGTCGGGCCGCTCGAGTGATCCCACATACCGGTCGAGGTTCGCGCGTTCGGTGCGCAGGGCGGCGTAATACACCAACCCGTCACGGACGTACACGTCGAGGATGCGCTCGAGGGCGGCGTGGGGATCGGCCTGCGCCCGCACGGGAACTCCCGGCAGCGCCGCGGCGATCACAATCAGGAACAGGGCAATTCGATTCGACATGCGAGCCCACATCATAACGTCGATAAAAAGGCGTGCAGGGCCTCGTTAAAGGCCAGCGGCGCTTCGAGATTGGACAAATGGCCGGCCTTCGCGATGAAGACGGCCTGCGCCGAGGGCAAGCCCTCGGCCATGGCCGCGCTCTCGGCGGGCGGCGTCAGGACGTCCTCCGTGCCGCAGATCACCAGCGCGGGACACGTGATCCCGACGAGGTCGGGCGTGGAATCGGGCCGCGTTTTCATGGCCCGCACCGCGGAGGCGACCGCCTCGGGCGAGTTCCTGAGAATGATCGTCCGCACGGCGTCGGTGAGGTCGGGCTGTTCCTGCTGCGAGGTGGCGCCGAGGAGTTTGGGCAACATCTGGTCGGCGATGGCGCTGACACCCTCTGCAGTGACCTTGGCGATCATCGCGTCTCGCGCAGCCTGCCCCTGCTGCGAATCGGCCCCCGCCTTGGTATCGGCGAGCACGATGCCGTCCAGTCGTCCGGCCGCGGCCCGGGCGACGGCCAGAGTGATGTAGCCGCCCATCGACAGGCCGCCCACCACCGCGCGGTCCACATCGAGGTGATTCATCAACTGCAGTACGTCTGCCGCGTGCGTCGCCATCGTCGCGCTGTCGAGACCGACGTCCTGATACGCCTCACCCATGCCGCGAAATCCGCGGACGTCCGGGGCGACAAACCGCCAGCCCGGCGGCACGCGCGAGAGCTGCGGCAGCCACTGGTCGGCGCTGAGCGGAAACGCGTGAAGGAGGATACACGTCCGGCCGCTTCCGGTCTCGTGGTAACGGACCGTGCGGTCGAGCAGATGTGCGTACTTGGGCGACATGGGATTCCTTGGAAGATTGATTGCCGTTTATGATGGCCTACATGATGCGTCGTATTTGTCTCGCTTTACTCGTCGTCGGCTTCGTGTCGGCCTGTGCGGAAGATCCCAAAGAGGAAACCATGACTCCACCACCCACCAGTTCCGCTCCCACGCCCGGTCCCATTCCTGCGCCTGCTGATGTCGCCGCCGTGCCGGCTGACGCCACGGTCACCGCGTCCGGACTGGCGTCCAAAGTGCTGAAGCCGGGCACCGGGTCCCAGAAGCCTTCCGCCAGGTCGATGGTGCTTGTGCACTACACCGGATGGACCACGGACGGACAGATGTTCGACAGCTCCGTCGTCAGGAATGAGCCGATCGACTTCGGCCTCCACCAGGTGATCCCTGGATGGACGGAGGGGCTTCAGTTGATGGTGGTTGGCGAAAAACGCCGGTTGTGGATTCCGGCCAAACTGGCGTACGAGGGGATGCCCGGCAGGCCGCAAGGCATGCTCGTGTTTGACGTCGAGTTGCTCGACTTCAAGTAGGTCAGGAGACGAATGGTCCAGGGTCCTTCAGGGTGCAGGGTCCGCGGTTCAACAGGAATGCAGGGCAAAATCGGTGTCGCCGGTGTGCTGCTCGCGGCGATTGTCGCTGCCGCGGCGGCCATGGCTGCGCCGCAGAGCGGCGACGCGTACCTGCGATCAACGATTGGGCTCTCTGCCGGTGACGTCAAACGCGTCCACGCCGGGGAGCCGGTCGCGGCCTCGCTGGAGGGGCGCGAAGGACGGGAGATCGTCACCTTTGGCGCGGTGCGTATCGATCGCGCGCCCGATGACGTGCTGGAGAATCTGGGACGTATCGATGCGCTGCGCCAGGGCGCGTCTGTCCAGCAGCTCGGCATCCTGAGTTCGCCGCCGCATGCTGACGACCTGTCCTCGTTCACGCTGCATCCGAAGTCCGTCGCGAGTCTCAAGGATTGCCGCATCGGCGATTGCGGGGTGCAGTTGCCCGGCTGGGCGGTGGCGCGTTTTGCGCACGCCACCGATTCCGCCGTGCACACCATCGCGCGAACAGTCGCGCTCGAGATTGCCACCGCCTACCTCCGCGGTGGACACGCGGCCCTCGCCCCCTACGAAGACCGTCGTCCGGCCGTACCGCCTTCCGAGGAGTACGCCCGTGTGCTGGGCTCCGACCAATATCTGCCGGCACCACTCACGGCCCTGCGCCATTCGCTGAACGGTTTTCCGCATCGGCCGGCCCGCGGCGTGCGCGATCAATTGTTCTGGACTGTGGTGGACTTCGGGATGAAGCCCACATTTCGCCTGAATCATATGGCGATCGCGTCAGGCCCGGCGCTCGACGATCCCGCCGGCTCCATGACGGGCGCGGTCGCCACCCTTCAGCTGATGGCCACGCACTACTTCAGCTCCACGCTCGAGTGGCACTTTGTGCTGCGTGATCGAAATGATCCGTCACGCGCCTATCTGTATTACTTGGCTCGCTCTTGGGCACCAGGCATGACCGGCATTCGCGGACGCATCGCGCGCTTCACGGTCCGCAGTCGCGCGGAAGAGGGCATCAGCGCGTATCTGGGCGCCACCAAACAGCGCCTCGAAGCCGCGACGCTACCAGGCGCCGGGCGGTAAGCACCACCCGACGCCCTGTCGCAGTCCTACTGGGTGTTACAGACGGTCGGTCGCGGCCTTGGCCACGTTATGCGCACCGTTGCTGGCCGACTTGCGGACGTTTTCGTAGGTCTCCTGACCGCGCTGTGCGGCCACCTTCCCACGCTCCACCACGTCGTCGACCACATCGGACACCGTGTCGACGGCCGATGCATAGCCCTTTTCCGCGCTCTTGCGCAGCCGGCCGGTCGTTTCATAGAGCTGGTGCCGCAGTTCCGCACCCGCCTTCGGCGCCAGCAGCAGTGCCACCGCCGCGCCGGCGGCTGCGCCGCAGAGCAGACCCATCACAAAGCCACTGCCGTGGCTGTCATTGCCGATTGTGTTCACTTCACGCATCATTGCCTCCTTCATTCACGTACCTGGTTTCATCAAAATCACGCAGGAGGCGCCGCTCGCGCACTCTCCTGCCACTCGCACGAAACGCCGAGACGGCCGCCATCACACCTTGGGTGACGGCGTATCCCGGCATGACGGCGGCCTTCACCGACGAGGCCGCGCTGCTGATCCCGCCGGTGATGCCGTCCACGGTCTGTTCCACACGGTCGCCCACGTGGCGCACCCGCGCGACCTGCTCGTTGACGTTGTCGAGCACGCCATTGACGCGTCGCGTCAGGGGTTCGACATGCCGCTTCTCCAGATCCGCAAGCGTGCGGCTGGTCTGCGCGTAGAGGCGGTAGCCAAGGATGGCGAGCGTCGCCATCGCGAGGATCTGCACGATGGCGGCGACCGCCAGAATGGCCATCCACATGTTCAGCGTGTCAAATTGTTCGGCGTTCATCCTTACCTCAAGGCCAGCGTAGCGGTCCCTGAGTCGGGTGTCTGTGTCGTTCGCTACACCCTCAGCGGGGGGCGCTTATTTCACAGGGAGACACCGAGGCACGGAGATTTTTTCAACAGGGAGGCCATGGGGGCCATGGGGAAGAGACGACCGGGGTTGGACCAACCCCTCGCCCTCTCCGTGTCTCCGTGACTCCCTGTGAATTTCCTCGCTCAGCGCATGGCGTGTTCAAAATCGTCGCCGTGCTGGGCGCGCACCATCGCGTCACTTCGCTCGACCTGCCCGGCCTTCACCAGGCGCGCCAGGCACTCCTCAAGCGTAAACGACCCGTGTTTGCGGCTGATCGTGATCTCCTGATGGAGATGCTGCAGGGTGTTCCGGCGGATGTGTTGCCGGGCCCCATACCCGACGAGCAGCAACTGCGCGGCCGGCACCCGTCCGCCGCCAATGCGCGGCAACAACGTCTGCACATACACCGCCGAGAGAGCCGCGGCAATTTCCTGCCGAATGGTTGGCTGCCGCTCGGCGGGGAACGAATCCGTAAGGCGGGCGATGGTCGACGACATGTCGGTGGTGTGCAGAGTCGAAAACACGACGTGCCCGGTTTCCCCTGCCGCCAGTGCAATCCGCATCGTCTCCTGATCCCGCATTTCGCCAATCACGATGATGTCGGGAGCCTGACGCAGGGCCGACCTGAGCGCGGTCGGAAAGTCCGGCGCGTCGATGCCGACTTCGATCTGCTGGATCACGCTGCGTTGATTGGTGTGTTCAAACTCGATCGGATCCTCGATCGTGATGATGTGTTTGGCATCGCGACGATTGATCTCCTCGATCAACGCCGCCATGGTCGTCGACTTGCCCGATCCGGTCGCGCCACCGATGAGGACCAGTCCCTGCCCGATGCGAGTGAGGCCCTCCACACCAGGCGGCAGGTCGAGGGACGCCAGACGCGGAACCGTTCGGGGCAACATCCGGATGGCCGCCGCGGCGCGGGCGCGTTCCCGATGCAGATTCACGCGAAAGCGGCCGACGCCTGAGAGACGGATGGACGCATCCGCAATGCCGACGTCTCGGTAGGCGCGCTGCGCGTGTCCCACCAGGTGCGGGAGCACGAGTTGCTCGATGTCGTCGCCATCAAGGAGGGGCCCGTCCATACGGTGGATCTGCCCATGCACACGCATCGCCGGCGGCTCCCCCGCCAGCAGGAGCAGGTCGCTCGCCTCGCGGTCCGCCATCAGCCGCAGGAGCACTTCGAGTCCGCCGCCTGAGGTGCGCACCACCGTCCGGTTGAGGGCTTCCAGTTCGTCAGCCAGGCGGTCGAGGTCGTCAATCGGGTCAGACATGGAGGGGGGCAAGAAAGGCTAAAGGTTAAAGGGCACAGGCTAAAGGGACTGGCAGCGGATGTGTAAGAGAATAGCAGCGCCCGAGGAGGCCCCCATGTTCAGGTTGTCCACAGGTTTGACCACCGCTGCTGCTGCCGGCCATGCAGCTTCAGACGCCCGCCGCATGGAAATGGCGGACCGATTCGCCGGCCACGGTCTCGGATTCAGACAAGGATCTGTCGGCCGACACGTGGTTTTTTGTCGCGATGCCACCGGGGTGGCACATCACCTCATCGCTGGACGCGACGATGGTGCTCGCGCCGGTGCCCGTAAAAAAATAGCTACTCGGCCTTCAACGTCAACGCCGGGTCGGTGCGTGCCGCCCGGCGTGCGGGCAGGTCACTGGCGACAAACAACACGGCGGCGAGCAGCGCGGACAGTCCGACAAAACTCAACGGATCGGTCCCCTGAATTTCAATCAGCAGGCTCATGCTCTCCACAAGGGTGCCGATCCCAGCGGCGGCGGCCAGGCCAATCACCGTCCCGACCAGAACCAGCCACCCGGCTCGATGCAGGACCATCGATCGCACCTGCCGCGTGGTGGCGCCAAGTGCCATACGGATGGCGATCTCACGGGTGCGCTGCGCGACGAGAAACGCCGTGAGCCCATAAAGACCCAGCGCGGCAAGAAAAAGCCCGAGCACGCCGACACTTCCGGCGACCCATGCGGCGATCTTCTGCGGGACCAGGGCAAGGGCCGTCGCATCCTCAAGCGACTGCGACAAGATGACCGGCAGGCCGGGTTCTTCGGTGATGACGGCCTGGCGCACATCGGCCAGCGCGCGACGCCCGGGCTGATGTTTCACGTAGAGGGTCACACCGGACTGGGGCTGCTGCGCGTACGGCACATAGATGAATGTGCGTGGGGCTTCTCCCAAGTACCGGTACTTCGCGTCGCGCGCCACTCCGACGACCTCGATCGGACGGCCTTCCTCTTTCGAGTTGTCCGCCTGCCAGAATCGTTGACCGACCGCGGGCTGTCCTGGCCACGCGGCGTTCGCAAATGCCTCGTTCACGACGGCGACCAGTGGACGACCATCACGATCTGCATTGGTGAACGCCCGGCCAGCGACGATCGGCATGTCCAGCACGGAGAAGTAGTCGGGTGACACCGTGTCCCAATCGGACTCGTTCAACACCCTCAGCACCTGATCGTCCGCACCAGGCAGCCGCACCCAGCCCAGCCCCATCCCGCCGCCTTGCAGCGGAATCATCTTCGAGTGGGCGACGGCTTCCACGCCGCCCACCGTTTGCAGGCGAGCGACGACGCGCTCGATCAGGGAGACACCGGCCTGCCCCTCCGCTCTCGCCAGCGTGGTGTCCACCGAGACCACGTCCACTCGTTGAGTGGAAAATCCGGGATCAATCGACGCGGCCGCGAGCAGGCTTCGCACAAACAGCGCCGCCGTGATCACCATCGTCAGCGACAGCGCCACCTGCACGATCACCAGACCGTGACGGAGCCGCTGCCGGTCACGCGCCGTCGTCGACGCCTGACCATGGAGCGCCGATGCCAGGTCGGTGCGCAGTGCGTGACGCGCCGGCACGAGGCCGAAGATCAGGCCGGTCAACAGCGCCACGCCACCAGCGAACCCCATCGACCTGAGGTCGATGGCGAGATCAATCAACACGGGAAACGGCAGTGCCGGCACAAACGCGCGCAGGAGCGCCATGAGCCACATCGCCACCGGCGCCGCGACGAGCACAGCCAGACCAAACAGCATGACCGACTCCGTGGTGAGCTGAGCAATGAGGTGGCCGCGCGTGGCGCCGATCGCCAGACGAGTGGCGATCTCGCGGCGCCGAGCGGTCGCACGCGCCATCAGCATGCCAGCCACGTTGCTGCACGCGATCGCAAGCAACCCGGCCGTCAGCACAAACAACAGACCGATGAAGGCCTGGAACGGCAGGCGGACCATCGCGGGCAACCGGCCCGACGATGTGACGACGATGCCGTGACTGTCGGGCACTTGCGGGCTCGTCATCCGGAAATTGACCAGGAGGGTGTTGAGCTCAGTCTGCGCCGCCTCGGCAGACACGCCCGGCTTGAGTCGGCCAATGGCGGTGAGCCACACGGCCCGCGGGCTCTCCATCATGGTGGCGGCGTCAAATCCACGAATCGGTCCGGCCATCGACATGGGGATCCACACGTCGGTGCCAAACAGGGTGGTGCCTTCGAAGTCAGGGCCCGCCACGCCGACAACCGTGAACATCGTGTTGTTGATGCGCAGAGGCTGGGACAGCACGCCGGGGTCACTCTGAAAACGCTCACGCCACAGGCGATGGGTCAGCACCACGACGGGCCGGGCGTCAGGCGTGACATCTTCGGCTGCGGCAAAAAACCGGCCGAGCGCCGGCTGCGCCCCCAAGATTGCGAAATAACTCGCCGACACCAGCTGAACGAAGACGCGTTCGCTCGTTTCCCCTGTTGCGAGACTCACAGGCGTCGGATCAAACGTCGTGCCCGACATACCGGCAAGCGTCGTGGTGTGATCCCGAAGATGTCGGAAGACGGGATACGACATGTTGTCGCTGCCGGATCCGTTGGTGGAGCGGCCGATGTCGACCACGGCGGACGGATCGTGCACGCCGGGGCTGGCCTTGAAGAGGAGCGCGTCGGCCAGACCGAAGATCACGGTGGCCGCGGCCAGGCCGAGCGACAGGGATACGACCGATGTGACGGCAAACAGGGGGCTGCGTGCCAGCAATCGGAACGCATACCGGATGTCGGAGAGCAGCGTCAGTCGGAAGCGCGGAGATGAGGGCGGGGTGGACACGGGAGCTCCTGATGCATGACGTTCGGCGCTGCCAAACCACACGGCCTGAACAATGGTGACGATCCAGAAGGGAATGACGGCGAGCCACCCGCGGTGGCGCACCCGGGACAGATCGCGAAGAAACGTGTCGCGCATGTCGGCGGCAAAACGGGCGCGATACGACGACGGGTAGGCGCGGAGCAACACGTCGTAACACGCGCCGGCCAGGCGTGGTGTACGGGCGCCTGGCCTCATCCCTGCCTCCGCGGTGAGGGCTTGAGGTGTTTGAGGGCGGCCATCACACTCGCGAGATGGTCCCGTTCGAGTTCCAGGGCCTGGCGTCCACGAGGCGTCAGCCGGTAGTGGGTTCCGCGGCGCGAGTCCTCGACCTGCTTCGGCGCAGGTGCCTCGGCCACCAGTGCCTGAGCCATCAATGTCGACAGATGGCGATAAAACGAGCCGGTCAGCAGCGGGACACGTCCGCCGGATTGCTCACGGACCGCCTGCATGATGGCGTACCCGTGACTGTCGCCCTCGGCGAGCGCCAGCAGGATGTGAAAGACGGCGGGTTTGAGCGTCTGGGTCATGGTCATTTGGACATATCCACAATGGATATATACCCAAGACGCAGACGCCCCCCGTTCGGTTCACAGGGCCGCGTCACATATGATGCGCGCATGTTGGTGACACGCCCACTGCTGATGGTCGTTGCCCTCGCCCTGTCCCTCGGATTGAGTCAGGTGGAGGGCCTCCGCGTCGTGAGCTACAACATCAAACACGGGCGCGGCAACGACAACGTCGTTGACCTGGAACGGACGGCCCGGGTCCTTCGTGCTCTCTCCCCGGACATCGTCGGTCTGCAGGAGGTGGATGATCTTGCCACGCGCAGTGGCGGAGTGCCACAGGCCGATCGCCTCGGCCAACTCCTCGGTCTGCACCACGCGTTCGGACGATTCATGGACTTCCAGGGGGGCGCCTACGGCATGGCGATCCTGTCGCGCCATCCGATTGTGCGCACCGAGTCGGTGCGACTGCCCGACGGCAATGAACCACGCGTCGCGCTCGCCGTGGACGTGTTACTCCCGGGCGACCGCCGGATCACCATCGTCAACGTCCACTTTGACTGGGTGGGCGACGATGGGTTCCGGTTTGCGCAGGCGATGGCGCTGACAACGTACCTCGACGCGCTGAAGACGCCCTACGTGCTCCTCGGCGACTTCAACGACGAACCGGAGTCGCGCACGCTGGCGCTGTTCAAGCGTCGGGCGACCGAGGCGCGCAAACCCGAAGGGGATCGGCTCACGTTTTCATCGACCGAGCCGACCAAAGAAATTGACTTCATCTTCACGGCACCTGCGGCCGCGTGGCGTGCGCGCGAGGTGCGCGTGATTACGGAGCCGGTCGCATCCGATCACCGGCCCTTGCTGGCGGTGCTCGAACTTGCCCCGGGCCGATAACGAAGCACGGCCTGGCGGTCGACCTCCCGCGGCGTGAAGGCCACACGTTTCGTTTCGCCACGCGCAAACATCGCGGCCTGATCGGCGTGCCACGGTGAGTCCGGCTTCGCGCTCTGCCCGTACGCCAGCACCGAATACGCGCGCGGTTGCTCACCAAACTCGACGGCGAGGACCCATCCGTCGCCGGTATTGGCGACAAATTTTCCATCGTCGGCCCGACTGAAGCCGAGCACGCGGAAACACCCGAGGGCGCCTGGGCAACCGCCGACAGGCACGTCCACTGCGCCGCGCCGCACACGGTAGACGTCACCCCACGCCACATCAAGCGATCCATGACGACGCTGCGTTTCGTCTGCGGCCCAGGCCAACGCCTCAACGGCGCGTGGCAGGTCACCAAGGCCGTGGGGCGTGCGCACCGGATCGGTCTCCTGCCATCCCGTCGCGAACCGCTGCGCGTCCGTGCGCCCCTCTGAATAACGCGCCCAC
>Ga0163151_10005952_pt1 | contig 15194 bp, 9 predicted proteins | sample OliLakLV19MP5IB2_FD_145596 | JGI IMG/M metagenome (GOLD analysis project Ga0163151, IMG submission 145596) | Freshwater microbial mat bacterial communities from Lake Vanda, McMurdo Dry Valleys, Antarctica - Oligotrophic Lake LV.19.MP5.IB-2 | ecosystem: Environmental > Aquatic > Freshwater > Lake...
CGGCGTCGCGGTCGGGGAGAGTTGCGCTCCCCACCACAGTCCCGATGCGAAGGCCATCAGGCTCGCCAACGTCGGCAGCAGCGGGCTCCATCGGCGGCGGGTCTCGACGGGTGGCCGGGAATCGCGCGGTAATCTCTGCGGCTGCGCTTCGAGCCAACTTCGATAGCGTTCGACCACGACTTCCTGGCTGCCGAGGCGGCGACGAAGCGTCTTCCAACACCGCGGCGACAATCGGTCGAACTCGTGCGCGGTCGGATAGCGGTTGAGCGTCATCGCGGCGGCGTGGAACTCGGCGAACAGTTCGTCGTCCGAGTACACCGGCGGCAGCGGTTTGCGGTCTGGAAACCCGGCAGCGCGACGGAGGTTCGTCCAGTTGCCCCAGCGACTCGCCACCATGTAACGACTCACGCCGGTGGCACGGCGGAAGTCCCAGAGCGTGACATCGGCGTTCGCGTCCGCCACGACGCGGCGGAGTTCGGCGAGTAGGTCGGCGGCGGTGAGCATGGCGGGATGTCCGTTGTCATTGGTCGCTGGGAAGAGTCATTCGCGATGGCAATTGCTCTTTTCGGCGTCAGGATTGCGGGTCATCGGTCGATGCTTCTGTCCCGGAGGGACTGCAGCCATTAGCCGGGGGTGGAGCGCCGCGACACTCCCGGAAGCGGATGCGAATCACAGGTTGACCCCGGAGGGGTCGCAGCATCGGGAAGTGCTGCGACCCCTCCGGGGTCGGCGTCAGCGCTCGTCGTCAACCGGGGGTATCGCGGCGCTCAACCCCCGGCTAATGGCTGCGAACCCTCCGGGTTCATGGCAACGGTCGATCGCGACAGAAGTCACCGGTGGACGACGCGGTGATTCGTGTCTGACACTGCGCTCTCGGCACTGGGCGGCTATTCGCGACGTGCCTTCACCCTATGGGGAAATGTTGCGCGGATTTTTCGGCGGGGGTGTTTGATTGGCCAGATAGCCCCCCCCGGTCTCCCGACCGGGGGGGGCTATCTGGGGAGACATTCGCGGTATGGGGCAATGTCGGCCGGTGTTGCAAGTCGCGCGACGGGGAACACGGATAGGACTTTCGCACGGCCGACACGGCCGTGGCACACGGACTTGCAGGGACCACCCGCCACTCGTGCGGAGTCAACCTCCATTGCTTCCCGCGGATTCGCGGGGTAGCGTGCAGTGACGTTCACCTCTCCTCGCACACCGTTTCCGCGTGTTGGACGTCGGCCATGTCCGAACCGATTCTGCGTCTGTTTCTGTCGACCGTATCGTCCGAGTTCGGGGAGTTCCGCCAGAAACTAGCCGGTTATTTGAGTTGCCCGCACCGCGGGATCGTGATTCAGGAGGGCTTGTCGTCGCGAGGCACACCGACGCTGATGGTGCTCGACGATCACATTCGGGAATCCGATGTCGTCGTCCACGTGATAGGCGATCTGACGGGAGGTGTTCCCGTGCCAGCGAGTGTCGATGCACTAAAGCTGCGTTATCCCGATCTCGCCAAGCCGTTGCCCTGTCTGGCCGCTTTGCTTCAACAACCCGATCCCGGTCTGTCATATACGCAGTGGGAAGCGTATTTGGCGCTCTATCATCGGAAAAGATTGTTCCGCGCTGTGCCAGCGACCGACGCGCCGCGCGAAGCCCGCTATGAGACGTTGAAAGGGGACCAGTTCGATGAATTCGAACGACAGCGCGCGGTGCAGCAGCAACACCTCGACCGGCTGAAATCGCTCGATGCCTGGCCCGAACCGGAAGTCGCCTTCTCCACCGTCGAGCAGTTCGCCATCGGGATCAACAAGATCCTCAATGCGGTCTACGGCGGGGCGGTTCATGAGCCGCCGCGGGCGCTGCCGTTCCCCACGCTGGGGGAACTGTTCATCGGCCGCGAGCCGTTTCTGAAAGATCTACGGCAGCGGTTTCTGGCGGCCCGCACTCAGGGACGCTGGCCCAACCAGCTCATTCACGGCCTGGGGGGCGTCGGCAAGACGCGGACCGCCGTGGAGTACGCCAACCGCTTCCAGGGCGATTACACCGCGATCCTGTTCATCAACGGCGAATCGCCCGAATCGTTGCAGCGCGAGCTGGCCCGGCTGGCGGGGGTGCTCAAGCTGTCGTTGCCGCTGGACACGAAAGACCCCGACCGTGCGTCCGCCGTCCTCGACTGGCTCGCAGGACATCCCGGCTGGCTGCTGATTGTGGACAACGTCGACGACCGGGCCGCGTGCGACGCCGTCGCCGCATTGCTCGGCCAGTGGCATCAGGGGCACGTGTTGATCACCGGTTACTGGAGCCATTGGCCGGACGACGTCGAACCGCTCGATCTCCGCGTGCTCGCCCCGGAGTACGCCGTGCGGTTGCTCCTGCAAGCCACCGCCGGCAAACGGGTCGAGACGGACGACGACCAGTCCGCCGCCCGTGCGTTGGCCGACGACCTGGGTCGGTTGTGCCTCGCGCTGTCGCAGGCGGCGGCGTACATCGCCGAGGTGCGGATCACGCTGGCCGAGTACCGCACGCGGTGGGAGACGAACCGGAAGAACGTCCGGGCGTGGTCAGACAGGGTGCTGATGCGGTACCACGAGGAGAAGACTGTCTCGTTGTCGGTCGCGACGACGTGGCAGACGACGTTCGACCGACTGACCCCGGCGGCCCGAGGCCTGTTGCAGATGCTGTCGTGGCTGGCCCCCGACCCGTTGCCGCGTCTGCTGTTCGAGACGCCGGTGTGCGAGGAGCAGTTGCGGCTCGTGTCCGGCGATCCCGCTGCCGATGTCGAAGCCGCGTTGGCGGAACTCCGCCGCTACTCGCTGCTGCAACGCCCGGAAGACCCCAGCGACGATGCGCCGGGGGAAGTGCATCGTCTCGTGCAACTGATCACTCGCGACCGGCAGACGGAGAAACAATCTGCTGCGTTGATGGCTATGCTGGCGGTGGTGGACGCGGCCATCACCGGAGATCCATGCGATGTTCGCACTTGGCCCGTGTGGCGACGGATGCAATCTCACGTCGCCTTAGTCATAGAGGCCGCCGATGCGGCAGCAATCACGACCCCGTCCAGCCGATTGATGAATCAATATGGGTTGTACCTCAGGGCAACCAATCGACTGGCTGATGCCGAGCCGCTGATGCGCCGCGCATTGGCAATCGACGAGGCGTCGTACGGGCCGGACCATCCCAACGTCGCCATTCGGCTCAACAATCTGGCGCTGTTGCTGCAGGACACGAACCGGCTGGGGGAGGCCGAGCCGCTGATGCGCCGCGTATTGGCAATCGACGAGGCGTCGTATGGGCCGGACCATCCCAGCGTCGCCACCGGTCTCAACAATCTGGCGTCGTTACTGAAGGACACGAACCGGCTGGGGGAGGCCGAGCCGCTGATGCGCCGCGTATTGGCAATCGACGAGGCGTCGCATGGGCCGGACCATTCCAGCGTCGCCACCGGTCTCAACAATCTGGCGTCGTTGCTGAAGGTCACAGACCGGCTAGAGGAGGCCGAGCCGCTAATGCGCCGTGCGCTGGTGATCGACGAGGCGTCGTACGGGCCGGACCATCCCAACGTCGCCATTCGGCTGACTAATCTGGCACAGTTACTGCAGGATACTAACCGGCTGGGGGAGGCCGAGCCGCTCGATCGACGTGCGCTGACGATTGACGAGGCGTCGTACGGGCCTGACCATCCCAACGTCGCCATTCGGCTGACTAATCTGGCACAGTTACTGCAGGATACGAACCGGCTGGGGGAGGCCGAGCCGCTGATGCGCCGCGCGCTAGCGATTGGCGAGGCATCGTACGGGCCGGATCATCCCAGCGTCGCCATCCGGCTCAACAATCTGGCGTCATTGTTGTATGACACGAACCGGCTAGGGGAAGCGGAGCCGCTGATGCGCCGCGCGGTCGAAATTCTTTTGACGTTCACGCGAAAGACCGGCCACCGGCATCCGAACCTGTCGACCGACCTAAAGAACTACCGTATATTGCTCGCGGCGATGGGTCGCAGCGACGCGGAGATTGAGCAGACGTTGCAGGAAATGTCCGCGGCCTACGGCGTGACGCTGGAGTGACAGGGTTGCGTGCCGCGGTCATCTGCGCTCCACCCCGCGCTCCCCTTCGCAAAGCCTCCGGGTCGCGGCTAACGGGGCTCGTCTATTTGGCGACGAACGTCCGTTGGCTGATCGCGTCCGCCTTGGGAAAATCGGCGGGAATCGGCTGCGTCACCTGACCCGTCGCGGCCCATTCGGTGCCGCGCTGGATGGTGGCGATGAAGCCCACGCATTCCTGCGAGTCGTTGCCGTGGCCCATCGGGGTGTGGAAGACGCGGCCTTTGCCGTAGGTCACCGTGAACAGCATCGGCTCGTGCCGGCCGCTGCCGCCCTTTTCGGGATCGGCGAAGGCGGTGGCGAGGAGTTGCACGTTGGTCGCCGGGCCGCGGAGCTTATCGTAGAGCTCGTCTTTGACGTGCATCCATTCTTTCGGCATCCCCTTGGTGATGGGATGCTCGCGGTCGCGGACGACGACGGCGAACGGATGCTGTGCCCCGTGGTGACCGCCGGCGCCGGGGGAAGTGTCGCGGACGATGGTGCCGTCTTCTTTCGTGTAGAGGTACGGGCCGCTCTTTTCATTGCGTCCGCCCCAGCCGCCGACGCCGATCATTTCGTTGTACGCGGTCCAGTTGGGGAACGAGTTGTCGGCGGCGTGAACGCAGACGAAGCCGCCGCCGGTCTTGACGAACTGCTCGAACGCCTGCTCCGTCTCCTTCGGCCAGTCGGCGCCGTTGTAGTTGGACAGGACGACGCGGTACTTGGCGAACTCCGGCTTGAACTTCGAGTCGATCCCGTTCGGAGCGGTGGTCGCGACGTCGACGGTGAACAGCCCCGTTTGCTCCAGGTATTGCTTCATCATCGGCGTCGTCTGCGGCCAGTTCTTGTGATTGTTCTGGCCGTCGACGATGAGGACTTTGATGGGGTCGGCAGCGGACGCGGTGAGCGCCGTCAGTCCGAGCAACGCGGTGAGGAGGTAGGGACGCATGGTGTGGCTCCGGGAGAAGGTGATCGGTGATAGGTGATGGGCAGAGGAAGAATTCGGATCTTCCCCTTCTGCCCACCACCTATCACCTACCACCGATCACCTGCGAAAATCAACCGAGCCGCGGCAGCAGCTTATCGGTGACGAGGCGGCCGATGTTGAGCGACGCGGTCGCCGCGGGGGACGGGGCGTTGCAGACGTTGACGACGAGGTCGCTTTCGAGGATCAGGAAATCGTCGACCAGCTCGCCGTCGGGCAACAGCGCCTGAGCGCGCACGCCGGCGGGGGCGGGGACGAGGTCCGCCGATTTGATCTCCGGCACCAGCCGTTGCAGGGCGGCGACGAACGCGGCCTTGCTGAACGACCGCCACATCTCGTTGAATCCCGCCCGCCAGTGCTTCCACGCGAGGCGAATGAACCCGGAGTACGTGACGGCCTCGATGAAGTCGTACAGATTGAAACTCAGCCGGTAATAGCCTTCGCGCGCGAAGGCCAGCACGGCGTTGGGACCGCATTCGACGCCGCCGTGAATCATCCGCGTGAAATGCACGCCCAGGAACGGGAAGTTCGGATCGGGCACCGGGTAGATCAGCCCGCGGCACAGATGGTGGACTGACGGCTTGAGTTCGTAATACTCGCCGCGGAACGGCACGATCTGCGCGACCGGCGTCTGGCCCGACAGCCGAGTCAGGCGGTCGCTTTGCAAGCCGGCGCAGGTGGCGACGAAACGGGCTTCGACTTCGCCGGCGGTGCTTTCGACGATCATCCGGCCGTTGCGACGGAACATGCTGGAGACGCGGGCCTGCGTGAGGACGGTGCCGCCGCGATCCTGAATGCACTTCGCGAGGCGGTCGCAGACCTGGCGGTAGTCGATGATGCCGGCCTCGGAGACGTGAATCGCCTGCACTCCCTGGGCATGCGGCTCCAGCTCCTTGAGCCGGGCGGCGTCGATCATTTCACAGCGGACGCCGTTGGCCTGGCCGCGGTCGTAAATGCGCTGGAGTTGCGGCAACTCCTTTTCATTGATAGCGACGATCACCTTGCCGCAGAGGTTGTAGGGAATCCCTTCGCGGTCGCAGAACTCCTGCATCGCGAGTTTGCCGAGGCGACAGTTTTCCGCCCGCAGCGAGCCGGGCTTGTAGTAGATGCCGCTGTGCAGCACGCCGGAGTTGTGACCAGTCTGATGGGCGGCAACTTCGCGTTCTTTTTCGAGGACCACCACCTGCGTGCCGGGGCGGCGTTCGAGGAGTTGGTACGCCGTCGCGAGGCCGACAATGCCTCCGCCGACAATCGCGACATCAGACACAGGCATTGCAGGTTCGACCTTGTGGAAGTCTTGGGTTTCGTGTGCCACGGCCATGTCGGCCGTGCCGGAGCAGTATAGTCGGCCGTATAGGCTGGGTCGAAGGGGTTCGGAAGGTTTGTCTGTCAGGACGGATCGAGTGTGCTTCCCGATTCGGACAGTTCTTCTTCCGGCCCCCTCGCCCCCGCTTCGGGGGAGAGGGTCGGGGTGAGGGGGCCGAGTGCTCCCTGCCGCTTCCCATACCAACCCGAAGCGTCAGCGAGGACCAGGCGAGCGCCAGCGAGGCGACCGGGAGCGCTCAACGCATCGGTCGGTACTTCCTCGCGTTGCGAAGCGCTCGGCCCCCTCACCCTAACCCTCTCCCCCGATGCGGGGGAGAGGGGACCGGAACGGAGCGGCTGCAATAACAGCGAGAGTTGCAAAGTGACCCGGACGCTTAAAGCGTCCGGGTCACTTTCCGCGTGAGATTCCAGCAAAATGGGGCTCGGCGGGGAAAATCCTCTTGAAGTTCTGCGGTCCGTCTCCGTACCCTGACGGAACCTGTCCGACCGGCGCTCGTCCGGGCTTTCGCCGAGAACACGCTTTCGGTGCTGTCGAATCGTCGAGAACATTTCGATTGCGGATGCGGAGATTGCACGTCGGGCCTGACTCACCCCCACTCGCAGGAGCCGCCCATGTCCACGGTCTACGAACTCCTCGGCAGCAAGGCCCACGGCCTGCACACGGTCCCGGAAACGATGACCGTGCTCGACGCCGCGCGGGAGATGCAGCGCCGCGCCATTGGGGCGGTGGTGGTCACGGCGGGCGACCGCGTCGCGGGGATCTTCACGGAACGCGACGTCGTCCGCCGGGTGGTGGCTCAGGAAAAGAACCCGGTCACGGTGCTGTTGCGCGACGTGATGACGCGCGATCTCACCTGTGCGACGCCGGCGACCACGCTCGACGAGGCCCGCACGATCATGATGGAGTTGCACATCCGGTATCTGCCCGTGATGGACAACGACGGCCGCTCGCTGGGGATGATCTCGATCGGCGACCTCAACGCGCAGATGTGCCACGACCAGGAAGCCACGATCGGCAGCCTGTACGAGTACCTCTACGGGCGGACGTGAGCGAGGCCGACTCGTGGTCCGACCGATGGATGTCGATCGTTTCTGTTAGCCGCGACCCGGAGGCTTTGCGCAGGGGAGCGCGGTGTGGAGCGCACATGACGTGTTGTGCGTCCCGCGCAGCGCTCCCCTGCGCAAAGCCTCCGGGTCGCGGCTAACTAATCGGTGTTGCGCGTCCCGCATCACCGCCGATTCGCCGGTTCCAGCGCGGACACCGGCCCCGACGCTTCCGTCGTGTCGATACCGGGCAGACGCGGTGCGGTCGGGTCGCCGCTCGCCGGTTTGGCGATGGTCACCACGCCCGGTGCGAGCAGCGCCGGCGCCGCGGCCGGTGTTTCAGTCTTCACCGTCCCCGGCACGGTCGGCGTGACGGCCGCCGTTGCCGGCACTTGGGCGACTTCCGTGGGCGCTGCCGGCGGGCGGACCCGGGTGCGGTAGTTCATCAGCGCGTTGAGCGAGTGATACAGCGGACCCGGATCGGGCGAGGCCTGCTTCGTCTGAATCAACTCCCACGACAGAATGTTCACCGCATTGCGGACCCATTGTTCCTTGAGCCGCTGCTCCGGCAGCCCGATCGACAGGAACTCCATCGTGTGGCCCGTGGTGTTGAACCGCGAATTCATGTCCGTTGTATGACCCGGCCCCTTGTAGAAGTCCGACGAGAACGACCCGTCGCGGTTCTGCATCGTCCGGGCGTACTCCGTATACATCTTGATCTTCTGATCCGCTTCCAGCCAGACGCCCCGCAGAGGCAGGCCGGTCTTGAGGTACTTGTCGCGGGCCCGGCAGAGCACGAACAAGTTGTGATTGCCGCCGCAGGGCCGCGTCGGCGTGTGGGCGGCGACTTCCAGTTGCACGAGCCGCTCGATGCTCCACGATTCCCCGGACTGGCTCACCCATTGCTTGTCCACGGGCATGTAATTGATGAGCGCCCACAACACCCATGTGGTTTCCTCGCGGGGATTGAATTCCATCATGGTGGTCTGCAGCATGTCGGCGATGGTGACGTCGCGCGTGCCGACCTTGAACTTGAAGTCCGTCGGCAGGTGCGATTCGGAGAGCAGCGCCAGCGACTGAAACTGATGTCCCTCGAACGCCTTCGGGACGCCGGAGTACGGATGGAACTTCGCTCCGTGCGGCGTCACCACAATCCAGGGAAGGTTGTGATAGCGGGCATCGGCGGTGGCGATCCAGTCGATCGCGGGCATGCGCTTGTCGCCGACCTGCAGCGTGAAGCCCTGCCGGTAGGCCACGATCCCGTGGAAGATCTGCCACGGGCTGTTGTAGTTGGCTCGCAGATAGCGATGGCTGTTGACCTCGATCGCCTTGTCGATCTGGTCCAGCAGCGGATCGGCCGGAGCCGCCACGGGCGCCGGGCTGGTGGTCGTCGTTGCCGCGGCCGTCTGTTGAGTCGTTTGGTTCGGCGATGCGACGGTGGCCGCAGCGTTCTGGGCCCAAATTGCGCTCAGCGGAGTCAACACCATCAAACCGGCAAGCCATCCTCGCAGGCGGGTCAGCGATCCAAACTGCATCACGCGGTGCCTTCCTCTACAGCTGTTCAACGAGTGGTCAAAGTGCCGGCCCGGCACTGGGATTATCGGTCATCGAGCCGGCCAACTTCGCCCCGGTGTCAGCCAACGCCGCGACCCCGTCCGGCTCGGCTCCGTCCGAGGGATCCCGAAAGTTATTTCGGATCAAGAACTGCGGCCGCGTCAATGACGCTGTGACTGGCAGGCAGACTTTGCCGGTCCTCAAAGTCCCCGCAGTTTAGCGGGATCACTGCCGGATTGTTCTGATCGTTAGTTCATGGATGACCCGGTTATTCCGACGAAGCGTCCCGCGTGGAAACCGTTCCGTGGTCAGAACCGGCCGATTGATAGGGTTTTACGGTGATTTCGCGACGCCGGCCCAGACGTTCGATCACGAGATTCACAGTTTGAGCGGATTGCGCGAGCGCCTCCCAAGCCGTCTGCGAAGCGACGTGGCCGTCCAGCTCGACGACGATGTCGCCCGGCATCAGCCCCGCAGTTTCAGCCGGTGAGGTTTCCACCACATTGGACACCACGAGGCAGCCCGGCAGCGCGGGGTCGATGCCTCCTGTCGCGCCCCAGCGGACCGGCTCGCCGATGAGCCGCAGCGCCGCGGCCCGCGGCGCGGGTTCGCCCGGACGCTGCCAGGTGATGGCCGTCTCCATGGGCGACTCCGTGATCTCCGCCCGCAACTCGGCGAGCGTCGCCGAGTTCCAGCGACCGAATTGCAACAGCCTGTCGCCCGGCAACAGGCCGGAGAGCGCGGCGGGGTAACCCGGCACCACCTGGGCCACCTCGACGATTCCTTCTTTGAGCCGATCCGGTCGCCAGGTGAACCCGAACCGCACCGGGGGAGCCGTGCGCTCGTCGGTCTTGGCCGTAGTGGGAATTCGTTCGTGGAAGGCTTCACGCCGGAACACGGGGAGCGATTCGGCATTGGCTGCATGAGTGACGATCTGCGCGGCGACGCGCGCAATCTGCCGGAGACCCGTCCAGTTCAGCCGTTCGACGTCGTCCGTCGGCCGGTGATAATCCTCGTGCTTGCCGGTGTCGAAATGCAGCACGGGAACGCGGGCGGCATAGAACGATTGATGATCGCTGTCCGGCGTCACCACCGCTCCGAATTGAAACGGGATTTGTTCCGCGGCATTGGCCGCCGACAGCGCCGTTCGCAATCCCGCGGCGGACCGCCAGCCCATAACCTGCACCCCCTCATCGCGAAGCCGGCCGATCATGTCCAGATTCAGCGCGAACTTGACAGTAGTCGCCACGTTCGGCGTAGTCGCCACCCAGTGTTGACTCCCGAGCAGCGCGACTTCTTCACCGTCCCAGAATCCAAAGACGATGGAGCGTGCAGGCGGCGTGTCTAATTTGACTACCGCCTCCGCGATTTCCAGCAACGCCGCAACGCCACTGGCGTTGTCGTCGGCCCCATTATGGATCACCCCCAACGGGCCGAAGCTGTTGGACGCCGTGCCGTAGCCGACGTGGTCGTAGTGCGCGCCGATGACGATGACTTCGTCGCACAGCGCGGGATCACTCCCCGTCAACCGGGCGACGACGTTCGTGTACCGATTGCCAAAGGGCTGTCGAAAATCGTTGCCGCCCCCCGCGGGAGACAGCCCGACCTTCCGCAGATCCGCGGCAAGGTACGCCGCGGCCGCCTGGCTGCCGCGCGTCCCCGACTGCCGGCCTTCGAGCGTGTCGGACGCCAGAAACGACGCATGCCGCTTGAGGTCGGCGACGTCGATCCGATCGAGCCAAGCGGAATGCGGCTCCGCGGCTTCGACGAGAAGACACGGGAGCATGGCGACCACGGCCACAACCAGTCGGAACGGGTGCGACGATGCGCGGTCAAGAAGGGCGCTGATTCTTGGCCCCCTCTCCCCCGTCTTCGGGGGAGAGGGTCGGGGTGAGGGGGCGGACGCTTCACAGTGCGATCGAAGGCATTTCTGAGGACGGGCGTGGTAGCGAGCGCTCGGCCCCCTCACCCTAACCCTCTCCCCCGAAGACGGGGGCGAGGGGACCGGATCAGAGAGCCGGCCCTCAGTTTCTTGCAATCGAAGCCATGGCATGACACGCTCTCAAGACAGGGTTTCCCTGTGCATCGGCAAACCGACGAAGTCTCGGAGAGCACGAGCTTCTGCGGCCGGACAACACGCGAACTCTACCCGATCCAGAGAGGGGAGCGAAGAGAGCGCGTTTCAGAACGAAGTGTCCTTTACGCCGAAGGCGTTCCCTATCACAGCCCAGGGTCGCGAGTCTGCGAGCGCACCCTGGGTGGAAGTCGATGATGAAATCCCTACCCTGAAAGGGTTTCATCACGGTTTGAGGCCGACGACGATGCGACCCTTTCAGGGTCGATTAGCCGTGATTGCCGTTTTCCCAGGGTGCGCTCGCAGACTCGCGACCCTGGGCTGTGCGATCTAACGCCTTCGGCGTACTCGACATGGCCGTCATCCTCCGTCACCAAGGAATGCTCCCGCCGCACATCCGCTACAGCCGTTGCAGCCCGATGCGGGACTGAACGGCCTGAAGCAGCCCTCGGGGCGACAGCCGATTTCCCTGTGTCTGGAGGAAATTCCCGCCGACAAACCGGCTTGCCACGTCCGCCCCCTCGTGGGAGACTACAAAGGCACCTGTCGTCACCGAATCTGTTCCCACGGCAATCGTCCGTGAGGGAGTGCCGTATGCGCTGGTCGTTCGTCGCCTTGATGACCGTGGCCGCCTGGGGAATCTCGTCCGCGGTGTCCGCGGTGTCTGCGCAGGGGCTCGTCATGCGGCTACCCGCGGACGGCACGTGGGTCCGCTACGAAGGCACCTTCACGCAGACGGAAATCCGGCCCGATTCCGCACTCGGCAAACTCGAAATCCCGCCGTGGCGCGAACAGGTGACCGTGAAGTCCGTCGGCACCGCGATGGCCGAGTACCGCGGCGAAACCGTGCCGTGCCGCTGGATTGAGATCAAAGTCGAACGGGGTCGCGAAGCGGACGGTAAGATCAACGTCGGTCTGACGGGGCTGGAGATCTACAAGGTGCTGGTCCCCGAAGCGGCCGTCCTCGCCGACCCGGTTGTCGAACCCGGCGTGCCGATCGGTTATTTGCCGATCATCAAGGGTGCCCGGCAACTCGGCCAAGGGGAACCGAAGCCGCTCGCCGAACCCGCGCTCAAGCTGTACCCGCTGGCCCTCTTGTTCGCGTACTGCCGCGATTTCAAGGTGGAAGAGCAGAACGTGGACCCGATGGTCGGCCTCGGTGCGGTGTCGACCAACCGGCTGGTCGGGACATCGATCATTGAGCGCGATTCCAGCCAGACCAAACTGGAAGCCCAGGTGTGGGTCGGGGCCGACGTGCCGTTCGGCGTCGCCGCGTGGACGGCGAAGATCACGCGGTCGATCAAAGACGCCCAGCAACCGCGCGACGCCTTCAAGCCGCTGACGGAAGTGGTGGTCGATCTCAAAGCCCGCGAAACCGGTGCGGATGCGCAGAGCGAAGTGCAGTTCGAGTAGCCGTTAGCCGCGACCCGGAGGCTTTGCGCAGGGGAGCGCGGTGTGGAGCGCACATGACGTGTTGTGCGCCCTGCGCAAAGCCTCCGGGTTGCGGCTAACAGACGCGGTTTCGCGCTTGCTTGAGGGTTCGCGGCGCGCACTCTATAATCTGTTCGCCCACGGGCTGAACTTGCGTCCCGGCTGACGGTGTCGGCCGGCGTCCGTCGGGCAGGGGCCTTGCCCCGATCGTTCCGTCTGCCAAGGAGAATGGAGAACGTGGCTCCAGTTCGCGTCGCAATCAATGGTTTTGGCCGCATCGGCCGCGTGGCGTTTCGCGCCATGGCCGCCCGGTCCAGTGAATTCGAGATCGTCGCCATCAACGACCTCGGCAAGCCGGATGCTCTCGCCACGCTGCTCAAATACGACAGCATCCACGGCCGCTTCAATGGGACGGTGACCCACGAGGGGGACAACCTCGTCGTCAACGGCAAGAAGGTCAAAGTCTGTGCGGAGAAGGATCCCCGCAGCCTGCCGTGGAAGGCGCTCGGCGTCGAAATCGCCCTGGAATCGACCGGGTTCTTCACCGGCCGCGCCAAAGACGGCAAGCCGGGCTACGACAGCCACATCGAAGCGGGCGCCCGCAAGGTGATTCTGTCGGCTCCGGCGAAGGACAAGCCGGACATGACCGTGGTCATGGGGGTCAACTGCGACCTGCTGACCAACGAGCACAAGACGATCTCCAACGCCAGTTGCACCACCAACTGCCTGGCCCCGGTGGCGAAGGTGTTGCATGAGAACTTCGGCATTGCCCGCGGTTTGGTGACCACCTGCCACGCCTACACCAACGACCAGCGCGTGTTAGACCAGTTGCACGACAACATCTATCGCTCGCGGGCCGCGGCGATCAACATCATCCCGACCACCACCGGTGCCGCGAAGGCCGTGGGGGAAGTGCTGCCGGCCCTGAACGGCAAGCTGACGGGCATCTCGCTTCGCGTGCCGGTCCCGTGCGGCAGCATCGTCGACCTGGTCGTCGATCTGGAGAAGGACGTCACCGTCGAAGACATCAACGGGGCGATGAAAGCCGCGTCCGAAGGCCCGCTCAAGGGGATCCTCGAATACTGCGTCGACCCGATCGTCTCCAGCGACATCATCGGCAACCCGCACAGCTCGATCTTCCACGCCGAATGGACAATGGTCCTGCAGAAGCGGATGGTCAAAATCCTGAGCTGGTACGACAACGAATTCGGCTACTCGAGCCGCACCGCCGACCTGATCGCGAAGGTCGCGAAGTTGGGTTGAGATGATGGTTGAGAGTTGAGAGTCAGAAGCCGCGGGGTCCCACCCCCGCGGATCTTCTCGAAAGAATGGGAATCAGTCACCCCGGTTGCCCGTGCGGCCGGGGTGATGTTGCTACACAGCCCGGAGCGCAAGCGACGGAGTCCAGAAATTTGCTTTCACGCCGTCGCTTGCGCTCCGGGCTGTGAAAAACACCCTCACCCCCGGCCCCTCTCCCACCGAAGCGGCGGGCGAGGGGAGAAAGAGAATCGACCGTCATGTCATCCCGTCCGCTGCCTGCGAAGCCGCCGGTCATGGCGCCGTCGATGCTGAAGTGCGACTTCGCCGATCTCGCCGACGAAGTCCGCCGGCTGGAAGCGGCCGATGCGGCGATGCTGCATTGGGACGTGATGGACGGCGGGTTCGTGCCGAATCTGTCGTATGGGGCGATGGTCATCGCCAGCGTCCGTCCGCGGACGGAATTGTTCTTTGAAGCGCACCTAATGATCGCCGACCCGGCGAAGTATTTGGACGACTACATCAACGCCGGTTGCGATGCGATCACGTTCCATATCGAAGCCGTTCCCGAGCCGCAGCCGCTGATCGACCGGATTCACGCGCAGGGTCTTAAAGCGGGGATCGCGATCAATCCCAAGACGCCGGTGAACAGCATTCGCGGCGTCCTGTCGCAGTGCGATCTGGTGCTGGTGATGAGCGTCGAGCCGGGCTTCGGCGGACAAAAGTTCATGCCGGAAGTGCTGCCCAAGGTCCAGGAACTGCGGTCGCTGGTCCGGCCGGGGACGGCGATCTCCATCGACGGCGGCATCGGTCCCGACACCATCGCCGAAGCCGCAGCCGCCGGGGCGACGTGGTTCGTCGCGGGCAGTTCCATTTTCGATCAACCAGACTACGCCGCGGCGATGCGGACAATGGGATCGCTCGCCGAACCGCACATCCGTTAGCATCCGAAACAGCACTGGGGAAAGACAGTTTTAACCACGAAACACACGAAATGACACGAAATGGAAAGCATGATCTCTACGCTTCAAGAGATCGCAGAAGAGCGGATGCCTGAGTATTGAACAAATCTCTTTTCGTGATTTTTCGTGTGTTTCGTGGTTAAACGCATTTTGACAAAGGGTCGGGGATGAGCGCCGGATCGACCTCCGAGACTGACGACGGCGGAGCCGGGCCGAAGAAGCGCGGCGTGCCCGAAGGGCTGTGGATTCGCTGCGATGCCTGCAAGAACACCGTGTTCCGGGGACAGGTCGAAAAGAACCTGTATCTCTGCCCGGACTGCGATCACCATTTCTATGTTCCCGGCGCTGTCCGCATTGAACAACTTCTCGATGCGGACAGCTTCGAGGAATGGTGGCCGGACATGTCGCCGGTCGATCCGCTCGGCTTCGTCGATTCGCGGCCGTACAAGGACCGGCTGGTCGCCGAGCAGAAAAAAACCGGGCTGCGCGAAGCGTGC
>Ga0163151_10005953_pt1 | contig 15193 bp, 9 predicted proteins | sample OliLakLV19MP5IB2_FD_145596 | JGI IMG/M metagenome (GOLD analysis project Ga0163151, IMG submission 145596) | Freshwater microbial mat bacterial communities from Lake Vanda, McMurdo Dry Valleys, Antarctica - Oligotrophic Lake LV.19.MP5.IB-2 | ecosystem: Environmental > Aquatic > Freshwater > Lake...
TAGGCAGTACGCCGTATGATATGGCCCGCGATCCCGCGAAGTACCCGTTGGAGAAAATCGTGGCGACCGCCGACCTGGCCTCGCGGCTCGAGCCCAGTGCGGTGCCGCAACTTGAGAAACTCATGTCGGATTCCGATAGCGCCGTTCGCTATTGGGCGGCCCTCGGTTTCCTGATGCGCGGCAAAGAGGGCGTCACCCGCGGCACGCCGAGCCTGCGCGCCGCGCTCAAGGACTCTTCGCCCGAAGTGCGGATCGTCGCCGCTCAAGCGCTCGCCGGCTACGGTGCTCCGGCGGACCTCACTCCCTCGCTCGCGGTGCTGCGGGAACTGGCTCCTCCGGCAAAGAACGGGATCCTCGTCGCCATGTCGGCCCTCAGTGCGATCGAAGCCCTGGGGAACAAAGCCGCGTCATTGCATGACCTCGTGCGCACGATGAGCCCCACCGGGCCCTCTCCCGACGATCGGTTCAACCCCTACGTGCCCCGACTGATCGCGAACATCGCGCCGCCACCCGCGGGCTCCGCCGCTCCGGCTCAGAAGGCGAAAAAGGGGAAGAAGCAGACCGGCGAAGAGTAACGTTCGCCCGTGTGACACAGTTATTCCTGTCAGTCGCTTTTAAAAACCTCCAGGCAGGAATGCCTGTATCACTCCGATCCCATGAAGTTCCTCTCTCTTTTCGCCGGGTTGCTCGGTCTTGCTGGCGTCGCGGCCAGTGCCGCCAATGCCGCCACCGTGGCCAAGCCCAATATTGTCTACATCCTCGCGGATGACCTGGGCTGGACCGATCTCGGCTGCCAGGGCTCGACGTATTACGAAACACCCCACATCGACCGCCTCGCGCAGCAGGGAATGCGGATGCTGCGTTACTATAACTCCCAGAACTGCGCCCCCACCCGGGCGGTTTTGATGAGCGGCCAATATGCTCCGCGCACGGGTATATATACGGTGAATACCCTCGAACGGGGCGAGGCGGTCGACCGGAAAATGAACGTGCCGGCGAACACCACCCAGCTCCCGCTCGATAAGTTCATCCTGCCCCAAGCGCTGAAGGCCGCCGGTTATGCCACGGGGATGTTTGGCAAATGGCATCTCGGTAATGACGAGGGCCACCACCCGCGCCAGCGCGGCTTCGACGAGGCGCTTGTTTCGGACAACAAGCACTTCAATTTCACCACCATTCCCCCAGCCGAGTATCCGGACGGTCAGTACTTCGCTGACTTCCTGACGGACCGCGCGGTCGATTTCATCGCCCGGCATCGGGATCACCCGTTCTTCCTCTATGTGCCGCACTTCGCCGTGCACACGCCCATCCAGGGCAAGGCGGACTACGTCGCCGCCTGGGAAAAGAAACCCGCGAAAGGCAACCACTGGCATGCCACCTACGCCGCCATGGTGCAGAGTGTGGACGAGAGCGTCGGCCGGATCGTCGCCAAGCTCGAGGAGCTGAAACTCGCGGACAACACTGTGATCATTTTCTCCTCCGACAACGGCGGCTTGGGCGGCTACCATCGCACCGAGGCTCCGTCGGAGAAAAAAGGCTTCACCGACAACACCCCCCTACGCGGTGGCAAGGGCACGCTCTATGAGGGCGGCATTCGCGTTCCGTTCATTGTGCGCTGGCCGGGCTCGGTGCCCGCCGGAAGCACGAGCGACGTGCCCGTGGCGCATGTGGATATTTATCCTACCTTCCTGGCGATTGCCGGCGGCACGGCGCGCAGCGGTTATCAACTCGACGGCACCAGCTTCGCCTCCGTACTGAAGAACCCGCGGGCATCGTGGGCTCGCGAAGCGATCTACTGGCACTTTCCCGGTTATCTGGAATCGTACGTGCATGAGAAAGGCTGGCGCACGTCTCCGGTCGGCGTGATTCACGCTGGCGATTTCAAGCTCATGGAGTTCTTCGAAACCGGCGCGGTTGAACTCTATAATCTCCGTGACGACATCGGGGAAACCCGAAATCTCGCCCAGCAGTCGCCAGCGCAGACGCAGGCGCTGCGCGCTAAACTAGCCACCTGGCGGACCGACGTGGGCGCAGCGATGCCGACCATGAAAACCGGTGCAGAGACCACCCCGACCCAAGCCGCCAATCCGGCAAAGAAGGGAAAACGAAAACAGAAAGACGCAGGATCAAAACCATGACTTCCCCCCACTCCTCTCGCCGTACCTCGCTGCTCTCCGCGGCGTTCGCCCTCACCGTCGCGCTCAGCGCGAGCCTGCAGGGCGCCGACCGCAAACCCAATGTGATCCTCATCATGGCCGACGACTTCGGCTATGAAGCCGTCACGGCCAACGGCGGCCAGTCGTATCAAACGCCCCATCTCGACCGCCTCGCCGCCACCGGCATGCGCTTCGAGCGATGCCACGTCCAGCCCCTCTGCACGCCCACCCGCGTGCAGTTGATGACCGGCATCTATAATGTCCGAAATTATATCGAGTTCGGCCTGCTCGATCCCAAGGCGACCACCTTTGGCCACCTGCTCAAGCAAGCGGGCTACGCCACCGGCATCTGCGGCAAGTGGCAACTTGGTGCCGGGAAGGACCTGCCCCAACACTTCGGTTTCGATGAATCCTACCTGTGGCAACACACGCGTCGGCCACCGCGCTATGCCAATGCGGGACTCGAGCACAATGGCGAAGAGAAGGATTTCAACAATGGCGAGTACGGTCCGAAACTGCTCAACGATTTCGCCGTCGACTTCGTCACGCGCCACCGCGAACGCCCCTTCTTTCTGTATTATCCGATGATCCTGACGCACGACCCGTTTCAGCCGACACCCGACAGCGGAAACTGGGATCCGAAGGCGAAGAGCGAACAGGTGCAGCGCGATGTAAAGCACTTTGCGGACATGACGGCTTATATGGATAAAATGATCGGCCGCCTCGTCGCTAAATTGGACGAACTGGGACTGCGCGAAAACACCCTGATCATGTTTCTCGGTGACAACGGCACGCACCCCAGCGTGACCTCCCAGTTCAAGGGTGCCGCATATCAAGGTGGCAAGGGCACCGGTACCGCGCGCGGGACCCACGTGCCGTTTATCGCGAACTGGCCCGGCCGCATTCCGGCGGGGCGCGTGAACTCCGATCTGATCGCGAGTGTCGATTATCTGCCCACGATCTGCGAGGTAGCGGGAACCCCGGTCCCGGCCGCCCTCAAGATTGACGGACGCAGCTTCCTGCCGCAACTGCTCGGTCAGGCCGGTCAGCCGCGCGACTCGCTCTACCTTTGGTACGCCCGCAATGGTGGCCCCACCGCGACGTTCGAGTTTGTCTTGAGCACGACGCACAAGCTGTATCGCGACGGTAAATTCTACGACCTAACGCAGGACCCGTTTGAAGAACGCCCGCTTTCGATTGCCAAGCTCTCGGGCGGTGCAGCCACCGAGGCCAAGCGTCTTCAAACCGCGCTCGATCAGTATACTCACGCCCGACCGGCCGATGTAGCCGCCAAAGGCGCCGCTCCGAAAAGTACCGGCAAAGCCAAGGCTAAAAAATGAATCAGATGAATTCCCGAACCTGGGGAAGATGGGGCGCGATTCTCGCCCTTGCGCTTGCCCTGACGGGACCCGCGGTCGCCGCCGACACCCCGCGGCCCCCGAATATTATCTATATTCTCGCTGACGATCTCGGCTATGGAGATCTCGGCAGCTATGGCCAAAAGCTGATCAGCACGCCCCGGCTCGACCAGATGGCGCGGGAAGGCATGCGCTTCACCCAACACTATGCCGGTGGGCCGAGCTGTCATCCGTCGCGGTGCGTGCTGTTCACGGGCAAACACACGGGCCACGCACGCATTCGCGACAACAGCAAACTGCCTTTGCTACCGGAGGATTTCACTGTTTCGCAGCTGCTCAAGCAGGCGGGCTACGCCACAGGCGGGGTGGGCAAATGGGCCTTGGGCATCGAAGGCAGCACGGGCTCGCCGGCCGTCAAAGGCATGAGCGAGTTCTTCGGCTATCTCGATCAGACGCACGCGCACACGTATTATCCCGATCACCTCTGGCGCAACGGTCGTCGCGTGGACATCCCTGAAAATCAAAGCGGCCGCCGCGCCGTGTATTCCCACGATCTCTTCGCACAGGAAGCGCTTTCGTTCATCCGCAGGAACAAGGATCAGCCCTTTTTCTTCTACGCAGCGTTTACCATTCCCCACGCCGAAGTCGCCGTACCCGACGACTCACTTGCGGAGTACCGGGGCCGATGGCCCGAGCCCAAGGCATTTCCCGGCAGCAAGACCTACCAGCCGCAAACCCAGCCCCGCGCCGTTCGCGCCGCGATGATCACCCGACTCGATCGAGATATCGGCCGAATGCTCGATCTCCTCGATGAGCTGAAGCTCTCGGAAAACACGCTCGTCATCTTCACCAGCGACAACGGCCCGATCACCGCCGGCGGACAAGACCCTGCGTTCTTCAACAGCGCCGGCCCGTTGCGCGACTTGAAGTTCACGCTCTATGAAGGCGGCATCCGCGTGCCGTTCATCGCCCGCTGGCCCGGGAAGATTGCGCGCGGCACGGAATCACCACTCATCTCGGATTTTGCGGACATGTTTCCCACGTTCGCCGAACTCGCCGGTGCGAAAACCCCAGCCCGGCTCGACGGCGTATCCATTCTTTCAACACTCCTCGGCCGTTCCGCGGAGCAGAAACCCCGCTCGCATCACTATTGGGAAGCCGCGCCTCAGCAGGCGTTACGCCAGGGCGACTGGAAGGCCTATCGCGCTGCCCAGGACCGACCCATCGAATTATATAACCTCGCAAACGATATCGGCGAAACGACGAATCTTGCCGATCGCCACCCCGACATCGTGGCGAGACTGGACACGTTAATGAGCCGCTCCCGTACCGATTCCCCTGATTTCCCCCTGGAAAAACGCGCCCGCAAACAACCATGAAGTCGCTTGCCCTCAGTCTCCTGTTCCTCGGCTTGCTGGGCAGCCATGCCGCGGCCGCCAGCACCAAACCCAACCTAATTGCCATTCTCGCGGATGACCTCGGCTGGGCGGATCTCAGTGCCTACGGAAATAAGTATAACGAAACGCCGAATATCGACCGCCTCGCCCAACAGGGCATGCGTTTCACCCAGGCGTATTCGGGCCCGGTGTGTTCACCGACGCGCGCCAATCTACAAAGCGGACAGGACCAGGCCCGCTTCGGTATCACTCAACATATTCCCGGACACCGCCGGCCCTACGCGAAGATGATCGATCCGGTGGTGGCGTCGCACTTGCCCCTGGAGGTTGAGACGTTCGCGGAGCAGATCGGCGCCGCCGGCTATCGCACCGGCTACTTCGGCAAGTGGCATCTCGGCGGCGCCGGGTTCAGCCCCACCGACCAGGGCTGGCAAACCGCGCTCGAGATCCAAGGCAACACCGTGCCTCTTGCGGTCAGTGGCGGAACCGAACCCCGCCGCATGGCTGAGTTCCTCACGGAGAAGGCCGTCGCCTTCATTGAGTCCGCCAAGGGCCAGCCCTTCCTCCTCCAAGTTTCCCACTATGCGGTTCATATCCCGCTCTCGACCACCCCGGCGTTGTTGAAAAAATATCAGGACCGGAAGCCGATGCCCGGCTATCCCAGCAATCCCCAGTACGCCGGGCTTCTGGAGGAACTCGATCAGAGCGTCGGCAAGATCGTCGAGACCGTGGATCGTCTCGGCTTGGGCGAAAACACGCTGATTGTATTTATCTCCGACAACGGCGGCCTCGAGCACGAACAAAGCGGCCGCGTCGTCACGTCCAATCAACCGCTCCGCGGCGAGAAGGGGTCCCTGTATGAAGGCGGTATTCGCACTCCCGCGGTGGTGAGATGGACGGGCAAAGTGCCGGCGAAGACCACTAGCGATACTCCCATCATCACGATGGACTGGCATCCCACGTTGACCGCCCTCGCCGGGGCATCGGCCAAGAAATCGCAACCAAAAGACGGCGTCAGCCTCGCGTCGTTGATCATGAATCCGCGGGCGAGCCTGTCCCGCGACACACTCACCTGGCACCTGCCGCATTATCATCACAGCACGCCGGCCAGTGCCATCCGACGAGGAGATTGGAAGCTGATCGAGTTTTTCGAAGACGGCCGCCTCGAACTCTATAATCTGGCAAACGATCTCGGAGAGAAAAACAACCTCGCGCGCCGCGAACCGGCACGGGCGAAAGAACTGCAGGCCGCCCTCGCGACCTGGCGGCAAAAAGTCGGTGCGCAGATGCCCGTACCCAATCCGCAATACGATCCGGCTCGCGCCAGTGAACTCGGCAAAGGAGCTCCCTCCTCCCGGAAAAAAGCCTTATAATCCTATAAAATTCCGGTGAGGCCACAGATTTCACTGATGAGCACAAACTACCAGGGTATTCTAAATTATAGTTCCTTCCCCTTGGTGGTTAACTGCGGCCAAGTGTCTCTTCATTAGCAATCCTCTGTATCCGTGCTCATCTATAGTATCTGTGGCTAAAATAAACTGCTAAATTTAGGATAATGAAACTCTCCTTCCCTCTTCAATTCGCCCGAGTGCTCGTCACCGCGCTGCTCGGGCTGAGCGCTGGCTTCGGTCTGCTGGCGAGCTCTGCCACGGCGAAGCCAAACGTCATCATTATCAACATCGACGATCTCGGTTACGCCGACATCGGACCGTTCGGTTCCAATAATCGCACCCCGCACCTTGATCGCATGGCCCGTGAGGGTCGCAAGCTGACGAGCCATTACGCCGCGCCCGTTTGCTCACCCTCCCGCGCCGCGTTGCTCACCGGCAGCTATCCGAAACGCGCCCTGCCCATTCCGCATGTGCTGTTTCCGGCGGCCACCCTCGGCCTGCATCCGAACGAAGTCACGATTGCGGAAATCCTCAAAGAGGCGGGCTATACTACGACCTGTATTGGCAAATGGCACCTCGGCGATCAACCGCCCTTCCTTCCGACGAATCAGGGCTTCGATTCTTATTTTGGCCTCCCGTACTCGAACGATATGGGCACGATCGAGGACGGAGCGAAAAACAATCCCGACAAACCACGGCCCGCCGCGAAAGCCGCAACCGCTCAGACCACGAAGGCGCAATCCCAGGGCACGGATGAAACCGGTCTCAAGGGCGCCGCGCAAACGCCATTGCCTCTGATGGAAAACGACAAGGTCGTCGGCCGCGTGCGGCAAAACGAGCAGTTCTCCGTCACCCGGCTCTATACTGAGCGCGCCGTGAAATTTATCCACGAGCAAAAGGACAAACCGTTCTTCCTCTATCTGCCCCACACCGCGGTGCATTTCCCGCTGTATCCAGCTCAGCCCTTCCGCGGCAAATCGCCCAACGGCCTGATCGGGGACTGGGCCGAAGAGGTAGATTGGAGCGTCGGCCAGGTACTCGACACGTTGCGCGAGTTGAAGCTCGCGGACAACACGCTCGTGATCTTCACCAGCGACAACGGCGGCGCGCTCAATCACGGTTCGAAAAACACTCCGCTGCGCGGCAGCAAGAGCCAGACTTGGGAAGGCGGAATCCGCGTCTGCACAATCGCCTGGTGGCCCGGGAAAATCCCCGCCGGCACCGAGACCGGCGCCATCACCAGTATGATGGATGTCCTACCGACGTTGACGAAGCTCGCCGGGGGCAAACTGCCCACCGATCGCAAACTTGACGGTGTGGACATCTGGCCCGTGCTCGCCGGCACCGCAGGCGCGACGCCACCACGCGATCACTTCTTCTATTTCCGCGGCTTCGTGCTCGACGCCGTGCGGTCCGGTCCGTGGAAACTCCACCTCGCCTTGGCCGACGGCGCGCCCGGGCAAACCAAGGGCGCGCCGCGGTTGCAGCTCTTTAACCTGGCCGACGACATCGGCGAAACAACGAACGTCGCCGCCGCCCACCCCGAAGTGGTCCGCCGCCTGCAAGCGCTCGCCGCGACGATGAAGGATGATCTCGGGCTCGACGGCGTTGGCCCCGGCTGTCGCGAAATCGGCCGCTTCGCGAATCCCGAACCGTTGATCCACGCGGATGGCACCGTGCGGGCCAACGCCGTCGCCACTCAGAAACGATTTTTATAAAACCCACCACCCCGCCCTTCTGTCAGCCTCTCTTCCCGTTATGAATATCCGTTACGCTCTCCTATTATTGGCTGCCACCGTGGCGAGCACGACCGCTTGGGCGGCCAATGCCGCCCGGAAACCTAATATTGTTTTTATTCTGGCCGATGATCTGGGCCAACGCGACCTCGCGATTTACGGTAGCTCATTTTACGAGACTCCTCACCTGGATCGACTCGCCCGCGACGGCGCACGGTTTACCGATGCGTATGCGGCCTGCCCCGTATGCTCTCCCACGCGAGCGAGCATCCTGACCGGACAGTGGCCCCAGCGCAGCGGTATCACCGACTATATAGCACCTGATAATAGCAATGGCCCGGAGAAGTGGAAGCGCAACACGGCCATGCTTCCCGCGGCCAATCGCGACCGCCTTTCGCTCGATGCACCCACGCTGGCGAAGAGCCTCAAAGCCGCCGGCTACGCCACCTTCTTCGCGGGCAAATGGCATCTTGGTCCGGAAGGGTTCTGGCCGGAGAATCAAGGCTTCGACCACAACCTTGGCGGCAATGAGCGCGGTGGGCCTTATGGCGGCGGACGGTATTTCTCGCCTTATGGTAATCCGCGCTTGAGCGATGGACCGGACGGCGAACACCTCCCCGACCGCCTCGCGACCGAGACCGGTAAATTCATGGAGGCGAATAAAGACCGACCCTTCTTCGCGTACTTCTCCATGTATTCAGTCCATACCCCGCTGATGGCACGCGAGGATTTGAGGAAGAAATATGAAGAGAAGCGTCAGCGGCTTGGCGTCACGGAGAAATGGGGCCGGGAACACACCCGCGATGTGCGCCTGACTCAGGAGCACGTGGTTTACGCCGGCATGGTGGAAGCCATGGATCTGGCGGTCGGCAAAGTCCTCGCGAAGCTCGACGAGCTCGGGCTGCGCGAAAACACGCTCGTCATCTTCACCAGCGACAATGGCGGCCTCTCCACGAGCGAAGGCTGGCCCACCTCCAACCTGCCGTTGCGCGGCGGAAAGGGCTGGATGTATGAAGGCGGCATTCGCGAGCCGCTGATCATGCGCTGGCCCGCGATGATCAAGCCTGGCACCGTCATCGGCACACCCGTGAGCAGCCCTGACTTTTTCCCCACGTTTTTAGAGGTTGCCGGAATAAAGCCGCAGGCAGGGCAAACCCTCGACGGCGTGAGCCTGCTGCCGTTGTTTAAAGGCGGCGCGCAGCCCGATCGTGCGCTCTTCTGGCATTACCCGCATTACGGCAATCAAGGCGGCGCACCCTCGGCCGCGATCCGCCGGGGCGATTGGAAACTCATCGAGTGGTTTGAGGACCAACGCGTGGAACTCTTCAACGTCAAAACGGATCTCGGCGAACAGAACGACCTCGCCCGGCAGGACCCGAAACGCGCCGATGCCCTGCGAGCCGAGTTGCACGCCTGGCAGCGCTCCATCAACGCGCAGTATCCCACCGCCAACCCGACCTTCTCGCCTGACAAGCCCAGCGGGCGGTTCTCGGCGCGACCGACGGGCGCTGCCGCCAACGCCAAGGGAAAGAAAAAATAGCCGCCGCGCGAGACGGTTGAGAAGGTTGGACTACCCGATGGACGATGACCACGTCGTCCATCGGGTGCCGGGCTGATGACGGAAAGGCGAGGTTTCATGAGTTCACATTGCCTTCGTGGAATCAAGCGCACCGCTTTTCCCCGGCTGTCGGTATGGGACGCAAACTGCCATCTGAGTACACGCGCCAAGCCCTCGATCACACCAGGATAAAACGCCGAACCAGGGATCAATCCTTTATGATCGATCCCTGCATAACGTGTCCTATGACATCCACGCTTGCCCCGCTCACCCAGGGTGCTCACAACCATTTGCAGTTTGATGACCGCATGGCCCCGTCATTGTCCCACGCTGCCTGCTAGAATCAGGCTTATATTATGAGCATTTCCTCTAAGATTGAATGGACCGACTCGACGTGGAACCCCGTGCGCGGCTGCTCGAAAGTCAGTCCCGGCTGCAAACACTGCTACGCCGAGACGCTTGCCGAGCGCTTCCGCGGCACGAAAGGTCACCCGTTCGAATTCGGCTTCGATCTTCGCCTCGTGCCGGAAAAACTAGGCGATCCCATCCGTTGGAGCACGCCGCGCCGGATTTTCGTCAACAGCATGAGTGACCTTTTCCATGAGGACGTTTCCGACAACTACATCGACAAGGTTTGCCGCGTAATGCTCGCCGCCAACTGGCACACCTACCAGATTCTCACTAAGCGCGCCGACCGCATGAGCACGCTCTTGCGCACGAAGTTCAAGACCGCTGCCGCCGCGTCCCATATCTGGTGGGGCGTCAGCGTGGAAAACCGCCAGCACGGCCTCCCGCGTATCGACCTGCTCCGCAAAGCTAAGCCCGCCGTCGCCTTCCTCTCCGTGGAACCCCTGCTCGAAGACCTCGGTAAATTCAACCTCAAGGGAATACACTGGGCCATCGTCGGTGGCGAAAGCGGCCACGGTGCCCGCCCTATTGAAGAAAGCTGGGTGCGCTCCATCCGTGCCCAATGCCACTCCGCCGACGTGCCTTTTTTCTTCAAACAATGGGGCGGCGTCCGCAAAGCCGAAACCGGCCGCGAACTCGACGGCCGCACCTACGATGAGTTCCCCCTCGCTACCGACAACCCCGTGCCGTCCTCGGCCCGCCGCGCCAGCCTGCTACAGTCGCTCACCATAGGTTGAAGTCATGGAATCTGAGGAAGATATTCTTTATCTTGATCGCGAACAGTCGCGTATCAAACACGCCATTCTTGATAAATATCTCCAACGTTTCGCTATCATCGTTGGGAAACACAAGAAAGGCATCATCTATGTCGATGGGTTTTCCGGTCCTTGGAATACGATTTCATCGGATTTTGCCGACTCCTCTTTTGCCATTGCTCTCAAGCAGCTACGAAATGCCAAGGAAACCGTCCGGCAAAATTTCCAGGGTAAGGATCTGGCGATACAGTGTCTGTTTCTTGAGAAAGACCCGGTGGCGTTTGCCCATTTAGATACGTTTGCGAGGGCCCAAACTGATGTGAGTGTCCTCGCCGTTAATAAGAAATTCGAGGAGGTCGTTCCCGATTTGGTGAAACTCATCAAGAGCATGAAGGCGGATCATTTCCCCTTTATCTTGATCGATCCCAAAGGCTGGAAGGGTTTCGCAATGAACGTCATTAAACCGCTCATTGAAATCCAGCCGTGTGAGGTGTTGGTCAATTTCATGACCGGGCACATCCAGCGTTTTATTGAAGATGAACGCGAAGGGCTGCGGGACAGCTTCCGTCGTTTATTTGGCGATGATTCCTTTGAGACCCGTATCGAAGGGCTGTCTGGGCGTGAAAAGGAGGATGCTATTGTCGAAACCTACGCCGATCGCATAGCCGCTGTGGGCAAATACCCCTTTGTATCCATCGCTCTGGTGCTCCAGCCCAAACGAGACCGCACCCATTACCATTTGGTTTATGCAACCCGGAACCTTCGAGGTATCGAGGTATTCAAAGATGCAGAGAAAAAGGCGTTGAAGCTTTCTGAAACCGTTCGCTCCGATGCTAAGCGTCGCGCACGTGAAACCGCGACAGGACAACCGGAACTTTTTGGCGGCAGTGACCTTCCGGAGACAGCCTACCTGGCCGAATTGCAGGTGCATTTCGAGGCTAAGGCCGAAAAAGCACTCGAACGTTTACGACTCAAAGACGCCGAGATCGACTACGATGATTTATACGCCGCTGCCTTACGATTCCCAACGGTGCAGGAAGCATTCCTGAAGCAATGGATTAAGGGTCGGGCCGATTTGCTGAATCTCGGCGAAAAAACTTCGCCCCAAATTCTGAAAAGGCATCGTGTGCGCTTCCTGCAGAGCAGATAATCTTACTTCAATATTTGGTTTTTCATGCCCTCCCTCGATTTCAAAGGCAAAGCGTTCGTTTACGCCCACCACCTCACCGTTCCGTTTCGCGAGCTGGTGCCCGATGCCAAGAAATCCTGCCGGCCCAAGGGCACCGTCCCCGCGCTCGACGGCAACCTCGTCATCCACGGCGACATCCCCTCGTAAGCGACTTGCCATGCTCGAACATGAATCGCGGCAATCGCTGCAGCATCATTAGAAGTCGCGGGACGGATCATTTTTATGCCTGATGATTACGCATGGGGCAGACGGGGAAAAGGGCGGCGACCGCCCAGACGGTAGGCATCGAGCAGAAAATTGCCATGGAGCGAATGTTGCGCAAGGCCTGACATGGCTAACGTCAGAAAGTCCGATTAGTTTTCGGCCCGCCGACGAGTTCCGCGGTTTCGCTGGATTGAATTACACGCGGTTGACAACCCACCACTGGTGGACGAGGTGAACGATCACCGGAGGAGGGAGCCGCGAATCGTGTCGCTGCTCGAGCGCACTTCGGTGTTCTCCTCGAAGGCAGTCTGCTTCCCCTCGCACTCAATCGACGGCGGCCGAACAGGACGGGCTTTGAGTTTTTCAACCGGTACTTCGATTGCCTGAGACGATTGTTGCCGGCGACTTTTTTCCTGAATCCGTCGGCGCGATTACGGGGCAGGACGCCGCTCGAAGCATGGCGCTCCGGTGAGCCGGACGCGATTGAGCGGGTGAAGCGACTCGCGGCCGAGGCGGCGGAGTAAAGCGCATCGCGATGTCCGGTTGAGCGGGGAAAGGATCTTCATGGTTCGCGGTTGAGTTAGCGTTGGGCGAAAAGTGGGACGGATTCCTGTTCGGAGCGGCGGCGGGCGAGGAGTTGGCTATCGCGTTCGTCGCTGGGTATTGAACGAAGCCGAAGACCTCAGGCCTTCCTTTTCACCTATTGGAGCACCGGCGTCGTTGGGGCGTGGTATAGGGTAAGGCTGAGGTCTTCGGCTGTTGCACCGCTATTCCCCGATTGTCGGCATGGCACGCAAACTGCCATTGGAGTACACGCGCCAAGGATTCGATCCCACCGTGGATAAAGCGCGTAAAGATCAATCGTTAATCATCGATTCATTATATAATTTGTCGACCCACTATACATTAATTATACCCCTTCCCTCCCCTGATTTAAACAGGGTCACCTGCACCACGCCATAGACGACGTCGGAGGTTGGGGATTGCTCCGAGCCCGCGAAGACGTACCATCGGCACACCTTTCAGCGTAGTTATCGGCACCCCCTTTTTACCGCTCGATTCTCCGGTTTTATGTCACTCTCATGAAAACTATGACCACTTTGCATTTGGGCATGTCGTTTGTGCTCGCGCTGGCCTCCTTGGCCACCTCGCTCCTGCTAGGAAACCCCCTGACCGGCGTTGTCGTCAATGACGCCACTGGCCGTGCCCTCGAGGGCGCACGCGTTGTCCTCGACGGCACGGAGCGCGAAACGCTCACGGATCGCCAGGGCGCTTTTCGTTTCGACAATGTGGCACCCGGACCGGCATCCCTCGTGGTGGCGTACGCCGGCCTGGATCCCGCGACTGTGCCGCTGACAGTTGTGGCGGGGCAGCCCACGCAGCGCGAGGTGCGGCTCTCGTCTCAGATCTACGCCATGAACAAATTTGTCGTGGCCGGCGAACGCGAGGGCAATGCCCAGGCGGTCACTCTACAGCGATTGTCTGACGGAGTGAAGAATGTCGTGTCTACCGACGCCTTCGGAAATCTGGCGCAAAACCCGGCGGATTTGCTCGTGCGATTGCCGGGCGTCGAAGGCGATACGGTCGACGGCACGATCCGCTACGTGCGCATCCGTGGATTGCATCAGAATCTAACGACCATTACGATGGACGGCAACCGGCTGGCGGACGCCGCCTCGGCGGGGTCGACCCGCGAGTACCAGTTTCAGACCGTCAGCGCGGACACGGTCGAACGCCTGGAGGTCGTAAAATCGCCGACCCCCGACATGGACGGCGATTCGATTGGCGGCGCGGTCAACATGGTCTCGAAGACCGGATTCGACACCAAGGGCCGGATGGTCCGTATCTCGGCCGGTCTCACGTACCGGCCTTTTGACGAACGGATGACCGGGCTGCCGTACAATTACGCGGTGTCCTATTCAGAGGTGTTCGGTGGGAAGCTGGCGGTGGCGGTAAATTTTGGGCATCGAAAGCTTTTCACACCGCAGGACACCGTGACGCAGACTGGCCAGGTCTTGCCGAATGGCGTCACGGGGCAGACCTATACCAATCAAGTCCAGTACACCGATGAGCGCCTCTTCACGTCACGCTGGGGTGGCGGCGCGCGCCTCGACTACAAGTTAAACGACGTCACGCGGTTCTACCTCAGCTCGACGGTGAACCGGCTCACGGATCGCGACACGGACCGTATCGCCAATTTCACCACGCCGCAGACGATCGCGACGCTGGACGCGTCGGGCAATCCCACCGGCAACGGAGGCATTCTACCGGGGTTCACGGATGAATTTACCACGGTGCGGGCGGTGCCGAACAGTGTCCTCAACGTCTCGGCCGACGTTGGCTACAAGGATGCGGAAACCCTGTATCACCAGTTCGGTGCGGTCCACAAATTGAATGCGCTCGAGGTGGATTGGAACCTGTACAAGTCGGACTCGAAGACGAACTACTCGGGCCAGCGCAACTTTCAATTCACGGCGCGCGGCATCGGTTTCACGGTCGATCGGCGCGGAAGGAGCGACTTTCCCGTCGTCACGCAAGTCGCGGGTCCGAGCATCACGGACCTCGCCAGCTATGCGGGAAACCGTTACGTCATTAATCGACGCGCCGCTTGGGATGGCTACGAGGGTGTCTCGCTCAATGCGCGGAAGAATTTCGCCCTGCCGGTTCCCGCCTATCTGAAGATGGGTTTGCGCGTCCGGGAGCAAAACCGGGTTTTGGAGGCCACGCAATGGAGCGGTAACTACGTTGGGCCCGATGGGGTGATGGGTCTCAATCCGGCAACCGGAAGAAATGATGACGACCTGGCGCAGTTCGGCATCCTCAAGCGTGGGCGGCTGCACACGGACGAGGTTCGCTTTCCTCCGGTCCCGCTGCCGGTGTTCCCGGGTCATTCGAACAAGCTCGTCGACAGCGCGCTCGAAACGAATCCCAACCTTTTCGTGCAGGACCTCGCGGCAAATCTTCAGGCGCAGTTGGTCGGGGATCAAACGTTCGAAGAGCGGATTGAGGCAGCGTACCTGATGGGCCACGTCCAGCTCGGG
>Ga0163151_10005955_pt1 | contig 15190 bp, 18 predicted proteins | sample OliLakLV19MP5IB2_FD_145596 | JGI IMG/M metagenome (GOLD analysis project Ga0163151, IMG submission 145596) | Freshwater microbial mat bacterial communities from Lake Vanda, McMurdo Dry Valleys, Antarctica - Oligotrophic Lake LV.19.MP5.IB-2 | ecosystem: Environmental > Aquatic > Freshwater >...
GTGTCTTGAATCAATGTCCTCAACTGGAGATTCTATGGTGGTTGACCACTTTATTTCGTTTATCAGTGACCATTATTTTTCGCGATGCCAAACAATTCACTCCACACAGATTTGACCATCGCAAGCTTTGACATTCAGTTATTTATATAAGAATAATAAATGATGGTCGTGAAATAACTTTCAATGATCACACTCGCGCTAAAAGAAGTGGTCGAGGGTAGCGAAATCTCCACCCCCTCGCAAGAAAATGTTTTGCCAACGCTCGAGTCGCAAGTCGTGAGTGATTTTACTTTTGTGATGGGAGTAACTCCTACATCAATTATCAAGAAATATTTCCGGGCGGTAATTTCGTAGCCATACAGATATATATAGGAAATGGAGTTGCCTATATAAGCACGTTATGGGCAAGTTTAAAAAACAGAATGGTAAGTAGTGCTCACTAAAATATGGCAAAAAATGGAAATTAAAATAGAAAGACAAACGTTAACTTATCCTATAACTACTGAAATAGTAGGGGAATCAATCATGCTGTTAAACATAGTTTTTAATCTCCCTGAATTCCAGACTGAACTTAGTGGTCAGAAATTCTATTGCAGCAATAGACCCAGTTTTTGCAATAATGCTGGTGAGATATTAGGAACGGATGTTTATGATGATTTTATGAGCAAAGAACTAATTGTAATAAACCTTTCTGTTAAGAATCTTGTGAATCCTTGGAGACGATTTATATCAAAAACATTTGGCGCAACTGACATTAATGGGAATTTAATTGTAACATATACTTGGTGGTTAAGTCAAAATAATCAAAAGGAACTTATAATAGAATATGCAACCCACATTGGACATGAAATATTTCACACGGAGTATTTTAAATATATCCACAATCCAGAAATTGGCAACAAACATTTCGACAATGACAAAGATGTAACTTATAAGATTGACGAAATTATTGAAAAGTTAATACGGAAGCAATATTAAAAGTTTTAGGTTTAATAAATAAATGTGGAGTCGACATAGAAAGAAACACAGCTGGTAACAGGCGTTTGGCAAAAAAGCGGGTTCAGTGGTTAAATGAAGCTTTGTGCTTCGTATCAAGTTCAGTGCTGGTAGACTTTTTAGTGCTTCGAAATCCGCTTCTTCGCCAAGCGCCAAACCGTTAGCTGTAATTAAAAAGAATATGAAAAAAATTAGAATATTATCTTTAGATGGTGGTGGAATACGAGGAATTTTACCTGGTATTGTTTTAACCCAAATTGAAAAAAAACTTCAAAAGAAAACAAAAGACCCAAATATTAAACTATCTGATATGTTTGATTTTATGGCGGGCACAAGTACTGGTGGAATATTAGCCTTAGCTTATCTCACACCCAATGAAGAAAATCGTCCCAAATTAACCGCTCAAGAAGCGGTAAATATCTATTTAGATAGAGGTAATAAAATATTTGATGTTAGTAATTGGCAAAAAATAAAAAGCCTAAATGGTCTAGCAGATGAAAAATATGACGCTTCTGAACTTGAAGAAGCTCTTGAAGATACATTTGGAGAATTGAAATTATCAAATTTATTAAAACCCTGTATAATTAGTTCTTACGATATAAAAAATGGTGAACCTCATTTTTTTAAGCAACACAAATCAAATAATGGTACTTACAATTTTAGAATTAAAGATGTTGCTAGAGCAACATCTGCAGCCCCAACCTACTTCGAAACTGCACAAATTAAAAATGATCTAGGAACTTTTTACCCCTTAATAGATGGTGGTGTGTTTGTGAACAATCCTTCTCTAGTCGCCTACTCTGAAGTTAGGTCTATGACTTTTGAAAATATGGAGAATTTTCCGTCTGCTAAAAATATGATGATTGTATCTATTGGGACAGGTAGTGTGAGTATAGGTTACGACTATAACAAAGCCAAAGATTGGGGAGCCATTGGATGGATTAAGCCAATTATAGAAATAATGATGTCCGGTAATTCCAAAACTGTCCACCATCATCTAAAACAAATATTTGGAACATTAGAAGCTCAAGACCAAAAAGATTACCATCGTCTTGAACCTACAATAGTAACAGCTGATACTGAAATGGACAATGCATCCATTGATAATTTACGAAAATTAAAGGAAGATGGTTTATCATATATTTCAATTGAAAGTATAGATAAAGAATTAGATGAAATTGTTGAAAAACTTATAAAATACCAAAATTAAATGCCATGAAAATTAAATTTATCATATTTCTAATCACAACTACATTGATAACCTCTTGCGCTTCAATCCCGCCAAAAACAGTTCTTCTTTCGCAGACTCTTGGAAAGGATTTAAAGATGCTGCACAACTCACATAGAAATATAGTGCAGTTGTATTATAAAAAAATAAAGGATAATATAAATGTGTTTGTTGAGGAGGTTTATACACCATACAATATCAATTACAGGCTAAATAACGAATTGCAAAACTACAAAAACGGGAAACACTCACTGTATGGAGTAATACTACCTAAACCCATAGAAGGTATAGTTAAACTTGACACAATACAAGTTAATAAAGAGACTATTAACTACATGGAAGATATCCTGTTTGTAGTTAAATCAGATATTGAAGATTACAGAGATGGATTGCTTTCTCCCATAGAAACAGAAGAAAGAGAGCTTTTAAACAAGATTAACCAGGCTTATGAAAACGTATTATTAGCTAATGCATCTATTACAAATTATCTAAAATCAATCAGGAAATTGAAAGAAACCCAACAAGAAATGCTATCCATTGTAGGGTTGTCAGGTGCTGATGAAACGGTTATCAATTCTTTAGTGTCTATATCTGAAAAGGTAAATGAGGCTGTTAAAGCAGGTAAAAAAATAAACCTAGAAAGCGATAATGCATTAGAGGAAATAGAAAAAGTAACTAACAAAATAAAAAAATTAACCACTAAAAATTAATGATTATGCCAGAGACAAGAGAACAAAGACGAGAAAGACTTAGACGATTAACCACAGAAATTAACGAGTCTTTTAACGGAAAGTATAGTGAGGTATTAGACCAACTTACAGGGCTTTCCAAAGATGAAATAAATTCTGTTACTCCTGATACGGAAGATTCAAGAACTTATTCCATTTTAATCAAAGTAGTTGAGGAAGCATCAAGAAAAAACTTTACACAAGCTGATTTAGTGGAAGATATAAAGGAACTCGGAGAAGTCGCAGTAAAAATTGCAAAGAAAATTCCTTCTTTAGCTTCATTACTTTAAGTAGTGCATAAAAAAGTGGTGTATTATGAATTTTGATTGAGTGTCAAGTTTATTAGATATTTTAACATTTATTAAAAAAACGAGGTTTATCTCTTAGTTCAATGATAATTATTTAAATAAAAAAACAACTACAGCCAGCAATCTGTATAATTAATGGCTATTAATTGCGAGCCCCAAATTAATTGCTTTTTAAAGGAGGTTATTGCTTATCCGAAAATTATAGGGCTTTAATACGCCACTAACCATACAGTCAGCGTTGGTGGCAACCATAATAAAAACTGAACTATGACAGACAAATTAATCGAGATAATTGTTGAGAAAGGCTTACTGGCTCTTATAATTATTTTATCTGGATATTGGATAAGCAAATATTTAGAAATCAACAAACAACGAATTACCCTACAGAATAAAATCAAAGAAACTAATAGAGATAAGATTTATTCAATAATCGAGAAACAGCTTTCTAATTTCTATTATCCGATTTACTTCAGACTCCAAAAAGATAATGCTCTATGGAAATTGTCACCTCAACTATCAGGAGATAAAAGTGCATTGCCATCAGAAACTAATGACATTATAGAGAAAGACCACATTCTTAAAAATCATAAGGAAATTCTATCCATTATTGAAAATAATATTCACATTATAGAAATAGATAATGAACTTCAGGAAAGTATCAACGCTTACATCAAGCACATTACCGTTTATGATACAATAAGAAAGGTTCAATCAACGAAAATATTGAACCCAATAGATTTTGATGCTCCTTTTCCAAACTCTTTTGTTAAAATAATTTTAGCAAGGATGTCAATTCTACAAAACAAAAATAATGAGCTTTTAAATGAAATATAACATGGCAGCCACCAACAGCACCTACCCAAAAGGCGGGGTTTCGTGTTCCAAAGACAGTTCTTTGGGTAATTGGAGATTCTATGGTGGTTGACCACTTTATTTCGTTTATCAGTGACCATTATTTTTCGCGATGCCATACAATTCATTCTACACAGATTTGACCATCGCAAGCTTTGACATTCAGTTATTTATATAAGAATACTAAATGATGGTAGTGAAATAACTTTCAATGATCACACTCGCACGAAAAGAAGTGGTCAAGGGTAGCGAAATCTCCACCTTAAAGGACTTTCCACAGTATTCACAAATTCTTGTTACAAGTATGTTAGAGCTTATTTACCGCTAGGTAACAGGGTGTATCTTATTGTATCAGTATGTATCATAATTTCGCCAACCTTGTACCTGATTTGTACCTAAATCACTCTAGGTACACCAAAGGCACAGAAAGGTGCAGAAAATCCATTAAAATTATGGTATCAACAATACATGAGGTACAGATAGTATCGGCCAATTTTGGCTTTTATTAATTGTTTCATATATGGGCATCTCTAAAAACTCCGCTTACCCTTCACTTCTGGAGAAGGGGCAGGGGTTGAGGTAATGAAAGCAAGGGTTTTTAGAGATGCCCATATGTTTGTTTATGGATTATTATTAATGCCTACTTTCCGATACAAAAGTTGGCAAAAATATTTTCAAGTAAGTCATCACTTGTTATCGTACCCGTTATCTCGCCAAGAAAATGCAGGGCTTGCCTAATGTCCATCGCAAGAAAGTCGCCTGTTATTCCGGAGTTCAAGCCAGTCACAACTCGCTCTAGAGCTTCATTGGTTTCTGTTAGCTTTTGATAGTGTCGAAGGTTTGTTACCAATACATCGCCTTGCTTCACTTCCTGAATGTTGACTTTAGATAGGATTTCTTTTTTTAGAGTTTCGAGATTCGTTTTAGAGGATGCCGAGATTAGCACAAAATCCTGATCGTTAATGGCACTTAGTAATTGCTTCGAGGCTTTATCAACTTTGTTTCCCACTTTGATGTAAGGCCTCCCGATCGCCTTTAATCTTGCTTCTTCAATGGCGATCTCTTCAATAGTGGTATTCGATAAGTCAAACAGATACAAAATCAACGCGGCAATTTTCATGCGCTCGTGCGTGCGAGAAACACCAAGGGCTTCAATGACATCCTGCGTTTCGCGCAAGCCGGCCGTATCCATAAACCGAAAGGTGACACCACCTAATGTTATCTCATCTTCAATCACATCGCGCGTGGTACCTGGAATTTCAGAAACAATAGCCTTCTCTTCATTTAGCAAAGCATTCAGTAAAGTTGATTTACCTGCATTCGGTTTACCAGCTATTACGGTAGGAATGCCATTCTTAATCACGTTACCTTGATCGAAGGAAGCAATCAAGCGCGTGAGATAACTTTGAACCTTTCCAACAAGCAGCAGCAAATCATCTCGCTTGGCAAACTCGACATCTTCTTCACCGAAATCAAGTTCTAACTCGATTAACGAAGCAAAGTGAATTAACTCTTCGCGCAAGTGAGTAATCTCATTCGAGAACCCGCCCCGCATCTGGTTTAATGCCGCTTGACGAGCGTTGTCATTTTCGGCATGAATGAGATCGGCTACTGCTTCGGCTTGAGCTAGATCAAACCGACCGTTCATGAATGCGCGCTTGGTAAACTCACCAGGTTCGGCAAGTCGTGCCCCATTCTTTAGAAATAATTTTATGATTTGCCGAATAATAACCGGTGATCCATGGCATGAAATCTCTGTTGAGTTCTCTTTGGTGAAAGAGTTGGGTTCTTTAAACACTGTTACTAAAACCTCATCGATGATTTTATTCTGTTCACCAATTGTTCCAAAGTGAACACTGTGCGTAGGCTGATCGATTAATCGCTTTCCGGCAAATACTTTATCAGTAATATCTATTGAGTCTTTTCCTGAAAGTCTGATAACCGCCAAGCCGCTTACTCCTTGCGGAGTGGCAAGGGCTATGATAGTATCGTCAGCTAATCGGGTTCGAGACATTGGCTGCAAGATAAAAGAAAATCAGGTTAGCGGTTCTCTTACAATCAACACAGGTATTTTAACCCGGTGCCGCACGGTGTCAACAGTAGTTCCAAAAATTAAATCCTTTATCAGGTTGTGGCCATGCGCACCCATCACCAATAAATCGGCATTAAACTCTTTTACCATGCCTGGGATTTTTCTTTTTGGATTTCCATATCCGATTTTCATCTCAGCGCGATAACCCATTTCAGTAAGTTGCCGAACATATTTATTCAACGCCTCTTGGTCTATGCTCGATTCTTTATCGGCAATAGAACTTCCATAAACCATTGCACCTGCACTTTCAACAATGTGAATGAGCAGATATCGAGCCTCACTGCCGCCTTGTGAAACGGCATTTTGTATCGCAATGGCATCTACATCTGTAAAGTCAATCGTGATGGCAATTTGTTTGTAGATAGGGTTAACCAAATCAGTTAATGTTACAGCCGTTCCATGCGGAATGCGGGACGATCTTTCAATACTTCTTTTATCAATTAAGGGTTTGAATGTAATGTAAACCAATAGTAATGCCGCTGCTATACAAACTGGAATTATCGTTACCCAGATAATCCAGGCATTGTCTCCGGCAGCACTTAGCCAGCCCGTTACTTCTTGAATCACCAATTGTACATTCAATCCAACAATAATAAGCGCGATAACCCACGCGAGTATTTGAACCCAAAGCTTATTGGCAAAAATTCCCATCTTGCTTTTGTCGCTGGTAAAGTGGATCAACGGAATAACAGCAAACCCCAATTGAAGACTGAGCACCACCTGACTGAGCACTAACAGCGCTCCGGTTTCACTCTCACCGTAGATTATTATAACGAGGTATGCCGGGATGATTGCTATCAAACGCGTGATTAATCTTCGTAGCCAAGGCGCTATCCTTAAATTTAAATAGCCCTCCATTACAATTTGTCCGGCCAACGTTCCCGTTATTGTTGAACTCTGCCCCGCAGCAACCAGTGCAACGCCAAACAAAATAGGCGCTAATTCAGAACCAAGAAGCGGAGCGAGGAGTTTATGCGCATCCTGAATTTCGGCCACTTCAAACATGCCGGCCTTAAAGAAAGTGGAGGCGGCCAGCACGAGAATAGCAGCGTTGACAAAAAATGCAGCGTTCAGGGCAATGGCTGAATCAATGAAATTATATTTTATTGCAGACCAAATTCCTCTATCTGTTGACGAATCGATTCTACGTGTTTGCACGAGTGAAGAGTGCAGATACAGATTATGTGGCATTACCGTGGCTCCAATAATTCCGATGGCTATGTAAAGCGCAGTATCATTAGGCAGTGAAGGAATGAATCCAACAAGCAGATCACTCATATCGGGTTTTGCCAAAATCATTTCTACAAAAAAGGCACCGCCAATAATCACGACAAGGGCAATGATAAAAGCCTCCATTTTACGCATGCCATAACTTTGCAGCATAAGAATTATTAGCGTGTCTAACACTGTCAGGGAAACACCCCACACCAAAGGCAAATCAAAAAGTAGTTGCAGGCCAATAGCCATTCCTAATACTTCGGCCAAGTCGCAGGCGGCAATGGCAATCTCGGCCATAAACCACAGAGAGTAATTTATTGCAGGCCGGTATTCACTGCGTGATGCTTGTGCCAGATCAAGCTGACGCACTACACCCAGTCGTGCGCTGAGGCTTTGTAATAGTAATGCCATCAGGTTAGACATCAGTAGCACCCAAAGAAGTGAATATCCAAACTGACTTCCCCCGGCAATGTCGGTAGCCCAGTTGCCCGGATCCATGTAGCCCACACTCACCAGATAAGCGGGTCCCATAAAGGCAAAAAGTTTTCGAAGGCCCTTTCTGTTGGTTGCATCTACACTGGCGTGTACTTCACTTAGTGATTTTCGGGGTGTTGAACTCTTAGTCATCATTCAATCACCAAAATGTTTTGCGATACCGCTTTCGAGATAAATACCCGATGATCGTCAATTAGCACTTCCATCGATTCATCGTAATCTTCTTTACCCAAAATTTTGATTTTTGTACCCGGCCGCGCACCAATTTTATCCAGATACTTTAAAAGGTTAGAGTCTGAATCCTTCACCGCAGCAATTTTGCCATGGTAGCCGATGCTTAGTTGATCAATCGCTATCTGGGGCGTTACTTTCAACTTTCCTTTGTTGTCAGGAATTGGGTCTCCATGCGGATCTACCTTGGGAAAACCGAGGAACTCATCTAACTTTTCAATCAGTCGGTTTGAGTTAATATGTTCTAATTGTTCGGCTACTTCATGCACTTCGTCCCAATTAAAGCCCAGTTTTTCCACCAGAAACGTTTCCCATAATCTATGCTTCCGAATCACCATGAGGGCATCATTCTTTCCCTTGGCTGTAACATTTACTCCGTAATATTTTTCGTAGGTAATTACGCTTTTGGCGGAGAGCTTCTTGATCATATCGGTAACAGAAGCTGCTTTGGTGCTCATTGCCTCAGCAAGCTCGTTGGTAAGCACCGCTTTCGAACCGCCTTCCGATAGGTGATAAATAGCTTTAAGGTAATTTTCTTCTGTAAGACTTAGCATGTACTAAAACTGTTTTATCGACAACTTAGGCGTCTGACCGCTGCTATCGTGGCAAAAAGCGGTCTGACAACTTAACAACTTCTTATTTGGGGATAACTATTATTGCAAATCCACCACAATAGTATAAAATTTAGATTACCCTAAAAATATTTTTAGGGTAAAAATTTAACGATTAAGCTTAGAAGTTTTGGTTCTTCCGTTGCCCAGGTAACATCTTCCGGTTCCGATGTATAAAAAGTATGGGTTAGCATTTGGCGTATTAAATCTTTCGGATTGCAATCCTTAACATTGATTACCAAGGCCGCCTGATAGGGTTGGCATAACTCTTCCCATGGCTTATAATCGGTTAGTATAATAGGCAGTTTACACGCCAGGTATTCGTAAAGTTTAGTTGGGATTCTGTTCTCAATATGACGAGAAGGCGGGTAGCAGATGATGCCAAAATCGGCAGCCGCGATAGCTTCGAAAATGTGTTTATGCGGTACTAACTCACTGCCTCCAACCAAGGTAATAAATGGGGAATTTTGGATTGACTTTTTTATCTCCAAAAGGGTAGGAGCCAGAGCACAAAAGCCGATAATTTTCAGCTCAATGCGTGAGTCAATCTGATGAAGTTTTTTACTTAACTCAATGGCCTCAAAAACCCCGGTGCTTGCCGCAAGGGTTCCACTGAAAAGCAGTTTGGTTTTTTCTCCACTTTTGGAGTGCGCAAAACCAGCTGGCAACAAAGTTTTATTCTCGATGATCAGAGATTTTCCCCGTACGAATTTTAGCTCCTTTTCATAAGTCTTTTCGGCAAGAATAAACGCTTGAAACAGGGGCGCAAAAAGTTTCTCTTTTAATCGCACAAACCCTGCGATTACAGGTCTGAGAAGCGAAGGAAAAGCAGTCGTATTCAAAATGTTCCGCCAGTAGTTTTCTCGGATATCATAGATAATTTGCGCACCAAATAATATTCTGTTTACACAACTAACTATCAGTAATTCATGCGTGTTAACTATTAATACTTCAGGTTTTACTTTATATATTAAATTAAGAACTTTTAAGGGTGCGAGTAATCGAGCAATGCTTAATCGCGTAAATGATTTCAGCGGAATGAGCGTGATATTTGTGATGCTTAGATTAGGCTCTTTGGTTGGGAATCCAATCACAAAAATATCGTACTCATTTACCTTTGCTAAAGCACCCGCCATCTTCTCAAACATGCGGGTATCATCCACCGGTTTTAGAATTGAAGCAAGGACTATTCTTCGTTTTTTCATTTATTGCAAGCTGGTTTAAAAATAGGATATAAATGGAACTGAAAGAACTAATTGAAAGAGCCTGGGCAGATCGGGAATTATTGAAGTCGGCTGAGACTCAAAATGCCGTGCGGGAAGTAGTCTCCTTACTCGATCTTGGAAAGCTTCGGGTTGCCGAACCAGATGGCGAAAACTGGAAAGTAAATGAGTGGATTAAGAAGGCGGTGATTTTATATTTTCCAATCCAGCAAATGCAGGTTATTGAAGTTGGGCCGTTTGAATTTCACGACAAGATTGCGCTTAAGAAAGATTATAAAAATCTGGGAGTTCGTGTGGTGCCGCATGCCATTGCTCGCTATGGTTCATTTGTAAATAGAGGTGTTATTATGATGCCCTCTTATATTAATATTGGAGCTTATGTAGATGAAGGAACCATGGTGGATACCTGGGCAACCGTAGGCAGTTGTGCACAGGTGGGTAAGAATGTACACTTGAGTGGTGGCGTTGGTTTGGGTGGAGTGTTAGAACCTGTGCAGGCAGCACCGGTTATTATTGAGGACAATGTGTTTATTGGATCAAGGTGCATCATTGTGGAGGGAGCTCGTGTTTGTAAAGAGGCTGTGCTTGGAGCAAATGTTGTATTAACTGCAAGTTCAAAAGTCATTGATGTTACAGGTTCAAAACCTATCGAATATAAGGGTTATGTGCCGCCACGCTCTGTGGTAATTCCGGGTACGTTGCCTAAAAAATTTCCGGCAGGCGAATATCAGGTGCCGTGTGCGTTGATTATCGGAACCCGAAAAGAGAGTACTGATAAGAAGACTTCCTTGAACGAGGCACTTCGTGAGAATAATGTCTCTGTTTAACTGAGTATTTATAGCTCTGATTAGTAACATTTTTTCACCTTTCGGGGATATTTTCCCTATTGGCATAACCTTTGTCATTTAACTATTCAAGGACTAACTTTGAAGTATGAAGGCGTTGTTCAAAAGCGTATTGATTATTCTTCTCTTCGCATCTTTCTCAGCAGAGCGTAGGAAAGAGTTCATTTTGGTGAAAAACACCAGCTTTGGAACGGGTGAGGTTTTAGAATACCGCGTCAATTTTGGTTTTTTTACGGTCGGCAAGGCATCTACAGTTGTTGAAAAAAGCATCTACACAAAAAATAATCGCCCGTGCTATAAAGTGGACGCATATGGAGAAACATCAGGCTTTGTCTCTTGGATCACGAAAGTAAATGACCAGTGGGGTGCTTATGTAGATACCGCAGCTTTAGTTACGCATGTTTCGTATCGAAAAATTAAAGAAGGCAACTACCGAATGGATGAGTTGATAACTTATAATCATGACAAGCAGGAAGCTGAAGTTAAGGTAAGAAACAAGGAGACAGGCATTTACGAAGAACCTAAGTACTACAAAACCCCGGATAACGTGCGAGATATGGTGGCCGGCTTTTTATACCTACGCGCAATTGATTTCAATAAAAAATATAAGAAAGGCGATACGCTTGCTATATCAGGTTTTTTTGAAGACACACCCTACAACATGAAAATCATTTATGATGGCAAAGAGACTATAAAGACCAAAGTCGGGAAGATTCCTTGTCATCGACTAGTGCCTATTATGCCCGACAATAAAATTTTTGATGGTGAGAATTCCGTTACCTGCTGGATGTCGGATGATGGCAATAGAGTGCCGGTAAAAATTCAGGCGAAAATGTTCGTTGGCAGCACAGGTATTGAGTTAACCAGTTTTAAAGGATTGCGCAATCAATTCAAAGTTTTGCAGTAAAACATCTTTTTAACTTTAGATGTTTTGCTATTTTTCGCCTTTACCAAACCAAACTATTTATTTTATGCTAAAAGAATTTAAAGCATTTGCTATGCGCGGCAACGTGGTTGATCTCGCGGTAGGTGTTATCATTGGCGGTGCTTTTGGAAAAATTGTCGGGTCGTTTATTGAAGATGTGGTTACACCCCTTCTTTTAAAACCTGCATTGGAAGCCGCTAATCTGAGCAAACTTTCAGAATTAACAATTTTTGGAGCCGTTAAATACGGAAACTTCATTTCTTCAATAATCAATTTTATCATTGTTGCTTTTGTTTTATTTCTGGTGATACAAGGAATTAATGTAACCAGAAAAAAACAAGCCGCAGTTGCGCCTGCCGCTCCGGCACCGCCACCAGCCGATGTAGTTTTGTTAACTGAAATTCGCGATTTGTTAAAGAAATAAAGTATTGCCACAGATTCACAGATTTGTATTTTTACTCTGTGAATCTGTGGCTTCTTAATTCTCCATAAAGTAAGTTCAGAAGTCTGTTTCCTTAGTTAGGGATTGAAATCGTTTTTCCTGACCTTTCCATTGGTACAAACCGAAAAGAAAAAATCCACCCAAAGTCCAGCTTAATAGGCCAATCATAACTCGGGTAATAGAAAACTGATACTCGCTAAATAGGAAGGACCTTATTAACTCAGAGACGATAAATGCCGGTAGCGCAAAGAGAAAAACTCCATGTGTTAATGCGTAGTTCCACTTTCCTTTTTTACGCTTCTCTGTCCAGTAGTTTATAAATTTTTGATCTCGACTTTCCATTATTTCTTAAATCTATCAGCTAAAACTAATTCCTTAAAATAACTTGTAATTTTTTGAGGTGTCTGACTGCTTTACGAATGATTCTTCGAGCGGTCGCCTTGTTTTAATTGTATTTTTATCTGTGAATCTGTGGCTTAGTTTTTCGGAGGCTGTGTCATTTTCTTAAATCTATCAGCCAAAACTAATTCCTTACTACCCGCTTTGTATTGATAAAAACCGCTGCTGCTTTTTACTCCCTTGTGTCCGGCCTGCACCATGTTTACCAACAATGGACAAGGTGCATACTTTGGATTTCCAAATCCGTCATGGAGTACACGCAGTATTGAAAGGCAGACATCAAGTCCAATAAAATCAGCCAACTGCAACGGCCCCATAGGATGCGCCATGCCAAGCTTCATCACCGTATCAATTTCCTCAACACCAGCTACGCCTTCATGCAAGGTATAGATAGCTTCATTAATCATGGGCATTAAAATTCTGTTGGCAACAAACCCCGGATAATCATTTACCTCTACTGGTACTTTTTCAAGCTTGCGCGATAGCTCCATAATTTGAGCGGTAACTGCATTGCTGGTGCGATAACCGCGAATGACTTCCACCAATTTCATTATGGGCACAGGATTCATAAAGTGCATGCCAATAACCTGATCGGGGCTTTTTGTTACTGAGGCAATTTTAGTAATGGAAATAGAGGACGTATTGCTCGCGAGTATAGTACTTGGTTTAGTACTCTCATCAATCTCTTTAAATATTTTCAGCTTTAAGTCTATATTCTCTGTGGCTGCTTCTACAACCAAGTCGGCATCGCGCACACCTTCTTTTAAGAAGGTAGTGGTGGTGAGGCTGGATAGGGCAAGTTTCTTGGCAGCTTCGGTAAGAATACCTTTTTCTACCTGGCGACTCATATTTTTATCAATAGTGGCTACTGCCTTTTTTAAGGATTCTTCTGAAATATCGATGAGACTTACGGTATAGCCATACTGTGCAAATACGTGGGCAATACCATTTCCCATAGTTCCCGATCCTATTACTGCTATATTCTTCATGAAGTTTTCTATTTTAGGTAAATATATGGGTGTTATTGAAAAGATTGGAGGTTATAATTCCAGTTTAAAAACATTAATTTTGTTCGTGAAAATTTAATTCTGTGGATCTCGCTTTTAAAAAGATTGAACTTATAGAATGGCTTGCTAAAGTGCATGATAAAGCAGTTATCATGCAAATTGAAACTTTGAAAAATCGGTCAATCAAAGAATCGTATGAAGCAAAGTTGAAGCCGATGAGTTCAAAGACATACAAGGCTATACTGGATAAATCTGAAGCAGAATATAAACTAGGTCTGGTAACAGATCAGGAAACATTTATAAAAGAATCATCTGAGTGGTAAAATGAAAGTCTTTTGGACTGAACTAGCTAGATTTCAACTACAGGAGATTTATCAATATTACTCAGAGGTTGCCAGTCGAAAAGTAGCCGAATCAATTAAAAACAAAATCTTTATCAAGACACTAAAACTATCTCAATTTCCTGAGATAGGACAGATTGAGAACAACTCATTAGTTTGTTTCAATGAACTATCGGTATTTAGTATCCGGTAATTATAAAATTGTTTATCGCATTGTGAATAACAAAATTGTTTTAATCCTGGCTGTATTCGAAACGCGGCAGAATCCTGATGATCTCAGGATTTAAATTTATTTGCTAAATTTGAATGGCTACCACACAAAACAAACGAATCAAAAGCTGGGCGAGTGAAAATAAAGAATTTGCTCATATCAGAACCCATTATGGAATCAGTATGTTTAATGGGAAATAAAAATTAGAAACTACAAATCAAAAATTATGGAAAGAACCGCAAGCGCACATTGGAATGGCAATCTGAAAGCCGGAAAAGGAAATCTCACTACGCAGAGTTCAACGCTCAACAAAACGCAATATTCTTTCAACGACCGTTTTGCTGATGGTGTTGGAACCAACCCCGAAGAATTAATGGGCGCTGCCCATGCCGGATGTTTCACCATGGCACTCAGCGCGGCTTTGGAGCAAGCGGGTCATACTGCCAAAGACCTGGATACAAAAGCAACGGTCGACTTTGATGCTGCTTCGTTAATAATTAAAACAATTACGCTTGATTTGACTGCTGCTCCAATAGATGGACTGGATGAAGCCGGGTTTACTACAATTGCAAAAGCTGCCAAAGAAAATTGTCCGGTTTCAAAAGCATTGGCTGGTGTAACTATTACATTGAATGTTAAGTACTAGAGTTAAGGTGTGAAGAATGACTGCCAACGCCAACAAGCGAATCAAAAGTCTTTCAACCAGGTATTTAGCATTTTATAAGAACGGAGTCCTATTTATTCTTGTTGGTGTCGGTTGTTTTCTTCTTTACGGAGCCATCCGAATCACCTTTGAAGATGGTAATTATTTCAGCGCGCTTTTCACAACTGGATATTGGTCATTTTTTATTTACGGTTGGATTCGCATCAACCGCAACGTGCACCAGGTAGAGTTTGATGATGAGTTTCTTGGTAATGTACTGATAAATAGTTGGTGACTTTGTTGGAGTAAATGGTTAAACTTGGTCATCATCCTGAAGAGTAAGCAAGCTCTGCTGGAGAGCAACTTGTCAGCAATAAGGTTGATGCTTGTACGAA
>Ga0163151_10005958_pt1 | contig 15179 bp, 17 predicted proteins | sample OliLakLV19MP5IB2_FD_145596 | JGI IMG/M metagenome (GOLD analysis project Ga0163151, IMG submission 145596) | Freshwater microbial mat bacterial communities from Lake Vanda, McMurdo Dry Valleys, Antarctica - Oligotrophic Lake LV.19.MP5.IB-2 | ecosystem: Environmental > Aquatic > Freshwater >...
CGAAACACTTCGGCGTCTGGCCCGCAAGCATCTCCAACATCGAGCGCGGCACCCGACGCGACGACGAATTCGTCACCACCTACCGCGAATGGCTTACCGCAGCTTGACAACCAATAGGAGCATCGTTCGGGTAATCCGGACACGGGCGAGGTTCTTCTTGCCGTAAATGACTTTGCGGCGAAATTCGCCCATAGTTGCAATCAATTACCGAGAACTCGGTCCAGTCATATCTCGGTTAGATCATCTAAAGTAGATTTCGTAGTCGACTCAATTGGTTTGGAGGTCCGTGTGGCGCGTTACGTGGAACTTCTGTGGAATCCGCAGGATGCGGGTGGTTTGAGTCGGCGGGATCGTGAGCCGGGGCGATACCGCGCATATATACCGGACGAGCTGGGAGAGAGGTTGCCGCAGCTTGGTTCGCAGGCTGCCTCCGCAGCCGAGGATGCTCTTGCGGTACTGGCGCGTGCCGACGAACGAATCGGCTCGCGTGGACGTTACCTGAACCATCTGCTCATCCGGTCGGAGAGCATCTCGTCATCGTGGATTGAGGGCAACCGGGTGACGCCGAAGCGACTGGCGGTCGCAGAGCTGTTGCACCAAGGCAATCGTGCCGCACTTGATGTGGTGGCCAACGTGCGCGCGACAGAAGATGCCATCGCGGGCCTAGCCGACCGCGGCCGAGTAATCGCCACGGAGGACATCGAGGATCTGCAGCACGTCATCGAGCCATCGCTCGAGCGTGGGCTGCGGCGGGAGCAAAACTGGGTGGGTGGGCCAGGATGGAGTCCGATACGCGCCGAGTTCGTCCCGCCCCCAGAGGGTGAGGTGCACCGTTTGGTTGATGACCTCGCCCGGTTCGTTACCGCGACCGAGGGGAACCCTGTGGTTCGGGCAGCGGTTGCGCACGCCCAGTTCGAGACGATCCATCCGTTCATCGACGGCAACGGCCGCACGGGTCGCGCGCTTATTCACACCGTGCTGCGGCGCGCTGATGCACTACGGAACACGCTCATCCCGATTAGCACCGTCTTCGCCGGCAACACCCACGCCTACATCGCTGGGCTCACCGCCTACCGAGCCGATCCTCCAGGGCTGGATGACTGGGTGATCAGCTTTTCCCACGCGGCAGAGCTTGCGGCGAGCAACGCCGTCCGGCTATCCGCGGACATCGCAGCTCTTGACGAGACAATCCGCGAAGAGCTGATTGCGTTCCGACACGAGCAGGGACGGTTGCCGGCCGTCCCGCGACGCGATGCCGTGGTGCTTCGCATCCTCGACACTGTGGCCAGCAACCCCGTCCTGACCACCGAGTCCGTCGTCACCCGCTTCGGAGGGTCGACTGCCGCTGCGCACCGTGCCCTCACCGAGCTCGCCGACGCTGGGATCCTCGGGCGCACCAAGGACCAGAAAGGTCGGCTGATCTGCTGGACGGCGGATCGGCACCTCGCTCTGGTTGCGCTCACCGAACGCAGCAACCGGGTCGGCGGCGCCGATACCAGGAACCGCCCCCCACGCCTGGGGCCACCATCACCGGATCCCGACCAGTTCGGAATCCTTCGCCCACCTCGCGGGCGCGACACGCTGGGTATCTGATTCGTGTGTCCCCCCTGTGTACCCGAGAACCAGATTATGCAGTGTGAGGAGTGTTTCACGGAGCCGCGAAGCGCAAGAAGTCGGCCCTGATTAGGAACTAGCGGCCCTGCTAAGGTGGAGAGGGGGTAACCCCTCCGTGGGTTCAAATCCCACCGTCTCCGCTGTCGTGATGTGTCCGCAGTGTCCGCTGTGTCCGCAGTGTCCGCTGTGTCCGCTGTGCCCGCAAGAAACGCGCGGTCAGAGCCATATTTAGCGTTTGTGGCGATGACTCCCATGCCCTCTCAGGTTCGCGACTATTCCGGCCTTCGTCTACTGCTTGTGTACCGAGATTCGCTGCCATGCCTGCTCCCATGTATTCGGCACCGGCGGACATCCGGATCACCTGCTCGGTGGTGAGTGTCGGCAGGGCAGACATTCCGTCTCCCAGCTTGGATGTGACACCGAAGCGTCTCTCACTAACTACCGTGACGAGACCCGCAACATGGTGATCACGCCCGCCGACCTTGCGCCCAACGGAAACCACCTGTCGACCGCGGCGCTGAACACCATGGCCACAATCGCGTGGGAGCAAGCCGGTCGCGCGGTCAGGTGGCGACGTCGAACACAAGAGCCCCATCGGGCGCAAGCAGCGGGCCTACGAATCGCTTGAAGTCGGCATGAACCGGATCGAAGAAGCGTGAATCAGCGATGACGGGTTCACCGACGTAGTAGTTGCGATCGCCGGCAGAGGCGAATGTCGCGACGAAGCCCTGCTCAAATCCCGCCTCGGCGGCCTCGCCGCCGGATGGAGGACCACCAACGATCGATTCAATGTACGGCTCGCGGTCCCGTTCGGTTTCGGCGAGCGCAAGGAACCGCGTCAGCACCTCGTCCCGCTGCACATCCGAAGTTTCCGGCCGGTAGCGGAGGAGTACGACATGGAGCACGCGACCAACCCTGTAGTCGCGCGATGTGAAGCGTTCGACGCCGACTGCAATTAATTCGGCCTGAAGGCGTTCGGCCGAGGTTGGGGTCAAGTGCCCGCACCGTACATCATGGAACGCGGTAGCCGGCGGCCCGGAACAGTTCGTACCATTCGGCGCGCGCGAGAGGGATGTCCGATCCTTTCGCGGCATCCGTGACCCGCTGCGGCGTGGTTGTGCCGAGAACGACCTGCATCTGCGCGGGGTGGCGGGTGATCCACGCGGTGGCGATTGCGATGGGAGGTAGGTCGTAGTTGGCTGCGAGTCGGTCGATTACCGCGTTGAGTTCGGCGTACTCGGGGTTGTCGAGGAACACGCCGGTGAAGAATCCGGCCTGAAACGGTGACCAGGCCTGCACTGTGATGCGGTTGATGCGGCAGTAGTCGAGGATGCCGCCGCCATCCAGAGTCACGGATTGATCGAGCCCGTGCATGTTGGTCGCCACACCCTGAGCCACGATCGGCGCGTGGGTGAGCGACAGTTGCAGTTGATTGGCAACGATGGACTGGGTCACGGCAGTCTTGAGCAGATCGATCTGGCGCGGGGTGTGGTTGGACACACCGAACGCACGCACCTTGCCGGCGGCCTCGAGCTCATCGAACGCTCGCGCGACTTCGTCGGGCTCGACCAAGGCATCCGGCCGGTGAAGCAGGAGGATGTCAATGTAGTCGGTCTGCAACGCGCGCAGCGAGCCTTCTACGCTCGACACGATGCGCTCGTAGGAGAAGTCAAAGTATGGACCCTCGCGAACGATGCCCGCCTTGGTCTGGATCGTGATCTCGGCACGCTGAGACGGCGAGAGATGCATCGCATTGGCGAAGCGCTCTTCGCATTCGTGCATCCGTGTGCCATAGACATCGGCGTGGTCGAAGAAGTCGATGCCCGCGTCGCGTGCGGCGGCCACAAGGGTGCGGATCTCGTCATCGGTCTTGTCGGCAATCCGCATGATGCCGAGGACCACGTTGGGGGCGGTCAGTCCCGAAGGGCCGACAGGGATCGATTTCATCGGGACGTTCCTTCTTGGCGCCATGAGGGGTGTGGCCAACTGTAACCCCTCACTCGAACCTGGTCACACGAGAATCTGGAATGATACCGAGCATGTCCTCGAGACTGACGCTCGTCTGCGCTAGCGTCGCGCTGCTGGTTGCCACGTCGCTCGGCGGGTGCTCGGTTGTGCCGGGCGCCATTGCGGCATTCCCTGGGGGCTCGCAGGCGGACTACCAGCTCGCTGAGCCATACCCTGTGCCGGCCGGCACCGCCATTGTGGTCCGAGACAGCACCGCAGGGCCCGCCGCCGGTGTCTACTCGATCTGTTACGTCAACGGATTCCAGTCCCAGCCGGGGGAGACAACAGGCTGGCTCGCCGAGCAGCCGGAGCTCGTGCTCGGCGGCGCGACGGATCCGGTGGTCGACGCCAACTGGCCGGACGAGATCATCTTTGACACCAGCACGAACGCCAAGCGCGCCGCCATCGCCGCCATCACTGCCCCGACTTTCGAGCGGTGCGCGGACGCCGGGTTCGATGCTGTCGAGATCGACAACCTGGACTCGTTCAGCCGCTCCGGTGGCGCCCTCACCGCAGAGCACAACATCGCCCTCGCCGCCCTCTACGCCCACGCAGCGCACCGACTGGGCCTTGCTATCGGACAGAAAAACACGGCCGAACTTGCGATACGTCTCCGTGACGAGGTCGGGTTTGATTTCGCTGTCGCCGAGGAGTGCGATCGGTTCAAGGAGTGCGCGTTGTACACGGATGCCTACGGCACCAATGTCATCGACATTGAGTACAGCGACAACCTCCTGGACAGCTTCGCGAGAGCGTGTGAGCGCAGCGACGGGCTCCACTCGATGGTGCTGCGCGACCGGGAATTGCTGCCCGACACCGCTCGCGGCTATGTCTTCGAGGTCTGCTCTCGATAGATTTGCGGCATGGTGAATCTTCGTGCCCTGAACCTGACTGCGGGCATCCTGCACTTGGCTCAGGCTGCCGTCGTTGCCCTGATCGTGGCGCAAGCGATGCACCTGCGGCTGCCGGTCACCGTTGACTATCCGACCGGCGCGCCGGTCGCGGGACTGCCGCCCGAACGCATTGTGCTGGCCTCTGTCGATGTCGGCATTGGCGCCGCCGTCGTGCTCCTGCTGCCGGCGGTGTATCACCTGCTCGTCGCCTCGCCGGTGCTCGGCGCACGGTACGGGCGCGCGATCAAGGCCCGACGCAACCCAATTCGCTGGGTCGAGCTCTCGCTCAGCTCGTCGATAATGCTGTTCCTGATCGCCCAGCTGAACGGCATCACGGATCTCGGCACGCTCGTGCTCGTCTACACGGCCCAGTCTGCGCTGGTCCTTTTTCTTTGGATGCAGGAGCGACTCGGCACCCCCGCCCGCACCCTGCAACCCTTCGTCTTCGCGAGCATCGTCGGGATCGTGCCGTGGGGGGTTATTGCCCTCCAAGTACTGGCACCCGGGGCGACGAGCGGTTACGACCAGCCCGGCTGGATCCGAGTGCTCACGGTTACCCTGCTGCTACTGTTCTTCGCGTTCGGGATCAATCAGTGGCTCGGGTTCCGCGGCATTCCTGCCGGGCGTACGTACGACAACGAGGAGCGCGCCTACATTGTGCTCAGCCTCGCAACGAAGGCGGCGTTCGCGTGGCAGGTCGTCGCGGGCATCCTCTCATCAACCGCTCCACCGGGGTAGGCGACCCGTCGGGGGAAGCAAGGCGCGGCTGGGACTGCAACTGATCGAGCATCCCTGACAACCGGATGCGCCAAGCTGCTTCGTGGTGCGAAGGAGCGTCCGGCGGGCGGGGGTTCGGGAGAGAGGGTTCGGCCGCTGTGAGTGCCGAACGAGGAGTGCGAAGGCACCAAAGGCAGTCACGGTGAGAGCCGTAGTGGTCGAGAAGTCAATGTCAATCTTGTCAAGTCAGGGTATGTGGAGTCCGGAGCGCGGGGCCGCGGAATTCGGGAGTGGCTGGACGACAGCGCCACGACCATCCCCCACCAGTTCGCCACCTTTGCCACTCGCATTGACGTACTGGTCAGCCTGAGCGGCAATGCTGCCGCGCAGATCGACCGCGCGCGAGTCGGGGTAGCCAACTGGGGAAGGCGCTGCGTGCTTTGTCCCCCCGATCATCGCGCTAGGGCGGTACATCACGGGTTGCAAAAGTCGCACCACTGTGGCGATGCGCGCTGCTCCATTCGTGGGATGCGAACGGTGTGGGAGCATGCACCGCATCCATCGATGTCGGCGGCGATGACGCCGGTGGGTTGCCCACAGTCCGCGCAGCCCAGGCCGCGCTCGACGTCGACGCGTCCGAACCCGGGGGTCTGACACACCGGGCAGGGGGTCGCAAGGCGTCGCGCCATCGTGGTTGCGAGCTCGGCAATGACCTGGGCACGAGAGGGGCAGCGATGCGAGCGATAGTCCGGCGCGATTGTCACCGGGCCGCCTTCGGTGCTCAGCAATTCGTCGAGAACCTCGGCGAGCGCATCCATACGCCTGACGTCCTTGCGAACGTGCTCTCCGGATTTGCCGGAGCGAAGCAGCACGCCTTGTTCTGGAAAACCGACCGACTTCGCGTACCTGAGTCCGTCATCCGTCGATGCGATCGTGCGACCGGGAGGCAACCCAGAGGCGGCAACGTTTCCTTCAACGACTTCGAGGCCCAAGGTTTCATCGATGAAGATCAGCACTTCATGGTGTTCGACGACGAATCCAAGCCCAGCGTTGAAGCTACCTTCTGATGCAAGACCGTACGGCGTGCCAGCGAGCTGCATCCCAAGTCGGGCTTTCGCGATCGCTGCCGCGCGCGGGCTGAGGATTCGCGCAATCTCGCCCGAGAACGCACCGAATTGATCGGTGTCGAGATCTGGAACCGCGAAGACTTCTGCACCGAGGATGTCGCGAAACGACTCTCGAGCGAGCTGTTCTTTACCATGCATGGTGGCGAACGCGACGCGGGCTCCTGAGTACGGGTGTGTGATCATCCGAAGTATTCGGGCCTGCTGACGTAGGTGTCGGCAACAAACATTACCCCTGGACCGTCCTCAAGGAGCGTGCGCACCGCACCGATTAAGGCGGATGCCTTCTCGGGCGGCAACACGGTGATGAGCATGGTGAGGGTGTCGTACTCATTGAACAGCAGCGCGCCCGAGTGCGGCCCGTGGTGCCCGAGACCTGAGACACCGGATACAGACGTGTAGCCAGTTGCTCCCGCCGACGTGATGAGTTCCCGGATCGGGGGTGCGTCACGGCCCGAGATCACGATCTCGATTCGCGTCATCTTGGTGAGGCCATCCATTACTTGTCTCCTTCTTCGGTTTCGACTTCGTATGTTTCGACGACCTGCGGTTCGACGACGTGCGGTTCGACGACGTGCGGTTCGACGACGTGCGTTTCGACGACGTGCGTTTCGATGATGTGCGAGTCAAGGATCCACCCCGACGGGCTGTACCGCTGCCAGTCGCTGTTCGGGTCGTTCCGGGCGGTGAGCGTGACCCAATGATTGTCGAACAACTGACGAAGCACCTGATTGCGGGAGATGATCGCCCCGACTCGGTCGAGCGGTGCCTCAATGAGCACGGTCAGACGCATTGCTTCGTGCAGGTCGCGATCGCCAACGGCGACAGACTGCAGGGGCAGACCGATCTTCAAGTCACCAGTCTGGCCAGCGAGCACGCCGATCGTTCCGATGGCATTGTGGATCGTCTTGGTGCCAGCACCCCACAGGTTCTTGTCCACAGTGGAGAAATAGTACTGGTGGTTGATCCATTGGGCCACGACCAACGGGGCAGTCATGATCGTTTCAAGCGCCGTGCCATCCGGGTCACACTCTGGGCGATAGGAATGCATGAAGACACGTCGCTCTAGGTCAACTCCTCTGGTCAGCTCCCGCGGGCCGATGATGAGGGCAGCGTTGCGCACGAGCCCGAGCTCGGGATACACCTCGGCCCAGTCATCCGCCCGTGCCCGCAGGCGCCGAAGCGGCTGTTCGCTCGCGCCAGGAAGTAGGCCAGCTCGCTCGACTACGAGCAGATCCGCCGCCGTGTTCTGAGCCGCCCTGAACTCGTGTACCGAGGCCGCGTGGCTTTCAGGAATGAGGTGCGGATCAAGAATCTGGATGTGGTCGGAGACCGTGTTGTGCTCTGCGGCTACGAAGTACGTCGTCTCGGGGATCGCAAGTCCGCGCTCGGCGAGGAGATCGCGCACGTCTGAGTCGTTGAAGATCGCAGCCGCAGCTCTAGCATTGGCAGCCCCCGGGTTTCCGCCGCAGGCTCCGCAGTCGAGCGCGGACTGGTAGAGGTTATTGGCACTCGTTGAGCCGTGACCACTGAGAATCACCAGCGGAGCGCAGCGATCCAGCCCCATCATGCGGATGCCCGTCTCAGCCATCGCTGCCCGCTCCTCGAGAGAGAAGGCCATGGCGACCGTGACTTCGGTCTGGATGGGTGGCGTCGTGCGGTGCTGCGCCGCATCGATGGCACCCGCCAGACTTGGCGAGAGCGTGCGCACGAGGGTCGCGATACCCGAGAACCAGCCGACCGTCTCGGCAAGTGCAAACGGGGCAGGCGGTGCCGTCTCGCTGGCGTGAACCCCGGCAGTAAAGGCATCGCGCACTCGAAGCGCGTTTGTGCGCAACTTCGCGCGAACGGTATCGGTCGTGGTTTCGGTTACCGCGTGGCGAGGGCTCAGCAAGGCAGGGAGCGCATCAACACCATCGCGAGCCAGGTAGTTGGCGAAGCGGATCGGTACACCAAAGAAACCGGCGAATCCGAGGGTTTCGATGTCTGGGTCAACCTCGAGGTGGCGGCGCATTCCTTCCGAACGCGGGTCGATGCACAGGACGACCTGCACCTTGGGGTTGGAAACTCGTTCGGTGGTCACCGGTATCGAGCTGATAAGACGCCGCCGATAGTGCTCTTCGTACGCGGTTTGCCACGTGGTCGCATGGCCCTGCGGTCGATGCAGCGCAAGAATTCTCGCAATACTTGCCAGAGTGGCGGATGCCGCGGGCTCTGGTGACAGTGACGCTGCCAGCGTTGCCGCCCTCGTCGCATCCGTCGCATCCGTCGCTAGATCGTTCTGTGGATTGGTCGCGAGCTCAGTCGTGGACTCTGGCAACGGCAAGCCCAGCGCCCAGCGCAGCGTCAAGCACACCGCGAAGTACGAGGTCAGGTCGATGTCGCCTACGTGAGCCGAGCGCCACTTGATGTACCCCACCCACCCGGGTAGCCGGCGCGCCTCATTTTTCAGGATCTGTTCTGGCGCGCGGTCGTCGAGTCCGAGCTTGGTGAGTGCGTCGGCGATTCCTTCGTCGGCGCTCGCCGGAAGATTCGCGAGCTTCCGCCGTGCTTTCGCGGGAAGCTGCGGATCGTGCCGCGCCATTGCCCCCCACGCCGCCCACAGCCCGAGCTCTCGATCGGGCATCGGCCACATGGGGTGCGGGTCGAGGTAGGCGCCAACCCACTTCGCGACGAGTTCGTCCACCGGGTCGGGGGCCGCGGCGAGGCGTGCCGCTGATTCCGTTTGATCGCCGCTCACCAGTTCGGCGACTAACAGCTCAAGCGCAGTCCATTGTTGGCGGCCGAGAGTAACGTATCCCGCGTCGTCCAGCTCTGGCACACGATTCATCAGAACCGCTGCAAGGTCAACATCGGTGATGCGCCCGGCTGAGTAGTCGGCACGAAACGCGCTCAACGGTCTCATCACAGCGGCCATCGAGAAGTCTTCAGACTCGTGACCGCCAAGCGGATTCACCGCGATGAACGACGACAGCGGCCAGACCGGAATCACCGCGCGGGTAGCTCGGACTACCGCGGCTCGGACCTCAAGGCTCATGACGAACGTCCGTTCTCGAGTGCAACTGATTGTCGCGGCGCGGTCACCGTTGGAGTGCCGGCCGCGAGGGCCATGGCATACAGGCGGTACGTGAGGGCATTGCCGGGTCCAGGGCGCAGCAGCAGCTGGAGCGTGAGCAACGCGATACCCGGCGCGATGAGCCACCATGCGTTGACGGCCGCCGGGATCTCTCCAAAGCCCAGCGCCGTCTCGAAGACACTGATTAGCGCGGAGTATCCGAAGGTAAGGCCGGTGATCGCAAGACCGCCGAGGATCGCTGTGGAGGCCGAGAAGTGCCGCCAGACTGTCGTGCCGAGCGCCACCGCCGCCGTGAACACAACGAAGAGTTGGAGACCTTGACTCGCGGCAGACAACTCGACATCGAGCAGGATGCGCGCCGCCACGATCGCCGCGATGGGAACGATCGTTGCGACAGCGATTGCAGCGGTTGCGCGCGGCCAAGCGGTCGCCTCGGGGACAGGCCACGCGCGTTGCCTCGCTTCGCGTGCTACTCCGGACCCGGCACCGAGGAATAGCGCAGACTTGAATAACCCGTGGGCAATCAAATGGAAGACTGCGGCAGCAAAGGCACCCATACCGCAGGCGAGAATCATGAAGCCCATCTGCGCCATTGTCGAGAACACCAGGCGGCCCTTCACGTCCGGTTTCACTAACCTGACAGCGGACGCATAGACCAGCGTGACTGCGCCAGCAATGAACATAATCGTCATCGCCGCGGCCGACTCGCCAAGCGAAGGTGAGAACCTGAGAATCAGAATTGCGCCGGCGTTCACGACCCCGGCATGCATGAGTGCGGAGATCGGGGTCGGTGCAGCCAGAGTTGCGGGAAGCCAACCGTGGAAGGGCACTTGACTGGATCGAGCCAGGGCAGGGATCACGACGAGCAGCGCAACCACGGTGGCCAACGCGGGCGTCAGTCCTTGCGAGACTTCACCGATATCAGCAAGTGCAACGTTGCCGCCATTGCTGACCATCAGAATGACCACTGCCGCAACCAACGGCGCGTCGCCAATAACGAATCGGGTGGCCGTTCTCCGCACCCCCTCGCGGGCCTGTGCCAAGTGTGGATAGGTCGCGAGAAGCGCGACCAAGCTTGCGCCGGCGGCGAGCCATGCGAGCCCAAATCCGAGAACGGTGCTTGCGCAGACCATCAGAGCCGTTGAGGCCGTCACGAGATTTGCGGCGACGACGAACCACACCTGCCGGACATCGCCTCGCAGGTACCGCACCGCAAAGAACTGAATTACCGTGCCGAGACCGAGCACGAGCATCAACATCATCATGGCCAGCCAATCGATGGTCACCGCGAGCCCGCCGACTCGAACCGTGTCATCCCCTGGCGCGACGAGGCGGAGGAGCGCAAGCAGGATGGCCCCCGTCCAGCCCGCGAGCCCGAGCATCGCGGAACATCTCGCAGCGAGGTCAGCGGAGCTGCGTCCGACCAGCACGGCCGTGATCGCCGCCAATGGAGTCGCCACCAGTGCGGCCACCACGAGTACTAACTCGATCATTCCCGGCTCCTCCGATACCCGTTTCTTAAAGCAGGAAAAATGTAGCATGTAAATTGAATCGGGATAACCATTTGCTGCAATGAAGCGCGTATGACGGTACACTGCAGGGATGGCGCACTGGACGTTCCTCACCAATCACGCCCATGTTTTGCTATGCGTGTCAAAGAATCCCAACGCTCGATTGCGCGATATCGCCGAATTGGTCGGGATCACTGAACGTGCTGCACAGCGAATCGTCACCGAACTCGAAGAGGCCGGATACCTGGCTCGCCTGCGTGAAGGCCGTCGCAACAGCTATCTGTTGAACACCGCCATGCCACTGAGGCATCCGCTCGACGGCGACCACCGCATCAGCGAGCTCCTGTCGACATTTTCCGACCGGCCGCACTCGGAGTAACGGGAGACCCGGAGCGTAGTATCGGCGCATGACCGAGCAGCAGCCTTACGATGTGGTTCGCGTCGAAGTCGGGTTTGAGTTGCGACAGTACCCGGAGCACGTCGTTGCCGAAACCGAGGTCTCGGCGGACTTCGCGGATGCCGGCAACCGCGCGTTCCGCTACCTCTTCGGCTATATCAGCGGTGAGAACACCACTCGGCGGTCAATCGACATGACCTCGCCGGTGGTGCAGGCCGTCTCACAACGAGTCGCGATGACCGCGCCCGTCATTCAAACTGCGTCCGGCGGGAGCTTCACGGTTGCGTTTGTGCTCCCGTCATCACTCGAGGAGGCATCCGCACCGCTGCCATCGCGCAGTCAAGTGTCGCTCCGAACTGTGCCGGCAAGACTGGCTGCTGCGGTGCGATTCTCCGGTCGCTGGAGCAAGTCGGCGTACGAGAAACACCGCTCCGAGTTGCTTTCCGCGGTCAAGCGTTCCGGCTTGACAGTCGTCGGGGAACCCTGGTTTGCGCGGTTTGACCCGCCACTCACTCCGTGGTTCTTGCGCCACAATGAAGTCGTCGTGGAGGTCGCAGAATCGGTGATCGACTGAGTCACCGATTTCGGTAGGCCCGGTGAGTTCGGGTCCAACCAATCCCCGCCACGAGCGCAATCGCATCAAGCTAGTGCAACTCAACGACGAGAGCTTCGCAGCGCGGGAGGGGCTCAGTACATGGATCGGCCGCGCACAGGCTGCGCACCCGCAGCCACAAGGACAGCTGGGCCCGACCGGAACGAATCCGATCGAGCCCAGTTGCTCGGTGTCGCGAGACGGTTTAGAGGAAACCGTTCTCTGTGAGCCAAGCGGTCGCGATCTCCTGCGGCGAGAGTTCATCGACCGTCGACTGCACATTGAGAGCAACGAGGCCCTCAGGGGTGAGCGCAGCGCTGACGGCGTTGACGACGTCGGCGATCTGGTCGGCAATGTCAACACTCACAAGCGGTACGACATTGGATGCGAGGAACAGTCCGCTCGGGTCGGCGAGCGTAACAAGCCCCTCGGTCTGGATGCGCGGGTCTGCACTGAACACGTTCGCGATGTTGACAGTGCCGGCGACAAGAGCGTCCACTGTGGTGTCACCGGTCGCCGAGAACGCGACCGTCACGCCGTAAACCTCAAGCAGTCCGGCGGGACCATACGGACGCTCTTCGAGTTCAGGAGCCCCACCGAGGATGAGGCCCTCGACACCTGCAAGGTCGGCGAGGCTCGCGAGCCCGTTCGCTTCAGCGAAAGCCGCGGTCACGTTATACGAGTCCTGGTCGGTCGCTGACGACTGGTCGAGCACGGTCAGGTTCGCCGGAAGAGCGTCGTTGAGGGCGGCGAAGACCGCTTCAGACTCCGTCGCGGTGGTTTCCGGATCGAAGAACTGGAGCAGATTTCCGGTGTATTCCGGAAACAGGTCGATCGCACCTGACTCGAGTTCTGGAATGTAGGCATCCCGCTGGCCGATGTTGAACTTGCGCTCAACCGTAAAGCCGGCACCCTCGAGCGCCTGAGCGTAGATCTCGGCAATGATTTCGTTCGAGTAGTAGGCCTGCGAACCGATGACGATCGCTTCGCTCTGGGCCGCCGGTGTCTCCGGTGCCAATGGATCGGCCGTCGCGCACCCTGACAGGGCTACTGCTGCCCCGACGACGGCTGCCAGTGCGGCGATCCGTCCCCTTTTCCTTACTGTGAACATGATGCTCCCTTATTTTCCCGGTGAAGTGTTCCACCACCGCCCGCTGCCCTGATGACAGCGTGCGGACATTCTTGTCGGCAATGAAGATTGCCGAACAGGCTCACTGTGTTGGCAGCGAACGCCTGATTGCTTGAAGCCAAAACTCGGTGCGTAAATTCCGCCCGCAGCGAGACGTGACGAAGAATTCATCTGCGAAGACTGGATAACACTCACGAGTCTTTCCCGCGGATGACAACGTACGAAGCCTTGCTGAGCGCTAGCTCGAAAGCGTCGACCGAACCGCCGAGTGCCGCGAGCTCATCTGCCGTCAAGACCTGACTCACCGAGCCATCGTCGTGATGCGCGACCACGATTGGCAGCGCCATGCCACCGAGCAGCAGCGCCAATTCCGGAGCAACCTGGTTTCGGTGGAGCACATGAATCGGCACCGCCATTCGCGCGACCATGCGATCCCATTCCGGCTTTCGTCGCACCGGAGAATGGGTGATGTCGCACAGAGCGCACTCGGTTCGTCCGAAGATGTGACCGAGCACATAGCGCGCTTCGCCCACGAGACCGCCATCGGCGTTGTACACCGCTGTGTGCGAAGTGATCGGCACGGTGGTTGTTCCATCCTGAACGGTGTTTGATGAGGCCTCGGGGACGAATTTCAGATACTACCCCTCCTGCTAGCGTGGAAGCCATGAGCAATGACGGCTCGAGATTCGACCCGAGATTCGACCCGGCGTTTCAGCCAGGGTATGACGGACCGCGCGAAGGATTTGAGCTGGGGCTGCCGACCGGCACCCGTCTAGGCGCCGCGGACCGACCTGTCGCGTCACCCGAGATCGAAACCGATCCGAGGGCGAGTGCGGCCGTCGGTTCAGCGTTGACCGGCTCCCCCGCTGCCTACTCTGAGCCGACATCGCACGCGGTTGGCCATCCCGAAACTGAGCTGGAGGAGGCTGCACCTCCTTCGCGCAACCGGTACCTGATCGCCCTTGCAGCGCTCGCCGTGGCGCTCTTGGTGAGCGGGATTGTGCTTATTGGCTTCGTGCGCACCATCTTCGACAACCGAACTGAAGATCTCGACTATGTGACCGTGCAACTGCTCCTCGTTTCGGGCCCGATCGCAATCGGTCTTTCGATTGCGATCGGCGCGTCATTCCTCCTCGTGCTGGGCCTGCGATCGAGAGCCTGACCTAGTACGAGGTGCGCATGCTGCGCTAGTTTGATCGCATCGGGTAGCGAGTACCCGCGACCGGTCTTGTCAACCGGTCGTAGATACCTGCGCGTCGTGCGGGTGTGAGTGTGGTCGTGGCCGAGAACGTCCGTCTGGACCTCGATGTCTTTGTCGCGACCCAATACTCGAAGGTTGTGGCCGCTGTCGGCCTTATTACCGGCAACCGTCAGGGCGCGGAGGATGCGGTGCAGGATGCAATCGTGGGGTTTCTCGCGAAGCCGCCTGCGCATCCGGTCACAAATTTGGCGGCATGGTTTACGGTCGTCGCTAGCAATCGGATTAAGGATGGCTATCGCAGCGAAGCGGCACGCCAGCGAGCGGTCGCCAAGCTCGCGATGCCCGTCGAAGAGATGACCGACCAGAGCGAGTTGCTCGATTGCGACGTGAGGAACGCGCTCCTGCAATTGCCGATTCGGCAGCGCCAGGTGTGCACACTGCACTACCTAATGGACCAGTCGGTGCGAACAATTGCCGAGGGTCTTGGTGTGAGTGAAGGCACGGTCAAGACGCAGCTCCACCGAGGGCGCAAAGCACTTGCGGCACGACTCAGCAAGGAGGTGCACCGTGGGTTGGCGTGATCTGGGTGGGATGAAGGACATGGACGTAGCGGGCTTGGTCTCGACCGTCATGCAGAAGGCGGCCCAAAACGCCCACGAAGACTTGCAAGGCACGATGGAGGACGTGAAGAAGGCCATCCGCGACCGAGTGGATTCCGGTGACACCGGTACTCCAGCTGAGGTGAGCGGGTTCCGTGCGCGGCGCTGGTGGATCATCTGGCCATTTCTTGGAGTGATCGTGCTGCTCGTCACCGGCGGCGCCATTGCGTTCGGCACGCCGCCTCCCGCGATTGTCGCCGCGACCCCGACCGCGACCGCGACCGCGAGTCCGACGTCGCGCGCCACGCCAGCGGCGGCG
>Ga0163151_10005963_pt1 | contig 15162 bp, 4 predicted proteins | sample OliLakLV19MP5IB2_FD_145596 | JGI IMG/M metagenome (GOLD analysis project Ga0163151, IMG submission 145596) | Freshwater microbial mat bacterial communities from Lake Vanda, McMurdo Dry Valleys, Antarctica - Oligotrophic Lake LV.19.MP5.IB-2 | ecosystem: Environmental > Aquatic > Freshwater > Lake...
CCTCCGGTGGATTCAATAGCTGAGGACCGGGCTTTGGCATCCGCTATGAAATACGTTGCTTCCCATGGGATCACAGGCATACATCATATGGGAAACTTTGGCGACCTGGAAACATTTCGACGCAACAAGTCCAAACTGACCACCAGAATATATGCTGCTACCCCATTAAGTCAATGGAACCAGCTTAAATCTTATATTGAAAAAAATGGAAGAGGAGATTCCCTTCTTCATTGGGGTATGCTCAAAGGATTTATGGATGGATCGCTGGGATCCCATACGGCTGCCATGTTTGAAGACTTTACGGATAAACCCGGTGATAAAGGATTCCTGATCAACCCGCTGGATTCTATATCCAAGTGGATAAAGGATGCAGATCAGGCCGGCCTGCATATTGCAGTCCACGCTATCGGAGACAAAGCGATCTCCGATCTTATCGATCAATTTAAATCAGTACAAGCCGTCAACCGTCAAAAAGATCGGCGGTGGAGAATAGAACATACCCAACATCCCAGAACAGTTGATATCCAGCGAATGGCCGACCTTCAAATCATCGCAAGTATGCAGCCTTATCATGCGATTGATGACGGGTGTTGGGCTGAAAAAGTATTGGGTAGTGAACGGATCAAAACGACGTATGCATTTTCCAGTTTAATAAAAGCAGGTGTGAAATTGGCTTTCGGCAGTGATTGGTTTGTAGCGCCACCGGTACCACTTTTGGGGATTTATGCTGCAGTGACCCGACAAACATTGGATGGAAAAAATCCGGGAGGATGGGTGCCTGAGGAAAAAATATCGGTGGATGAAGCGTTGTCAGCGTATACCTCAGGGGCGGCTTATGCAGGATTTGATCATCACCACATTGGAAGTATAAAGCCGGGTTACTTGGCAGATCTGGTCCTTTTGGATCAGGATATCCGTCAAATTGAGCCGGATTCGATAAAACAGGTCAAGGTGCTTTGGACGATGATGGGTGGAAAATTTATTTATAACCGGGATTAGGAATAAGATAAAGTAGCAGGGTTTCTTCAGGTGTCTCCACCTGAAGTCCTGATTTGAAGACTCGAAACGCGGGGTTTTGAAATATTTCTTTGGAGACGCTCGAAATGCGAAAGGTGAAGGGGGTGACATATTGGCTCAAGGTCGGGAGACCTGGAGACACTCCTTTAGCGGGGGTTTCTTCAGGTGTCTCCGCCTGAAGTCCAGAACATTCTTTCTCCGTGCTCCTCCGTGTCTCCGTGCGAAAATTTTGCTTGCCTAAAAACCAGTTTAGATATTGCCCGGGTGACACCCGAATCGCCCCTAGGTTCCACCCGACTGATCCAATATTAAATAATCATTAAGATTACGGATGAAGGGATAGCCCCTTATTTGGGTTACTTTTGTAGTCCAATCTATGCGGCAGTTTCTTTTCGTTTTCTATGTATTACTATGTATTCCCCTGTCCGGGAGGCCTTTAGACTGGTCAGACAAAAAACTGGCTTCACCCCCACCCCGGATCATTCGCACCTGTTGTTCTTTTGGGGTTGACGTAAAAATGGCAGGCCTGCCGTTTGTCAGGTACAATGACATCACCGGTCTCAATCTAATTGGACCACATAAATACCTGGGCAGCAGACAAGAAGGGAATGGCATCCTGTACACAAGTCTGGGTGGGTTTGTAGATATCGGCCATGTCCGCGACCAGGCAGACTGGACAGCTTACCTGTACCATCTGATCATGAAAAACAGAGGTGAGGGCCAGCTTAGTTTTACACACAAATTGGGTTATGAAGGTGGTCCCAAGGTTTTGCAAATTATCATCCCTGCAGCCATGGACGATAGTGATATTATGATCCTGGCCGGACGCATAGCGTATGACCTGTCTGTCTGGCATGAGATCGGTACCTGGAATGGTACGTCCCTGATCCCTATGCTGCCGGAGCGGTATTCCGCTTTTTCCATCGAAGATGCCTATTCCAATTTATTAGGAGTGCGCCTGGGCATAGAAGCTTTAAAAAGCAATCTGCCTTTTGAAGAAGCGATGACTCAATTATTAAAAAACAAGCTGGCCGAGCTTCATGCTTTGCTCACGCTGGAGGAAACGCATCAGGCCATGTTGTCTGTAGAGGGCGATTGGTGGTCCAACAGGGTCAAACTGCCCAATGCCAAAGTGATCAAAAAAAGGCAGTTTGGAATCTATCCTTGTATCCAGCCGACCTTGTTACCAGTTGATGCACACCGGTTGGAGGATATCCCCGCTCTTTGCCTTCCCTTGCTTTCTTTTAATGCCGACCCCAATCAATTTTACAGCATCTATATCCAACTGAATAGTAAATTTCCGGTAGAGGAAATATTTGCCCAGAACTTTAACGGCATCATTACGCAAAGGGATTTTCCTATGCTGATCAATTATGCAGCTCAGGAAAGTGAAAAAAAATACGGGACTTTGGTTTATAAAGAATCCCGACCAAGGTTAAAGTTTAAAAAACCCGGTAGGGTCAAAGTATGATTTACCTGACTCAGGTTATTTATCTGAAACCCGGGCAAGAGGAGATATTTAATGAATTTGAATGACATTGCTCTTCCGGCCATCTCCAGGTATGAAGGAGCGTTGTTGATGCGCATCAGCCCTGCAGCAGATCAATTTATAGAAGGTACCATGGCCCCTCCGCATGAAATCCATCTGGTCAGTTTTCCCGGGGACGATCATTTAAAGGCTTTTTTAAATGATAACCAGCGGCAGGAATATCTTCATCTCAAAGACCAGTCGATTCAAGCCAGCATTATTTTTAAGGGAGTTCAATTTCCCTGATTCTGATTACGGTACTCTTATCAGGTTAGCTAAACATAGACAGGTAATACCCCTCTATGGATTTTGAATTTGAACCACAGCGCAGCGATAGGACATAGTGCACATAGAATCTATCCCGTAGGGATTTACTATAGGTAAAAACAAGTAAGGATATTTACGGCGTGCTGTAGGTACGCCCTGTCATACATACTGAGGCCTAGACATAGGCAGTTCTGATTGTTGGTATACGAACTTCGGCTATAAAATGTAATAAATCCTTCAATCCCGTAGGGATTTACTGTAGGCAAAACGCGTAAAAAGTAAATATAGCGTGCCGAGCTTGCCGTATGTACGCCCTTTTATCCAAATGATTGTTTTTATAGAAGTTTATTAAAGCACCCTATCCGATTAAAATGTCTGTATTGAATATCAATTTACTACTACATGATTTGCTGGATGCTGTACCTACGGTAAGCCTGGCAAAGGATTTAAGGATATTTTTTTACCAAAATGAGGTGGATACGGCACGGAACCAATGGTAACCAGGAGTTGCCCATTTTTTAATGTGCCTTTAGAATATTTCAAAATCAATAGAATAAATGCAAATAAATAGTAATGAATCATTCCCTCACCTACAAACCAATACGACTAGTGCTATGTTAAGTTTAATTTGTCTAATTTCCCACAGCGACACTGCGAGCACAACGAGCGAAGACCAAAGGGAAGCAAACGAAAAATCGGATTAGAGTTGTACGACACAATGTTAAGTCGCAGCTTCGCTGCACGCCGCGCTGTCCGTTGCGCTATCGCTGTCTTCGATTGCGTTGCTCACCGCTTGCTTCTCTCACCGCTTGCTTCTCTCTCCGCTCACTTCTCTCACTATGAGATAATTTGTCCGCCATAACAGGCCTAACTTGACACTAGATAGATTGAATTTTGCAGTGAACTGCAAAATCTGGGTTTAATGCCTTAATTAAGTTTATAACTGAACTTATGTGGTTGAGATGATCCTGATTTACAGCGGCAGCGTTTAGCACCGTAGCAGTTACCGGACTACCGTAACATCTCCATATTTGAATTTGCTCCTTCCATCAAGGGTAGTATACACCAGTTTGTAAATATAAACAGCATTGGGTGCATCGATGCCTTTAAACCGTCCATCCCAAACCGGTATCGCCTGGCCGCCGGCACCCAGGTTGGTGAGGTCAACGACCATGGTGCCCCAGCGGTCAAATAGGGTAAACCTGGAAATACTTTGCACTTCAACGGATGGGAAAATAACCAATGCTCTGTTCCGGTCATCTGTACTGATTGTTCTGATCAGGTTGGGCACAAAGATCATGACTTCCGGGTCCACAAATATCCAAAGTGTATCTCGTTTAGCGCAACCATTGATATCAAGCACCTCGACGATGTAAAGGCTTGAGGTTACTGGCGTGGCGATGGGATTCACGCAATTCAGGCAAGAGAGGTTATTCTGGGTAAGCCAACGAATAGAGCTTGGACTAAAATTGGTTTGAATCGTAATAGGTATCTGGCCCCCAATCGTTATGGTAGTATCCGATCCCAGGTCGACGTTCAGATTGGCATTCAATGGGGAAAACCGGATCGGTAATCGTTGTTGGCATCCCTGGCGGGACCGTATGACTAGATCAAAGGTATCTGATGTAAACTGGCTTAACCGCAATGGCAAGGAACCAATCGCATTCAAATTTCCGTTTCCGATCCGGTAAGTATAGGGAGCCGAACCACCGATAATATTGCTTATCAGAATGGACTTTGAATTAATAATACTGCAGCCGGAGGATTCCAGGCTAAAATTGACGGCAAGGTTTTCTACTTGAATAATAAAGTACACCAGGCTGTCACAACCATTGACCGATTGATTCAGAAAACGAATGGAGTCCCGGGTATGATTGAGGTAAAAACCAATACCTGACAATATCAGGGTGTCTCCTGCACAGATTGTATCCCGAACAACGCGAACTATAGGCGCATAAAAATCCAATACCACCGATATCACACTGTCGCAACCATTGGCGGCCTGATTGGCCAATCGTATTATCCCTGAAGGCATGGATTGGGTAAAAACCATACCTGCCACTGCCAGACTGTCTCCCGGACAAATCGTCGGCCTCAGATTTAATTGAGGGTCTATTAAAAACCGGATTTCTATTCTTCGGAGGGTATCACAAAATCCAGGAATACTAGAGGGTATGGTATCCGTACCGGTCGATTGGTTGATCGTATAGTTTTTTCCCCGGATGGTAATGGTTTCGGTTTGGCATGCCGTGGTCCTGAAGGTATCCCGGACAGACTCACAGGAACAGGCTATGTTGAAGTTAAAAGATAAAGTGTCGCAGGCATTAAAATGACTTATACGTACTTGATGACTTTGGCCAAAGGGCACCTGGGGTGATATATAAATTGAATCAATGATCTGACCTCCTCCACTGAGAATACGTATTGGATCATTCACATTGGTATTCCGCAGCGTTATCCGGTATTGATAGGTACGTCGGGTGAAATCACACACCGAACTGGTATCTACCGCTGCAATAAACCGCACGGTCCTGAACGTCCTGGTCCCGGCATTGCTGGCGATCTGCATCCTGCAATCGGCCGCATCCAAAACACTATCAATCGTGATGGAATCACCGATCAATCCATATAGAGCGGAGAGGGTAAAATTGTCTGCACTGGACTGAAATACGCTGCTGCTGTTGCCTTCATAAGAATAATAGACCCGGTAAGGTTTATTGTCCGTTTGAATCCTCATCCGGATATTAAACTGCTGCTGGTTTTGAGGGGCACATTCTACCGCATCTTCATTGAGGATCAACACAGAACCACTGCCTACCCGATAAACAACAGTATCCATAAAACTACAACTGTCTCTGGTCATCGTATACCGGATTATATGGTCCCCCGGCCCGGCAACAGAAGGATAAAATACCCCATCGACTATACCCGGACCGGTCAATGATTTTTGATAGGGTATCGTATCTGTAAGATCTCTGGTAATAAGAATTATTGGAACAATCGGTCCATCACCACTACAGAATGATGGCTCATCCACAATAGTTATACGCACATTATCACAAAATCTGGTAGCGCAGGTCAGTGCGGCAGACTGTCCGTTGGCGCAGGCAATATCCCCCAAAGGAGTTACCTGGATACCTACAAGTTGACCCAGGGTAAGTCCACCGAAAATCATCTGATACGGACTCCTTATCCCGGTAGGGCCGGTAATCATTTGCACCTGATAATCTGTCGCGCCAGGCACCTGGTCCCAGGTAAATACAATCCGATCAGCTTCCGGGGCACAGACCAGCCGCGAAATCGGAGGCAGAGCCGGGATCACATTGACGGACTGACTGGTCTCCGGACCATCACAGCGGCCCGAAACAGCCCTTAGTCTGATGGTATATAAACCAGTATCCAGTGCCAGGTCATGATTGGCCATGTTGGCAAGTTGAGATGGCTGATTTGAAAGAGGATCTTTGACGATAGTCCAGCTATAATTTGGCATCCTCCCTTTACCACTGTGTCTTAACTGCAGAAGGTCTCCGGCACATATTTCCCCTGCAGATAAGGTAAATGCCGAGGACGTGCTATCGCTAATGGCGATCTGCAAAGCGCGTTGAGCCGGACAAACCGGTGCGTCCTGAAACGCAAATAAAGTGATGCTTTGATTGACGGTGCTCCCTACCGGATATTCTACTCCCTGTCCACCCGGTGCAGCAAAATAACTTACTCCGCTCAGGTTATTTCCCGTTGGGGCGGGCAAAATATATTCTTCGCAGACGTTGACAGGACTTAAACTATCGATTGCTGGTCTTGGGATGATCGTGATGTTCAACGTGTCCTCATCAAAACAAAATGAATTATTGTTCCAGGCATAGTAGACCGAAGTGGAGGTTACATAGTGCATACCTCCATAAAAATCCTGCCCCTGATCTCCAGGTAATGCATGATAATGCTGATCTCCGGTCAGGTTTTGACCCCTGATTACGGGCAATAAAAATTCGTTGCAGACCGTCGTATCCCGGATCCCGGCAATCTGCGGAGTTGGACGCACAATGATCGAGATGGTATCTTCATCAAAACATCCCGGATCCCCGGCAAAAGCGTACAAAGTCCGGTTATTTGTAATCCAGGTCTGGGGCAAATAGGACTGACCAATTCTTCCGGGTTGAGCATAATAAAGGAGGTCGGGATAGTCCTGATCCTGGCCTAACCTTATTGAATCACATCCTTCGTAATAAATAGGTATTATGAGCTCCGGTCGCTGGCTAACCCGCACCAGGACGGTATCCTGGGTGAGGCAGGCGGGTTGGCTCACATCAAATATAAACAGAGTTTGACTTTGGGTGATCGTGTTGCCCGGAACATAACGGATACCTTGGCCAAACGGACCGGTAAAGTAGAGGGCCGAATCCGATAAAAAAGCCGTCCCATTTACTTCCGGCAGGCTGACCTCATTACAGGCACTGAGGTCGGCGTTATTCTGGTACCCCGGCCCGCGATCAAATGTGATATTAAAAGTATCTTCATCATGACACCTCATTAATTCACCATAAACATAATAGGTACCGCTAGTGGTAATCTCTGCTCCTGCCGGTGAACGAATACCCTCTTTGTTGGACTGAGCATACACAGCACTGGTGAAAAAGTTTTCCGGTTGTAATGCCGGCACGGTAAACGCCTGGCCGCAGGCAAGGGTGGTATCTCGCAATAGTTCCATTTCAACGATGGTGGAAAACGGTATGGTCACCATCACTTCTGACATACATTTTCCGCTGGAATATTGTATGCCGTCGTAAGCATATAAAATCCTGGAATCATATAATACATTCCGTTTAGTAGCATGCACGGAATCTCCGGGCAGGTAACGTTTTCCCTTGCCACCCATTTCACTCCAATAGGCGACTTGTGAAGTCAAAAAACTGCCAACGATTCCCGGCAAAGAATCCAGGACTGGTGTACAGGGCTGTTCAATGGTAATGTTATTGATTTGGATACCACGTTGGGTATAGGTTACACTGTCGAGAATATCGCAACCCGATTTATTGGCCCGGATGTACAATTTTGTCGTTTTGGTAAGCGTGTCACCAGGAAGGTAAGCGGTATCCAGGCCATTCAATTGAGTATTATAGCTCAACACCACTCCTGGCAATCCCGGTAAGATAAAGGTGGTACAAAAAGTATCCGAACGAATAGTATCGCGAGGAAGAGTGGCATTATTAACCAGGGTGATCCGAAAGGTGTCTTCATCATGACATCGCGAAAATTCTCCATAAGCATAATAAGTACCATTTGCCGTGACCGGGGTTCCGGTCACCAGTTTAATTCCTTGTTTATTGGGTAGCGTATAAACGGCACTGGAGAAAAGTGCAGGTTTTACCGCCGGTATTAAAAAAGTCTCGCCACACCCCAGGGTGGTATCCTGAATATTTTCAAGTTCGACGATAGTAAAAAATGGGATGATCACCGGTATTTCGCTAACACATTTACCGGACCGGTATTGTACACTATCGTAAGCATACAATACTTCACTCTGATAGAAGACACCTCTTTTGACGGCATGTACAGAATCCCCGGGAAGATAACGTTTGCCTTTGCCACCTCTTTCACTGTAATAAGCTACCTGATTGGTTAAAAAATTTCCTTGAATCCTCGGCAGAGTGTCCAGGACAGGTTTGCAAGGCTGATCAATGAAAATCGGATTAATAAAAACCCACTGCCTGGTATACATCACACTATCCGTAACCGAACAACCCAGGTTACTGGCTTTGATATACAGTTTGTAGCTGGTGATTATGGTATCATTTGGCATAAAACTGAGACCCAATCCATCCAGCCTGGTATTATAGTTTACCTTAAGCCCGTTGATATTGGGCAAGGTATATTCTGTACAAAAAGTATCCGGGTAGATAATGTCCTTAGGAATAATGATATTGGAAATTAAACTGATATTAAAAGTATCTTCATCAAAACACTGGCCGAGTTCGTCAAAAGCATAATAGATCCCTCCGGTGGTGATAAAAGAAGAAGGAGGAATTGCCGGGCTCGTTTTTTTACTTCCTGTATAGTAAGCAGTATTGCCGCTCAGATTGATTCCGTTGAATGGAGGTAGTTGAAAACTTACTCCACATGGTACTATAGTGTCTTTTGGATTGTTGATGACCGGGGCGCTGACAAAACGGATTTCCAATTCTTCTTCATCGTCACAACCGGAAGCCACCTGTCGATCATAGGCATACAAGATAGTATTTGTCCGGATGGTATCCCCTGGTCTGAGGTTTGGTCCGGTTCCACTCCTGCCGGTATAATATCGTTGGGCACCGGTAAGACTAGTCCCGGTGATAGGTGGTAAGATAAAATATCCGCAAGTCGATTCTATCCGGCTGAGTGAATTATCGATCTGCGGACCTTGAATAATATTGACCTTAAATACAAACTGCAGCACATTTTGCGGTTGGCATGCATTCCAGGCATTGGCATATAAGGTAATAGAATCAAAAACCTCAGTTCCGATGGGATAAGCAGTACCTCCACGGTTTGGCAGGGTAAAATACGAAGCGTTTGGACTGGGGGGATCTGCAAAAGGTTCTAAAACATGGGAGAAGCCGGGGCATATTGTGGTTTGGTTAGAAGTAAGGTCGTTTTTCAATGGTGCACAAGGTTCTCCAACCGGTCTACACCCATTAGCAGATTCATATTCAACCGTGCCGTCTTCAAAAATGGAAATGTAAGCACCGTTAAAATCATCCAATCGAAATGGATTATAATTTACAATGTAATTACAATTGCCGATGGCAATTGTAATAGTCCTGTTACAATCTGTGGTGCATTCGTCCTTATTAGCAAACATGGGCAGTGGATTGCTCGCATTGCCTGCAATCACAAAAATCAATCCGCTACCACACAAATCACGCAAATTGCTGGTCGTTGATATTGGGTTTTGATCAATAAAAGCCAGTACCATGCTGTTCGAAGGTATGGTTCCATTATACGGGGCAGCGTAGGGGTTGACAAAAATGGGCAAACCATCAGAACAGGTACCCACGCGCGCATTCAGGGCAGCAACAATTGCAGGCACAGCTTTCCAGCCATTTCGCGTACCTGCTATTGTCGAAATTGACAAGTTGGAATTCAGATTAAAAGCACTGGTCCCAGTTCGAAATTGAAAATATTCCGATTCTTTTTCCTGTGGGGTAGCACAACCATCCACCTGCACCATAATTACTTTGGGACAAATCACCTGAGCATATACGTCAGGTAGGACTAAACCCCAAGCCGAGAGGCCAACAACCCAATAAAATATACGCTTAATCAACCTCATTCAAAACGGAGGTTAAAAATAGACATATTATAGTTTTTACTCAGTGTTAAGAAGGCATTTAACAGTTAATTATCAACTTTAATTTTTTTATCTTTAGCGCTCGAAATCAATTAAATGTCACCAAATCTTAGCGAGCAGGAAATCATCAGACGGAATACGCTGGAAGAGATCCGGCAAGCCGGTTTCGACCCCTACCCCGCCAGTGCTTACCCCGTCACCCATACCTCGATAGACATAAAAGCCCAATTTGATATTGAACCGGACCGGTTTAAGGAGGTTTCTATAGCTGGCCGGTTGATGATGAAACGGAGCATGGGTAAAGCTTCCTTTGCTGAATTGATGGATTCGTTGGGTCGTATCCAGATCTATCTCAAAAAAGATGAACTCGGGGATACCTATGATCCTCTATTCTCCAAATGGCTGGACCTGGGCGATTTTATTGGCGTCAAAGGATTTGTCTTCCGGACCAAAATGGGAGAAATTACCATTCATGTACAATCCCTGGTTTTATTGTCTAAATCGCTCCGGGTGCTGCCTGTAGTAAAAACGGATGCCGACGGACAGGTGCACGATGCTTTTGTAGATCCTGAACTCCGGTATCGTATGCGTTATGTCGACCTCTTGGTCAATTCCGGGGTCAAAGAAATATTTCTCAAACGGTCCAAACTGATCAGTGCAATGCGCAGGTACTTTGACGATAAAGGATGGATTGAAGTGGAAACACCTATCCTTCAAAGTATACATGGAGGTGCCGCAGCCAGACCTTTTTTGACCCACCACAATACCCTTGACATCCCCTTGTACCTGCGGATCGCCAATGAACTTTATCTCAAACGATTGATCGTCGGCGGATTTGAAGGCGTATATGAAGTGGGTAAGATGTTCAGAAATGAAGGGATGGACCGAACCCACAATCCGGAGTTTACCAGTATGGAGATCTATGTGGCCTATAAGGATTATGAATGGATGATGGGTATGGTCGAAGAGTTGATAGAATCCCTTGCCCTTGCACTTCACGAAACCACGTCTGTAAATTTTGCAGATTTTGTGTTGGACTTCAAAGGCCCTTACCGCAGACTGAGCATGCACGATTCTATTAAAGAATTTACCGGGGTCGATATAAGCCAAATGGATGAAACAAACCTTAGGGCACAATGCAAAACCTGGCATATTGAAGTCGATCCCACGATGGGAAGCGGTAAACTGATCGATGAAATTTTTAGTAAAAAAGTCGAACACCACCTGGTACAACCTACCTATATTATAGACCATCCGTTGGAAATGACCCCCCTTGCTAAAAAACACCGGACAAAACCAGGTTGTGTCGAACGGTTTGAACTTTTTATTTGCGGAAAAGAAATAGCCAATGCTTATTCTGAACTCAATGACCCTATTGATCAACGCGAACGGTTTGTAACTCAAATGCAACTGGCCGAACGCGGCGATGAAGAAGCAATGGCCCTCGACGAAGATTTCCTGAGAGCTCTGGAGTTTGGTATGCCCCCTACTTCAGGATTGGGTATTGGCATCGATCGATTGGTGATGTTGATGACCAATCAGGTATCCATCCAGGAAGTTTTGTTTTTCCCTCAAATGAAACCGGAAAAAAATTGATTATAAAACTACACGTAAGTAATAGATGGTTTGGAAAGGTTTGGTTAGATGGTATGGGCTGGGGATCATAGGGTTACTGCTATGTGTAGAACTTGGAGGAAGTGCACCGGCATGGGTGCAAAAGCCTGCGGTTCGTTTGTTCCAGGTTGATCATCAGCAGGAATTACAATGGAAAGCCCTGCGTTCCAATCGCAATGTCAGAATCCTGAACTATGACCTAAAACAATATCTGCTGCTCAAACAACAAAAACCGGCCAGTTTCAATTTGGTGCTGCCGGGTTTAGAGGGTCAGGACATCGAAGTTGAATTGGTTGAAAATAAAGTCCTCAGTGAAGATTTTGTTTTAAGTACCGATAAAGCGAGGAACCTCGAATATACCCCCGGACTCTATTATTCCGGAAAGATCAAAGGCCAGGACCAGTCGTTGGTGGTAATCTCTTTGTTTGAAAATGAGGTTATGGGTATGATCTCTCCGGCCGGCCGCAGCAATCTGGTCATCGGCAACAGCCCGGTATTGCGCAGAAATTCCTTTGTGCTCTTTGATGATGGGCAGGTGGATGCACCTTCATTTAACTGCATGAGCAATGAATTGCCCGATTGGACTAAAGACCTCAATTTGAGCCAGGGTGGTTTAAGGGGCCAACAATCGGCGGCAGGTTGTGTCGGGGTATTTTTTGAATGTGGCCTGTCTGTACATGATGCCAAAGGAGGGCCAGGTGGTGCGGCTGATTTTGTATCGAGTTTTTATAATGCCGTTTCCACCATTTATTCCAGAGAGGGCATCAGCACAAACATTTCTGAAATAAAAGTATGGACGACTAACGAACCTTATGGCTTGAGTTCGGATAGGGGACTGGAGGATTTTAGCAAAGCATATCCCGGTGGTATAAATGGCGACCTGGGGCATTTTATCCGATTAAAATCAGGGACATTTAATGGCCTGGCCTGGCTGGATGTATTGTGCAAAACCAACCGTTACGCTTATAGTGAGGTCTCCGCCAACTTTACAACCTTCCCTACTTATTCCTGGACGGTCAATGTTATAACTCATGAGATGGGACACAACCTCGGATCCCCACATACTCAATCATGCACCTGGCCAGGAGGTGCAATTGATAATTGTGCTAACCCTGAAGGTACCTGTGCTCCCGGACCTAGACCCATCGATGGAGGAACCATCATGTCTTATTGTCATCAGCTTACCTCAATAGGAATAAATTTTAACAGTGGTTTTGGTACCCATCCAGGAAACCGGATAAGGGACAGGGTAAACAATGCGGGTTGTCTTTCCGGCTGTGCTGGCGGTGGTGGTACAATAACCACCTCCCCTGATCTCGTCATCAGCGCGCTTACGGCAAATCCACTTGAACTGAGTTCACCTTCGTCTACCAGTACAATACAGTTTAGTACCGCCAATGCCGGTAATGCAACAGCTCAGGCATCGAAAAGCAGGGCATATTTTTCAACGGATGCCGGACTTTCTTCAAATGATCTGACGATTTCTGAAGCAGATATATCTGCATTAAGCGCAGGGGCAAGTACAAACAGTTCGTTGACCTTCAAATTTCCTTCTGGCACCAATCCCGGCGCTTATTATATCCTAGTATGTGCCGACCAGGGAGGCACGGTAGCGGAATCCTCTGAAGCCAACAACTGCAGATCATTGGGCATATCTTTATTGGCACAAGACCCTCCTTCAAATCCCAATGACCCGCCCCCACCACCCAACCCATCACTGATACCTGACTTGACGCTATCCATTAGTTCTGTGGTGCCTCCGGTCACAATGCCTGGATCCGTTTTTACGCTGGCAGGCCGGATCTTTAACCTTGGACCCGGAAAAACTACCAGCACCCAACTAGGGGTTGTTTTATCTACTGACGGGATTTATTCTTCCAATGATGTGGTCTTGGTTAGCGCGCCTATCCCAGCTATGGACAACCAGGGAATCCGCGATTTCACCAATCCGGTAACCATACCTTCCGGTCTAAATGCAGCCAATTATCAGTTAATTATTTGTGTTGATCCAGCCAATAACAACCTGGAATCCGATGAATCCAACAACTGTAAATCATTTACCCTAAAAATACATATCGACAAAGCAGATCTGGTGCCCAAAGACCTTAAACTCACTGCCAATCCAAGTCCTTCCGGAAGCCCGTTCAATATTTTATTTAACAACCTAAACCAGGGAGTTTTAGGTACCACCTCGTTCTGGACCGGAGTCTACCTTTCTAAAAATAATAAGACCTTGGATGTTGATGATCTTCTGCTCGGGCAATTCATCAGTTCACCGGGATTAGCCCCTAATCAGTCAAAGGCTGAACAATTAGCCGTTTCTTCTTTGATCAACCCGGGTAATTTTACCCTGCTGGTATGTTCCGATAACCAAAATGAAGTCTCCGAATCAGATGAAGTCAATAACTGTGCAGCGATCAGTATAACTATTACCAATCCGGTTCCGGACCTGATCATCGGGCAGTTTGTCACGCCTTCTGAAATATATTTGGGGGATAGCCAGACTATCCGATTTACCATTTACAATCAAGGCTTTCTCCAGGCAGGTGCTTTCAAAGCGAAAGTATCTATTTCAAACACTCCGGCCGGGGTAAGCACACCACTTGCCAGCGTTGATATCCCAGCTCTGGGAAGTAATGAAACCATCGAAACCATGATCAGGATCTCCCTGAAGGACCTCAAATGGCTGGGCCGGCCATACTTTATGGTATGCGCAGATTCCGAACTGAATATCAAAGAAGCGAATGAATCCAACAATTGCAGGGATAATCAAACCTGGGTGAGGGAAACCTTACCGGATCTCAAATTAATTGGTAAATCTCCAGCAGCATTGCTTGCAAGAGGATCATCGTTTAAATTTCCCATCATCCTGGCCAATATTGGAAGGAAGGATGCTCCGGCATCCGAAACGGAAATTTATATCTCTGATAAATCACTGATCAAAACCAGTACGGCGGTGACCCTCGCTCATGTGGTCCTGGATTCAGTAAATAAGGGAGACACCCTGCGGAAAGAACTGGAATTGATTTTACCGGGTCGGCTTACTGCAGGCAATTATTATTTGAATGTCTGCACGGATTATCAGTCTAAAATCAAAGAAGTGTCGGAGACCAATAATTGTCAATCCTATCAAATTCAGATCAGAAACCCATACTATGATATAGCGGTGGAAGCATTTGAATTGACCCAGGCAATAATCTATAGTGAACTTCCGGCAACATTAAAACTCGGAATAATAAATTCTGGAGAATTGGGTGTCCACGCTGTCGGGCTGAAGGTTTTTGCGGGTACCGCGAAGGATACTATCATTTTCTATACTATTAATGTGGATACTTTGGCAGTTAACCAGGCCTGGGATACCACCATTGCAGTCAACCTGCCTGCCCGGTTTACGGATCAGGAAGTTCTTTTC
>Ga0163151_10005970_pt1 | contig 15151 bp, 13 predicted proteins | sample OliLakLV19MP5IB2_FD_145596 | JGI IMG/M metagenome (GOLD analysis project Ga0163151, IMG submission 145596) | Freshwater microbial mat bacterial communities from Lake Vanda, McMurdo Dry Valleys, Antarctica - Oligotrophic Lake LV.19.MP5.IB-2 | ecosystem: Environmental > Aquatic > Freshwater >...
TTATTATGTACAGGCTGGTCGTCGGAATACTTATCTTTTTTAGGTGGTACTTCACGACGACGAGTCTGAGATTTGCTTTTCGTCGCCAACCCGCCACCCATCATTTAATTAAGTTTGCCTACTTATCTCTAAGAACCAAGCTGATTGCAACATACATCGCGATTAAGAAAACTTATAAACTGTTTGAACTGGCAGTAATGGGGCGTATTGCCTCAGTTCTACAAATTCTCATGGGTGCGAGTGTAAAGGAGATGGAAGAGAACCTTTTAAGATACGAAAGCACCCAGTGTCTAAACTCAGAACTAAGTATTGATATAATAAATACAAGTTGTTTAGTTTTATAAATCGAAAACCGGCATGATCTAATCTGCCGCCTCTCCTGTGCAGGCCGAGTTTGATTTTGGCAGGCTCGTCAGCAAGTGGCTTCTTGATCCGCAATTTAATAGACCTGATCTTGCGTCCCTCAGTTTAGATAACTTAAGGACTCTTACGACCACTTTATGAGATTAAGCGCAGAGTTTTTTTGCCAAAGTCATTTGGGGAAAAGTTTCTAGCTGAAACAATGTTTCAATTTCTTACTGCAATTAGAACCCTATCTGCTTCTCCGCCTTCTCCTCCGATTAAAGAATTTTAAAAATGCAATTTTTTAAAAAGTGCTTGACTGGTTTTGCTGATTTCTAAAATCGCTTGTGTGCTTCATTTGTCCAAATGACTTCTGTTTTAAAGTTTACGCATAAAAAGTCTTGTTCTTGAGGCTGTTGTTGCGTTCTACGGATGATTTTCATCCATACAATTTGAAAAAGTAAACCACTGAAAAATAGAATTTAAAAACCTATGTTATTGTTCATTAGTTTTTAAATTTCTAAGATTTTAAAAGCTTTAGGATTTTTATGGTTTTAAAAATAAAAGGGGAATTAATGATTAATTTAAAATCCATGCACGACGATGTTTTACTCCTTGAGACACGCAAACTTGTTCAACAAGAACGAGAGATCTTATCTCAGATACTTCATCATCTTCGAGAAATTGAACGCCGAAGGCTTTTTTCAAAATTAAAGTACAGTTCACTTTTTGCCTATGCCCTCAAAGAACTTGGCTATAACGAAGATCAAGCTTATCGACGCATTCAGGCGATGCGCCTCGTAAAAGAACTTCCGGAGATCGAAGAAAAAATTAATGACGGTTCACTTAATTTAACTCATCTTGGTATGGCCCAGTCTTTATTTAAAAGAGAAGGGAAAACTCAAAAACAGTTTTCAAAATCAAAAAAAATCGAAGTTTTAGAGAAATTAGAAAACACCTCAAAGCGTGAAGCTGAGAAGATCGCTGTTTCATTTTCAACAAGCCCTGTAATTTCAATCGATAAAGTCAGAGCTATTTCTGAAAGCGATATTGAAATTAAATTTACTGCCAAAAAAGAGCTTCTAGATAAAATTCAAAAGCTAAAAGGGCTTCGCGCTCATAAAAATCCAAACCTTACAATGTCTGAACTTATGGATGAGCTATGTGACTTAGCCTTAGAAAAATGGGATAAATCAAAATCACCCGCGCCAGAACGGGTTGCACGAAAGCAAAATCAAAACTCAAAAGCCCAAAATATTTCAAATGCCCAAGTTAGACGTGAAGCTTGGCTCCGAGATAAGGGGCAGTGTCAGATTTGTGGATCACATTATGCTCTTGAAATAGATCATCAGCATCCCAAAGCATTGGGTGGTCTGAACTCAAAAGAAAATCTTAGATTACTTTGTCGCTCGTGTAATCAGAGAGCTGCGATTGAAGCTTACGGGATCAACAAAATGGCAATGTATATCGATACAATACAGCCAAGTTGAGTGTGGGGTGATCGACTCACCTCAGCCAAGTTGAGTCCAGCTTGATCGATTCATCACAATCAGGTTGACTGGTTTACTGTGACCTTTGATTTCAATTAGATTGAGTAACAGATGCCCGTGTATTTTGATTCACCACTATGCCGATACAGAACATTCAATACGATCATTAAAAAGCCAGTCAACAGAAAATTATCCAAAAACTTATTCAGAGGGTAGAAATTAATACCGATGGTTTTGGGATTTATTATTATGTAGGGCGTGATAATTTCAAGTTTTCTTAGTGAGTAATCCCTGATATTTGTGTAATCGGAAAAATGTGCGGCTTAATGCGGCTCACAATATCATGGATATTTTCAGAAGAAGGAGCTTGAGAATTTTCGATATTGTTCAGGGTGGCTGCGACGGCCCCGCATTGAGTACCCGAAAAAATATCCGCACCGGCTTAAATCCCTGGTTACACAGAATCCAATTCCGGTAGGACTTGCTTAAGGGCGCAGGTACTTTGAAAATTATTGATGTCTTAATTCAAGGCAATTTGTTCAACTATATGATATGACTCAATGGATGATTTTGGGAAAACCATTTGGGCTCATTACAAGGTCAGCACTGGAGACATGGCCTTAGCAGTTAACCAAAATAAGCTGTCTAAATCCACACTCCATGGAAATGAATTGAGGTTTATCTTGAAGACCCTTGTGGTTATTGACACATTTTGGATTGGGCATATTCCAACTTATCACAAAATAATTGTTGAACGCCTTTTATACCTCGGACATCGAGTTATTTCAGTTAGTCAGAAGCCCGAAGAGCTACAACAATGGGCTCGAATTAAAGGATTTAATATTGAAAACGTTAAATTTCGAAAAATTTCTAATGAATCAAAAGATCAACAAATTTCTAATGCATTAAAAGAACAACGCTTTTTCAGTAAAATCTTAAAGTTCACTCACAAGCTGCCCATGAAATATTTCAAACAAAGTGTTTCATGGTGGATGATCTGCAGAACCAGCATAGAGAATGCTGTTTTGGAAACAGGCTGGGTTCCTGATTTAGTTTTCTTTCCAGGAATAGAACCAAATATCATTTCTAAAATACTGACTGGCGCCCTCGTTGATCAAATTTTTCCTTACAAATGGTTTGGGCTTTATCTCACGCCCAAATATCTACGAAAACCTTTTTTAAAATTCTTACATAAGAGACTTTTTAGGAAAGATCGATTTTTCCATTCAAAAAATTGTATCTCCATAGCTGTTCTGGATGAAGGGATTGTAAATCGTTTGGAATCCATTTTTACATCAAAAAAAATCCTCGTAATGCCTGACGTCAGTTTTACCGAGGTTAGTGGGCAGGTGTCTCTCTTGGATCAACAGCTTATTGAAAAGGCCCGAGGAAGGAAGATCATCGGTCTCGTGGGTGAAATTTCAAAGCGTAAGGGAATTATAACTTTGATCAACGTAGCAAATATGGCTATCGAAAAAAATAAAGATTATTATTTTGCCTTCATCGGCCCTCTGAATGCCCTTAACAATAATAAAGAAGATCTTTTAGATCTGCAAAAAATAATCGCCAAAGCCCCTGAGAATTGTTTTTTCCATTTAGAACGCGTTCCCGATGAGCGCGTGTTTAATGATCTTATTTGTCGCTGCGATATTATTTTTGCTGCTTATGAAAAATTTTATCATAGTAGCAATATCTTGACCAAGGCGGCCTTTTTTCAGCGACCTGTTGTTGTTTCTGACGGCTATTGCATGTCCGAAAGAACTCGAAAATTTGATTTAGGTATTTGTGTTCCTGAGAAAAATCCAAGCAGTTGTTTTCAAGCTATTGAAAGTCTTCTTCAGGGTAAAGATCTATCTGGAAGAAAACTAAATCCACAGTATAAAAGTTATAGTTCTTTGCATTCCTTAGAGAAGTTCGATAGTTTTTTGGAAAAAGTGATTGGATCGACTGCATTAAGAGTCATGTTGTGATAGCCTTAAATTTATGGAATCTGATAGAGCCCAACCCAGGAGTCCTTGACATGAAAGATTCGACCTTTAATAATTTTTTTCGAAAGGAGTTTTTCAACTCCTAAACACACCTCATAAATCCATTCATATTTTCTTGTAAGTGCGGGATGAAAATCATGCCACAGAATAAATGAGCCAGAGCTCATACACTTCAATGCTTTCAATGTATCATTAATAACATATTTGGTGTCATGGCAGCCATCGATAAAGGCAACACCAACTTCTTTTAAGTCTGGTTTCCATGTAGACGTATTGGCATAAATTTGTACAATGTTTTTGAGATTTTTTTCTCGATAGTAAGAGCCTATTTTTTCTTTTTCCAGAGCGTAAGTATTATACCCCCCACCTTCCCCTCGCAGCAGCTCTTCGGGCAGAATATTTAATGTATAAACGGTGGCTTGAGGTGCATTAATACTCATGAGGGCCGTGGCATGACCAGTTGCAGTTCCTATCTCTAGGAAATTTCTTGAATTAACATTACAACATACAGTTCCCAAAACCTCGGCATCACGAATCCGACGTTCATTAACGTCTTCGATGACTTCAAAATGGTGCAGAGAAGGGTCATCAAATACTGGGCTTTTTTGCCATCCAAATATCTTCTTTAGTTCTGAAATATTGTTGACGGGTATGACACTTTTTTCAACACGCCACAAATGATGCCTATTTGCAAGTGCTTGTAAGTGGTTACGGACCTCTAACATTTCTGGCTCCCTCTAAGTTAGATTTTCAAGAATAAGCACATTGGTCATGAATTTGCAAAAATTATGTTGAAGAACTTGTCCCTTCATATGTTCTGAGTGTCAGCGCCTTTCAAAAATTGCGTAACGTGAAAATTTTTGGCATCGACATCAACACCTACAAAAAGTATTCTCTTTCCCATGGATTCAGTATCTTCCATCGTCATTCCAGTAATGAATCAAGTTCACTTCACTCAAATGTGTTTTGCGTCTTTGTTAGAGGGAGCGCATTTTGCTCATGAACTCATTGTCATTGATAACCATTCCACCGATGACACTCCAAGATTTTTGCAAGAATTCAAAAAAACCGCCGAAAGCAAAAACTGGATAGTTAAAATTATTTCAAATCCTGAAAACGTCGGCGTGGGTGCCGCTTTCAATCAAGGCATCAAAGCCTCCAACTCGGATTTTATATTTCTTGCGAATAATGACACCTGGGTCATGCCCCAGTGGGACGAAGCCCTCCTTTCAGCAATAGAACGTTTAGGCGCCGATGCGGTAGGTCCTCATTATGATGAATCACCGTTTGACCCTATTAAGACTCCTCTCAAGGCTCAAAAATTTATTCGCCGCAATTATCGAAAGTTTTCACCTCAGTTTATGCCCATTGTCATTTGCTTTAAACGAACCGTTTTTGAAAAAATTGGATTTTTTGACGAACGGTTTTTTGTCACTTATGAAGACCGTGATTTGAGAGAGCGTATGGACCGCGCAGAACTTAAATACTACACCACAGCCGATTGTTTTATTTGGCATCATTCAAAAGGCACCAGAGACACCATTGAAATTTGCCCCTCTTACGAGCAAAAGAGCTTGGCGAAATTTATTGAAAAATGGGGGTTTGACCCTCGCTCAGTTGATAATACGCCTGCTGTTAGAAGGGGCCTTAAATGGAAACGTTTCAAGAACCGGCTAGGGCTTTTTTGAAAAACTCGACTAACTTTGAAGGCCTTCTAGATCAAGGCGCCCTCCCTGTGCATAACTGTGGCATTCTGCTCATGAAAAATCCATTCGGGCTCATTTCCGTTGCCTAGCCCCCCTTTAAGGAGTACAAAGCCTCTAGATTCAAACGGTTAGATATTTTGTAACAAAAGAGAAGATGTGGAAAAATCAGCAGAGCCTAGTATTCATAAACAGTGCAGCCCAACACAAAGAAAAAAGTCAGTTCTAATTATTGATGATGGCGCAGATTTATTGGAAGTCCAAAAGGATTTTCTTGAAATAGAGGGATTTGAGGTTTTCACCGCTCAAAGTGGTACCGAGGCTTTCAAAGTTCTAAATGAAATCAATAAACCAGATTTGATTCTTCTTGATGTGCAAATGGATGAAATGAGTGGACCTGATTTTTTACGTATGCTTGAGGAAAAGAAACCTGAAATAGTTAACTCTGTCCCAGTTGTTTTTCTCTCAGGGATGGAAGATATGCCCCAAGGGAGAGTAGTGGGATTCATTCGAAAACCTTTTGATATAGACAAATATCTTGAGGATGTTCATCAGTTCATTGATTTGGGGCCTCACTCTCCTCTTAACTACTAGAAAGTTCTGTCGGAGGTGCTGATATTGCACTGAACTAAGGAGTATTCATGGCCAATGGGAAAAAATCAAAACAACTTACCTCTACGGAGAAGATTCATTCGAGACAAGATATTGGTGGGTTTCCAATTGTCGGAGTTGGAGCTTCTGCCGGCGGGTTAGAAGCCTTCACAAAATTTCTTACAACTCTTCCAACTGATACAGGCATGGCATTTGTTCTTCTTCAACATCTTGATCCAAATCATGCAAGCATGTCTTCCGAAATACTTTCCCGAGTTTCCAAAATGCCTATCACCGAAGTCACAGACGGCATGCGCGCGGAACCAAACCATGTCTATGTCATTCCACCAGGTTTTAGCATGGGGATATTTCATGGAGTTTTAAATCTTGTACCTCGTACCGAGGTTCGCGGTCAGCACTTAGTGATTGATTACTTTTTCCATGCCCTTGCGGAGGATCAGAAAAATCTCGCCATTGGGATTGTCTTATCGGGAACAGGGGCAGACGGAACGCAAGGACTGACGGCCATAAAGGCTGAAGGCGGAATCACGTTTGCTCAAACTCCACAATCTGCAAAATTTGATAACATGCCCCAGAGTGCTATTGAATCTGGGAGTGTCGATCTCATTTTAACGCCAGAACAAATCGCACAGGAGTTGGCAAGGATCGCTCATCACCCATACGTAATTCTGGCTTCTTCTGCGGATCCAATAGCTATGCCGGACGATCAACCACTCGATCCTCATGACGGTTTTCGCCATATTTTCCATTTGCTAAGAAAACAATGTCATGTGGACTTCGCCTTTTATAAATCTACCACCGTGAAACGCCGAATAGAGCGCCGGATGGTACTCCATAAGATGGAATCTTTAGAAGCATATAACAAATTTCTCTCTCACAATCTGGACGAGGTAAAGGCTCTATACGCTGACATTTTGATCCATGTGACGAACTTTTTTCGAGACCCAGATGCGTTTAAAGCTTTGAAGACAGAGGTATTTCCAAAGCTAATGCAGAATCGTGGCGCAGGCGTTCCGCTCCGCGTTTGGGTTCCAGGATGTTCGACAGGAGAAGAAGCTTACTCCATTGCAATGTCGTTATTAGAGTTTTTGGGCGAAAAATCTTCGCACACACCGATTCAAATCTTTGCATCCGACATCAGCGAGCAAGCCATTCAAAAAGCCCGGTTGGGAAAATACCCGCATAGTATAAGTAGCGATGTTTCTCGGGAACGGCTTAACCGATTTTTCATACAAGTTGAAGGCGGCGGATACAAGATCGCAAAATCAATTCGAGATATATGCGTGTTTTCTAGGCTCGATCTTACGACCGATTCTCCCTTCGCAAAAATTGATCTAATATCTTGTCGCAACTTGCTTATCTATTTTACGACCACGTTGCAAAAGCATGTCATTCCCATTTTTCATTATTCGCTCCTGGCTCGTGGCTTTCTTTGGTTGGGAAAGTCTGAGACCATTGGTGGGTTTTCGGATCTCTTCTCACAAGTGGATAAAACCAATAAGATTTATGCAAGAAAAGATGCGCCCATTGCGCTAAGCCTCCGATTTCCAAGCGGCACCTATGTCAGAAGAAACGAAACCGTTTTGACGCCGAAGAGTTTTACAAAAGTACCTCGGGACGTCCAAAAGATCGCTGATCAAATGATTCAAGCCGATTGTCCTGGCGTCCTAGTAAGCGAAGACATGGAAATCTTGCAGCTTCGTGGCCGAACGTCTCCATTTATTGAACCAGCGCCCGGAGTTCCCAGCCATCATCTTTTTAAAATGGCCCACCCCGATTTAATACGTGTCATTCGGATGACAATTCAAGCAGCCAAAAAATCAGGGCAATCGGTGAGAAAAGAAGGTTTGAGAATTGGAGATGGTCGTAGCGGTAAGTCATTCGATTTGAATGTAATTCCTGACATAAAAGAACACTTGTATTTGATTCTTTTTGAAAGAGCTGCAGAATCAAAAGAAAAGAAAAAAAAGGCGCTCGCTCAGAAAGGCCGCAAGGGTGGCGTAAAAAAAGATCCTTATAATTTGGAGTTACAACAGGAGTTGACAGCAGCCCAAGAATATCAGCAGTCATTGATCGAAAAATTTGAAACAGCGCAGGAGGATCTCACTTCGGCAAATGAAGAACTTCAGAGCGCCAATGAGGAACTGCAAACAGCCAAAGAAGAGCTTCAAAGCGGGAATGAAGAACTCACAACTGTAAATGACGAATTGCAAACCAGAAGCTCTGATCAGAGTGAAACTAATAATGACCTCATCAATTTATTAGGGAGCGTTGAAATACCCATTGTCATGTTAGGGGCCGACCGAAGGGTCCGCAGATTTACACCGCTTGCAGGAAAGGCACTCAACCTCATTGCGACCGATGTGGGACGACCATTAAGTGATTTAAAACTCAACTTCACTGCACCGGGGGGTGAACTAGATTTAGAGATGATGGTTTCAGACGCTATTGATTCAATGAAATCCCAAGAACTCGAAATTCAAGACCGCAAGGGGCACTGGTTTCGGCTTCAAGTTAGGCCTTATAAAACAGTTGATAATAAGATTGATGGAGCTGTCCTGGCTCTCGTTGACATTGACAGTCTAAAGTTGAGCCTAAAGGAAGTGAAAGAAGCTAGAACAGAAGCTGAAAAAGCTAATCGTTCCAAGGATCTTTTTTTGGCGACTCTTTCGCATGAATTGAGAACTCCGCTAACAGCGATCTTGTCTTGGGCACAATTGATTCGTACCGGGAAATTGGACCCTGAAAAAATTAAGCGAGCTGCCGAGGTGATTGAAGTGAGCGGGAAGTCCCAAGCTCAGCTCATTAATGATCTTCTGGATGTATCGCGTATCGTAGCGGGCAAGCTCTCGCTTGATATCCGTGAAATAGACACTGCTTCAGTTGTCCTTTCAGCGATCGTGGCTGTCCGCCCCATGGCGGAGGCGAAATCAATTCAGCTTGATACTTTTTTTGCACCCCAAGTAGGGACTATCATGGCTGACCCGATACGCCTTCAGCAAGTTTTTTGGAATTTACTCTCCAATGCAGTTAAGTTCTCAGCACCGGATTCGAAGGTTTCTGTGAGGGTGGATCGATTCAAAGAAAAAAACGGTGAAAAAGCAAAGGCAATGATCCAGGTGGTGGACTCTGGCAAAGGAATCGATGCAGAATTTTTGCCGAAAATTTTTGACCGTTTTAGTCAGGAAGATAGTTCCAGCATCAGAGTTCATGGCGGACTAGGTTTGGGACTCGCAATTGTACAAAATCTGGTTGAACTGCACGATGGTACCATTCGGGCAGAAAGTCCTGGTGATCAATTGGGAGCTACTTTCACGGTAATACTTCCGATCAAATCGGAGCATTCCCTCTCAGAACCTCAAGCAAATCATAGAGACCCTCTGAAGAGTTCAAAATCTGGCGAAAGCGTGCCCGTTAGACTCGATGGTCTTCGCCTGCTGATAGTCGATGATGAAGCAAACGCACGCGAAGCATTTAGCGAAGTGCTTTATGCCGTTGGGGCTGAGGTCAAGACTGCCGGATCTGCTAGAGAAGGGCTAAATATGTTTGCACAGTTTAAACCTGACGTTCTCCTATGCGATATCGCGATGCCTGGAGAAGACGGGTATAGTTTTATTCAGAAGATCAGAAGATTAGGACAAGGCTCTCGTGGAAATACTCCAGCGTTGGCGGTGACGGCATATGCTGGAGAGGATGATGTTCGCCGAGCTCTATCTGCTGGCTTTCAGGCCCATCTTGCTAAGCCTGTCGATGGCGAACATCTAGTAAAAACAATCGCCAAGCTCGCTCGAAAAGACACATAAGGGTCTCATCTTGGCCGTCCACACATTAATTTTAATTTGCGGTTTTTGAGATTTTTAGAAGCTCTTTTGCTATGGCATCAGGTGGTAAGACGAAGTCAACGCAACCTGTGGCTTGAGCACTGAGAGGCATGACGTTTACTTCGGCAGTTATGTCTTGAGAAAAGGTTATTCCTTTTTTTTTCTTTGATTTTTTTGCATCCCTCGCTGCCATCGCCATCATACCCAGATAAGATAATGCCGATCAAATTTGCACCCATCGCCTCTGCAAGAGAAGTCAAAAATAGATCTATCTGATTGTTTCTCACCATACGTGGGGAGACGACCTTGAACTTATAGTTTTCCATGAAGAGATCGGCGTCGGGTGGAATTACGTAGACATGATTTTTCCGGATCGACATACACTCCAAAGCTACCTTGACAGGCATTTTCGTGTGTCGTGAAAGAATTTGCGCCAACTGACTACTTGCGCTGGGCATGAGATGAGCGATCACTACAAATGCCATATCTGTATTAGGCGGCATTGCATCTAAAAGCGCTTGATATGCTTCAACCCCTCCAGCTGAGCCACCAATACCGACTATGAAATTTGGCCGAAGTGTTTTCATGAGTTAAGTCATATCCCGACGCTACCTGATGTAACAATCTTTTCATTACCCCTGCTCATATGGGCGCCTGCCACAGGATCCATTGGTACCAAGCTAATTCCATCATCGCTCAAAATTAATTTATGAACATCACTCTCGTGACCGGTACCACGCGACTTCACAATGAAAAGTCCGAGAATACGTTTTTTTCCTGCATCTTCTTCTAATTCTCGCACAACAATCCATGTGTCAATTAGAGATGAGACTCCGATTTCACCGCTCGTATCATTTTGTGCTGATGAGGAAACGAGGCTTGTGAAAAAAGTGGTGATTGATCTAGATTTTAGAAGATCAATCATGCGAGTAATCATGGACCTGATTTCGCGCTCGTCGCCCTCTCCAATAAGACTTGTCAGAGGGTCCACAACGACAGACTTTGGTTTAAAACTATCAACGATTTTGTATAAATCGAGTAAATGCATTTCTAGTCCAAAAAAGGAAGGTCTTACGGAGACAATTTTTAAAAGTCCTTTTTTTACCCAAGGCGCCAAATCAATACCAATTGAACTCATATTTTGAATAAGTTGCCCGGAAGATTCCTCATAAGATAAGAAAAGACACCTCTCGCCACGTTCGCAGGTTTCTAAAGCGAAGGCTGCCGCAAGACTTGTTTTACCTGTGCCCGCAGTGCCTGAAACCAGTATCGTACTGCCTAATGTGAATCCTGGTTTACCCTTGAACATTTTGTCGAGCGACGAAATTCCTGTTGGAACTTTCTTGGATGTACCTGGCTGATCAAGCCCTGCTGACGTGATCGGAATAACAGAAAGTCCTGACTTATCAATGACGAATGGATATTCGTTTGTTCCATGATTTGAACCACGATATTTAATAACACGAAGTCTTCGGATAGCTATTTGTTCTTTAACTCTGTTGTCTAGTAAAATGATACAATCAGAAACGAACTCCTCAAGGCCGTGGCGAGTGTACGAACCGTCTCTTGGTTCGCCGGTCACGATTGCCGTAACATTTTTATCTTTAAGCCACTTAAAAAGTCTTTTGATTTCAATTCGAAGAATACCTGCGTCTGTAATGCCTGCGAAGGGCGATTCAATAGAATCTAAAACAACTCGTTTAGCTCCAATGGAATCAATGGCATGTTCTAAGCGAACGAGTATTCCCTCTAAATTAAAGTCAGCCTCTCTGATGTCTTTGCGATCAAGTATTACGTGTTCAATCAGAATTTTTTTTTGTGAAACAAGCCTAGATAAATCCAGATTTAATGAAGCCACATCTTTATAGAGATCGTCCTTTGTCTTTTCAAAAGACATGAAAATACATGGTTCATTAAAATCAGCCGCACCCTTGATTAAAAAATCAATCCCCAAAAGAGTTTTCCCAGAACCAGCACCACCAGAAATGAGTGTGGTTCTATTTTTCGGAAACCCGCCTTCTGTAACTTCATCCAATGATGCCTGTTGGACATTTTTCTAATTGATTAGATTTGGGGGGAGTTTTTTTCTTTAGAGGTTTAGGCATGTGTTGATCCTTCTTTCGTGGGAAAAAATTAATAGTGAGAGCAAGAAACGAGCCTCGCTTGATCGGCGTTATGGAGAGCATAGTGCGTCTGATGGCGAATCTAAAACATCGTCCAGCTAGGCGAGTCAAATCGCCTCATTAAACAAAACCCCTGCGGTGGTTATTGGGTCGTCACCCTCAGCGCTCAAATAGAATGTTAAGGATTGTCTTTGCTGGGGCAACACGAGGAGAGTATAAGGAAACGTGAGAGAATTAAACTATCCATGTGTTGTTGCGATCGGTGCGTCGGCGGGTGGCTTAGCCGCCTTTGAACAGCTTGTTGAAAACTTACCGACTGATACAGGTATGGCGTTTGTGCTTCTCTCTCATATTCTGCGCGGGTCAACGAGCCTACTACCGGAGATTCTCTCTCGTTCGACAACAATGCCAGTTGTTCAAGTCACACATAGAGAGCAAATTCTCGGTAATCAGATCTATATTCTTCCGCCAGATAAATTTATGGAGATCCAAGGAGATTCACTTCTTCTTATTCCTCGTCCCAACAAAGGAAGAAATACTGCTATTGACCATTTTCTTTTTTCACTAGCAGAAGACCAAGCTCACGGGTCTATTGGAATTATTCTCTCCGGAGAAGGTTCTGATGGTGCGGAAGGGCTTAAAGTTTTAAAAGAAAAAGGTGGCGTGACTATAGCTCAAACACCTACAACTGCGGCTTCCGATTCAATGCCGATCTCCGCAATCGAAATCGACCATGTGGATTATGTTCTTTCACCCAAAGAAATAGCTCATAAGTTGGGTTCACGAAAATGGTGCGAATCAAATATCGCAAAAAATCCGTTGAAAATTCTTTGGCTTAAAAAATCAGGTAATTGCCAAATTGCATGAATGATCATGTTCAAAAGTCGTCAGGAATGCCTATGAAGAATTCATCAATCCTCGTTATTGATGACAATTCTGAATAACCAACGACCAAATTTTTAACGGCTTCATCAAAGATAATTTTATGTTGAGTAGGAATTGTACTCTTTAAATTTAGCAATTCTTGAAAGAGACCAAGACTTTTTGGTGTGATTCTTGGTTTTTTATTCTGAGATTTTTGATTTCTCTCTTGTTCATTTACTTCGTGAGAAGAATGAGACTCGGGATTTATGTCGCAATGTGTTGGGGGGGTAATATCTTGGCCAACCCAGAATTTTTAAGTGTTGCTAAATCTATGACCCAGTTACGACCCAGTTTTTTGCCCGTGAGCACTCCGCGAGCAAGATGCTCAAGCAAAGTTCTCTCTGGTTTTTGTGTTAAAGCTGAAGCATCTTTTATAGAAACCAATTCTGTATTCATGTGCCAACGAATTACAATCTCTGAATCCACATTGTCAATAAAATACGTTTATGTAGGTTCTAAAGATTAGTAAATAAACCTTGTCTACTTAAATAAAAACTAGGGATGAGGCGTTATTGCAATGATTGTGATTTGTCCTTTTAAGGGGCCATAGTGCCAAAAAATTCGATAAGCGATAGGTGTGTTGTTTTCAGCATATGCTTCAAAAACGTCTTCACCTTTTGGACCTGTGATGGCTGAGTATTTGTGGGTGTTCAAACTTTGATGTCTGGGATTTTGTTCTAAATAACCAAGGGCCTTTCTTACGGCTTTTAATCTTTTTGAAAGTCCTGAGTTTTCTTCAAGAGCCTTGAGATCAAGTTCTGCAGTTTTTGTAAAGAGAAGGGAAAAGCTCATCGCTTATTAGTCTTCATCTTTTTTAGCGTATTTTGAAAAAGAGCCGAGGGATTTCACTTTACCTTCTGCAGATTCCTTGAGACCACGTCGAACACTTGAAAGAGCTGTTTTATTTTCAAAAAGCCATTTCTCTTTTGCTGGAATTTCAACCTGTGGCTCAAGAACAAGTGAGCCGTCTGAGTCTTGGTGGACGGTAAAGCTACTGATACCTTTTGCTAAAGAGCCAAGTGTAACACGGCCCTTAGAGTCGGGTCGCAAATAAAGTTTTTTAGAAGCTGATTTAGACATAATTACCTCTACTATTAATATCGGTCAAAGTGGGTAAAAAGTCAAGTGGGAATAAGCCCATATCCCACCTATGCCGTCAGCGGCAATAAGTAAGATTCCTTGACGAAGGCAATCTAGAAAATTTTCTCTGGTTTCACTCAAATAAAACTGTGCATGAATGATCAATCTGGAATGGTCATCAATGATGGCGATTAAATAACTTTTCTTCGCCTTCCCATCAATTTTCACATAAGGTCCGTGCATAACATCGGATTGCCAAATTTCATTAGGATGCAAAGCTTCGAAGTGCCGCTTGTCTACAGCAGCTTCGTTAATTTTGGTGAGCTCTTCAGATTTCAAATATCTGTACAAAGTCGAAGGATTTAGGATTTCGTTTTCAGCAATTAATTTTTTATGTTTTAAACACATAATTAAAGCCGGGGCCTTTAAATCTGGTTGTTCTTTTTTTAGCTCTTTGATGGCTAGCCGTAGAGAACTTGAAAGTGCACGACTTTCACCTCGATCACTTCGATATTTTGGATACAACCCTTCGATTCGAAAACCAGCTTTCTTATATTCAACAATCCATTTCTCTAAACTTGATCTAGAAATCGTTTTCCCAGTGGAAAACGGAATGTCATAGCGTCTGGATATCTTTTCTTTAATCAGCTTTTCCTTTTCACCATATATGAGTCTGACCCCAGTCACAAATTCTGAGATTAAACCAAATCTAAAAGTTGCAATTGCTAGTTTTTTATCGCCGTCGCTCAAGTTTTCACCCCCTTGTTAGTTGAAAAACTTCTAACAAACGTGCTTTAGAAAATAAACGACAGAACCAGGTGGGGTTGTTCTCGAACAAAAAACAATCAAATCATTTTAAGGAAAAAATCTAAGATTTTTTTGAAAACAAAAAATTAAAAATATTTCTAAATTTGTTTCGCCAGACATTTTTGCGTGATCAACAAATCTCTTTAGCCAATGACCACCGCGCTGTCGGGAAAAGGACATCAGCCATGCACCAGTGGATATTCTTGTTAACAAAGCATTAAAAATAGATCGAATTGAACTTCGAATTATAGGCCAATGCCC